>ERZ869909.46-NODE-46-length-177337-cov-8.993868_pt1 | contig 177337 bp, 144 predicted proteins | sample MGYA00520892_ERZ869909 | MGnify/ENA primary metagenome ERZ869909 (study PRJEB32215, sample SAMEA104723947) | bioreactor metagenome | biome: bioreactor; feature: anaerobic bioreactor; material: water | place: China | collected 2015-03-12 ... | reverse complement strand
GGTCTTCTTTTTTCATAGCTTTGAGTGTGTGAAGGTAACCCGAAAAAGTTATTTCCGTAATTTTTTCCTGACCCTTTGGGATGGGGTCGGAAAAATTCCAGAATAACTTTTCCTAGAACTTACACACTTTATGGGATGCTACCACATAAATTCACCCCTCGTTTGATCGTATCTCACCAAATGTTCCGTGAATATATTTTCAGGTGAGCTGTTTTCGGAAAAAATATCCACAATAAATTCAAAAAAGTGATCTTTGCCTTTGATTTGTTCTGCATTTGAAGAATGAAAAGCAATTCTTTTTGGGGCACTACCCTCGGCAGATACTACCAGAGTGTAATCTTTCTGCAGGCAAAGATCGATTTCAAAATTGCCCCAACGGTTGCTGCGGGCTTCTTTTACCAGATCCTGACCATAATACACCTGAATCCGGGCATTTCTTACCGCTTTGTCGTCTTTGCGCACCCAGCCTGAAATATGAAAAGGACTGCCCGCCAAAAGATCGGTGGGCAAAACAAAAACCATGAACAGTGACAAAACAGCAAAAAGTATAAATCTTTTCTTCATTTAAAGACCTAACAATCAGATTAACAATACTTACATTCGAATACTCTATTTTGAGGAATAGGATTCTGGAAAATAATACGTAGAAGGCCTACGTGTTTTACTTATATTTCGGTATGCAAATGTACTTATTTTTTTAGTAGGCTTAAAAGCGTATAAGATGAAAATGGAAAAACAGGTAATTATACTTGTTTTTAGAAAATGTCGAATGAAGGTTTGGTTGCATAAGGCAGTTAATAAAGCTATCAGAGAAGTTTTTAAAAAAAAGTGCCCGGTAACGCAACGCTACCGGGCAACCCCTTTTTTGTCTTACATGTAAGCAATTAGAAATCCAAAGATATCCCTGCAGAAATAAACCTTGGCAGACCTACACGGATACCTTGTGGGCGGCGTGTTGAGATATATCTTTCGTCTGTAATATTTTTCACGGCAAAATTAACGCCAAGCCCCGTGGGTTGATGCTTATACCATGCCGACAGATTGATCACAAAATAAGGATCTAATTTTCCAATACGACCATTTGCGGTAGCTTGTGTATAGCGGTATTGATTATCTGATGCTTCAAGGTCTATCCAGTATTGTACCTGGTCGGTATTGAGCACATCTGTATATTGTTCTCCAACATAGTTTCCACTCAGTCGCAAGCCCAAACCCCACGGTGATTGTGCGTACAGCGATCCGGAAAGACTGAATGCTGGTGCATAAGGTGTTTTATTCCCCTTTATGTTTATGTATTCTCTTTCGTTTGATCCATCGGTGCGGGTTCTCCAGACTACAAATCTATCTCCTGAGAATTCAGACCTCACCCATGTGGCATTGAGGCCAAGGAAGGCATCCCATTGAGCAGGCAACGCCTTTTCGAGAGGAATAAGAACTGCTGCTTCAAGTCCCGAATGCCTTGTTTCGCCACCGTTGATCAACCCTGAACCAGCACCTCCACTGGATTCAGACACAGGAATTACCTGGTTGGAAAAGTCCATATGAAAAAGCGTAAACTCAAATTGAGCCATATTCAGATCGGCCCTTAGCCCCAGTTCACTGCTCCAGCTTTTCTCAGCATCGAGCAATAGTGCTTCTCCCCCGCTGGTAATAGCATCTTTGGTACGTGGAGGTGCAAAGCCTCTGTGGATACCTGCAAAAACACCTGTTTTTTCACTGAAATTGTAGTTGATACCGGCACCCGGGATGATCTCAAATACCGAACTTGAGGCCCCCAATAGGGTATCAGTGAAGTTCAGGCGCATGATCTCTCTTTCATATTGAAACCTCTCTGCTCTTAACCCGGTTGTAAAAGAAAGTTTTTCTCCCACAAGTATTTTATTCTGCAAATAGGAGCTGATAGCCTGTCCGGTGCGGATCTCATCTTCGCGAAGATTTCCTGAGAGTTTTCCTGCAGAGGTGCCGTCTACTCTTTGCTCAAATGCTCTTTCGTACAGAAAACGTGCCCCGGCATCCAGCACAGCCTCTGATCCGGCCACAGCATAGGAATAATGGATCCTGGGCTCTATTCCGGCAACTTCGAATTGCCTGTTGCGTTGACCTGTCGAATTACGCATATAGATGGCACCATCCTTTACATCAGCAAAACCATGGCTTATCCCTGTAAGGTTGGAAGCAGTAGCAGAATAAGAAAAATCCTGGCGATTCCAGTTCCGGGTTGTTGTATAAGCAAAGGCAGTGGTATTGATTCTGAAATCAGATGAAACCATATACCTGTGATTGATGGAAGCTCCGTAGCGCCTTACCTTAAGCACATCGTCGGGAGCAATTCGCAGATCATCGAAACCTCCGGCATCAAACATAGGCTGGGTAAGGCCTACATAGGTAGAGTTAGAAACCTCATCATATATGCTAAGCTTAACACCCAACTGAGACACTGGCGATAATTCTGTAAGTATCTTTCCATTGAAATCGTGCAATAAAAACTCTGTAGGCCCGAAATTTTCAGCTTGTTTTCTTGTGAAATCAACAAGATAACCTGTTCGGTTTTGGGTATTTCCATAGTTGACACGAGTGTTGAAATAACCCAGGTCGCCACCGGTAACAGATATTTTTCCGGAGGGTGCTGCAGGAGGATCGGCGGTGATATAGTTGATCACCCCACCAATGGTTTGGGGACCAAAAAGAATCGAGCCATTACCCTTAAGTATTTCAATGGCATGCATCCGATCAATATTGGGCGTAAAATACATTTCAGGCTCACCATAAGGTGCCAGTGCAACGGGTATACCATCTTCAAGGATCAGCACGTTGCGGCTTTTATCAGGATCCAACCCCCGAATTCCTATATTGGTGCGAAGTCCTGCACCCTCTTCCTCTACCACGTGAACTCCTGGAATGCTTCTAAGAATTTCATTTCCGCTTACAGGATTCACTGTAATCAAGTCATCAGAAGTAATCATCCCAACCGAACCCGGCAGAAAGCGAAGCACCCCTACCCTGCTGCCCGATACCACCACTTGTTGCAGCAGCTTAACATCCGGTTCAATTTCTATCAGAATCTTCGATTGCAATCCGGTAAGGTCTAAATCTATTCGTGCAGTTTTGTAACCCATTCCCTTTACAATAATCTGAGTATCATTGCTGTTTAGCCCGGTTAGAAAAAAATTTCCCTCTTCGTCAGTGATTGTGCCGAAACTGGTACCTTCCACATAGACTGCCACAAAAGGAACACCTTTGCCCTGCGAGTTTACTTGTCCGCTGATGCTAAAACCCGATTCATGCGCTTGCACAGCAAGGGAGGCCATGATCCATAATACAAGAGTGTAAGAAGACAGGCACTTAAGAAGTTTTGATCGTAGAATTTTCATATAAGTATTTTAAAACAGCAAAAACGATAAAAAATTAATTAATTAGCAAAAAGGTATTTCAATGCTTGTATGGTTTCAAAAAAAACACCCTAAAAGCATCCGGAGAATAATGAACCCGGGGTTTTGCAGGGTGTGTTTTGAGGAATTGGAATTAACTACTATGGTGTAACAACTAATACTGCAAAAATAACGTGTTTGCTTTCTTTAGACAATCCCCAAAAATGGGGATAATTAACCGTTGTTGACATCAAATGATGATTAAAGTATCCCTTTAACTTGGGATCAAAAAAAAAGACCTCACAGGAGGTCTTTAAGTTTTGAATAAAAGATGTTTATATTTTCCTTTTGGATTTATCCACCCTTATTGGCAAAGGCTCTGCCTTACCACTGTAAATCTTATCGAGCAAATCCTGATACTTCTGAACAATGAATTTTCTTTTCAGCTTGAGTGAAGAAGACAATTCGCCTGATATGGGGCTCCATTCATCGGCAATAAGAATGATCTTTTTTACCTGGTCGTTTTCTCCAAGTTTTTTGTTGAACTTTTTGATCTCATCCTGGAAATGCGACAGTACCTGTGGCATGTTTACAAGCTCAGCATGATCCTGAAACTGTATTTTTTTCTTCTGACACCAGCTGGCAAGCTCCTGAAAATTGGGAATAATGATTGCCGCAGGATACTTTTGATTTTCGCCCACTACCATAAGCTGCTGGATATAGAAACTCTCCTTAAGCTTGTTCTCTATCTGCTGAGGAGCCACATACTTACCATTGGACATTTTGAAAATCTCTTTTTTTCTGTCGGTTATCTTAAGAAAACCATCAGGAGTAAGTTCACCAATGTCTCCGGTGTGAAACCATCCTTCATCATCGATAACATCTGAAGTAGCCACAGGGTCCTTGTAATACCCCATCATAAGGCCGGGGCTTTTTACGAGAATTTCACCATCTTCATCAATTTTTACTTCAACATCTTTGAGCACTTTCCCTACAGTGCCTGGCATGGCGTACCCGGGTTTGGAATAATTTACAGCCACCACAGGTGAAGTTTCCGTAAGACCATATCCTTCGAAAACGGGAAGGCCGGCAGCCCAGAAAATTCTCGCCAACCGTGGTTGAAGTGCCGAGCCGCCACAACCTATAAAGGTAATATTGGGGCTTAAGGCCTGGCGCCACTTGGCAAAAACCAGCTTATCGGCCAGTTTATGCCTGATGCGATACCATAATGAGTGGTTGCCGTAAGGCTGGTATTTCTCTGCAAGCTTGAGTGATTGCATAAAAATAAAGCGTTTTACAGCACTTAAGGTCTTTGCTTTTTGCATGATCTTGTCGTAGATCGATTCCAGCAAACGGGGTACTGCAATGAAACCGTCAACCTCAAGTTCCTTTATATCTTTTGCTATGGTATTGATGCTTTCGGCATAGTAGACACTTACACCCAGGTAATGATACTGGTAATTTACCATGTGCTCAAATACGTGAGACAATGGCAGGAAGCTAAGGGCTTTGTGATTATAATTCAAATGCTGTACCCCTGATGTGGTAACCGCATTACTCATGAGATTGCCATGAGAAAGCATTACTCCTTTGGGTACACCGGTTGTACCTGAAGTGTATATGATCGTAAGCAGGTCATCAGAGGTAATCTTTTCTCTGAGATCCATTACCCTATCGTACATTTTGGGTGCATTGGCCTTACCCGCCTCGGGGATGGCAAGCCAATGAGGTGCATTCTCAACCTGGTTGAAGGTGCGTATTTCGCGGGTGTGAACCAATTGCTCAGAAACTGCAGTAAGTTTGCCATACAGGCTCTTATCTGAAACAATTACCATGGCAGCTTCGGAATGGTTAAGAATGTATATCAGATCTTCATCTGCAAGTGTGGGATGAATGGGTACATGCACCATTCCGGCCATGGCAATTCCCATTTCCATGAAGTTCCATTCAGGGCGGTTATTGGTAATGGTGGCAATCTTTTGGCCCGGCTCGTAGCCCATAGCCAACAATCCCATACTTACATTCCAAACAATTTCGGTATATTCCTGGGTGTTGTATTCCTTCCATTGTCCGTTTTCTTTGCCGGCAAGTTTAAACCTGCCTACGGTGTCTGGCAACGCAGCAAACCTGTCGAGCAGGTCGAAATTTCTGTTGATTTGCATCCAAATAAGATTGATTCAAAAATACGTGAGCTTGTCCTTTTTGTTTTCCGTGAATCATACAACTTAAAAGATGCTATTCGTTCAGCGCATTGGTTTCAAGCGTATCATACGGTCTGCAAAATTACGAATAAGAAGCTTACGCAAAACACAATTAACATTAATAATAACAAGTGTTTAGAACAATTGTTCCCTTCATCCTTATTTTAGAATTGGCGCAATTCAATCATGGGTTAACAAACTTTAACGTAAGAACGATCCTTTTACTGATCAACTGCTGTATTTCGTTGTTTAATTCTTAAACATCATAGCTGGTATTTTTTTATCAAGTTACTTGGTTAAAACTCATTCATCATGCGTAAAAATATCTTTTTATTCCTTTTTGGTGTATTTCTCATTCCGCTGGCTTCCTGCAACAATACTGAAAAAGATTTCTCGGAGAATCTCTTTGAGAATGATATCCGTATCCGGATAGATACTCTGGCTACGGGGCTTCAAAACCCCTGGGGCCTTGAATTTCTTCCCGATGGCCGGATATTGATTGCAGAACGGCCCGGTCGTTTGCGGATCTTTCAGGACGGACAACTATTGCCTGCTGCTGTAGAAGGATTACCCGCCATCTGGGCCCATGGGCAAGGTGGATTACTCGATGTGGTAATGCACCCTGATTACCAGTCAAATCAATGGCTCTATCTGGCTTATGCAGCCCCAGGACCAGGAGGAGGTAATACAACCATTGGCAGAGGTCGACTTGAAGGCAATCAGTGGGTTGATTTCCAGCAAATATTTCAGGGGCAGCCCCTCACTTCCTCTGGCGCTCATTTCGGTAGCCGGATCGTGTTTGACAACGACAACTATCTATTCACTACCATTGGAGACAGGGGAGTTATGCAAAGTTCGCAGGATCTGTCCAATCACAACGGAACGGTAATCCGCCTTTACGATGATGGAAGCATCCCTGCAGACAACCCCTTTGTAGGTACGCCTGGTGCCAGGCCAGAGATCTGGTCGTATGGTCATCGCAATATACAAGGTATGGTTTTTCATCCGCAAACCGGCGATCTGTGGACCCATGAGCATGGCCCCCGGGGCGGGGATGAGATCAATGTTATCTTTAAAGGAGCCAATTACGGTTGGCCCAGGGTAACCCATGGAGTGAACTACAGTGGCACCACCATTACTCCAGATACTACCCTTGCAGGCATGGTGGATCCCATACTGCACTGGACACCCTCCATTGCTCCCTGCGGACTGGAAATAGTTACCAGCAACCGTTATGGATCATGGCAAGGCAACCTGCTGGTGGGTGCCCTGGCCGGACAACATATTCACAGGGTAGTGCTGGAAGGCAGGCAAGTAGTGCACACCGAAAAGCTTCTGGAAGGTTTTGCACGTTTTCGTGCAGTAAGGCAAGGACCCGATGGCCTTTTATATGTGCTAACCGAAAGTCCGGGCATGATGATACGCCTCATGCCGGAAGAGTAAAAATTCGTTTTACTGTATATCCAGCCAGAAGACAATGATTAAAACTTATGCTGCGAATCTTTCAGTATGTTGAAAAGAAATTCCCGCGCTCTGAAAAGCTGTGCTTTAACGGTTCCAAGGGGTAAGTCCAGTTCTTCGCAAATCTCTTCGTAGGAGTATTCTTCGAAATACCTTAGTTCGATAAGCTTTCGGTAACGGGGTTTCAGCTTTTCAACCACCTTGCGCATGAGTGCGATTTTCTGCGACTTAATAAGATTTTCTTCAGGATCGAGCCCGGTGGCAGCCATCGACTTGGCGTGATAGGATTCACTTACATCCTCGTAATTATCGTTGGCAAGAACATTTTTCTTTTTCTTGCGCATGAAATCAATACAGTTGTTGGAGGCAATTTTGAAAAGCCAGGTACTGAAAGCGTAATCGGGCGTGTATTGCGAAAGGTTTTTGAATGCTTTTCCAAAAGCCTCAAGGGTAAGATCCTCGGCATCATCTACATTGCCGGTCATTTTTACAAGCATAAAATAAATGGTATCTCTGTACAAGCCCATCAACTCGGTAAAAGCCAGTTGATTTCCATGTTCAACGGCTTGTTTAACCAGTTCATAATCCCTTTGAGCCTTTTCTGTCAGATTGGGGTTTACTTCCATTTATTTTTCCTGAAAAATAGATTTGAGATGGCAAAAACCGGGTTTAAGAATGCAAAAATCACATCAAATATCGGCGAATATAGAAATAATTTCTTTTCATCAAGCCTTTTGCCCACATAATAATGCAATACCCCCAGCGAAACCACTTTCAAAAAAATCAAACCCAGGGCGGCATAAAGCAATTCCGGATGATTTGCCAAAACCAGAAAGGCTGCCAGGGCCAGGTAGAAAAAGGTATGAGAGAAAGCAAACAGACCCAGTCGGAACTTATCGCGCTTTTTATAATATGCACCGGTAGACATGTGTCTTTTCTTTTGCTTAAACCAGGATACGAAGCTTTTTTTGGCTTCCGACCATGTAAAGCTTTCCACACTTAAAATAACGGCAGTGTTTTTAGATTTGGCTACTTTGTTTACAAAGAGGTCGTCGTCGCCAGAGTTGATCTGATAATGAGACGCAAATCCTCCGGCTTTAAAGAAAAGGCTCCTTTTATAGGCCAGGTTTCTACCCACGCCCATGTAGGGAGCACCAGCCATAGCGGCGCCCAGGTATTGCATTGCAATGGTTACGGTATCGTAGCAAATGATCCGGTTGAGTAAACCAGGCTCTTTTCGATATCCCCCATAGGCCAGCACCAGTTCTTTTCCTCCTGTAAACCCTGCACTCATAGCCTGGAGCCAGTAGCGGCCCGATGGTCTGCAATCGGCATCGGTAAGCACCACCGTATCGTGCCGGGCAGATTTGATCCCCACTGCCAGTGCCAGCTTTTTGCCAGCAAAGAAATTAACGTTTTCACGAAGGTTAACCACCTTAAAATGGGGATGCTTTTCCTCGAAAGACTTGAGCAAAAAATAGCTGTCATCTTCAGAGAAGTCGTTGACCAGTATCACTTCGTAGCTGGGATAATCCTGATCGAGAATCAGGGGCATATTCTTCTTCAGGTTTTCGTATTCGTTTTTGGCGCAGATCACCACAGAAACAGGTTGTGGGTTGTCAGCTCTATTGAATCTGTCTTTACCCCATGCCACACGACTGAAAAACCACCAGTAATGGAAGAGCAATACCAGGGTAAATAAAACGAAAAAAGAAAAGCTTAGCTTTTCAGGATTTAAGATAAATTCCACGAATTCCAGCATACTTGTCAACGGGTATAAGAAGCTGCAAAAATAGCCATTCTAAAGGAATATGCAGTATCTTTGACAAATTTTTAACCCATGCTTTTCAATGCAGTTTAAGATACATCACAAAGACTCTGGCAGCAATGCACGCACCGGAACCATAGAAACAGATCACGGCTCAATCCAAACCCCCATATTCATGCCTGTAGGTACGGCAGGTACCGTAAAAGCCATTCACAACAAAGATCTCAACGAACAAGTACAGGCACAGATCATCCTGGGAAACACCTATCATTTATATCTTCGCCCTGGCCTTGAGATTTTGCGTAAAGCCGGAGGGTTGCATAAATTCAATGCGTGGAACAAACCCATTCTTACCGATAGCGGAGGCTACCAGGTCTATTCGCTGGCACACCGCAGGAAAATGAAAGAAGAAGGCGTTATGTTTCAATCGCATATTGATGGCAGCCGGCATATGTTTACCCCTGAGCGGGTAATGGATATTCAGCGAATTATTGGGGCAGATATTATCATGGCCTTTGATGAGTGCACACCCTACCCCTGCAATTATGATTATGCCCGAAACTCCATGCATCTGACCCATAGATGGCTCAAGAGATGTTGTCAGCACTTCGATAATACCGAAGGACTTTATGGCTATAACCAAACCCTTTTCCCCATTGTGCAGGGCAGCACCTACCGCGACCTTCGTGAGCAATCGGCAGAATTTATTGCTTCCTGCAACCGCGAAGGCAATGCCATCGGAGGCCTGTCGGTAGGCGAGCCGGCAGAAATGATGTACGAAATGACCGAACTGGTTTGTGGAATATTGCCCCATGACAAACCAAGGTATCTGATGGGCGTGGGCACACCTGCCAATATCCTGGAAAGCATCGCTTTAGGTGTGGATATGTTTGATTGTGTTATGCCAACCCGTAATGCACGCAATGGAATGATCTTTACAAGCCAGGGTATCCTCAACATGCGCAACCTGAAATGGGCCGATGATTTCTCTCCCATCGATCCTGATGGCCAAGCATTTGTTGATCAAATGTACTCCAAAGCATACCTCAGACATCTTTTTGTATGCAACGAAATGCTGGCTTCGATCATTGCAACCATGCACAACCTGGGCTTTTATCTTTGGCTGGTTGAGCAGGCGAGAGAGAAAATCGCCGAGGGTACTTTTGCCCAATGGAAGAATACCATGGTACCTCGTATATCTCAGAGATTGTAAAGTCTTTAATTCATCATCGGCCAGGTAATATCACATACACGAAAAAATGTACTTTTGCGTTGTAAAGATTTATCGGTATTCCAACAGACATCACTAAAGAAATAATGAAGTTAAACAAACTCGACTGGTACATCATAGGCAAGTTCCTTGGCACATTTTTCTATGCCATAGCACTCATTATCCTTATAGTGATCATATTTGACCTTTCCGAGAGAATTGATGACTTTATAGAAAAAAAGGCACCTTTACAGGAAATTTTATTTGTCTACTACCTGAATTTCATCCCCTATTTTGTAAACCTTTTCAGTCCTCTTTTTACATTTATTGCGGTTATTTACTTTACCTCCCGTTTGGCTTTCAACACCGAAATTGTGGCCATATTAAGCTCGGGTATCAGTTTCCGGCGCATGCTTCTCCCCTATTTTCTCTCGGCCATTTTCCTTGCCATTTTGTCTATTTATCTTTCCAACGTGCTTATTCCGCATGCTAATCGCAAGCGACTGGATTTTGAATTTACCTATCTAAGGTCCCAGGGTCAATTTCGCGAAAGAAACATCCACATGCAAATCCGCCCGGGTGAGTTTATCTTCATGGAATCTTTCAATGATCGTATCAATGTGGGGTATAAGTTTACACTGGAGCACATTCGGGATGGAGAACTTACCTACAAACTTGCTGCTGACCGCGCCGAATGGATTGACAGTATCCAAACCTGGTCGTTGCGCAATTATCATAAGCGTATCATTGATGGGCTTGATGAACAGGTAAAATCGGGCATGCGGATGGATACTGTGATACATTTGAGCCCGGATGACTTCATCCAGAATTTGCGTGATATGGAAGCAATGAACTTCAGAGAGTTGCAGGATTTTATTGACAACGAACGCCTGAAAGGCTCAGAGAATATCCGTTTTTACCTGGTGGAAAAACACCGCCGGATAGCATTTCCGTTTGCTACACTTGTACTTACCTTGATTGGGGTATCCTTGTCGAGCCGAAAGGTACGCGGAGGTATCGGGCTGCACCTGGGGGCTGGGCTTACTCTCAGCTTTACCTTCATATTATTTATGCAGATATCTACTACCTTTGCCACAAACGGCAACCTCCCTCCCATGCTTGCTGTATGGATCCCTAATATTGTATATGCTTTGCTGGGATTGTACCTGCTCAAAACAGCTCCTAAATAAAGAAGGATGTCTCAAAAGTCCGATTCTGTTTATTGATGTGCAATAAGGCTTACTTGTTTTAGCACTTGTCTGTAATACAATCATAACAAATGATTTGCCATGACTATAACAAGTGAAACCGTGAGCTCAATTACCAATCAACTACCAGCTGGTACTTCTGAGACACCCTGAAATGAATGAACGATTATTTATCCTTAATCAGCTTTTTCAGTTTCTTGCACTTCCTCCTTGCGGGGCTTAAGAAACATATCGGGTATCAGGTAGCCCATGGCACCTCCCCAAAGCATCGATAAATAGGGATTGGATTGAATGGTGCAACCTGCATTACACCCTACCAGGGCATAATAAATATACCCCCCTGCTACACCGGCAAAGGTTAAAATACCAATTACCCATAAGTAATTCCTGCGTGAAATATTACCTGAGGGTTTTTCTGATTTTGGGTTTTCCATATTCTGATGTAAGATTTGCTGAGTTCTTTACTCTAGGGTTTACAAATAAAACCTTTGAGGTTCCCTCCGTTATTATTTTACGCCCAATACATCTTCGATGGCTTTTTCAAAAGCTGCTTTGGGCAATGCACCTGCTGCCATCTGCGGTTGAGCATCCTTAGGTACAAAAAGGATAGAAGGAATGCTGCGAATACCAAAAACAGCACTGAGTTCGCGCTCCTGCTCGGTATCTACTTTATAGATGTCAACTCTTCCTTCATACTCTTTGGAGAGTTCTTCCAGCACAGGGGCTACCATTTTACAGGGCCCACACCAATCGGCATAAAAATCTATGATACAAGGCTTATCACCTTCAAATTTCCACTCTTTGTTATTTTCAAAATCGAAAACTTTTGTTTTAAAAGTTTCCAGGGTGAGATTTTCCATAATACAATTTACAGTTGGCCGGCAACAATCGTTACCGGTATAAAACAATTTGGTTAATTACGATCAGATATGTTTTTTTATGGCAGCCACAAGGGTTTCGCGCTGCTGCACACCTACAAATCTTTGAACCGGTTCACCATCCTTAAAAATGATCAAGGTAGGGATATTCTGAACCCTGTGCAGGCTTGCAGATCTTGGATTATGATCAACATCCAGTTTGGCAATGCGTGCCTGATTGCCAATTTCAATGGCAACTTCTTCAATAATAGGATTTTGAATTCTGCAGGGAGGACACCAAACCGCCCAGAAGTCTACCAGGGTAACCCCTTCGGCAATAGTTTTTTCGAAAACAGCATCGGTCAGGTTGATAACTTTACTGTCGCCTTCATAAACAGCAGCTGTTTCAGTGGCGTTGCTTACATTTCCATTCCCACGGTTGAAAAGCATCATGGTGCCTATAGCAACGGCAATTACTACTAAGGCTATCTGCAAAGGACGGGTGCGTTGCCAAATGGTCTCTGCCCCTTTTTGTTTTGAATTCGTATTCATAATGGTCTTTAGATTATAAATTTGGATGTATGAAGTTACAATTTTTTTTGGTTCTGTGCCTCCTGCCATGCAATAGCAAGAATCATACGTACAAAATTATCTAATTATTTAGATGTGTAAAAGTTATTTTTTGTTAAGCCCGAACAGGTGTTTTAAATAGGTGAAAACACGGTAAATAAAATGATTGAAAATTATGACTTTTGGAACATGGTTTGCTAAGATCGAACCATGAGCCAGACAAATTGTTCATTTTCCTGTTTTGCTTACGAATAACCGGTTACTTCCCGTAATTCAATGGCAAAGGCACCCGGAATAAAATACCTCCTGGATCATAAAGCCCAATACTAACCACCAAATAACTGATTGTATGAAAGAATTTGTTAAGACCCTGAACCAAAGAAATCGCCGGATCATACTTTTTGCAATGATGATCTTTGTTAGTTTCAGCTTCCAGGCCTGCGATGATCTTGAGAACATCTTTCCTCCCCAGCTGACAGAGGCCGAGGTGGCAGAAGGACTGAAGGAAGCATTGAAAGTAGGCACTAACAATACGGTTGCCGAAACCCATCGTCATGATGGCTTCAATGGCAATGCTCTGATCCGCATTCCCTGGCCGCAGGATGCCATGGGTGCTTACAATTACATCAACAACAATCTCTCTATTGTAAGGCCCCTGCTCGACGAAGTGGTAGTGCTCATGAACCGGGGTGCCGAACAAGCCTCAGACAAAGCCAAACCCATCTTTATCAATGCCATTACCAGCATAACCATTATGGACGCATGGAATATCCTCAAAGGCGAAAACAATGCTGCCACCATGTATCTGCATGAAAAAACCTACAGCAGTCTTCATACTGCCTTCAAACCTGATATTCATAATGCGCTGGAAAGTGTGGGTGCTGCTACAGCCTGGAATCAGATCATCACGGCTTACAACCCTATCGCTAATTTTTCGCCATCGCTTCAGCCCCTGGATTCTGATCTGGCCCAGTATGCTACCGGTAAAGCACTCGATGGCCTTTTTCTGCTCATTGCCCAAGAAGAAATGAAAATCAGAACTGATCCCATTGCACGAATCAACGACATTCTGCGCAAAGTATTCGGAACCCTGGATTAAGCATGGTTTCGGAACTCTGCAAAAAAATCGGACCAACCTTCTGGAGGCTGGTCCGATTTTTTTTGATAACGGTTGATTGTCTTTTCAATCAATCCCGGCAAAGTGTTTCATAAACTGAACCCTTTGCAATACTGCAGGGTTTTCGGTCTTTTTATGGCTGAGTTTGCCTCTGAAATCATCTACCTTATTGAATTTGTTTTTAGTCATCCAGTTGGTAATCTCGTTGAGCATTAGTGGGATTTGTTCGAAGCCATTTTTATATAGTACAGAACAAACCTGCACGGCATGTGCCCCTGCGAGTAGCTGCTTTACTACGCCCAATCCATCGTGCACCCCGGTAGAAGCGCATAAATCGGCCTGCACGCGATCGGCCAGAATGGCAATCCAGCGCAGAGAGGTCGAAATCTCGGCAGGTGTGCTGTAGAGATTGCCCGGCTTCACGGTAAATTTATCCAGGTCGATATCAGGATTGAAGAAGCGATTGAATAAAACCAATCCTTTCACTCCTGTCCAGGATAGTTTTTTGATCAATTCGGCCAGCCCTGAGAAATGATACGATATTTTCAGCGAAATGGGGATGCTGATTTCCTTTTTCACCTTCTCAATTACATCGAAATACAGTTTTTCGTATTGATCTCCACTGGTATCAATATCGGCCGGCAGTACAAACACATTAAGCTCAAGAGCATCAGCTCCTGCTTTTTCGATTTCCCTGGCAAAAGCAGGCCATTCATCAGAGGTAACACAATTGATGCTGGCAATTACCGGAATGGATAATTTGCTTTTGGCACTTCTGATCAGGCTCAGGTATTCCTCCAGGGTATGGGCTCTTGAATAATTGCGGATGTAATCGTCGGCCTCAGTGTAAGCACTCTGAACATCATCATAGGAGAATACCTTGCGGATCTCAAACTTGATTTGTTCTTCAAACAAGGATTTCAACACAACTGCACCTGCGCCGTTTTCTTCAGCTTTTATCAGATTATCGAGGGTGCGGGTCAGCCCTGAGCTTCCAACAATAATGGGATTTCTCAATTTCAGACCCATGTAGGTGGTTGATAAATCAATCATGTCGAGGAGTTTTGGTTAAAAATACTATGGGATTTGCGAGATTCCCTTTACTTGCAGACAAACCTACACAAATTTTAAAAAACTTAAACGTCCCTTTGAAAAAAAATAAGATAAATGGGTTGCTCGTGTTACAAAAAAAACAAAAACCGAATATCACGTATTGGAAATACTGTAATAAAAGTAACTTTGAACCTGCATTTTGCCGGGAGTTTATTCCTCCCGTTTAAAGAAAAAGAGGTCCAATGGAAAAAGTTAAAATAAAAGGACAAAAACAAGCAGGACTAACCAAATTAGGGCTCCGCAGCCTGATGGAGCCCCTGCTGGTATTGTTCAACAAGGCAATTGCCGATGTTTTTGAAAACAAACCCTATTATATTGCCTACAGTGTGCCGGGTGGTGTTTATGGATATTTCAGGGATTACATCCTTAAGGACGAAGATGTAGAAAAGATTCGCACCCAGCTGAAGAAACTGATCAAAGCCAATCTGGATTTTCAGCAGGAGATTCTGCCCAAAGAGAAGGTGTTACGCTATTTCGACATCAACGACAGGCCCGACATCCTGGAATTACTTTATTCAAAAACAGGTGAAGTGGATGAAGGAATGCATCTGGCCCACCTCAACGGCAATGGCGAACTGTTTTTCAATCATGTAAACGAGCATTATGAAAGGCTGGAGGGATTCCGGTTTTTCCGTTTCCGTCAAGGTTTTTTCCTGATAGCCAACAGCAGTTTTTATGAGCGCGTAATGCCCGAAAGGCTCGAGATCAGTAAATACCTCAAAAGGTTTGAAGAATCGGAAGAGGCCATGAAGCAGCTGGGTATAGAGAATTTTGCCCAGCTCAACGAAGTAATTACCAATGGCGAATTGCCTGAATTCATAAAAATCTCTGAAGCTTATCAGGCCAAACGTTTTGGGCGTATTGCCGACAACATTGTAAGTCATCCGCTCAAACCCAGGCTCATATTTCTGGCCGGCCCCACTTCTTCCGGAAAAACAACCTCGGCCAACCGTCTTGCCATCGAGCTGAAAGTTCTTGGCAAAAAGGTAATGATACTGTCGCTCGACAATTTCTATTTACCACATTCGGCCATTCCATTCGATCCTGAAACGGGTCTGCAAAACTTTGAGCTTATCACAGCCCTCAACCTTGATTTGTTCAGGGAAACCATCCATAAGCTTCTTGGCGGGGAATCGGTGCATATGCCCAAATACCATTTCGATGGTAAAGGCAGTACTCCTGAGCCCACAGCCACCAGCATCACACCAGACACCTATATTATAGTGGAAGGGATTCATGGCCTTAACCCAGATCTCTGGCAATCGGCCATGGACATCGACTCCTACCGGCTTTATGTTTCTGCCCTCAACACTCTGAACATCCATGACCATCTCCCGTTGAGCACCTCTGACCACAGGCTGATCAGGCGCCTGGTGCGCGATCATCTGTTTCGGGGATACAGCTTCAACGAAACCATAAAAAGATGGCCCGATGTAATGGAGAACGAATACCATAGCATTTTCCCTTTCCAGGAGAGTGCACATGCCATTATTAATTCTTCACTGATTTACGAGATTGCTGTATTTGCACACTATGCGCCAGGTATTCTCAAGCCGGCAGATGCCGAAAATGAAATCATCCGCGAAGAGGTAAAGCGGCTGAACCGCATCCTGAGCCTGCTTAAGCCCATCAATCCGGCCGACATCCCTCCTACCAGTATTTTACGCGAATTCATTGGGGGAAGCAGTTTTACCTACTGATTCTACCTCTGAAGCGGATTGCTGCAACAGAAGTTTTTTGCACGAAAGTTAAACACACGTTTGTATAAAAGTATTTTTGTTACTTTTGTGCCGGTTTTGCCATGCCTTATCAAATTGTTATACCTGAACCCGTTTTTTTTCGAGAAATGAAGGGTATTTTGGGAATTTAACACAATGCATGCAACAAACCCATTGATTAAACGTATAAATCAAATTGTAGAAAACACAGTTTATTTCACTAAAAACGAGAAAACATGAACAAACGTGTGATTAATTTTCTTTTGGTGGCAATGCTTTTGCCTTTCTCTGCCTGGGCTGGTGGTTTGGTAACCAATACCAACCAAAGTGCTTCTTTTATCCGTAAGCCTGTTCAGGATGCTGTTATTGATGCTACAGGTACTTATTATAATCCGGCGGGTCTTGCCTTCCTCGAAGATGGTTTTCACCTTTCATTAAGCAACCAAACAATCTCTCAAACCAGAACCATTTCCAATGATTTTGCCATTTTAAACCGCAATAAATTTGAAGGAAGCGTAAGTGCCCCACTTTTCCCAACGGTTTATGCGGTTTACAAAGCCGGGCCTTTGGCTGTCTCTTTCGGAGTTAACCCCATTGGTGGCGGGGGAAGTGCTAATTTTGAAAATGGTCTGCCCTCTTTTGAAAGACAAGTTGCTGTATTACCCTCAATGTTAACCGATTCTAATTTCCCAACCAGTGCATACAGCATGGAAGCAGCATTTGACGGAAGTTCTCTGAACTGGGGTTTTCAACTCAATGGGTCGTATGCACTCAATGAAGTATTTTCAGTAAGTGCCGGCGCCCGGTTTATTTTAGCCAATAATGCTTACACTGGACATTTGCGCAACGTTATGATAAACCCTAACCATGTTTTTAATCCTAATGGACCAGGAAATATGGTATCGGCTGTGAGTTTCTTCGAAAATGCAGCATTTCGGCTCAACCTTCTTGCAACAGGAGCAGGACAGTTTGCAGTGGGTTTACAACCCATTATAAATAATGATTATGGAGATGTAATGCTAATAAATGGAACTACGGTTGGACTAACCGTAGAGCAAATCCAACAAATATTAGGAATTTTGACTGCTGCAGGCTTAGATCCATCTGGTATTGATATTCAAACCGCCCAGGCAATGCTTATTGGAGCGGCTCCTATTTTTGCAGAGGGTTCTCAAAAAATGCAATCGAATATTCCGTTGGTGACAAACAAAGAGCTTGATGCCTCTCAATCAGGCTGGGGAATTGCTCCCGTTTTGGGTATCAACATCCGCTTTTCGGATGACCTCAATGTGGGTATTAAATATGAACACAAAGCCAGCATCACCATGACCAACAAAACCGTAGTTGACGATGTGGGAATGTATCCTGACGGGGTAGAAACAGCCAACGATATGCCTTCAATGCTTTCAGTAGGCGTAAGCTACCGCCCCATGAGCCCCCTTACCTTGTCTGCCGGTATGCACTATTACTTCGATAAGAGTGCCGATTATGGCAAGTCACTGCCCAATGATCAGATCATCGACAACAACTTTTATGAACTGGCATTCGGTGCTGAATACTATATTGGTAATGGGATCAGCCTGAGTGCAGGTTTCCTGCGCACACAAACCGGCGTTAACGAATTATGGCACAGCGATCTGAGCCACAGCCTTAGCACCAACTCCATTGGAGCAGGTCTGAAGTACCAGATCAATAATAACATTGCGGTAAACGCAGGTTTCATGAACACCATGTACGAAACCCATACGAAAAACTTTACCGGCTACACCGAAACTTACGACAGAGTAGCTCGCACATTTGCCATCGGACTGGATTTCAAATTCTAAGAGTTTATTTCAAAAAGCCTTCAGGCGGGCATTACCCAGTGTAATGTCCGCCTGCTTTTTTAGTATCTGCAGCTATGAATTAAGCTCCGGATCGCCCAAATATGCAAGGTGAAATGTAAACATTTATTCTTTAATTTTGTATCCTTAGTAGTTTACCCTATCAACCAGCATCTTTACACCCTGCATGAAACATACAATTATCCTCATTGCTTTCTTCCTGCTAAGTTTCCCCGTTGTTATGGGCATGGGCTATCAGAACCATTTTCAAAGCCCCAAATCTACTGCAATGGGAATGGCCGGAACATCGTTGAATCTGGATGCCAGCGCCGTATTCTTCAATCCGGGTGCCATGTCTGCACTACCCGGGCGATTGAGGTTTGCAGCCGGTTTGCATGGCATTCAGTCCAGCACTAAATTCCAGCTGGAACAACCTTCTGTTTATCAAGCTATAACTGACAACCCTATTGTACTGCCTTTTTATCTGTATGCTTCTGCCAGCGTTACCCCGCGTCTTTCAGCAGGCCTGGCAATCAATGAACCCTTCGGTACCAGAGTAACATGGGAGGAAGGCTGGGCCGGCAGATTTCTTACCAAGCAATCTGTACTGCAATCCCTTAATATACAGCCCACCTTTTCTTATCAGCTCCTGGACAACCTGTTTGTTGGTGCAGGACTGAGTATTCTGTTAGGCAAGACCGAGATGATCCGTAAACTGCCGGTGCAGGATGATAACCATGAGGGTGAGTTGAGCATAAAGGGAAACGCAACAACCTGGGGTATCAATGCAGGTATACTATGGTGGCCCGCGTCTGATCTTCGATTGGGTATCAGCTATCGTTCTCAGATGAAACTGGAATTTGAAGACGCCCAGGCTATTTTCAAGGTGCCCTCCCTGGTGGAAACCAGCTTTCCATCGCCCAATACTGTTTCTACTTCCATTCCTTTGCCCGCCAGCCTGGATGCAGGTATAGCATGGGATGCTTCAGAAAGATGGATGTGGGTTGTAAACCTGAATTATGTTTTCTGGAATGTGTTTGAAAACAGACAACTGGACTTTGCCATCAACAGCTCAGTCCTTGTGGATGAAAACAACCCCAGCGAATACAGCAACACCTTCAGTCTAAGAATTGGCACGCAGTTTCATTGGCAGGAGAACCTGGTTTTGCGTGCGGGAACATTTTACAACCCCAGCCCGGTTAATCCCAATTATTTTACCCCGGAAAATCCTTCTCTGAATAGTCTGGGTTTTACTACCGGCGTTTCCTTTATGCCTTTTGATGGCTTTAGTATTGACATGGCTCTTGCTGTAATCATGGGGATACAGGAAGAAGTGCGTTATACACCAGGAAACTTTAACGGAATCTACAAATCAAGGAATATTATCCCAGGTCTGGGTGTAAGTTATCACTTTTAATCACGTATTATGAGACTCCGAATACTCTGGATCCTTCTTTTTGCCCTGATTGCCTTTTCATGCGAACCGGAGATCAATACTCCATCTCCGGTAGCCGGCGATGCAGATTTTTCTGTTTTTGTGTCTTTAGGTAATTCGCTTACAGCAGGATTTGCCAACAATGAGTTATACAAATCGGGGCAAATGGTTTCTTATGCCAATATTATTGCCAAGCAAATGCTGCACACCGGAGGGGGAGAGTTTAAAACTCCTTTGATGCGCGATGAATTGGGGTTTGGCGGCAGGCTCAGACTTACCACCGGCACCAATTGCCTGGGGAACCAGGGTCTTGGACTTTCTACTTTTGCAGAAACCCCTGATCCCATGAACTTCCAACCCATTTACAATGAGGAAGGACCTTTCCACAACCTGGGTGTGCCCGGGGCAAGAGTGGAGCATCTTCTCATGCCTGGATACGGTCTGCTGAATGCTTATTTTGGCCGGTTTGCCAGTTCACCTTCAGCTTCGGTTATTGATGATGCCATGAGATTGTCTCCCACTTTTTTCTCTTTATGGATTGGAAACAATGACGTGCTGGGTTTTGCCCTGTCGGGAGGAACAAGCGGGAGTATAACCCCAACAGAAGACTTCAGGGTACATTACCTGGAGCTACTGGAGAGGCTTACAAGTACTGCCACTGGCGGAGTGATCGCCAATATTCCCGATATTACCTCCATACCCCTGTTCAACACCTTGCCGGCACTGGGGCTGGTATTAGTAAATCCTTCAGAAGTTGCAGAGTTAAATGCTTTGTGGAGTGATGTGCCCGAAGCAAATTTCCAACTGGGCATCAATGGATTTCTGGTAAGCGATGCTTCCGTGCCAGGGGGAGCAAGAAATCTTCGCAACGGTGAGTTGGTTCTGGCAACTCTTCCTCAGGATAGCCTCTTGTGTGGAGGCTGGGGTTCCTATAAACCCATCCCGGAAAACTATTATCTTTCCTTGCAGCAGTTGAACCAGATCAACCAGGCACTTGATGAATACAATGCCATAATAGTGGCTTTTTCAAGGCAGTTCGACCTTGCCCTGGTTGATGCAAGGCAATTGCTTCGTGAAGCAAAAACAGGGATACATTTCGATGGACTTTCCTTTACCACCGAATATGTGGTGGGAGGAGTATTTTCTTTGGATGCTGTGCATTTGAGCCCTCGTGGCAATGCTATCATGGCCAATCATTTTATCGATGCCATCAATGCCAGATACAATTCTACTGTGCCACGTGTGAGCGTAACGCAATATCCCGGCATTATTTTTCCCTGATACACATTGCGAAAAGCAATTTTTATTCAATGATGGAGTATCTTTCCCGGGCTTCGGCCCTGGTACATGCATTGAAATGCCACCATTCGGTCTGGATGCCCCAAAATCCGCCATATCTCATTACTCTTCTGAGCAGTTGCCTGTTGGCCAGTTGGTAGCGGGTTAAAAGTCCTTTTTCGAGCATCTGATCCTCCAGTCTGGGGTAGGCCAGCTCGCCCATATAGTCGAAAGGTGTGCCCATATCCAGAGCCTCCCCTGATTCATTCACTATACTTACATCCACTGCTGCACCGAAGTTGTGTAAAGAGCCATTGCGTGGGTTGGCAAGGAACTTTATTTTTTCTTCGAATGGTGCATCCACTGCATCCCACATTTTTTGCTGAATATGCCGTGGTCGTGCGGCGTCGTACACAACCAGCGATAATGCCGGATCCAGGGTTTTGAGATACTGCTGTGCCCTTACCAGCATATGGGCCACATCGGGCTGCAGATAAGCTCTCTGCATTCCCTCATACACATCCTTTCCCAGGAAATTGTCGGTTGTACTGTATTTCAACTCAACCCTGATGGAGGGATCGAGGGTTTGCACATCTACCAAACCATGTTCAATCATTTTGCTTTCAATGGAAGAAACCGCTGAACGAAAACCCTCTACCTGTACTACGACAGGATCTCTTTGAGGAAACCCGTGCAATGGTTCATTGGTTTTGGGCTCACATCCCCACGAAAGTAGCGCTGAGCCGCAGAATAGTATGATAATTTGTTTAACTTGCATACTGAAAACATCCCGCTTACTTGCCTGGGAATTATCTCAAAATTAATAAATTGCCACACATATGGACACAAAAGAATTTAGAATCGGCGCACGCGTAGAACATCCACAGTTTGGCCAGGGGGTTATCACCAATGTTACCCTTACGGCTTATACCATTTTTTTCCTTAACCGGGGAGAAAAAGACATTGCGGCTACCTTCGAAGGCTTAAAACTGCTGGCCCCTTCGAATCTGTCAGAAGAGGGAGCAGGTTCTTCCCCTTCAGGTATCAGCATCCAGGATCTGGAAAAAGTATTCACCAATGTACTGCGGCGTTATGCTGATTTTCCGGAAGTGGTGGAGCTTGGAGATAGATGGAAAAAGGGTACAATGATCCTCAAGCCGGGCGATGACACCCTGAAGCCCAAAGAGGTACCCATTGAAACCTTTTTCCATAAGATCGTTATGCTACGCGATCGCCTCAGGGTACTGGAGCAACGAATCAACTCCAATGAAGCCATGAGCGATGAAGAAAAGGTAAACCTTCAGCAATACATTACACGTTGCTATGGTACCCTCACCACTTTTAATGTGCTCTTCAAACACAAGCAGCAGTATTTTACCGGAGAAAAGGGACAGACAGAATAGCGAGTTGGGTTTTTACAGATCATTATTCATAAAGCCCTGATCTTCCAGTGCCTTAAGAAATACTTTGCTAAAGTGTACATTATCTTTGTGGGTATATCTTTTCTGGGTAAAGATCTGCGCCAGATTTTCCAGCTGGTTTTCTTCTATGAGCCTGGCCGTAAGGGGCAGGCTTTCTTTTTCCTTGTAGATCTGGTCAATGTCTTGCGGCGAATAATCTCTGTAGGTTTCATTGTGGATAAGGCCTTTGGCGGGCAGTCGATCGGTAAGACCTGGCTCTTCTGCCGGATACCCTACCACCAGAGTAGTAATGGGAACCACTCCCTTGGGAAGGTTGAAGAACTCAATGAGCTTATCAGCCTGGTAGGTGGTTGTGCCCAGGTAGCAGATCCCCAATCCGTAAGCTTCAGCTGCAACGGCTGCATTCTGTGCTACCAGCAATGCATCGATGGCTGCTGTGAAGAAAGAGAGAAAGTTATCGTACCCCGGATTGGCATTACGCTGCTCACACCACTTGTTGAACCGGTTAAAATCTGCGCAGAAGGTAAGCAAAACAGGGGCCTGTTCCACCATTTTCTGGTTAAAGTGAAGCTTGCACAGGTCTTTGCGCTTTTGTTCATCGCGGGTTACCACTACACTGTAAACCTGCATATTTCCGGTGGTTGAGGCACGAAATCCTGCTTCCAGGATGGTGTCGAGCATTTCCTGCGGAATGGGATCTGACTTATAGTTGCGGATGGTTTTGTGATTGAGAAGAGTTTCAAGGGTTTGCATATCAAAAGAGATTAGATTTTTCTGGTTGCAAACCTACAACTTTTCAAGGGTTTAAAAAAGTGCTAATTCTGCCTCTGGCCACTTTTGCGCTGCTCAAGCTGTTGCTTTCGTGTAGGCGTATGGTAGATCTCTATAGCTACCAGAACAGCCATAAAACCCCAGAAAGGCACCGATGCTTTGTCGGTGTCGAGAAAGTTATTGAGAAACCCGTGGGTGAAATAGGTAATATAGCCAAGGGTAATACCCAATGATATGAGACGATGCTCCTGTTGAGGTGCTCGCTTAAAATTCTGTATTCCGGTAACCAGCACCCATAATGCAAGTGCTATAAAAGCCAGCATGCCAGGCAGGCCCGATTCTGCCAGGGGTCCCAGGTATTCGCTGTGGGCATTGCCCAGATCTCCAAAATTGGTGGTAATGATTGTATGATCCTGAGAGAGCTGATAGGGTGCATATACCATCTGATAGGTGCCGGGGCCCCATCCCACTAAGGGGCGCTCCTGAAACAGGCGCACAGCAGCGCGCCAGCGATTGATCCGCTCCAGGTTGCTGGCATCGGAAGAAATATTGCTGATAGATCGGGCATGCTCACGGAAATCGCCCGAAGAATCCTGACGGTTTCGCTCCAGGCGCATAATAATATCATCCTGGTACATAAACATTGTACCGGCCACCAGTATCAACCCTGCAAAAATCACCTTATAATCGATCTTGAGAATTAACACCCAGAAAGCCCCGAAAGCAACCAGTATACTTACCCATGAGGCACGGCTGTAGGAAAAAACAACCCCCATAATGAATATCCCGAAAATCATAAGGGCAACGCGTTTGCGCAGTACGCTGTATTTTGATGCAAAGGCCATGGCAATAAAAACGGGTGCAACCAGGGCTATTACAGCGCTGTAGTTGGTGTGATCGTTGAAAAAGGGTCGTACTACCCAGGTACCTACCTTACGGTCGAAACCATACGTGCTATGCTGTAGTGTTATGTACAAAATGATTAGCACCAGGGCAACACCAAAAAGCCAGAGAAACTGCCTGATCCTTTCGGGCTTTTTAAACAATTGGATCAGTACGAAATAGAAAGTTACCACGAACCAAAGGCGGCTGATAAAATATTTGAACGACACCACGGGAAGTTCACTGGTTATTGCCGTTACAAACATCCATAGCATATTCAGCATAAGGATAATGGTAACCGGATGCCGAAGAATCTTCCGATCGTAATGTTGCTCATAAAAAAGCTTAAGGAAAAACAGAGCCATGATGGCCACAATAACTGGCTCAGTAGGGATATCCATGGTAAAGCCCATCCCCTCATGCCTGTATTTAAAGGTAAATGGAGTGATGAAAACAATGGCCAGCAGCAGTTTGTCGAGAGAGAAAAAGAACAGCAGCATAATGAGCAATGCCGCAGGCAAGGCCATAAACCAGAACATCTCGCTGGCAATAAACAGCGTGTTCAGGGCTATAAAAGCCAATCCTGCTCCATAAAGAAGCTTAAGTTCCAGATTTCTGCTTTCCAATGGATGGATTTTTTCTGTTATTTAAGAGGCAGTAGTCCTTTTTTCTGAAGGTTTTCGTAGGTCATAAGCACTACAACACCCATAAACGCAGCAGCAAAGGTTGCCATAAAAACGATGAGCCATCTTACTGGATATACTTTTCTTTCAGCCACAAAAGCATCATCGATCAGAAACTTGAAAGAGACAAAGTTATCCAGGTCGGCACGTGCCTCCTGCATAATACGCTGAACGCCGTGCAGGGTGCGGCTAACCTGTTCCAGGTGCGCTTTCTGCGTCATGAAGCTTCCACCGTATTGCTGAATTACCTCCAGCTGCTTTTCAATGGCTCTGATACCCTGAGTGTTTCCTCTTGAGAGGTCGATGGCCAGCTGTTGCGTAAGCATCTCTGCCTGAGCCTCGTACTCATAGATGCCCTTTTGCATAATGACCCTCAGCGAATCTTCAGTTACCCCAATCTCGTAAATAATATTGTCGTGTCTTTGTTTTGCCACCTGGTATGCCAGCAATGCACGCTGCTGCCTGATATCATTCTGAATGGTATCGGCCAGAGCAGCAATAACGTTGGCCATATTGGCAGCCATTTCCGGGTCCCTATCGCGTACCCTGACCTCTACAGCGCCATAGGGCGTTCTTCTGGCCGAAACATTACTCCCATAAATTCGACGCAGGGTAGTGTTGCGGTATTTTGAATCCTCAGGAATCTCATAGTGATCATAGAGGTCAAAAAGTTCCACAACGCGGTCTCTTACGGCCGTTGAACCCAGTACCTGAAGAAGTCTTTCTGCATCATCCACATCTCCATACTCCAGAAAGTCGACATTGGTTCCGAATACGGCACGGCTCAAACTGGTAGATTTGGCAGGGAACATCAGTACCGTAGATTCATAAAGCGGAGTGATGAACATGGGTGATGAAAAAATGGCTCCCATCAGGGCTGCAGCAAAACACAGGATGGCAAGGTGTTTCCACCATCGGATAAAAAACACAAAAATATTGGTTGAATCAAATTCCTGGTTCACGTTTGGGGTAGTTTCCATATTCTGATTGATTGGTAAAAACGATTTACGCAATAGTATGAACTTTCAAAATGTTTAAATATTGTAGTGCAGGGGGCCATGGCCCGGTGTTTTTCTGAAAAAGCGCCCAAAGATAATGAAAAAACCTAAGTCTGGCCTTTTATGGGGTTGCCCTATCATCCATATTTCAGAACCTGTATCAAATGACGCGGGCTCACCAGCCTGATAACCAAAGCCAGAAGTGCAGAAAAAAGGATCATGATGATCAGTCTGAAATGCCAGGGTAATGCAAGCTGGCAGGAGAAATATCCTGTTAGTGCAACTCCGATGATAAAGATCAGCAGCCTTGCCAGGTAAGGATAGTTTATTCGGAACCGAAAGAGCCGGTACACCACCCATACCTGTATCAGTGCAATGAGCATCTGAGTGATCAGGGTTGCCACTGCCGAACCATAGGCCTGAAAGCGCGGGATCAGAACCAGATTAAGCCCAATATTGAGAATCATGCCTGAGAAGGCGATCAGGTTCAGATGTTTCAGATTGCTGTTGGCAGTAAGCAGGGTACTGAAAATATACATGGTAGATACAGCAAGGAAACTGGACATGAGCAAACCAAAAACGGCAGAGCTCTGCTCGATACGATAAGCAAAGTTTGCCATAGATTCGCCCGAATGTATGGGATAGAGCCACTGCATAATCTCCTGAGCAAAGAAGAAAGACGCAAAAGCAATTATTATGGCCGGTGTGATGATCAGTGTAAACGACAGCTTAATAAGCTCTTCTATGGGCTCATTTTGCTTGAGCATGCGTGCAAAAATGGGCAGCAGCAATACGGCAAAAAGGTAAGCGATCATATTGGCTGCATCGAGCAACCTGTAGGCTGAGGCGTATATACCCGAGTATTTGGCTCCATCTTCCAGCATTCTCTCGAGCATTACGCTGTCTACCCTGCTGTAGAAAGTCATCAGCAAAACCAATATGGCGAATGGCAGGCTATGCCTGAGCATCATCAGGAAAAATGGGGTGCTCCAGCTTAGTTTCAGAAAGCGTGTACGGGCTTTGTGAAACACAATGACCGAGGTAATGAGCGCTGTGAGGGAAAGAGAAAAGGTTTGAGCATAAACAAAATAGCTGATCCTGAACTCTGGTACAATATTTCCCCACAGCAACAAGGCACAAACCAGGATCATGAGGGTACGGTCGAGCACAGATATCAGGCTATCGGTTCGAAAAAGGTGCAATGCTCCGAGGTTGGAGCGCAGATACAGAATAAAGCTTACCAGAAACTGGTTTACTCCCAGGTAAGCCAGCAGTTTCATTTGTTCCTCAGAATATCCGATCAGAAAAGCTCCGGCGAAGGTAAAAACAAGGTAAACGGCAAAAAGCAAAAGTTTCAGTACGATAATATTCGACAGATGCTTTCGCAGGAGATGATTGTTCTGGGCAATGTTCTTATTGTTAAAGGTGGTAATGCCAAAATCGAGCAGGATGTAAAACAGGAAAGAGAAGTTAAAGATGGCAAAATAAAATCCATAGCTTTCCGCCCCCACTGTGTTTTGCACGGTGCGATCGATACCAAAAATCCAAAAAGGTTTGATCAAAAGATTAAGAACCAGCAATAAAGCCAGGTTTCTCAAGAATTTTTTCTGCATGTAAACTCCAGGTTCTTCAGCCTGTACTACCTTTTCTCCATGCAATCATGCTTGTCCGTGCCAAATTTAAGAACTTTTACACACAATTTGCTTTTATATATGGAGAGAAATTCAAAAACCATCAGGCCCCTTACCTACCCTTAGAACCTGATACTGGAAGAAAACCCGGAGACTACTCTTCTGATAACCTCAGCGCGCATTTGTGCACGCTGCTCAAAATTCACCAGGTATTCGACCACCAGTACCAGTTTGTCCTCTTTAATGTCGGTATATACTTTTATGTGGGTTTTGTCCTGGAGCATTTCATGCAGGTCGAGCAAAAGCTGATGCTCTTTGTCTCTGTGATTTTCCTCCAGTGTAATGAGCGGAAACCGTATCACCTCATGAAGCACATTCTTGCCAAGGATAGATATGCTCTTTTCGAGGAATAGCCTGTTGGGAACACGTGTAAAATCTTCTGGCAGTTCCTGGGTTTTATCCAGCAAAACATAAAAGGTACCGATATGTAATACTTTGCCCTCGTCTTCTCCAATACGAATGTAATCGCCTATACGAAAAGGTTTTTTCTGCAAAAGGATCATCCAGCCAAAGAAAGAGAGTAAAACATCTCTCACCGCAAATGCAAGACCTGTAGCCAGCAAACCCACAAACAAGGTTATATTGCCCAGTGAAACACCGAAATGATGTAAAACCACAAAGAGCCCGATGCTGTATACAGTCCAGCTGTAAATCTTGGAGTAGAAAATTCTCTCTTCGGGTTCTTCAAAAAGATTGAATACCCTGCGAATGGATAAACGCAACAACAAAGAAGTGGCAAAAAAAGTAGCAATTACAAGCGAGATACTTGCCAAAACTTTCACAACCCCGGGAGGAAGATGAATAAAGCCCATGCCATTGAGATACAAACCCACCTGCAGTAGAATAAGTGCAAGGGAGGTTACAATCACCGAAACACTCAGAAAGCGTAATTTCAGAACTTTGAATTTTGGTTTTGCTATCATGATAACCGCGTTGTGAAGGATACTATGAGCAATGGGAACAACCTATCTACCCGTTACTTTTTTATCCATTTGTGATTGTAAACTTGCTGATTGCCGACAATCTGCAGTATATAAGCTCCTGCAGGCAAATCTTCGAGTCCTAGCCGGTAGTTGCCCTGAGCCTTTTTGCTCATGAGAATTTGGCCGTTGAGATTGATGATCTTTATTATAACCTCTTCCTGAATACCCATTATCTGCAGATGGTCGGAGGCTGGGTTGGGGGAAATTTGCCAGGTAAAACCGGGTTGGTTTTCTTCTATTCCAACAGGAGTACCCAGTTTAACATCGAGCCAGGTGGTCTGATAGTACTGAACCTGCACATTGGTTTTGGTGTAAGCAGGATAGCCCATGGCAGACACTTTAAGAGTATAGTTTCCTGCGGGCAGCGGCCTGTTGAAGGTACCATTCTCAGCAGAAGAATACACCCATGAGTTATCTTTATCGTAACCTGATAATTCAACAAGTGCCCTTATGGGCTCACCGGTGTTTACATCGGTTATGGTTCCCCTGATCCCGTAAAGGGCTTGCCTGAGGTAGTTTAGAAATGAACGGTAGTTGTACTCCCAGTGATCGGGCAGAAGGGCGGTGGGAAGCAGCTTTGTATTACTCAATTCGAGCGTAAACTCACGAAGGTGAGCGTAGTAATTCATATAATCCTGCCTGCTGCCGTACACTACATACCAGTCTCCACCATGGGTAACTCCATTATTGAAGGAAGGCCCTGAAGGGTTCATATAGTTGGCCGGACTGTAGAAACGTGCGGTATCGGCATACTCATGCATAACAAACTGCCACCAGGTATGGTCAGCGTGGGTACGTACGGTGGAGCGCCAGCTGTCCCAGGGGTAATTAACGCATTCAATGCCACCGTGCATATTGGCTGATAACACAAAATCATAGGTGCCGGCCAGTTCAATCATTGCCTGTGTTTCGGCTTGTATGGGTGTATCCGGGTTTTGAACCGGATTAGGATAATTGCGGTTGAGATCTACGCCGGCCAGGTTCGATCGGGTTGCACCCACAAGAGTGCTGTTATCATTGCGATAGGTACCGTCTGGATTTTCATTGGGACAAATCCATATCTCCAGATTGTCAAGCATATGTGTTATGGCGTCATCTTCGCCATAGTTGCTGAGCAAGAAATGAATAAACCGTAACAGCAGATTAAAACCGGTAGTTTCATCTCCATGCATAGTGGAGGTATACATAACCCTCGGCCGGGTATGCTCCTGGTTGACCTGAGCCGTAATCTTTCCGAAAATGATTTTGCGACCACTTGCCAGGGTTGTCAGCTCGATACGCTGAAAAAGGTCAGGGTACAAAGCTTCGTATTGCTCCATCATGCTCTCGTAGGCTTCGTAAGTGGGATAAAAAGCCCAGCTGTCAATATCCTCTACATTAACCACCGAAAGCATATTGATGGTGTTTTTGTCTACAGCTAAGCCCGGAGGTACCAGCATTTCCCATGGCAGCCCGGTTTTCAGAAAGGCCTCAAACTCATGCTGATTGGCATAAGTATACATCCATCCCTGGTCCGGATCGTAATAATCCAACGACAGCATCAGCGAGAAATCATCGAATTGCTCGTTGCCATTGGGTTGAAATCGGAAATAAACTTCTCCCCTTTCCTTAAGCATGGCAAAAGCCTGAGGAGTATCCTGGGCCATGCCAGAAAAAAGGAAACCCCACAAAATCAGTGCGGTGAGCAGCATTGCCCGCAAAGAAATTTGTTGCATGGTGTTGGGTTTTGGATTGTGTTGTTTACAAATATTTATTGGCCGAGGGCATCATTGAGAAAAGCCAACTGATTATACAGCCCTTTGTTTATTTTAACCAAGGGAAGTCTGAGATAGTTTTTTGCCAAACCTTTTATCTCCAGTAGTGCTTTTACTCCAGATGGGCTTCCATCGGCGTAGATAGACTCTATGATATCGAACAATCTGAAATGTATCTGTCGTGCCAGCTGGTAGTTGTCTTCCAGGCAGGCACGCACCATTTGAGAGAACTCAGCAGGATAGGCATTGGCAATAACCGATATCACTCCATCGCCACCAATGGCCATAAAGGGCAGTGTGAGGGCATCATCTCCCGAAATCACAAGAAATTCTTCAGGTTTGCCTTTGATGATGCGTGAGCATTGTGCCAGGTTGCCGCTTGCCTCTTTAATGGCTATTACATTGGGAACCTCATGGGCTATCCGAAGTGTGGTTTCGGAGTCTATATTGGATCCGGTGCGCCCGGGTACATTGTAAATAATTACCGGAACAGGGCTTTCTGAGGCAATCATCTTGAAATGATTATAGATCCCTTTAGGCTGAGGCTTGTTGTAATAAGGGCTTACGGAGAGGATTGCAGAGATGCCAGAAAAATCCTGGTTCCTGATATCGGCAATAATCTGGCGGGTATTGTTACCTCCCATTCCCACCACAACAGGAACACGTTGATCTACTATCTCCTGACCAAAATTGATGATGGCGTGTTTTTCATCCGCATTCAGGGTTACCGACTCTCCGGTGGTACCCATAAAAACGATATAATCTACTCCTCCGGCAATCTGATACTCGATGAGTTTTTCAAAAGATTTGAAATCGATACTTCCTTCGCGGTGAAACGGAGTAACAATGGCAACTCCGGTGCCTTTGAAATTATTGATTGATGTCTGGCTGGTCATTATTGATCATTTTTAAATAGAAAATCGTATGTTCAATGGTTTCTCTGTGAGGAGTATCGTCATTTACCTGCAACATAAGGTCAAAAATGTTTACCTGCTGATCGTGGTACCGTCCTACTTTAAAAGCAGCTCCGGAGGTAGCAGCCAAATATTTCAGATGAAACATTTTTGCAGAAGAGAGATCAATCAGGACATCATATTCCTGAGCGATAAAATCTCTCACTGACTGGCTTTTGGGGGTATAATCCCATGCAAAATCCTTAGGAGAACAAAATTCAAAAGTAAGTTTAGGAAAGGCATACTCAGGCATTTTTTTAAGATTGACAAGCCCCAGGGTTTTAACTTTTTTCTGGTCTTGCTGTAAATCTTTTACCAGGAGGGTAATCTGCCGGTAATTTTCTTCAGAAGAAGCATCGTATAGAATACCAAAACTTGCAGCTTGCCGGTAGCCCATGGTTCGTTTTCTGCGCGAAAGTCTTTTCAGGGCCCTGGCAAGAAGCCAGTATTGGAATTTTTCCCTGATTGTTTTAAAAATACTCACAAATTGTATCGATTATGTTTTCCCAATGATTTGAATTGTTTCAGCCCTTTGCAGCGCATCAAAATTAATCAAAAAAGCGCATAGCAGTTAATATTTCACCGATATAAAACCGATGGTAGTCTTGCCGTGGATAGTGCTTTTCGATTGAAGGATCGATGAAATGACCAGGTTTGATATCATCAGCATACAACTTTTTGCATTCCAGTATCAGGCGGGCTTGTTTAAAAGCCACCGAACCTGATGGAGTTGCGAAGGCGTCAAGCCCCGGGTATTGCATTTTAGAAATATCTCTGCCCGACTGAGAACCCATTACCTGAAGCATATCACGGTGTTTTTCATCAAAAAAACTGAGTGTGAAAAAATCGTGTTCTTCGGCAAACCCGAAGGTATATCTTTGCGGACGAATAAAAACCGTGGCAATGGGTTTATTCCACAAGATACCACAATTGCCCCAGCTTGCTGTCATCATGTTATATTTTTGGGGAGTGCCTGCACACAGAAGCATCCAATCGGTTCCAATGAGTTTGAATATACTTTCATTGATCTCCAGGGGATTAATCTCTTTGTGGTTTTCAATCATTTTGTGCTGTCATTTGTTAGTATCAAAGCTGGTTAAGAATGCGAAAATAGCCATTTTTCGGCGGATTCTAAACAGGCAGTCAATTTGCTTACTATCTTTGAACCACGAATAACATACATTGCTGATGGATTGTCCTGTACATGTGCGTATCCTGGGTACCGGAACCTCTCAGGGAATACCGGTTGTAGCCTGCCCATGCAGGGTATGCACCAGTGCAAACCCTCGCGATAAGCGCCTGAGAACCTCAATCCTCATAGAAACTCCATACAATACCATCGTTGTGGATGCCGGGCCTGATTTCCGTCAGCAAATGCTTCGGGAGAATATTCAAAAGCTCGATGCCGTTTTCGTAACTCACAATCACAAGGATCATACAGCCGGGCTGGATGATGTAAGAGCATTCAACTGGATACAAAAAAAGCCCATGGAGGTTTTTGCCAGACCCAGCGTTTTGGAATCTTTGAAAAAAGACTACGATTATGCTTTCGAAGAGAACAAATATCCCGGAGCACCTGACATTAATCTCAATGCTCTCTCCGGCAAATCTTTCTTCTTTGGCGAAGATCGCATCATACCCATCGATGCCATGCATGCGCAGATGCCGGTGTATGGTTTTCGTATCGGCAACTTTTCTTATTTGACCGATGCCAATGCCATTAAGGCTGAAGAACTGGATAAGATGAGAGGCTCTGAAGTTGTTGTTATCAATGCATTGCGCAAACAAAAACACCATTCTCATTTCAATCTGCAGGAGGCAATCCAGCTTATAAATGAGCTAAAACCCGCCAAAGGCTATCTTACCCACATCAGTCATCAAATGGGGCTTCATGATGAGGTCAATGCTGAATTGCCTTCCGGTATTGAGCTGGCCTGGGATGGGTTAAAGATACCATGCTGAAAGTTTACCTTTCAATTTTTACCCTCTTAAGCAGCATATGATTCAACGGGTTTGTCTGCATCCCTGTAACATAATGAGGCAAAAATCGCATAGACTGGTCATAGTAAAGGGGCACAACGGGTGCGTGAGCAATGATAATGTCATTCATGCGGTGGTAATACTCCCAACGCAGAGAGTCGTCAACCAATGTGCGCGATTTTTCGTAGAGGCGGTCAAATTCAGGATGAGAGAAGCGTGTATAGTTGGGCCCGGCGGGCGAATGATTGGGCGTATAAAACAGCGCCAGGTAGTTCTCAGCATCAGGATAATCGGCAATCCATGAGCCTCTGAACATGGCTGCTTCACCTTTTGCCATCATTTCCCTGAGTGTTGCAGGAGGCATCACATTGATCTGCAACCGAATGCCAAGTCGGGCCAGTTCATGCTGAATATACTGGGCAATATCAAGATACAACGATGTGGTACCCAGCTCAATGGGGGGCAATCCTTGTCCTCCCGGAAAACCAGCTTCTGCAAGCAACCTTCGGGCCCTGTCGGGATTATGGCTGTAACCTCCTGTGTTTTCTGAAAAGCCTGGCATGCCAACGGGCACAAAGCCGGCATGAGCAGGAGTACCCACATTGTTGCGCAGATATCGCAACATCCTCTCACGGTCAAATCCATAATTAATGGCTTGCCGTACCTTTTGCTGTTGCAGGGCACTCAATGCACGTGTATTATTCTTATCTACCAGTATCCCCAGGTACTCAGTATTGAGGAACGGACCAGTTAGTTTGTAAAACCGTTTGTGATGCCTGGGTTGAAGCTCTCCTGAGGGAGTTAACAACTCGTCTTTGTAGCTGGGATCAATCCGGGTGAGTATGTCCAGGTTTCCCTTGATGAACTCCAGAAACGCTGTTTGCCTGTCGATGATAAAACTGATTGAAACAGCATCCAGGTAAGGAAGGCGACCGTCTCCATCGAATTCGAAGTAATCAGGATTTTTCAAAAACACCAGTTTTACTCCTTCTTTCCAGTACTGGAATCGAAACGGGCCAGTACCTACCGGATTGTTGCGAAATTCGCTACCGTAAAACTCCACAGCTTCATAAGGCACAACTGAGCAGTATTGCATACAAAGCAAACCCAGCATGGGAGGAAAAGGCTCGTGCAAACGGATGGTAAGTACACTATCGGAAAGGGCATTTATGGCAAGCGACCCGTCTGCATTTCGTTTCACGGCATTAAGCACCCAATTGCCGGGCGAATTTACCGTGGGATCATTCAACCTGCCAAAACTGAAAACAAAGTCCGATGCAGTAACACGCCTCCCCTTTCCCTGATCAAAAACCTGGTTGTCATGAAAATACACATCGTCTCTTAAATAAAAAGTATAAACCAAGCCGTCATCAGAGATATTCCAGCTATGCGCAATGGAGGGTATCACAAGTAAAGAAGTATCCAGTTGCACCAACCCATTGAACAGTTGCGATGTAGCCCAGATATTGGCTTGATTACGGGCAAAAACAGGGTCGAGAGAGGTGATATTTCCATCTTCGTTGTAGCGGAATACTGTTAAATGCGACAAGTCGTCGAACCTGCTCTTGCAAGCGTTCAGGCTAATGACAAGCGCAAAAATTACCAGAATGCGAGGCCTCATGCTATAGGATATATAAGGGATTTACGATTGCTTGCAAAAGTACGAAAACCCTCACAGAGTATCCGCAAGTATTATCAATCAGAATGCGGAATTGCTCCATTGTGCTTTCCTTGATTACACAAATCAAAGCCCAGCGCAGTAATGAAGACATCGGGTATAACCCGGCTTACTTTTTCGGAAACCATGGAAAAAAGGCCGGAGTGCGTCGGATATAGTCATCATACCCTGGCCGGCGAGTTTTCAGGTTACGTTCCAGCATGGCAACACCCGAGATCTTCACAATCAGCCAGGTCATAAGCAAGGCACCGGCAATGGCAAGAGGATACCCATTGTATACAGCAACTGCAGCAAAACCCCACCAGACCATGGTATCTCCAAAATAATTAGGATGGCGGGTAAATCGCCACAGCCCCTTATCCATTACCTTTTGTCGGTTTTGCGGATCGGCCTTGAACCTGGCCATCTGCCAGTCTCCCACAGATTCAAAAACAAACCCGATGCAAAAAAGAGTTATGCCAGCCACAAGCCAAACAAGCTTTCCGGGCTCAGAGGGATAGAGTGCACCCAGAAGAGTGACAGAAATAAAAGCAAGTAATACTCCCTGGAGCATAAAAACCTGGAAAAAACTGAACCACCAGTATCGTTCGGGCCCATAGTTCTGACGAAACTGAGCATAGCGATAATCTTCGGGTTTGCCAAAATTTCGCAGGAAAAGATAAGCAAAAAGCCTCAGACCCCAGATCACCACCATACTCCAGAGCCACAGCTGATAGGCATTTAGCAGGGGCAATCGCCAGGCATACCAGGTTGCTGCCAAAACAAAACCAAGCCCCCAGAAAGGATCTACAATACCAGCATTTTTAACCTTCACACTTACCAGCCAGACCATACTCATAAATACAAGCACAAGACCCGCCGCCTCTGCCCACAGTTGCCAGAAACTTATCATGATGGTAGTTTTTTTCGGTAATAACTCCGGTATTGAAACTTCCTTGGCCAAAACAAGGCCCACATGGGAAGATAAAGAAAATAATCGAGCCAACGCCAGGATGTCTCATACTCAATGTCATCGATGATAAATACACTTGCGGCATCCCGTGCTACCACGCGGTGGGTATGTTTCCAGTATTTGATCCCAAAGGGCACCTTAAGGCCCCGGTCAACAAAGCCGTACTCACGGTGCGAGAGCCAGCTCTCTTTAATGATTACTGTCCAGTTGCTTATAAAGGGTATTCTGAAGGCAATCTCCACAATATCACCTGGATTTTGTCCTTCATATCTTACAAGGCGTGCCAGGTTTAAAGGAGGCAACATATGCTCAAACAGTTTCCTGTTGAACTTTTTATAGGCTTCCTCAAAAGGCTTGAAAACGGTGGTGATCAAACGGATCCTCATAACAATATTTGGTGTAACTCAACTGTTTTAACACCCTTTTGACCAACATGTTTAGCGATCTTAAGAAAATAAACAGATATTATCAGAACCCGGTGACAGGGCAATAATAGTGCAGATTATCATGACCGGAAAAGCAACAGCGGAATGTTGCCTGAGTGGATAAGTTTTTTGGTAATTCCAGGATTGAATAGCCGCTGCAGCAAACTTCTCTTTTTGCTCGACATGGCAAGCAGATCAATTTTGTTGAGTTCGCAGAAAGCTTCCAGGTTGGCTACCGGGTTATCGCCTTTAATAAAACTGCACTCCACCTCAATATTGCTGTGAACCTGTACGAAGTACTCCCTGAGGTTGTCCATACGGGCTTTATCCCATTTGTCTTCGGCATTTTTAGAAACATGCACGCAATAAATCTTCACATCAAAAGCCGAAACAATGGAGATCAATCTTCTGATGGCCACATAATCTGTGTCGTCGAATTCGGTAGCATACACAATATTCTTTACCTCATTAAAGTTCTCCAGCCTGGTGGTTTGCGGGATGGCCAGCACCGGTATCCGTGTTTTATCCAACACTCTGTTTACCACACTTCCGATGATATCACTTTGTTTTTCTCCTTTTCCCTTAGTTCCCAGCACGATAATACCCGGTTTGAAAGACCTTGCCGTAGAAGCAATTTCGTCTTCTACAATACCTTCTTTAAGGGTGTAGCTGATCTTAAGATCGCCGTAGCCCATTTGCTCTGCAGCCTCACGGATCTGGCCTACAAATTCTACCAGGTTGTGTCTGGCCTGATCCTCCAACTCGCGCAGGTTGATGTCCATATCCACTTGTATAGAATAGGCGTCGGTAATGGGCACAAGGTCTACAATGGGGGCATAAAAAACATGTAGGATTTTGATATCGGCATCATATTTCCTGGCCAACCGTAATGCGTATACACAAGCATTTTTGGAGAATTCGGAGAAATCTACCGGAACAAGAATTCGTCTGATGATTTTCAGGTCCTTAAGCTCCTGCTGCTCCTGTTGAACTTTAATTTCGTGCAGTATGCGAAGGGCCTTCTCCACATCAGAAGATTTGATTTGCACCTGCACCCCCTCCGATACAGCTCCCTGCAAAAGGTTTACATGTTTGAGATAACATTCTATTCCGGCACTTTCCAGCCTGGCTTTCAATATCTCTGCGGCGGTATAGTGGTCGGTGGCTAAGGTTACAAGGCGATCTTCCATGGCTGATATGTTTTTAGTAATTTATACTGCAAACAACGAATTAATCTGCCCTAAATGTACGAAAAATAACACGGAAGTGCAAGTAATGTAAGGATTAAAACTGCTGCGGGAAAAGGTTTTTCTAATGGGGCCTTCTGAGAATCAAAAGGGCATGTTGCATCATAATATTTCTTAAAGGGTTTTTGAAATACAAACAAAGGGAGCATCAGCCCACACTTTTGGCATATTTTTGCCAAAACAAACAAAAATAATTCCCATGTTAAAAATACCTTTGCTCCTTTTAAGCATCTTGCTCATTTTACAGCCCCATGATGTATTATCACAACAAGACTGGCAAACATGGTATGAGTTGCACGATGGCAATCAAACCCCCAACTGGGAAGAAACTCTCAATTTCAGCCAGCGACTTGCCAATGAGTCTCCCTATCTCTACTATACTTCCATAGGAACCAGTCATCAGGGACGCGAAATCCCGTTGCTTATTCTTGATCTGGAGGGTAGTTTTTCAGCAGATGAGGCAAAGCAAAAAGGGAGAACCATCGTTTTGGTGCAGGCGGCCATACATGCCGGAGAACCCGTGGGAAAAGATGCTGGGTTGTTGTTGCTTCGCGATATCGTAATCCATCAAAAACATCATGATTTATTGCAAAGCACTACATTGCTTTTCATTCCCATCCTCAATGTGGATGGACATGAACGGTTTGGCCCGTACAACCGTATCAACCAAAACGGACCCGAGCTGATGGGATGGCGTACCAACGCACTCAACCTGAACCTCAATCGCGATTACCTTAAAGCCGACAGCAAGGAGATCAGAGCCTTCCTTAACCTCTGGCATGCATGGGAGCCTCATTTTTTTATCGACACCCATTCTACCAATGGCGGCGACTACCAGTACACCATGACGTATGCAATGGACATTTTCGGCAGTGCTGATGAGAACCTCAAAGACTGGATGAAAGATCTTTACATCCCTTACATGGAAAAAGCCATGGAAGCTGAGGGTTATCCCATTTTTCCCTATGTTACCTATCGTTCGTGGCACGATCCGCGCAGCGGATTGCGATCAGGTACCGGCCATCCGATGTTCTCCAATGGATATGTAAGTGAGCTGAACCGCCCGGGACTGCTGCTGGAAACCCATATGCTCAAACCCTACAAATTGAGGGTAGAATCCACCTACCTGATGATCCTGCATACACTGGCCATGCTGCAGCAAGACCAGCAACTCAAGAGGACAACAGAAGAAGCTGACCGCCATACAGCCTCAGCTCAGTTCAGGCAACAACCCTACCCTTTGCGCTTTGAAAGCACCAGCGACTCTACCATTGTGGATTTTCTTGGAGTTGAATACCACAAAAAACAAAGTACTCTATCAGGAGGAAACTGGTTCATTTATCAATCTGATAAGCCGGTTACCTATCAAATTCCCTGGTTCAACGTCAATGTACCAATCCTTAAGGTTCAATTGCCCGAAGCCTACATAATTCCCGTTGAGCAGCAGGAGGTTATTGATCGTTTGGCGGCCCATGGGGTGAAATTGAACAGGATTGCCCACGACACTATCATTGATGTGGAGATGTATCGTTTCAGTGATGTACAACTGGCATCGAGAAGCAATGAGGGGAGGCAAACAGCACGTTTTAACGTTAACCCGGTTGCAGAACGCAGGTTGTTTCCTGCCGGTTCCGTTCTGGTTAGCATGGCTCAGCCCCGTGCCCGAATCATTGCGCACGCCCTGGAGCCAATGGCCCCCGGATCATTTGCCTACTGGGGTTTTTTCAATGCTGTTTTCGAGAGGGTTGAATACTTCGAAAGCTATGTAATGGAGGCTATGGCACGTGATATGCTGGCCCAGGACCCCTCTTTGCGTATAGGGCTTGAAAAAGCTTTTGAAGCCCACCCGGAAATGCGTAGCAATCCATACGCTATTCTGTCCTGGTTTTATGAGCAAACACCCTATTACGATCAGCAATACAATCTTTATCCGGTGGGTAGGATACTCACTGCCCCCCTGGAATTGTTTTGAAATCCTAACCGGGCTAAACAGCAAAATGGCCTGAATGTAATCGTCTAGCGAAGTAAAACTCTCGCCCCTCCCCTGGCTCCCAACCACCATTGTGAATGCCAGTTGCGGTAGCTTCCCTGGTGGAAAGTCCAGGGTGCTATATTGTAATCCTCGGCGGATTCGCCCTCTTTGAGTTTGAAATGCTGATTGTAAAGCACAGCCCCGGCAAATAGTTGAAGGGAAGAGTTCAGATTTAGAGCGGCCAGCAGCCTGAATTCATAAAGATAGTTTTGTTCAAATTCAGACCAGCTCCAGTTCTTTACGAGGTTTGTCTGCTGTACTTCAAACCCCATGGATGCAGTTTCTGAGAGCCATTTTTGAGTGCCTATTCCGTAGCCATATCCCCAAAACTCTGAATTACTTTGAGGGTGGTATCCCATCGAAAAAATATTGTAAAAACGATCTACTCCTATTCTGAAAGCAGCATTAAGAAACAATGCATCTGAAGCGCCGAGTTCAAATTGCCTCAGCCCACCTTTTCTTACAATGCTCAAAAAGCCCACAGGTACTCCTTCAATGGTATCGCAAATATTGATAAACCCAATCTGGGTTCCTTTTACCTTTTGAGCGATATTAAGGAATCCGCTCACCTGTATCCCTTCCAGATTGCCTGATACATTCATAAACCCAGCAATCTGAGGTCCTTTCATATTGCCCGAAACGATGTTGGCAAAGCCTGCTCCCATCAGCCCCTGAGCATCGGATCCCACCACATTCATAAAACCGGTGCCTGCAATTCCTTCGAAACCACCTTCTGTAACGTTCATAAAACCCGAACCCGTAACACCTTTAAAACTTCCACGCGTTATGTTCATAAATCCGGCTCCGCTTACACCGCTGGCAGCATCTGCTGAAACATTTAAAAATCCAGCCCCCATTACGCCTTCATGGCCGCCACGCACAACATTCAGAAAACCCGAGCCCATTAATCCTTTTGCAGGTCCATTGACAATATTCATAAAACCGGCTCCTTGTGCACCTCGTAACGGCCCGTTTACAATATTTCCAAACCCGGCAAGTTGCAAACCTTCTACTGTACCATTGGTAAGGTTCATAAACCCTCCCATTTCCAGCCCCTCAATGCCCCCGGTTATCCCGGCAAAAAGATTAACACTCATATGGTAGCGATGGTGTAATACGCTTGTGCCTTCAGTACCAAGCATCGGCAACAGGCTCAATTGAAAATTACGGGCTGGTTTGAGCACAGGCTCCTGTGCAAACAGATTTCCTGACCAAACGATCAGTACCAACAAAAAAGGATACAGTTTTACTGAAAAAGCGTTCATTCTTCTCAAAATAAATGTTACGTAAAGTGATTTTTGCTCAAAGGCCAAAACTTAAGTCGTAGTTAAAAGACTCCAGTTTTTTATGAATCCAGCAGGATCCTGCCAAAGACAAGCAACCCTTTCAATAAACATACCATCAAATGCAAAATACGTATTAGCAATTGTTTACAATGCAAAAAGATGGTTTTTCAGCACGCTTTACACCGCCACGATCATTCTGTTTGTTCGAATTCGGACAGAGCTTGTCCGAATTGCGTCACAACTTCACGTATCAAAGATACCTTGCATAAATAATCTTATCGTCGCCGGTGTCGTAGAAATCTGAAAGGCGAGCTTCCTGGTTGTAGTTTGATTTAAGATAGAAATTGCGTGTTGGCAGGTATTTTTCCTGCGATGAGGTCTCGATATACAATTTCCTGCCTCCCAATTCTCTGATACTTTGCTCGATGCTTTGGAGCATTTCCTTTCCGATACCTTTGCCCTGGTAAGTGTTGCTTACTACGATCCAGTAAAGATCCCATGTGCTTACAGTGCAGGGAGTAGGACCAAAGCATGCAAAAGCACAGAGTTGCTGTTGATGCCAGGCCAGCAGAAAATAGTAACCTGAGTCCTGCTGTCCTTTTGCAAGGGCTTCCAGGGCCAGTTCTGCTGCTACTTCCGTTTCGTCTTCCCTGAAAAAACCTGTAGATCTGCATATCTCCCTGATCTGGTCTTCTATACCTGGTTCCAGTACGTGGGTAAATAATGGGTTCATTGAAAAATGTTTTAGTTTATTCATTAGCTTGGCTGAGCTCTACCGCAGGTTCGGTATCGGATGGATTTATGCCTGCCTTGCATTTGCGGATGACCCTGCATGAACAGTTTTGACCGCTTGAGATTCGGCTCATTCTGTTTTGGAGCCGCAGTACTCATGCAAGTTTCATTGTTCTCACATCAGTGGATTGAAATAATTGTCCTTTGTTTTTGTTTTTGTTTTTTACCCGTCTGCAAAAGGCCCCTTACACCAGTATCCTCCAGAATACTTCGTACCACTTGCTCTGAAGAAATCCCTGCCTGCCTTGTGGCTGCCACAAAACCGCTATCGGGTGATATACATGGGTTGGCGTTGATCTCCAGAACGAAAATGTTTCCTTTTCTGTCTACCCTGAAGTCTACCCTTGCATACCCTTTAAGTTCGAAAATATTCCAGCATTGCAGGGCAATTTCTTTGAGATGATCCAGCAATGGCTGGTCCTGAGGATCAAAGCTAAAACTTCTGCAAGTGTTTTTGTATTCAAACGAGTCTTCTTCCCACTTGGCTTTATATCCCAGGATATGGGGTTTATCTTCAGGAAAATTGAAACGCATCTCAGCCAATGGCAACACCATGGGTCCGTTTTTGCCTCCCAGGATGGAGAGATTGAACTCTCGCCCGTGAATGTACTGCTCTGCAAAGAATGCTGAGGGATTGGCCTCCTGGTGAAACCGCTCAAGCAACTGATCCCTGGTAAAGAACAGCAAAGGCTTGCTCTCGTCGAGCCCGAAGGAAGCATGTTCCCATATGGATTTCAGAAGAAAAGTCCCGGGCAATTCCTCTGTCTGCGAGGCACAAAGATCCTGGTATGTATAATACGAGGGGGTTTTTACCCCACCTAAGCGCATCAGCTGCTTCGACAACAATTTGTGTGAACTGGTATACATGGCGTGAGCATTGCATCCGGTATAAGGCACTCCCAGGTGCTCTAAAACGAAAGGTGCAGTATGAACCATACGACCATCGGCAAAAAGTGTCTCTACGAGGTTTACCACCAAAACGGGCTTTGTTTTCAGCACCAGCTTTTTCAGCACTTGCAGATCGTATGGGAAAGCGAAAACAGTGCTGGTATAGCCAATATTTGAGAGGGCATCGGCAAAGAAACCAGCCTGCTGCAGCACATCGAGTTCATCGGCAGGTGCATCCGCTGCCAAAGGGCTGTGCAGAATTAAAATGTTGTCCGGCATAAGGATGATTTTGAGGGTACAGGAAGTTTTTCGCGGTTGAGAGCAGAGTTCATAATTAATCCAATGAGCTGCTCATAGGAGATCCCTGCAATGCGGGAAAGAATGGGCAAATCGCTGTGTATCGGATTGAGACCTGCCAGGGGATTTACCTCAATAAAATTGGGAATTCCATCCTGGTCGAGCCGTAAATCAATCCTGCCCCCATCACGGCAACCCAAAGCCCTCCAGGCATCCAGAGCCACTCTGCAGCAAGCATCATACAGTCTTTTTTCAGGTAAGACATAGTCAACAAAATCTTCATATTGAGCTTTTACCTGGTAGCAATACACTGCCGATGTGTTTTGTTTCTTAAACAGTACTTCCATCATACCAATAACTTTGGCATGGGAGCCGGTACCCACAATTCCCACCGTTACTTCACGTCCGGGCAGGAACTCTTCCACCAGCAAGCTTTGCTCAAAGCGCTGCAAACGATCCCATCCCACCCTGATCAGGTCGCGATGATTGGATACGATAGAATCCGGGCCAATGCCTTTTCCCGTGCCTTCGGCAACGGGTTTTACAAACAATGGATAACGGAGGGAGTGGTTTTCGAGACAGTCAAGGCTGTGAGCTACAAAAAACGGAGCAGTGGGAATACCATGATCGCGGATCACGTGTTTGGTCATCCCTTTATGCAGGGTTAAAGACAAAACCAAAACATCAGAAAAGACATAAGGAATATTAAAAAGATCCAGGATAGCAGGCACTTGAGCCTCCCTGCCAATCCCCCTTAGACCTTCGCAGATATTGAATACCAAATCCCAGCGGTCGCCCTTTTGAAGTCGGCTGATCAGGCTGTGTGCATTACCGATGAGATCTACGTTGTAGCCCAGACTACGCAGGGCATCCGATACTCCCTCTATGGTTTCCAGTGAGTCAAACTCAGCTGCTTCTTCAGACGAAAGCCCCATGGCCAGGTAATCGTCTTTCAGATCGTAGGTAAATCCTATGGTCAGGTTATTGTGTCGATGGTTCACGTATAAAACTAGATTAAGATGTACAATGTTGTTAACTGAAGGTCAATGGATTGCTAAGCCCAGTAGCTGTGATGCAATCCTTTGAAAAAATGTAAAGCATTGGCGCCCAGAGTTCTTGTAAGATATCCTCCTTCCTGTATTACCAGGGTTGGTATCTTAAGACTTCCTATCATTCGCCCTGTTTTTTCAAAATCTTTCATTCCGAAGGAAAAGGTTCCGGTGGGGTCTCCTTTGGCAGTATCCAATCCCAGGCACACCACCAGCCATGCGGGTTTAAAGTTTTCTATACTACGCATGGCATCGGCCAGCAGCAGCCGATATTCGGTAGCTGTAAGACCCTCGGGCAATGGAATATTGAGGTTGTAGCCCAAACCTTCTCCCTCACCCTTTTCATCAAGAAAACCGCAGAAATAGGGGTAGGTTTTAGAGGGATGTCCGTGAAGACTTACCGTAAACACATCCTTGCGCTGGTAAAAAATCTCCTGTTGGCCATTGCCATGATGATAGTCAATATCCAGAATGGCAACCCTGCCAAGTTTGGAGAGATAGTTGGCTGCAACGGCTGCTGTATTAAGGTAGCAAAAGCCTCCAAAAACCCTGCTTTCGGCATGGTGTCCGGGGGGTCTTACCAAAGCATAGGCTATACCTCCCCGGCTGGCAATCAGTTTCCCGGCACAGCTCAAAGCACAGTTTACAGCACCGCTTGCGGCTTTCCAAACATTTTGATGAATAGGAGTAAACGTATCGATGCAGAAATACCCCGATAAAACGCTTACCTCACTGGGGCGGCGATGCATATTGCGTATGGGGAAAACATAGGGATAAACCGAGTTTCCGTTCGGATAGTTTTGCTCAGCTTTTTTAAGAAAATCAACCATATCCTGGCTGTGGACTTCCCGAATAAGGCTTTCGGGAAAGATCTCCACGGGTATTTTCTGGAAAATACCCTGATTATCGAGGCTTTTCAAGATGGAAGGAATTCGTACCGGTGCCTCAACATAACCTACTTCTTTTACATGATGTATATCATGCCCCTCATTTACAGTGAGAAAGATGTTCGGCTTTATTTTGTTGGCTTTGCCATCCTTTGGTATTTGCTGCATGTGTTGCTCTACCGTTGGTCTTTCATCGGAAAAAGCAGAAGCATGACGAGAGTTCCTGGAAGGATTTACATACCTGAAAGGGCGCAAAAGCACCGGATCATCGGTAATGGAATTTTCAACCATGCTGATATAATGTGCCGGGCAGTAGTCGCCATATTTTCGCAGCAATATGGCTTTAACGATTCGCCGGGTTCGTAATGCAGACAGCTGCGCAGATGTATCTGCATCATCGAAAACCAGGTAAGGCGGACATGTATCGCCTTCTTTTACCGGTGTTTCGTAAAGAGTGTTTGCTATAGGACGAGCACCGTAGCGTTCGTAAAATTTAAGCCTGCTGGCATTTTGCTTTAGCAGCGATGGATCGGAACACAATGTGGGGTCGTCGGGCAGACATTCCATAAAAATACCACACGAACCCAAAAGGCGGGCTTCTTCACGGCAACGTTCGTACAATGCCCCACCTACACCGGTAGAGAGTTGATCCTTGCGTGTAGCAATATAATCCAGAAAACAGAAATCCAGATCGGGAGCATGCATCAACAATGCAAATCCTTTTACAGTTCCTTTGAAATTGTCAGCAACCAGAAGCAGGGTGCGGAACTGGTATTTCAAAGGATTACGCAACTGCTCAGGGATGAGCTGTATCTTTTCTTCAGCAACAGCAGAAAAACGTTGCCTGAGAATTTCCATAACCTGATCTACCGCATGTTTATTCATGGGGAAGATGTCGTCGGTCACTTTTCTAATGCGAAACATGAAATGGTCTGTTGATCCGTTTCAGGGTTGCCCAACCATAATACAACAGCACGGATCGCTTGCAGACCAAAGTGGCTGATAAGCACCATTGCCGGTAGCTCTGGACATGGGGGTTTACATCAGAAAAATAACGTTGAAGGGGAGATCGCGAACACTCGTTGGCAACGGGTTCTGAGGGGTTGTTTCTAACAGGCTTTGACAGAGACAAACCACTGGGAGGTTCGTCAGGTTCATCGGCCTCAGGAAAATCACTGCCGCTGGCAATGACAACCTTGGGGTGAAGCTCGGAAGCTTTCATTTTCTTTTTTCCGTTGAAAAAGGGATTGATGAAACATTTTTTTAAAGGCCAAAGTCTCGAAAGTATTGAATATACTGGGTATTTGCAGCGTTATTCAAAGCCAGAAACTCACTGCAATAGTAATGCAATTTTAAACACAAAACACATGGAGATGTAATTTTTTTCAAGCCGTCGCAGGATATGCAAAACCCTAGCTTACAGTCTTTTACGCAATCACACAAAGGTTTGCCTAATGAATTGTAGCATTGGTTGATATCAACCGGCGGTTTTTAACTTTTGTAATGGGCGTTTACTCGTTTCGTTTCAGTGCCAGTAATCCCATAAAAGTAATGAACCCATTAACGATAAGTATCTCGAAACCAAATTTATAACCCCACAACAATTGCTCAGAATTAACACTCAGGAGGTAGCTCAGCAAGGGTGAGGCAATACAAACAAGAGGCACCCACTTATCATGCACTTTAAAGCGGGTATACAGCCCGAAGGCATACAAACCAAGCAAAGGCCCGTAAGTATAACCAGCTATGGTAAACAGCTTACTGATCAGCGCAGTATCGTTGATAGCCCGATATCCTATAATGATCATCAATACAAGAATGGCAAAACTGATGTGCACACGGTACCGGGTTTTACGGATCTGCTCTTCCGTAATGCCGGGTTTGCGCTTCAAGCCCAGGAAATCGATACAGAAGGTAGTAGTGAGTGCCGTAAGAGTACCATCGGCGCTGGAGTATGCAGCCGACACCAGACCGAAAAAGAAGGTAAGTCCTGCCGCTACACTCAGGTATTGCAGAGCCAGGGTAGGAAACAGATCGTCGGTGGTTTGAGCCGGCATGATACCATGCTCTCCGGCGTAAAGCCACAATACTGCACCCAGGAACAGGAACATCAGGTTTACAGGGATAAGGATAAACCCAAAGGTAAACATGTTCTTCTGTGCGTCGCGAAGATTGCGACAACTGAGATTTTTTTGCATCATATCCTGATCCAGACCCGTCATAACAATCGTGATGAACATCCCTGCAAAAAACTGTTTCAGAAAGAACCGCGGGTCGGTAGGATCTGTGATCATCATCCGGGTATACCCTTTCTCTGAGGCTTGCCCCCATAGTTCTCCCAGGCTCATGCCCAGCGAATTGGCCACAATAATTATAGTAATTACTACAGCCGAGATCATAAAGGTGGTTTGCAGAGTATCGGTCCACACAATGGTTTTAATACCCCCCTGGAAGGTATACAGCAGAATGAGTACCATAAACAAGCCCACCGTAACCCCGAATGGAACACCCCAATGGTCAAAAACAAACAACTGCAGCACATTTACCACCAGAAACATACGGAACGACGCACCTATAAGCCGTGAAAGAATAAAATAGAACGATCCGGTTTTGTAGGATGACATACCAAACCGTTTTTCCAGGTAGGTATAAATGGAAGTAAGGTTTAGCTTATAATACAGGGGGAGCAATATAAGAGCAATAACAAAATAGCCTGCCAGATAACCAAATACCAGTACCATGTAAGAAAAACTTTCGGCATGTACCAGGCCGGGTACCGACATAAAAGTAACACCCGAGAGTGAAGCACCAATCATACCATAGGCCACCACATACCACGGCGAATTCCGGTTGCCAAGAAAGTACGTCTCATTGTTGGCCTTGCGAAGGGTAAGGCGCGAAATGGAGAAAATAAGCAAGGTATAAACCAGGAAACAGATCAGAATGAGGGATGACGACATGGGTTTCAGTTTTCAGACTTCAGGGAAAATCAATTAAATTTCGAAAGGGCAAAAATAATCTATTTTCTTTGCGCCGGCACAACATAGGATCGCATGGAATAGCCTCCAAAAACTCCCAACCCATTTTTGATATTGGTATAAATGTGTACACTTTCTGCCAGGGGGAAATCTTCGTCGTAATAATAATAATCTCTGGCACTCTGATGAAAATTAAAATAGTGTATATCGGACTGAATAACAAAGACACTCAGGGAGTCGAACTGCTTGTAGCTGGATTCACTTTCCTCACGGAAGTTGTGCTTCCAATCCGATTCGTAGGATGAATAATATGTGGAGGCTCTGAAGGCATATTGCCGGCTGGAGGGATCAGAGAAAAACTCCTGACCTCTGTCTATTTCAACAGGATACTGACCAAGAAAAAAGGTATCGGGCTGGTTGCCCCAATTTACTACCTCCCATCTTTGCATTATAGCACCAGTGCGATAATAATTGGTTTTCCCATTATTGGCAGTGGTAATTCGCCAGTTCAGCCGCAACATGTTGCTTCCCCATGAATCTGTTGCTACAAAAGGAGGATCCAGCTCAATACGCGCTATCTCAAACTCGGGCACCCAGCATTCAGCACTTGTTTTTTCGCCCAGGGTAGTTTCCACTTTCAGCTGGTAATACTGACCTGCTATAATGGGAAAATCCTTTGCACTGATCACATAACGCTGCATATCGGACCGGTAATGCAATTTTACAAACTCCTCCCCTTTACGGGCCATAAACACCTCAGCATTGGCTCCCACTGGTGCATAGGGCCGGCCTGTATTTACATAGGGCCGGCTACGATCCACATACACCCATACCATGGTATCGGCTGGAGAAATAAAGGAGTAAACCACCAATTGGGGTTCGCTTCCTGGCGTATTGAGGTTGGTTACCTCACTCACAAAAAAATCTTCACAGGAGGTTACTGTCAGCATCAAAATGGAAACCAGTGCCCAATGTATCAATCGTTTGGGTCGCAGGGTTCTGGTATATTGGGTTTGCTTTTGAATCGTCATGACATGGATTGTATTGAGAAATAATCGAATAAGAACACTTTTAGGGCTGTTGCCGTCCTGACAATGATAAAAAGAGGTCAGGTCAGAATTTGTAATTGAGACTTACAGATGGAATGATCGGAAAAATACTCACCTGCATCAGTTTTCTTTTTCCGGTATCAGGGTTATAGGAAGGATGATCCTGATATACATCGCGCCAGTAATAGAAAAATGGATTTTTGCGGCTGTAGGCATTGTACAAACCTAACTCAACGGATCTTTTCACAGGGTTTCCAAAAATGGTGATGTTTTTGTGAAACTGTGCAGCAAAATCGAGCCGGTGATACGCTCCCCCTCTGAAGCTGTTCTTCTTGTTGTACACACTGCCACTCATCCAGTAGGGAAAAGAATAATTGGAGTCTTCGTAAGCAGGATGATGTTCAAGCAAAGGAAATCTTCCGGTGGCCAGATCGAAGGCATTTCCGGTTGCATAAACCCATGTGGCGCTCAAGCTAATACTGGGAGCAACCTCGTAAATACCTACCACCGATACATCGTGCCGACGGTCGTAGCGTGCCCAGAATTTTTCTCCAAAGTTAATTTCGTCAAAGCGATGTTGGGTCCAGGAAAGAGTATATCCGATCCATCCTGAGAGTTTTCCGAGCTTTCGCTGTACCAGAAATTCCACACCATAGGCCCATCCTTCTCCCTTGGTAACGGTATTTTGCCAGGAGAAATCTTCACCTGCAGAAGGATCATCAATCAGCAGGAAAGAAGCTCCGGGTTTATAACCAATCACATCGTTGGCTTTCTTGTAATACCCCTCAATGGAAAGCTCCAGGTTTCTGTTGAGCCAGTCGTAGGCAAATCCGGTAGCAACCTGCCAGGTTTTCTGAGGAGGAATCCTATCGGTAGAGGGAACCCACAGATCAGTGGGTAAGCCAACACCGGTTGTGCTCAGCAAATGGACATACTGGCTCATGGCTGCATAGGAGGCTTTCCAGGACAGGTTATCTGCAACCCGTAAATTGGAAGAAAACCGGGGTTCAAAAAATGTATAGTTTTTTCCATTGGTCATAAATAGACTCAACCTCAATCCTGGATTAATGGTAAGAAAGTCCTGAACACGTATCTCATCCTCCGCATATATACCTGTTTCAATGGAGTTGAGTTTTTCGGCAGTTCTTTCAAGTTTCCCGATATCATCATCTCTCACCACAAAAGCACTGGGGGTAAAATGGTGGTGCAATACCGATACACCAGCCCTGATATAGTGGTTGGGCAAGGCATTCCAACCCAGGTCGTATTTCAGCCCCACATCCTGGATGCCCGAATTGTAAACAAATTCAAAGGCCCGTTTGTAATTGTCCACATGGCTTTGGTACTCCTCTTCTGAATAGATTTGCAGTGTATAGTCAGAAAAAATCAGTGTAGTATTGGCAAAGAGCCTGTCGTTGAAAACGTGGTTCCAGCGAAGGGTTGAGGTGGCGTTTTGCCAGAAAAGCCCGCTCTCCATCTGATCGGTGGAATAACTATCGCTATCACGATAGCGGAAAAAGAACTTATCGCGGCCAAAATAGCCACTCAGAAAGATTCGGTTGTTTTTATCTAAATCATAGTTGAACTTGGCATTGAGATCATAGAAGAAATAACCGCCTTGTCCATCGCTGGGCATAAGAGGCCTGGTAAGTACATCAATATAGGTTCTGCGGCCCGATACCAGGAAAGATGCCTTGTCTTTTACAATAGGCCCTTCCAGGGTTAGGCGGCTGCTGATGAGGCCTATACCCGCCTCTCCTTCAAATTTTTCTTTGTTGCCGTCTTTCATCTGGATATCCAGTACAGAGGAGAGCCTTCCTCCGAAACGGGCCGGGAAACCACCTTTGTACAACAGCATGTTCTTGATGGCATCTCCATTGAATACGGAAAAGAATCCAAACAGGTGGCTGGCATTGTAAACGATAGCATCATCCAGGATGATCAGGTTCTGGTCAGGCCCTCCTCCCCTTACATAAAAGCCGCTGAAGCCTTCGTTTCCTGATTGTACACCCGGCAATAACTGCAACACTTTAAACATATCTTTCTCTCCCAACAGAGAGGGCACTGCACGCATTTGACGTATGGGGACATCCAATACCGACATCTGGGTCATTTCTGAAATCCGGGCAATGCGTTCGGCCTCAACTACAACCTCGCTCAGATCAATGCTGCTGCTGAGTTCAATGTCCAGACGCATATTGCTTTGCAAGGAGATCTTATGTATCTGACTCTGATAGCCTACAAAAGAAAAAACCAGCTCAATACTATCAGCTGGCAGAGTAAGTGTATAAAAACCGTAGTTGTTGGAAACTGCGCCCATGCGCAAACGAGGTTCGTAAACGTTAACTCCTATAAGGGTTTCGCGGCTGCCTTTTTCATAAATAAAGCCACTTACAGTAAATCTGGCCGGGGTTTGCGCGTTTATACCCTGAAACAACAACAGAAGAAACAAGGCAATGAGCAAGGTTTGGGGGAGAATGGAGCGCTGATACATGCTTTGGGTTTAAATTTAAGAAATAGTTTGTGGATATGGTTTACAAAGTTGCAGCATTTTTGAACACAAAACATGCCATCAGAGCGATTAAAATGAAAAAAGTCAGAACCTTTTAAAAACAAAGGCTCTGACTTTCTTTGACAGATATTTTAAGGATGCTCAGAGAAACGGATAGAGCGTGTCAATCCATCGGTCTTCGGTAATGAAGAAGCTACCCATAGCCTCCCAGTCCTTGAGTACACGGGCAGTTTTCATTTGCTCGGCAGTCATTCCGTTTTGTTTGGCCAGTTTCATCACCTCCAGGGTATTATTCAGCTGCTGGTGCCAGTTGCGCAAATCATCCATGCTGAATACCGGCCCATGACCTCCCACCACAATGGTCTCTGCTGGAAAGTGGGCAAGTACCCTGGCTACATTTTCTAGAAACACCAGAGGGTTACCTCCATTGGAAACATCTACAAAAGGAAAATAACCAGCAAAGAGCAAATCGCCCATTACCAAAACTCCGGCATACGGAAGATAAACAATAAGATCGCCACGGGTATGCCCACCTGGCAGATGAGTAATCTGGATCACTTCTCCATTAAACTCAAGATCCATATTGTCATCCACAAAGATCTGCGGTATGGCATGCTCAGGCATGGGAGGGATAATATTGTCTCCCCTTCTCTGTTCCTGAGACAGGGCATCCTTAACGCTGGGATGTGCAATGATCTGTGCCTCTTTTCCAAGAAGCACATTGCCTCCCGTATGGTCGCCATGTAAATGAGTATTTATAAGATAAGTGATGGGCCTGGAGTCGATCTTTCGAATTTCTTCCAGTAATCGATCTGCACTTTGTTCGTAGGCAGCATCCACCACCAACACCCCATCGGTTCCGTGAAACATCACCACAGCTACCGAATTGGCTACAAACAACCGGTGAACACCCGGTGCAATTTCCGTAACAGGTATCTCTACCTGCGACCAGTCGCGCTGGGAAATGGCCAGCAAAGGCATAAATACCAGCAAGACAAAAGTGATTCTCTTCATAAGACTACAGTTTTTAATGATCTGTGCTAAGGTACCTGAAATAATGATCTGACACAACTTAAAAAGCTGAACCTGCCAGCACCAAAGCAACAATAGAAACAAGCTTAAGCAGAATGTTGAGCGAAGGACCGGAAGTATCCTTCAGCGGATCACCCACAGTATCGCCCACCACCGATGCTTTATGCGCTTCAGAACCTTTACCGAAGGTTTTGCCATCGTATGTAATACCCTTTTCAATAAGTTTTTTGGCATTATCCCATGACCCGCCGGCATTGGATTGCAGAATAGCCAGCAAAACACCCGAAACAGTAACTCCGGCCAGCAGTCCGCCCAAAGCTTCCGGCCCCATGGTAAGTCCTATGATCACAGGCACAGAAACGGCAATCACACCGGGCAGGATCATCTGCCTTAATGCAGCACGTGTGGAGATCGAAACGCATTTGCCGTATTCAGGTGTACCTTCGGCAGCATTCATAATTGCCTGATCCTTTTCACTCCACATACTCTGGTGTGTTCCCTGCTCGCTGTTACGTTTCATAACTTCCAGAGCCTTTTTCAGGGGTTCAATGGTATTGAACTGCCTGCGAACTTCTTCAATCATAGATTGTGCTGCATCGCTCACTGCTTTGATAGTAAGAGCAGAAAACACATAAGGCATAAGGGCACCCAGGAAAACAGCTGCAATAACGGTAGATTTGGATACATCGATGGATGAAATCCCTGCCGCGGTCATGTAAGCTCCGAACAAAGCCAGTGCAGTAAGGGCAGCCGAGCCAATGGCAAATCCTTTTCCGATGGCTGCGGTGGTGTTTCCTACTGCATCCAGTTTATCTGTTTTTTCACGCACATCAGCAGGTAGCTCCGACATCTCGGCAATACCCCCGGCATTGTCGGAAATAGGTCCGTAAGCATCTACAGAAAGCTGAATACCAAGATTGGAAAGCATACCCACGGCTGCAATGGCAATACCATACAAACCGCTTAGATGAAATACCAATACGATGGCCACCGCAATGGTTAAAACAGGAATGATGGTAGAGAGCATCCCGATACCAAGCCCGGAAATTATATTGGTGGCAGAACCCGAGGTGGATTGTTTGGCAATGATGCGAACGGGCAGATAGTTGAGGCCTGTGAAAAATTCGGTTGAGTACCCGATGATCAGTCCGGCGATGAGCCCGATAATAGAAGAAAGAAAGATATTGAAAGAGGTAATCTCTCTAACCAGGGGGCCACCATCGGGGGCAGAATACAACGGATCGGTAAAGATCCAGCTGGAGGGCAACATCCAGTTAATGATGAACCAGGAAAATACAATCATAACTCCTGCCGATACCAGCTCTCCCATATTCAGGGCGGTTTGAGGGTTTCCACCTTCTTTTACACGTACGAAAAAAGTTCCGGTGATGGATGCCAGTATGCCCGCTCCAGCCAGAAACAAAGGCAGAAGCACAGGCGAAAGACCTCCAAAGTTATCGGAAAAATCAGGAACCATCAGAAAAGCAGCTCCAAGTACCATGGCAGCAATGATGGAGCCCACATAAGATTCGAACAGGTCGGCACCCATACCTGCTACATCGCCCACATTGTCGCCCACATTGTCGGCCACAGTAGCAGGGTTGAGAGGATGGTCTTCAGGAATTCCCGCTTCTACTTTGCCCACCAGGTCGGCACCCACATCGGCAGCTTTGGTAAAAATACCCCCTCCTACACGGCTAAACAGGGCGATGGATGAAGCACCGAATGAAAAACCTGTAACGATGGAAAGCACCTTGTTGAGGCTATCGAAACTTTCTACACCAAACATATGTGCATAAAGGATGAAAAGGAGGCTCAAGCCCAGAATTCCGAGCCCCACAACACTCATACCCATTACCGATCCGCCGGCAAATGCCACCTTAAGCGCCTGGTTGAGGCTGGTACGTGCGGCATGGGTGGTGCGCACATTGGCCTTGGTAGCAATACGCAGGCCAATAAAACCGGCCAGACCGGAACAAAAAGCCCCGGCTACGAATGAAAATGCAACCAGGGGATGTGAGTTATCTGTTCCGGTGGTAAGGGCCAGAAGCGCCCCGACCGAAATCACAAAAATGGCCAGTATCTTGTATTCTGCTTTGATAAAGGCCATGGCTCCCTCTGAAATAAAACCGGCAATTTTCTTCATTTTGTCGGTCCCCTGGTCCTGACGGCTGATCCAGGAGGTTTTCATCATGGTAAATAAGAGTGCCGCCAATCCAATGACGGGAACAAGGTAGATAAGGTTGTTTTCCATAAATGTTGTTTTTGGATGAAATGGTTTAGGTTATACAATGGTTTTGAAAAATTTCAGGATGTTTTCTGGGTAGGGTTCCGGACTGTGCAAACGGAAATGCACACACTGTTTCAGGAGTAAAAAAGGCCGACATCAGCATGAAAATCGTTTTAAATACTACTAAGAGCCAAAAACCTAATCTAAAATACAAATTTTATGTTACTACCACTAAAAAATAATTAAGCTTTGTAACACCTGAACAAAGGGTTTGTTCAACTCCATAGCCATAAGATGATGTATATGTTGTGATGGGAGTGCCATAAGTTTTACTAACTTTGGCGGGGTTTTCATCCGGAAATAATTTGTTTTGAATAGGACGGATGGAACTCCATGTTTGCTAATTTCACATATATTTTTGATTTAAACACAAACATGTTCGTTTCATCCGGAAATAATTTGTTTTGAATAGGACGGATGCCTGCCCCGCCTTTGCGGGGGAACTCCATGTTTGCTAAATCCATTAATATGTTTGATGCGTACACAAACATGTTCGTTTAAATACCCAAAGACCCTTATCATTGGAAAAATTTTCATCAAAACTACTACAGTCTGCTGTTGAGGAATTTTCGAAATTGCCTGGCATAGGGCGCAAGACCTCCCTGCGGCTTGTTTTACATTTATTGCGGCAGCAGGCCGATGAGGTAAGTCATTTTACCCAGGCCATTGATCAGCTCCGTCAAAATGTTGTTTACTGCAGCATCTGCCACAACATCAGCGATCATTCGGTTTGTGAGATATGCAACTCTCCGCGGCGCGACAAATCCCTGATATGTGTTGTAGAAGATCTTCGCGATGTGATTGCCATCGAAAATACCGGCCAGTACCATGGGTTGTATCATGTTTTGGGAGGCATCATCTCCCCCATGGACGGCGTCGGCCCCGACGATCTGAATATCCAGTCGCTGGTAGAGCGGGTTGCCCAGGCAGCCCCGCGAGAGATTATCCTTGCCCTTAGTACAACCATGGAAGGCGATACAACCAATTTTTATATTTATCGTAAACTACAGCATAGCCAGGTAAAGGTCACCACCATTGCACGAGGCATTGCCATTGGCGACGAACTGGAATATGCCGATGAAATTACACTTGGAAGATCCATACTCAACCGCACACCTTACCATAGCAGCCTAACAGCTCCCAAATGACCCTCAACACAGCAGCATGAAACTTTCGGTAATTATTGTAAATTACAACGTTAAGTATTTTCTGGAGCAATGCCTCAAATCGGTTCTCAATGCCGGAAAAGATCTGGCTATGGAAGTTTTTGTTGTAGACAACAACTCCGTTGATGGATCGGTGGAAATGGTAAGGCAAAAGTTTCCCGGCGTAAAACTCATTGCCAACAAAGAGAATGCAGGTTTCAGCAAAGCCAACAACCAGGCCATTCATATTGCATCAGGAGAATACATTCTTTTACTCAATCCCGACACCGTTGTGGAAGACCAAACCTTCAGTCGGGTGGTTGATTTTATGGATCAGACCCCCGATGCGGGCGGGTTGGGAGTAAAGATGATTGATGGGCAGGGAGTGTTTCTTCCCGAATCCAAAAGAGGGTTGCCCACGCCTGCTGTTGCTTTTTTCAAGATCTTTGGATTGTCGTCGTTGTTTCCCAAAAGCAGGTTGTTTGGCCGCTATCATTTGGGTTTCCTCGACCCCAATGAGGTGCATTCGGTTGAAGTGCTCTCAGGAGCCTTTATGCTCATGCGGCGCTCTGTGCTTGAAAAAACCGGCTATCTTGATGAAACCTTTTTTATGTATGGCGAAGATATCGACCTCTCCTGGCGAATCATCCAGGCTGGTTACAAAAACTATTATTTCCCGCATACACGCATTATTCACTACAAAGGAGAAAGCACTAAAAAAAGCAGCATCAATTATGTGTTTGTTTTTTACAATGCTATGATCATTTTTGCCAGGAAGCATTTTTCAGCAAAAAATGCCAGGGTATTCTCCTTTTTAATCAACCTGGCAATCTATTTCAGGGCTTCGCTGGCCATAGTAAATCGCTTTCTGAAACGAAGCATAGTGCCTTTGCTCGATGCTGCAATAATCTTTGCCGGATTTGCTTACATAAAGGAATACTGGGAAAGCAAAGTAATGGATTTCGATCAGAGCTATTATCCTCCGGAGTTTTTGTATTACTTCGTTCCGGCTTACATCCTGATCTGGCTTTTCACGGTGTATATCAGCGGTGGGTACGACAAGCCCCTTAAGCTCTTCCGTATAGTGCGGGGTATCGGACTGGGCACGGTTGTGATACTTGTAATTTATGCCCTGCTTCCCATTTCTATGAGGTTTTCAAGGGCACTCATATTGCTGGGTAGTCTGTGGGCTCTGGTAAGTATGGTGCTGACACGATTGAGCTGGAACCTGATCCGCTACAAAAACCTGCACCTGGGCTCAGAGATCAACAAACGGATTGCCATCATAGGCAACGGCGCTGAACCCGAACGAATTGCCATGATGCTCAGGCAAAGTGGCAGCAACGCATTCATTGGTTTTGTAAGTACAGAACCCCAAACTCCTCCCTCCGATGGATACCTGGGTACACTCTCGCAGTTGAACGAGATCATGGAAGTCTACAACATCAACGAATTGATTTTCTGTGCAGCCGAAATGAGTTCTGAGGCCATCATCTCGCATATGACCGGAATGAAGGGCAAAACCGTTACCTTCAAAATTGCTCCCCCCGAAAGCCTCTTTATCATTGGAAGTAACTCCATTGACACCTTTGGCGATTTGTTTACACTCGATGTAAACACCATAAACCAAACGGCCAACAAACGCAACAAACGACTTTTCGATATACTGATTTGCGGGTGGGTTGTAGTTACATTTCCGCTGTTGGTATGGTTTGTAAAAAAACCTTCAGGGTTGCTGCCCAATTTGCTGGCCGTGATTCTTGGGCATAAAACCTGGGTGGGATACAATCCGGTAGCCCCTTTGGTAAGACTGCCGGCGTTGAAGAGATCTGTTCTTAATCCCGCAGATGCTTTTCCGGGAAAAACCCTCGACCTCACAACCCTTTCTAATCTCAATACATTGTACGCCAAGGATTACAGGCTTGAGAACGATTTCCAGATTCTTTGGAAGGGAATTCGCAATCTGGGCAGAAGATTGTAGAAAGTAAAAGTTGCCCATAACCCGGTTTTTAGCGTCCATCGTACATGCCTCCGGCCAGCAGTAAAACATATTTACAACCTGCATAAACCTTTTCAACCGGGGGTTGTTAGCATTTGCAACATTGCAAAGCAAGAAACCCTTGTTTGAGTTTGATTTTTTTAACCCCATGAGTTTTCCCGGGGTCTCCATATTAATTTATCAAAAGCTCATATTTTCAAGCCATGCTGCATAGCTCTTGAAAAATTATGAGTAATTTTGATCTGATACCAAAAGCAGTTACAACCCAAAAAGAACGAGCAAAACACAACGTAAATGGCAAAATTTGAAATCGTAATGCCCAAACTGGGCGAGAGCATTGTGGAAGCTACTCTTACCAAATGGCTTAAGCAGGTGGGAGAACAAATATCGGAAGATGAAGCTATTGCTGAAATCGCCACGGATAAGGTAGATTCAGAGGTTCCTTCGCCGGTGGCGGGTATTATTGAGCAATTATTGTTTAAAGAAGGTGACGTGGTAGAAATTGGAAAACCCATTGCCGTAATTGCCCTGGACGGAAAAGTTCCTTCAGACCCCAAATCCGGCGCACAGCAGCCGGTTTCTCAGAAGCAACCTTCCGAAGCACCCGTTCAGAAATCTGTTGAAGTACCCCAGGAGATTATCCTTGCAGAACCTCTGGGCCAAAGCGACTCTGGCCGCTTTTACTCACCCCTGGTAAGAAACATAGCCAAGGAGGAAGGTATCGGTATGGAAGAGCTTGAAAAGATTGCAGGAAGTGGCAAGGACAATCGCCTCACCAAGGACGACCTGATGAAATACCTCAGTACACGAGGTCAGGCAGCACAACGCCCTGCTGCCGTTTCGCACGGAGCTCAGGCACAATCAGCTGCAGTAAAACCTGTGCATTTGCCAGAAGCTAAAGCCGAAGCCGGTGACGAAGTGATTGAAATGAGCCGTATGCGTAAACTCATTGTTCAGCATATGGTTGCTTCAGAAGCCACCAGTGTACATGTTACTTCGGTAATCGAAATAGATGTTACCAACCTGGTTAGGTGGCGCGAAAAGAACAAAAAAGCCTTCGAGATGCGTGAAGGAGAAAAGCTGACCTTTACCCCTGTATTTGTGCATGCCGTTGCCCGCACGCTCAAGGAATTTCCCATGCTTAACTCCAGCGTCAGTGGCGAAAACATCATCCTGCGCAAAAACATCAACATAGGAATGGCTGCTGCCCTGCCCGATGGCAACCTCATAGTACCTGTTATCAGAAACGCAGATCACAAGAGTTTGCTGGGCCTTGTAAAAGCTGTGAACGATCTGGCCAACCGGGCCCGTAACAATAAATTGCAGCCCGACGAAATCCAGGGAGGTACCTTTACTCTTACTAACGTAGGATCTTTCGATACCATTTTTGCAACCCCCATTATCAATCAGCCTCAAGTTGCCATCCTGGCCACCGGTGCCATTAAGAAGCGCCCTGTGGTGCTGGAAACCGAACATGGTGATACCATTGCCATTCGTAGCATGCTGTATCTTTCCATGTCTTACGATCATCGTATTGTCGATGGCGCATTAGGAGGTATGGCCCTGCGGCGCATGGGCGAGTATCTGCAAAACTGGGATGTAAACACCCCCATTTAACGCCAATAATTTTGCACCATTCAGAAGGTTGTCTCAGGGGCCCCAACAATCCGGAACATAATCCGGAAAGCCCTTGAGACAATCTTTTGGTGTAATACATAGCACATCTGTCACTTTTACATTTAAAAATCTGGCGTTAATTGTCGGTAAACAATTCGTAAAAACAGAAGTCATTGCCGTGGATTTTTGTTACTTTCGCAATTCACACAAAAAGCAAAGCCTTCATGCAACTGAATTTAAAGCGCCCCATAGCCTTCTTTGACATCGAAAGTACGGGTACCAATGTGGTAAAGGATCGTATTGTAGAAATATGCTTTTATAGGGTAATGCCCGATGGCACAACCGAAACCAGACTTCGGCGCATCAACCCCACCATTCCTATCCCCCCTGAAGTTACGGCCATACATGGCATCAGCAATGAAGATGTGGCCAATGAACCCACCTTCAAACAAATTGCCAGATCGCTCAACGACTGGTTGAAGGATTGTGATCTGGCCGGATACAATTCCAACAAATTTGATGTGCCCATGCTGATCGAAGAATTTCTGCGCTGCGACATCGACTTCAACCTCAAGAACCGAAATCTTGTTGATGTGCAGAATATTTTTCACAAGATGGAACCCCGCACCCTGAAGGCCGCCTATAAGTTTTATTGCGGTAAAGAGCTGGTAGATGCGCATACTGCCGAAGCTGATACCAAAGCCACTTACGAGATCCTGATTTCGCAGATTGAACGCTATCAGGATACCGAATATACCGACCAGGAGGGCAATGTGAGCAAACCCATACAGAACGATATGTCGGCCCTGTATTCCTTCTCCTACAACCACCGCAATGCAGACCTTGTGGGGCACATCGTTTTCAATGCCCACGGTAAGGAAACCTTCAACTTTGGAAAACACAAAGGGAAAACAGTTGAGGAGGTTTTCGAGAAAGAATCTCAGTATTACGATTGGATGATGAATGCCGACTTTCCTCTCTCTACCAAAAATGTGATCAGGGATATTCGCTTCAGAGCTCTGGAAAACAACAATATGATCATCAAAAAATAATTTTCACAGCTACCCATGAAGATTATCTGCATTGGCCGGAATTACGTTGAACATGCCCATGAACTCAACAACCCCGTTCCCCTTCAGCCCGTCTTTTTTATGAAACCCGAAACAGCCCTCATAAGGGCAGGGCTACCGTTTTTCTACCCCGATTTTTCCCGGGATGTGCACTATGAAGTGGAATTGGTGCTGCGCATCAACAAAGTTGGAAAACATATCCAGGAAAAATTTGCCCATACTTACTATAATGAAATTGGCATCGGGATCGATTTTACCGCCCGTGATGTGCAGGAAAACTGCAAAAAAAAGGGATTACCCTGGGAAATAGCCAAAGCTTTCGATGGATCTGCCCCTGTAAGCAGTTTCCTCTCCAAAGAACAATTTCAGGATGTTTATGACATCAACTTTTCGCTGAAAAAAAACAACCAAGAAGTTCAAAAGGGAAACTCAGGAATGATGCTTTTCAATTTTGAGAAGATCATTGCTTTTGTTTCACAGTTTGTTACACTCAAAATTGGCGATCTGATCTTTACTGGTACACCCGCCGGAGTGGGCCCGGTAGAGAAAAATGATCATCTGCAGGCCTTTATACAGGATAAAATGCTGTTGGATCTGATGATTAAATAGAAATGTGAAAAAAACAAAATAACACTGAGTTTGACCAACGCCACTATTGCATATTTTTATACGCTCAAATGGACCAAACTGACCAATAGTTCTGCAAAATTTTTATTTTTGCCTTTTACGAAAAAATAACAGAGTAATACTTTGTGCGAATCTTAAGAACAACCCAAACATACCTATTTACTAAACAACGGGACCGATGAATTACAGGAGCAATAGGGAGATCATTTTCAGATTTGTAATATCAGGTTTTTTGCTGGGACTATTGTTCCCGCTGGCGGCAGTAATTGCCGAACTTTATGTAAAGGCATTACCTTTCTCCCTGGAAGGGTTCGAAGGAGTGTACCGTGAAAGCAGGGCGGTTTGGATTGTAAACTCTGCCCCTTTTGTACTTGCTCTTATCGCCTACAGGATTGGTCGCAACTTTGCTGCTAAAACAAGGACCATTGAAGAAAATGCAAACATCCAGATCCGTAAGGCTGAAAAGATACTGGAGTTCACCGAAAAACTGGCTGAAGGACAAATAGATGTGCAATATACCCTTGATCAGGACAAACTGGGCCAGGATAACATTGGGCAATCACTTATAAAGCTACGCGACTATCTGAAACAAAGCAAAGAAGAAGAACAAAAAAGACGTAAAGAAGAGCAACAGCAAAATTGGGTAACCGAGGGGCTTGCGCGTTTTGGAGAGATCCTGCGGCAAAACAACGACAATATCAATGAGCTTTCCTACAATATCATCAGCAACCTTGTAGAGTATGTAAACGCCAAGCAGGGAGGGGTTTTTGTGATCAACGACAACAACCCTGCCGATAAGCATTTCGAACTTACGGCCTGCTATGCCTACAGCCGCAAGAAATTCCTCGAAAAACGAATAGAATGGGAAGAAGGCACCATAGGAGCCTGCGCCCTGGAGATGCAAACCGTATTGCTTACCGATGTGCCCGATGAGCATGTTACCATTACTTCCGGATTGGGAGAAACCCGCCCTCGTTGCATTATTCTGGTGCCCTTAAAGGTAAACGATCAGGTTCATGGTGTTATCGAACTGGCATCATTAAACGTTTTCGAGCCTTACCAGGTAAGCTTCCTGGAAAAACTGGCCGAAAGCATAGCATCGGTCTTTTCCAGTGTAAAGATCAATCTGCAAACCGCTCGCCTGCTGCGCGAATCGCAAGAACAGGGAAAAGCCCTCGCTTCGCAGGAAGACGAAATGCGTCGTAACATGGAAGAGCTCAGCTATGCCAAAGAAGAGGCTGCCAAACAGGGCGAATTGCTGGCAAACTTTACCAATGCCGTTAACCATACCCTTGTAAGAGCCGAATACAATACCCAGGGCATTTTGCTGTACGCAAACACCCGTTTTCTCAATAAGCTGGGTTATACCAGTAACAATGAAGTGGAAGGTAAACACATTTCCATGTTCATCAACGAAAAGGATAAAGAGTGGTTTTTCAAGATTTGGGATAACCTGGCACGCGGAGGAAAGCACTTTGAGGGTGATATGAAGCATGTTACCAAACAGGGAAAAGATTTTTGGTCTATGGCAACTTATACTTGCGTGCGGAGTCTGGATGGTAGTATTGAAAAAATCCTGTTTCTTGGTATCGACATAACCGATCAGAAAAAACAAAACCTGGATTATGAATCCCAGATCGAAGCCCTCAACCGTAACAGCCTGAAAATCGAATTTGCCATAGATGGCACCGTGCTGGAAGCCAACAGCAAATTCCTGCAGCTTTCTGAAATATCGCAATCAGAAATTGCCAACATGAACGTGTTTAACTTCCAGGATCAGGGCAATGGCAGCAAATTTAAAGAGATATGGAAAAATATTCTCAAGGGTGTGGCCTACCAAACCCAGATTTCGCTGAAAACCGAAACCGGACGTGATGTTTGGATAGAAGGAACTTACAATGCCGTACGCGATATGTACGGGGAGGTTTGCAAAGTGATTTACCTGGCTTCGGATATAACCCAGAAAAAGCAGGTAGAACTGGAAAATGAACGCCAGACCCTTTTGCTCAAACAGCAGGAAGAGCAATTGCTCAAACAACAGGAAGAGATCAAAAGGCAACACGAGGACTTTCGCGAGCAAACACAAAAACAGTTGCGCGAGATTGAAGCCGTAAAAGTACGAAATGAGAAAACACTGGAAGGCGCATTGGATGCTATTGTTACCATTGATCACAAAGAAGAGATCGCTTTCTTCAATCAAGCGGCAGAAGAGCTTTGGGGAATGGATCGCAGCGAAGTTCTGGGCAAAAACGTAAGAACCATTTTACCTCCCCCCTACAATACTGTGGATGAAGGGGCTGTAATTCAATTTCTAAGATCAGACAAGAACCACCTCAAGGGCACCCGTACAGAGGTAAATGTTATCAACAAGTCAGGAGAAGAAGTTCCTGTGCTGGTTACCCTTTCCGAAGCTCAAATCAATGAAGAATATACCTACACAGCGTTCATTCAAAATATATCGGTAGAACTTTTTTAACTCTCTGCAAACATTTTCACTCTCTTTGCGGTTTTTCCACTGATGGTTTTGCCGGACTAGCAACACTGATCAAACCTCTTCGCAGAATTGAGCAGTGCTGTTTTTAAGGTTGCTTTTGTCGGGCAGAACTCTGGTATGGTTTCTTAGTTACTTATTTAACTGCATGAGTTTTATGCAAGACAAATTACGAAAAGAAGCCGAAAAAATCATTCGCAAATTGCGTAATGTTGAGGCCATTGATACACAGGAGTTTGATAAAGTGGTGCATGAGTTGCAGGTGCATCAGATTGAGCTTGAATTGCAAAACGAAGAACTTCAGCGCACCAGCAACGAACTTGAAAAATCCAGAAGACGTTTTTCTGACCTGTTCGAACACGCTCCTGTGGGCTACATGTTATTCGACGAAGATTTCAGGATACTGCATGTAAACTATTCGGCCACCTTCATGCTCAATTGCGAAAAAAGTAAGCTGGAAGGAAAAAAAATCACACAGTTTATTCATCCTGATTTTCAGGATGCTTTTTACTTGCATGCAAATAGTGTGCTTTCCACAGAAAACCTCCACACCGAAGAGATCAGGTTTAAGAAATCAGCTACACAATACTTCAATGCCCAGATCCAATCGGTAAAAGACATTGAGCCCGACACACGCAAAGGCCGGATCAGAATGGCCATTATGGATATCTCTGAACGCAAAGCCATTGAAAAGGATCTCAAACGTTTTCGTGCCGCCATTGACAGCTCTGCCGATAATATCTTCCTGATCAACCTTGCCACCAACCGGTTTATTGATGTAAATGAATCTGCTTGCCGCAAGCTGGGTTTTTCAAGGAAGGAGTTTCTGTGTATGAAACCAGAGCATATCAACCCAAAGTACACTCACAATTTTATAAAGAGCCTGCTCATTGGCGAAAAAGGAAACCTGATACGCGAAAGCCTCAACATGGAAACCCGTCACACCCTTAAGGAGGGTCAGGTGATTGATGTTGAAGTTTTTTTGAAATACATCCCTATCGAAGATGAGGAGGTAGTGGTGGCCGTTGCCCGAGATATCACTGAAAGAAAAAAGATACAGGAAAAACTATCTGAATACGCACAGGAACTTAAGGAACTCAATGCCAGCAAAGACAAGTTTCTGTCCATCATCTCACACGACCTGAGAGGCCCTTTCCTGGGCATAAAAGGGTATACCCAGATGCTCATCGAGGACTATGATATGATGGGGCGAGAAGAGATAATGGACTACCTCAACAACATCCATGAATCAACCCGCGATCTTTATACCCTGGTAGACAACCTGCTCAAATGGTCGAGACTGGAGCTGGGAAAGATGCCTTACGAGCCCATGTCGTTCAACCTGGCCACGGAGCTTGAACCATTGCTTAAGCTTCTCTCCGGGGTTGCAGCCAAAAAAGAGATCAAAATTGAAAATGCAATCAGAAAAGACATTGCCCCTTTTGGCGACCGTCTTATGGTGGTATCGGTGGTTCAAAACCTGGTATCCAATGCCATAAAATTTACCCGCAAGGGCGGTAAGGTCAAGCTCAAAGCACAGGCTGCCAACGGCAAAGTAACTATTTGCGTTGAGGACAATGGTATTGGTATTCGTCCTGAAGTTATGGAAAAGCTCTTTACCCTGGATAAAAGCCATACCTCTAAAGGAACGGCAGGAGAAAAAGGTACTGGTTTCGGGTTGCTAATTGCCAAGGAAATGGTCTCAAAGATGGGTGGAGAAATCTGGGTTCAGAGTGAGCCCGACAAGGGGTCCGTTTTTTTCTTTACACTCAGCCATCAATCCTGATTTATCTATGATAAGGAAGCTTCAAAAGAGCTACTATCAGCAAGCCGATACTTTGGGTCTGGCCCGCGATCTGTTGGGTAAGGTTCTTTGTTTTCAAAACCCTGAAGGTGAAAATCACCGTGCCGTGATTACCGAAACGGAAGCCTACCTGGGGGCCGAAGACCGTGCCTCACACGCCTGGGGAAACAGGCTTACCCCACGCACCCAAACCATGTTTGAGGCCGGCGGAGTAGCCTACATCTACCTGTGCTATGGCATACATCACCTTTTCAACATAGTAACACATCAGTTCGGCACCCCTCATGCCGTGCTGATAAGGGGTGGAATTCTGATGACACCATCCGGTGCCAATCAAGGCTGTAATAACCCAGGCATAAACTCTCGGGTATTGGGCGGGCCTGGCATATTTACAAAAAAAATGGGTATAACCATCCGCTACAATGGCATTTCTCTTACCGGCAACACCCTGTGGCTTGAAGATCATCAATTCCAGGTAAAGGAAATAAAAACCAGCCCTCGGATCGGAGTAGATTATGCCGGCGATGATGCATTGCTTCCCTATCGCTTTCAATGGGAAAACCCACATCTCTGCATCTGAATTACCATCAGGCAAAATTGCGGGATATTGATTACTTTTGCAGTCCTTTTTGCACTTGGGGCTGTCAATGCCCCCTTACCTTATCAAAGCAATGTCGAAAGCTATAAAAATCGTATTAAAACCCGGAAAAGAGGATGCGCTCAGGCGTTTTCACCCCTGGGTATTCAGTGGTGCCATTCACAAAGTGGAAGGCCAGCCCCAGGATGGGGACTTTGTTGAAGTATTTTCATCAGCCAATCAATATATGGGTTGCGGGCTCTTCCAGCACTCATCCATCGCGGTAAGGCTCATGGCATTTGCGCCTCACCGGCCCCAGGAGCTGGATCTGGAATTCTGGCAGCACAAACTGCAAAAGGCCTTTGGTATGAGACAATCCATCGGGTTGACCCAAAGCGACCACACCAATGTGTACAGACTTGTGCACGGGGAGGGAGATTTGCTTCCGGGGTTGATCATCGATCATTACAACGGCAACCTGGTGGTTCAGGCCCATGCTATTGGGATACACAAGTACCGCGAAACCATTGCACAGGCACTGGAGCAGATCTATGGCTCAGAGCTGAAAAGCATCTATTACAAAAGCAATGATACCCTTCCGGCAGAGTTTGCATCAGCGCAGCCCACTGAGGGATTCCTGAGGGGCAATAATCCTTCGGCTGTTGTTTTGGAGTATGGTAATAAATTTGAGATCGATTTTGTTTCGGGGCAAAAAACAGGCTTTTTCATCGACCAGCGCGAAAACAGACATTTGCTGGCCCGTTACGCTGCAGGTAAAACGGTGTTGAATACCTTTTGTTATTCGGGTGGATTTTCGGTGTATGCCCTCCAGGCCGGTGCAAGAAGTGTGGAGTCGCTGGATAGTTCCAAAAAAGCACTCGAACTGGCCGAAAAGAATGTGGCACTGAATTTTGCCGACACTCATAACCATAGCGTAATTCAGGCCGATGCAGTGCCTTTTATCCGTGATAATCGAAAAGTATACGATCTTATTATACTGGATCCTCCCGCTTTTGCAAAGCACAATAAAGTACGCCACAATGCCTTGCAGGCTTACAAAAGGCTCAATGCCGAAGCCATCAGGCAAATTTCTCCCGGAGGTATTCTTTTTACATTCAGTTGTTCGCAAGTGGTGAGCATGGCCCTTTTTAAAGCTACTGTAATTGCCGCAGCCATACAGGCCGGACGCGAAGCATCTATTCTGCACCAGCTTACACAGCCTGCCGATCATCCTGTAAACGCTTTTCACCCCGAGGGAGAATACCTGAAAGGATTGGTACTTTATATTTCTTAGCTTACATACGGGTAATCATTTTTAACTGACTCATTGGCTTTACCGGTGCTGCTCCTGGCAGATAACTGGTAAACCAGAAAGGATATTGAATTGTCGAAACAAGTTTTTTCTTACCGCGATATCTGGAAGATCTCCTACCCTATCATCATTGGGTTGGTGGCACAAAATATAATGCTGGTGATCGACACTGCCTTTTTGGGGCGTGTGTCGGAGGTAACCCTGGGTGCTGCTGCCATTGGCGGAGTATTTTATCTTTGTCTGGTGATGCTGGGAACAGGCTTTGCAGTGGGTGCCCAGATCATGATTGGCCGACGTAATGGAGCAGGAGAACACTATGCCATTGGCCAGATCTTTGACCATGCCATGGTGATTTTGTCGCTTCTGGCAGTGGTGCTGTGGTTTTTCCTGGATGCATTGGCTCCCCTGCTGCTCAAAAATGTAATCAGCTCTGAAGCCGTTTTGCAGGAGAGTTTAACGTTTCTGCAATTCAGGAAATATGGTTTGCTGTTTGGTTTCCTGGTATTGGGGTTCAACGGTCTTTATGTGGGCAGTACTCAAACCAAGGTGCTCTCCCTGAGCACTTTCGTAATGGCTATGTTCAACATAATACTTGATTATGCCCTGATCTTCGGGCACTGGGGTCTTCCGGCCATGGGTATTGCAGGAGCAGCACTGGCCACCAACATGGCAGAGTTTTTTGCGTTTGTCTTTTACCTCACCTGGACCTTTAAAAAACAAGTGCACATCCAATTCCACCTGTGGCGGCAGCGCAGTGTCGACATGGTATTACTCAGAAGCCTGTTGAGGCTTTCTGTGCCTGTAATGTTTCAATACTTTTTGTCCTTTGCAGCCTGGTTTGTATTTTTTATGATCATCGAACAGCTGGGAGAAACAGCACTGGCTGCCTCCAATATAACCCGAAGCATATACATGGTATTGATGATACCTGTCTGGGGGCTGAGTGTTTCGGTAAACACCCTTGTGAGCAACACCCTGGGCCGTGGAGCTACCCAGTTGGTTATTCCGGTCATTCGTCGCGTTCTCTATATCGGGCTTATCATCAATCTTTTCCTGGTTCTATTTCTGTGGATTTTTCCGCAGCCCCTGGTTGCTTTTTACACCGATGATCCACACCTGATAGAAGCAACCTTGCCTCTGCTGCGCGTGGTAGCCTTTGCCTTGATTGCTTTTGCAATTGGGATGATCTTGTTCAGCGGACTTTCAGGAACGGGAAAAACATTGCTTGCATTGAAGCTTGAGGTACTTTCCATAATGTTTTACCTTGTCACGGCTTTGTTACTGGCAGTCTATTTTAATGCTTCGGCACCCATCTTATGGATGGTTGAAGTGGTCTATTTCTCCCTCATGGGGTTGTTTGCATTTATCGCTTTGAAAAGGGGCAGCTGGAAAGATTTCAGCATATAGGCTTCCAGAAAATCCTGACAATACTCAATGAAGTACTTCTGCATCTGAGGGTTTGCAGGCAACAGGTATTGGGTTATATCCTGCCCAGTGTTGCGCTGTTGTTACTGAATATGCACAGGTATTTTGCAGAGCTTGTTGCAGATATCTTCTTTGTTTTCGATATGACGTGAGAGGGTAAGTTGTTTAAGAAACCTCAGTTTATCAAGGCCAAAAACAGGTTTGTGAATGGGATTCCCTCCAAGATAAAGACCCTGGATAGCTGAATTTTCAAAATTATCGAGGGTGAAATCGGTAAGTTTGTTTTCTGTAAGCCCAAGAAAATTAAGACTTTCAAGTTTAAACACCGCTGCGGGCAGATAGCTCAACAGGTTTCCTCCAAGATACAATTCTCTTAACTGTTGTAAACCTTCAATACAGGATGGAATATCGGAGATACGGTTGAATCGCAGATTGATATGCCTGAGATTGGGCAGGTTGCAGAAAACCGGGGGAAAGTCTTTCAGGTTGTTCTCTGAAAGATCGATAAACCGCAGATTGGTTAAAGAAACAAACTCTTCGGGCAATTCCTTGATTCTGTTGTCGCGCAGATTGAGGCATTTAAGAGAAGGTGCCTTACAGAAACCGGGGTCGAGGGTTGCAATCCGGTTGTTGTGCAGATCCAGATCCATCAGGTAAGGCATTTGCGCCAGGTTTCCATCCAGATGAGAAAGCAGGTTCCAGCTCATATTCAGTTCTACAAGGCTCTCTATCTGCGTAATGCAAAGGGGAATGACTTCAAACTTGTTTTCGGCAAGACTGAGTTTGCGCAGTTTGCGCAAACCACTTATACCCTGGGGAAGCTCACGAAGATGATTCCAATCCAGGATCAGTTCGCGCAATTCGCTCATCAGGCCAAGCTTCTCGGGCAGCCGAACTATCTTATTGTATTTCAGGTTCAAATGCTTCAATCCTACCAGCCAGGTAATATCTTCCTGTAAAGTTTGAATGTTGTTCCAGGCAAGGTTCAATCTTTTCAGATGAAAAAGATTGCGGATCCGTGAAGGGATATCACTTATTTTGTTCTCTCTGAGGTCTATCTCTTCCAGGTAAGGTAAATATGTAATGGGTTCAGGAAAATCAAGAAACCTGTTCTGTTGTGCTTTAAACACTCTAAGCAACTTCAAAGAAAGTACTTCTGAAGGCAGAGCAGTAATTTTATTTTTTCCGATGTGGAGCTCCTGCAGGTTTACCAGGCGGCCGATCTGGGGTGACAATTCGCTGAGATTTTGGTCGGTAAGATCCAGTTTACGCGCCAGTGCCGGGGTTTCCAGGGCTTCTTCAAGGGAGGTAAAATCTGTTTTGGGCTGTTTCAAAGTGTTGTAAAGGTTAATTATTTTCGGCCTGCTAATATAGTGTATTCTGCATAAAATCGTATCAGATTTTTGTTGCCGGTGGCAATATTAAAATGTAAAAAATTCCGTAGGTTTGCATGAGTTTAAAGCCTTTCACATTACCGTAGTCCGAACATGAATATTTTCCGCATAAGTCCCCTGTTTTTTCTGATTTTTCTTATCCTCGTTCCTACAGCAGCTGTCAATAATAGTTTTTCCGACATGCAGGAGAACCTGCCGGGCAGAAGCTTTTCTCCGCCAGCTGACTATTCCACACCGTGGGTCGATTCGGTTTTTACTTCTCTAACCCTTGAACAGCGAATTGGCCAGCTGTTTATTATTGAGGTGCACAGCGATCAGGGGCAACGCTATAATGATCGTATCGGGCGATTGCTGAGCGATAACAATATCGGAGGGATTGTATTTTTCAAAGGTGGCCCGCAAAGCCAGCTCAGGCTTACCAACCAATGGCAGCGGCAGGTGGCTGTTCCGATGTTTATCTCTATGGATGCAGAGTGGGGCCTTTCTATGCGCCTTGACAGCACACCCTCATTTCCCCGCCAGATAACCCTGGGTGCCATCACCAATGAACGACTGATCTATGAGCTGGGCCTGGAGATGGGTTGGCAGTTTCGACGCATGGGAATGCATATCAATTATTCTCCCGTTGCCGATGTAAACTCCAACCCACGCAACCCGGTGATCAACTCTCGCTCCTTTGGCGAAAGCCGCTACAATGTTGCTCGAAAATCGCTGGCTATGATGTTTGGCATGCAGGATGCCGGAATAATTGCAAGCGCAAAGCACTTTCCTGGTCATGGCGATACTGATACAGATTCGCATCACACACTACCTGTAATACGACATAGCAGAGAAGTGCTGGACTCAGTGCATTTATTTCCTTTTGCTCATCTTATTGAGCAAGGTTTGCTCTCTATGATGATTGCCCATTTGAACATCCCAGCCCTTGACGATACTCCACGTTTACCCTCTACCCTATCCCGGAAAATTGTAACGGGGTTGCTGCAGGAAGAAATGGGTTTTAAGGGCCTGATCATTACCGATGCTCTCAACATGAAAGGAGTATCCGATTACTACCCACGTGGACAACTTGAGGTACAGGCGCTGCTGGCAGGCAACGATATCCTTCTGATGCCCGAAAACGTTCCTGCTGCAGTAAGCAATATCAAAAGGGCTTTGGAAAACGGTTTGCTCAGTGAAGAGTATCTTAACCATAAAGTAAGGAAAGTGCTTTACTTCAAAGAGAAAGCCGGACTGAACAGATGGAGGCCCATGCCACTTACCAATCTTCACAACGACCTGAATGCCCCCCGGGTTCACAAGCTCAACCGCAGATTGGCAGAATCTGCTATCACTGTTATTCACAACCCTGACAACCTGCTTCCCATACGTCGTGTTGATCAACACAGGATTGCAGCAGTAGCAATTGGGTCCTCTACCGACAATCCTTTCCAGGCTATGTTGGCTCAATACGGCCCCATCAGGATGTTCAGCCTACCGAAGAACCATAATGCACAACAGGCCCAATCTCTTATCAATCAGCTATCAGAGTATGACCTTGTAATCGTTTCGGTACAAAACAACAGTATGTTTCCGGGGCGAAATTATGGTGTTACCCCTCCCACCATAGAGTTTGTTAACCAGCTATCGGCCGTAAACAATGTTATTCTTAATGTTTTTGCCAACCCTTACAGTTTGCAGGCCTTTGGAGAGGATTTACTCAGAACGCGTGCCATTGTGGTATCCTACCAGGATGGCCGTGACTTTGAAGAAGCTTCGGCACAGGTAATATTTGGAGCTCTTCCGGCACGTGGCCGTTTGCCGGTATCCATAGTGCCCTGGTTTCCTATATACACCGGAATATCCACCCCGGGAGGTTTACGTATACGTTTTCAGCAGCCCGAAGATGTGGGTATCAATCCCGATGTATTGAGAAGGATCGACAGCATTGCCCTTATGGGCATTCGCGAAAGGGCCTACCCGGGTTGCCAGATTGCCATTATAAAAGATGGTGCCATGGTTTACAACCGATCGTTTGGGTATCACACCTACGAGAAACGAACCCCCGTTCGAAACACAGATATTTACGACCTTGCCTCCCTGACAAAGATCATTGCCACCACCCCTTCCCTGATGAAGCTGGTGGATGAAGGTACCATCAGTCTTAACAGCAAATTAGGCGACTGGCTCGCCATGGCAAAGGACACCAACAAAGAAAACCTTTCCATGCGCGAAATTCTGGCCCATCAGGCTCGCTTGCGCTCCTGGATACCCTTTCACCTGGCTTCACTGCTGGATGGAAAGCCCAATCCGGCCATTTATCAGCCGGTGGCATCAGAAGATTTTCCCATACAGGTTGCCCAGCGACTATTTATCCACAAAAGCTACCGCGATACGATACTACGTACCCTGTTGGATTCAGAGTTGCTCAACCGAAGAAGATACATTTACTCGGATCTGGGTTTCATTCTTTTTGCAGAGATGATCCGCGATCTTACCGGCCAGCCCATAGATGTTTATACCGACCAGCAGTTTTTCAGACCCCTTGGGCTGCAAACCATGACCTATCAGCCTTTACAAATGCATTCGCCAGGCCGCATAGTACCCACAGAACAGGATACTCTTTTCAGGGGGCAAACCCTCCAGGGGTTTGTTCATGATCCCTCTGCTGCTATGCTGGGAGGCGTGTCAGGTCATGCCGGTCTGTTTGCCAATGCTACAGATGTGGCTGTTTTTATGCAAATGCTCATTCAGGATGGGAACTACGGCGGTGTGGAGTTTATCAAACCCGAAACGATCCGCGAATTTACCCGAACACAATTTGCCGGCAACCAGAACCGCAGAGCCCTTGGCTTCGACAAGCCTACCATCCGCCCTGCCGATAGCAGCCCGGCAGCCAGAAGTGCCTCGGTACAAAGCTTTGGACACACCGGATTTACCGGCACCTATGCATGGGCCGACCCTGCTGAGAACCTGGTATATGTTTTCCTTTCCAACAGGGTTCACCCGGATGCCGCAAATCGTAAACTCTCACAATTGAGTATACGATCAGAGATACACCAGGTAATTTATGATGCAATACATGCCCAGCGATTTGCTCAGACAACGCGACTTCCCTGATGAATTAACGATAGTTTTAAACTTTAATATTTTCAACTATGACAGAACAATACAGCACAATCATTGAATGGATCGGATATCTGGGTTCTATTCTGGTAGCCGTTTCCCTGATGATGAGTTCCATTTTGAAACTTCGCTGGCTCAATCTGATAGGGGCAGCTATTTTCTCAGCCTACGGTTTTATTATTGGTGCCATGCCCGTAGCATTTCTCAACCTGTTTATTGTAATGATCAACATTTACCACCTGGGTAAGATTTATAAGACCAAGGACTTTCTTAAAATTCTGCACATCCGCAAGGAAAACCGCTACCTGGAATTCTTCCTGGAGTATTATCACGGTGAAATCAACCAGTTTTTCCCGGGGTTTTATGATAGTTTTAAAAACCACCTTTACGACGACAAAGACCTGTTCTGTTTCCTTATTATTCGCAATGCTGCTGTTGCAGGTATTTTTATTGGACGTAAGATCAACGGGGATGAGATGTTTGTTGAAATCGACTTTGTAATTCCGGAGTACCGCGATTTTAAAACCGGCAACTATATTTACACCCATAACCAGAAGTATTTTGAGAATTTAGGTATAAGGCGCCTCAGCACCAAACCCAAAAGCAAGAAGCACTACGATTACCTGAAAAAAATGGGATTTGAAGAGCAGATACAACCCGATAACAATATTTTCCTGGTAAAAGATATCCATTGATACTTGCGCACCCAACTTTTTCATTGGCAAGACCTATTCTCCACCCCATCCAAACTCCAGACACATGAAGAACATCTTACTTTGGACTTTTGCCATACTGCTCACCCTTGGGTCGGCAGTATACCAGCGAATGACAGGGCCCACCCATCCGGTTAGGGGCAGCGTTGAGCTGGCTGAATCACAAATCAAATACAGGTTGATCCGTTCTTATCCGCGCCCTCAGGATGCACCGGTAAGAATTCGTGTTGAGGATCAGAACGTTGAAGGCTTTTTCATTTACAAACGAACCCCCAGTCATGATTCATGGAAGCAGCTTCCGCTGAAGAGAGAGGGAGAATTCCTGGTAGCCTATATTCCGCAGCAACCTCCTGCCGGAAAAGTGCAGTACCTGGTATCATTGCAGAAGGGTGAAGAAATTGTAAAACTTACTCCCAACCCTATTGTAATCCGATTCAGGGGCGATGTGCCGGCCCTTTTCATGATCCCCCATATCCTGTTTATGTTTCTGGCCATGCTGTTGAGCACACGGGCAGGGGTGGCAGCCATCTTTGCAGAATCTAATGTATGGAAACTAACCCTATGGACTTTCATCACTTTTGTGGTGGGAGGCTTGATCCTGGGTCCCATCATTCAGAAATATGCTTTTGGCGACTGGTGGACCGGCTGGCCTTTTGGCACCGATCTTACAGACAACAAAACAGCATTTGCTTTTCTTTTTTGGGCCTTTGCCCTGTTCAGGGTTTACAAAAACCGCAAACATCGTACATGGGTTATTATAGCCTCCGTAGTAATGTTGCTCATTTACCTGATTCCTCACAGCATGCTGGGATCCGAAATTGACTTTACACAGGAACTTCCCTGATGCATTTACTTTGAAAGAAGCAACAAAAAAACCGCCTCAAAAGGGCGGTTTTTTTGTTGTTGGTATATCACTACTCTTTTCCGTGGCATTGTTTGAATTTCTTGCCACTTCCACAGGGGCAGGGTTCATTTCTGCCTACTTTCTTTTCTACCCGCACCGGTTCGGCTTTGCCCCGGCTGTCGCGCCCGGGGATATCGCTTCTTCCGGCACTGAGTCTGCTCATATCTGTACGGCCAGGCCCATCAGCAGCACGCATCTGCCCCGGGTCTTTCACCGGCAACTGTGCCTTAAGCAGGAAGCTGATGATATCCTTATTGACCTTTTGTACCATTCTTTTGAATAGCTCAAAGGATTCAAATTTGTAGATCAGCAGCGGGTCTTTCTGTTCATAGGCCGCATTCTGGACCGATTGTTTCAGGTCGTCCATTTCCCTGAGGTGCTCTTTCCATGCATTGTCGATCATGGCCAGGGTAATGCTCTTTTCAATGGCCAGGGTTACCTCACGCCCTTCGGATTCGAAGGATTTTTTGAGGTTCGCCAGTACATTCATGGTTTTCATCCCATCGGTAACCGGTATGGCGATATTCTCATAGCGCTGGCCGGCATTCTCATACACTTCCCTGATAACAGGATAGGCCATCTGGGCTATGGTTTGCATCTTGTCGCGGTAGCGAACGGTAGCCGTATCGAAGAGCTCATCGGCTAGCTTCTGGGCTTTTCCGTCAACAAAGGCAGTTTCATCAAAGGGTGCATCCAGACCCAGGTTGCGGATCAGATCCATCCGGAAGCCTTCGAAATCGCGGTTGTCCTGATGATCCATAAGTATGTGTTCGCACACATCATAAATGTTGTTCGAGATATCTACTGCCAGCCTGTCGCCAAAGAGAGCATTACGGCGTTTGCGGTAGATCACCTCGCGCTGTGCATTCATTACATCGTCATATTCCAGCAATCGCTTCCGGATTCCAAAGTTGTTCTCCTCCACTTTTTTCTGAGCTCTTTCGATGGAATTGGTAATCATGGAGTGCTGAATTACTTCACCCTCTTCCAGCCCCAGGCGGTCCATAATCCGGCTTATACGATCGGATCCGAAGATACGCATCAGGTCATCTTCGAGCGATACAAAGAACTGAGAGGAACCGGGGTCACCCTGGCGTCCTGCCCTACCCCGAAGCTGGCGGTCTACACGACGCGATTCGTGGCGTTCGGTACCTATAATGGCCAAACCACCGGCATCCTTTACCCCGGGCCCCAGCTTGATATCGGTACCCCTACCTGCCATGTTGGTAGCAATGGTAACGTTACCAGCCTTACCCGCCTCGGCAACCACCTGTGCCTCGCGCTGGTGCTGCTTGGCATTGAGAATATTATGTTTGATCTTGCGCAGGTTGAGCATCTTACTCAACAGCTCAGAGATTTCAACCGATGTGGTACCCACCAGAACCGGTCGTCCTTCGCTCACAAGTTTTACAATTTCGTCGATTACGGCATTGTACTTTTCGCGCTTGGTCTTGTATACAAGGTCTTCGTAGTCGAATCGTACAATGGGGCGATGGGTGGGGATTACCACCACATCAAGCTTGTAGATGTTCCAAAGCTCGCCTGCTTCGGTTTCTGCAGTACCCGTCATACCGGCAAGCTTGCCATACATACGGAAGTAGTTTTGCAGTGTTATGGTGGCGTAGGTTTGTGTAGCGGCTTCTACCTTTACATTTTCCTTGGCTTCAATGGCCTGGTGCAAACCATCGGAGTAGCGGCGCCCCTCCATGATACGACCTGTTTGTTCATCAACAATTTTCACCTTGTTGTCCATAATGACATACTCGGTGTCTTTCTCAAACAGAGTATATGCTTTGAGCAACTGGTTGATGGTATGAACCCTTTCTGATTTGGCAGAGAAATCGGCAAGGATCTGGTTCTTCTTCTCCATTTTCTCCTTGTCGCTGAGAGTACTTCTCTCCAGATCTACCATTTCTGCCCCAATATCGGGCAGGATAAAAAATGCCGGATCGTCGGAGGAGCTGGTAATAAGGTCGATACCCTTTTCTGTAAGTTCAATTACATTGTTCTTTTCTTCAATCACAAAATAAAGCTCATCATCAATGATGTGCATGTGTTTGTTTTGCTCCTGCATGTAGAAGTTTTCGGTCTTCTGCAGGATGGTTCTCATACCGGGTTCGGAGAGGAACTTGATAAGGGCTTTGTTTTTGGGTAAGCCTCTGAAGCAGCGCAGCAACAGTTCGCCTCCCTTTTTTTCATCGGCTTTCTCTCCATCCTTGGGTTGGAGCAGTTTCCTGGCTTCGGCCAGCAGGTTGGTAACCAATGTGCGCTGGTTCGACACCAGTTTCTCTACCTTGGGTTTGAGTTCATGAAATTCGTGTTTCTCTCCCTGCGGTGTAGGTCCGGAAATGATAAGGGGTGTACGGGCATCATCAATCAATACGGAGTCAACCTCATCCACAATGGCGAAGTTGTGTTTGCGCTGCACCAGTTCTTCGGTAGAGCGGCACATATTATCGCGCAGGTAGTCGAAACCAAATTCGTTATTGGTACCGTAGGTAATATCTGCCAGGTAGGCTTGTCTTCTTTCTTCGGTGCTGGGCTGGTGCTTGTCGATACAATCTACGCGCAAGCCATGAAACTCGAAGAGCATACCCATCCATTCGGAGTCACGTTTGGCCAGGTAGTCGTTTACGGTAACCACATGTACACCCATTCCGGGCAATGCATTCAGATACATGGGTAAGGTTGCCACCAGGGTTTTACCTTCACCGGTGGCCATTTCGGCAATTTTGCCTTTATGCAGGTGCACACCCCCAATAAGCTGCACATCGTAGTGCACCATATCCCAAACAATCTCATTACCTCCGGCCATCCAGCGATTGGCATAGTAAGCCTTATCGCCACGGATCTCTATACTGGGGCGGCTGGCTGCAAGGTTGCGGTCGAAATCGGTAGCTGTAACCTCCACCAATTCATTTTCCTTGAACCGCCTTGCGGTTTCTTTTACCACGGAAAAAGCCTCCGGAAGGATCTCCATTAGCACTTCTTCGGTTTTGCTGTATTGTAGTTTTTCCAGTTCATCGATCTGGTTGAAAATCTTCTCCTTCTCATCCATATCCAGATCATACGACTCCGCTTTGAGGCGCAATTGGGCAATTTGTTGCACTTCTTCGCTTACCTTTTGGGCAATGCGCTTTTTAAACTCTGCTGTTTTGGCACGAAGCTGATCATTATCGAGCTTTTTGATATGCTCGTAGGCTTCCTGAATGCTTTTTACCACAGGCATAACCTCTTTGAGGTCGCGTGCTTTTTTGTCACCAAGAAGTTTTTTGAAAATACTCAACATAAAAAGTGAGGGTTTTATGGTTTACGTTTTGTAATGGCAAGGGAAGCCCAAAGGCCATTGGGCAAAGGTACGGGAATTTACCAAAAGAATAAACAGCTGATTTTAATATTTACCCTGGCATCAAAAAAGCCGGCAGATAGCCGGCTGGTTGGTGTTAATATTCGTCTTCATGGAAGAAGAAATCATCCTTGGTAGGATAATCGGGCCAGATGTCTTCGATACTGTCGTAAACATCACCCTCATCTTCAATCTCCTGGAGGTTTTCTATTACTTCCATGGGAGCTCCTGACCTGAGCGCATAGTCGATTAGCTCTTCCTTGGTTGCGGGCCAGGGAGCATCTTCCAGTTTTGATGCCAATTCAAGTGTCCAGTACATAATTACGTGGTGTTTATTTTTTTTGCAAAAGTAATTTTTTTTGTATAAAAACCAAGAAAAAATAAATTTGGTTTCAGCTGCAATTACAACAATTTGGTATTAAAGAATTCGCGTTTTGTATAAATGTTTCAACAACCCCTATATGACACCCATACGAAACCATTGTGTGCAAGCCTTAAGATGCTGAATGTGCGGGCGTGTGCCATGTTAACAGAGCATTGTTGAAATTGTTTAGGTGCCACCCGCACTAGACCCGATCATCACTCCTGCCCTTCCCGCCAGTGATCTCTTACTGTTATCCATAATCATTACAAATAACACATATGCTTGACTTTGAGCTTTTTGTGTGGTATATTAGCTAACAAAATGGGTTTTATTCATTAAAAGAGATGTATCATGGAATTTTACAATTGTCACATCCATATCTTCAAGGAAGAGGATGTACCCAGAAGGTTCCTGCCTCTTGGCCTGGTAAGGATTATGTCGACCACAGCAGGATTTAATGTTGTAGCCCGGGTGCTCAACAACATCAACCCGTTTTCCAGCAACGACCAGTTCGACAAATATGTGAGGTTTGCGGAGGTAAGTAAATTTGAATCGCAGGAGGCCATATTCCTGAATTGCGCCCAGCATTACCCCAAGGAGACAAAATTTATAGTGATGGCCATTGATATGGCTTTCATGGATGCAGGTAAGGTACCCCGCAATTACCTGGCGCAATTGCAGGAATTATCGGCACTGGCACTAAAATATCCCGACAATATCATTCCCTTTATACACATCGACCCTCGCAGGCTCGATTACCTGGGATTGTTGAAGCATGCCACCACCGATAATGGCAATGCTGTTTTTCAGGGGCACAAATGCACGGGATTTAAGGGAGTAAAGCTTTATCCTCCTCTGGGTCATTTTGCCGATGATCCGCGCCTTTTACCTGTTTACGAGTTTTGCAACACCCACAAATTGCCCATCATTGCTCATGGCGGGCCTGAGTCGCCTACCTATTATCGCGGGTCCAGAAGTGAGATCCGAAAAATGATGGGCGACAGATACGATGGATCCATCAAAAAGCGGATCCAGCTGTGTGGCCAGTTTGCCCATCCGAAATATTACCGCGAGATCCTTACACAATATCCTGATGTGAAGATCTGCCTGGCCCACTGGGGCTCCGAAAACTCCTGGAAAGATTATCTTAACAACCCACTGGATAAAGAAAACTGGTTTTACTGGATACGCGACATGATACAGGAGTTTCCCAACCTGTATACCGATATCTCCTTTACGCTCAACAATCCTGCATTCTTTGCTCCTTTGAAGCTTCTGCTGGGCAATCCGAATATTCGCCAAAAGGTGTTGTTCGGATCAGACTACTATATGGTGAAAACCAAGAGATCCGAAAAGTGGTTCTCCATGGATTTTAGGGCATTTCTGGGTGATGACTATTTCCACCAGATTGCCTATACCAACATCCGTAACTTCCTCTCCTGAGTTCTTTTAACGGGAGGTTAATCCATACTTTCGAACACCATGGGATGTTCGAGCTGGGCAAATATTCTTACCATCTCCTCGAAACTAACGGTTACAGGCAAATTGCGTCGGCGGGTATAAACAGATCTTCTCACAAAAGTAGACTCCAGGCTTCCGGAACTGGGTTGGGCATAGTATGCAAAGACGTAAAGGTCATCACCTTTCATAAATCCATGAATGGACATAAGCATATTCAAGGCAAGAGGATATTTGGAAAAAGGGCGCTCATAGGTACTGAAACGGTACTTTTCGGTGTCGAATTCGTGGATCAGGAAGAAATTGTGCACCAGAAGTTCCTCCACTTCAGCAAAACGCTCCTTCCCAAAACCCCTAAGGATCAAAGTGTTGTCTTCGAACTGCTGCGCCTTTGCCAAAATAGCTGGGGCCATCAGGAAACAAACAAGTAAGCCGGAATAAAATGAAAGTTTCATTTGGTTAAATGATTTTAGTTATGGATCAGATAGCTTGTCTCGCCTCTGGCGAAAGAACTTGTATGCTGCCTTGCAAAAAAACTCCTCAAATATATACCATAATTCCAGAAATGCAGGGTAGGATGTTGAAAAAATCTTCAAATTTGCATCACAGAAGACCTGAACAATATTTCAACTTTTTGAAGCTATGCACAATCCCATAAAAAAGCTTGCGGCCATTCATGATCTGTCTGGAATTGGCCGGGTATCGCTCACATCGGTAATCCCAATCCTATCCTCCATGGGCATTCAGGTTTGTCCATTGCCCACGGCAGTATTGTCATCGCACACTCAATTCCCCGATTTTTATAAGGTTGACCTCACTGATCACCTGATGCCCTTCATTCAGCACTGGGATAAGCTGGGGATGGAGTTTGATGCTGTTTACAGTGGTTACCTGGCCTCAGCAGCCCAGGTTGAAATCGTGGAGCACTTCATTGACCGGTTCTACAAAAAGGACCTGCTGGTGGTGGTAGATCCGGTAATGGGCGATAACGGCACCCTTTATTCTTCTTTCGGGCCCGACCTGGTGGAGGAGATGCAGCGACTCATAGGCAAAGCCAACATCATTACTCCCAACATTACTGAGGCTGCCCTTTTATTGGATGAACACTACCGAGAACACATGGAAACAGAAGAGCTTAAGCAATGGCTGGTGCGCCTGAGCGATGCAGGCCCTGCAACGGTAATCATTACCAGTGTGCCCGAATTCCCCAAAAACAAAAAAACCTCGGTAATGGCCTACGAACGCCGTAATAACAGGTTCTGGAAGGTTTCCTGTCATTACCTGCCTACCAGCTATCCGGGCACCGGCGACTCTTTTACCAGTGTACTTACCGGTTCGTTATTGCAGGGCGACAGCCTGCCCATTGCCCTGGACCGTGCCGTTCAGTTTATCTCCTATGGGGTGAGAGCCACCTTCGGGCATCAATACGACAGCCGCGAGGGCATTATGCTGGAAAGAATCCTCAAAAACCTGGACAACCCCATTTCCATGGGTACCTATGAATTGCTGGATTGATAAGGAAAAAGAGATAAGACATGCTGGCCTGCCGTTTTTGCTTCGAAACGAGGCATATTTTTGAAAAACAAAAAAATTAAACCTGCATTTAAATTTTTTCTTCTATATTTGCACCGCTGAAACAGCAACTACTTTCTTTGATAAGAATGTTTATAAAGAAGAGCGGAGAGAACAGGCTCGCTGATGCTCTGGCAACCCACCCTCCCGGGGGAAGGTGCCAAAACCTGCCTTAATTCAAGGATTTATAAACAAATAGCAGTACAATGCAATTCCTTTTTACCACATCTGATGCCCGGTGCTTCCCGATTTTGGGTTTGCCTTGCTGCATTTCTTCCCTTCCCGGAAATGCTTTCCTGCAGAGGGCTTCCATGTCTATGCGCTGGCCCGGCTGCTGATATCATTGTATCAGTAACGGGCAATTTCTCTTTATGGCTTCTTTTACAAAAAAGAGGAAGGGTATCGTTATGGCCGGGCTTTGCCTAAAAGGGGTGATTTGCGATTTATGATTTTGGATTTCACTTCTGACTTCCGACTTTTCACCCCCAAACCCCAAATCATTCAACAACCTTAAAAAACGAAACATCTTTATGAGCAATACAAATCTGAACTTCGAGACATTACAACTTCATGCGGGTCAGCAACCCGATCCTGCAACCGGTTCAAGGGCAGTACCCATTTACCAGACCACCTCTTACGTGTTCAACGATGCCCAGCATGCGGCCAATCTGTTTGAACTGAAGGAGTTTGGTAATATCTATACACGTATTATGAACCCCACTACCGATGTGTTTGAAAAACGCATTGCAGCCCTTGAGGGGGGTGTGGCTGCCCTGGCAGTGGCATCAGGACAGGCAGCACAATTTATTGCCCTGAATAATATCCTTGAAGCAGGCGATAACTTCGTTTCGGCCTCCGCTTTGTATGGTGGCACCTACAATCAGTTTAAAGTGGCCTTCAAAAGACTGGGCATAGTAGTGCGTTTCGCACCGGTAGATCAGCCTGCAGAGTTTGAAAAGCACATCGACTCCAAAACCAAGGCCCTGTATATCGAAACCATTGGCAACCCAGGTTTCAACTTTCCTGATTTTGAGCAGTATGCTGCCATTGCGCGCAAATACGACATTCCGCTGATCGTGGATAATACCTTTGGTTGCGGTGGCTACCTTTGCCGCCCCCTGGAGCATGGTGCCAACATTGTGGTGGAATCGGCCACCAAATGGATTGGAGGACATGGAACAAGCATTGGCGGGGTGATCGTGGATGGTGGCAACTACAACTGGGGCAATGGCAAATATCCACAGTTCAGTCAGCCCTCCGAGGGATACCATGGTTTGGTTTTCTCTGATGTTTTCGGACAAGATGGCCCCTTTGGCAATATTGCCTTCATAATCCGTGCACGTGTGGAAGGGCTCAGAGATTATGGCCCGGCTCTCAGTCCGTTCAATGCATTCCTGTTGCTGCAAGGCCTGGAAACCCTTAGTTTGCGAGCCCAACGCCATGCCGACAATGCCCTGGCCCTGGCTCAATGGCTCGAAAACCATCCGAAGGTAGAAAAGGTCAATTACCCGGGATTGCCATCGAGCCCCTACCACCTGTTGGCGAAGAAATACCTGAAAAATGGCTTTGGTGGTGTTCTTACATTTGAAGTAAAAGGAGGTAAGGAGAAGGCTACAGGTCTGGTGGAAAAACTTCAGCTGGTGAGTCACCTTGCCAATGTGGGCGATGCCAAAACCCTGATCATACAGCCCTCGGCCACCACACACCAGCAGCTTACCGAAGCCGAGCAATATGCCAGCGGTGTATTACCCAACCTGCTGCGTGTTTCTGTAGGGATCGAACATATCAACGATATCATTGCAGACTTCGACCAGGCAATCCAATCCATTTAAATCCTAATCCCGGAACGCATGCGGGCTCACGGTTTCCATAACCCAGATCAACACGGCCCGCTGCGTTCCCAATTCTTTAGAACATGAGCAAAAACAACAATAAACAGGTAATTGGTTTGTTTGGCTTCGGAGTGGTGGGCGAAGGGCTTCACCATGTGTTGCAAAACAGCCATACCACCCATGCCGAAATAAAGAAGATCTGCATCAAGGACCCGGAAAAGCAACGCAGCCTGCCGGCGGAGCATTTTACGCTGGATCCATCTGAAATACTGGATGACCCGGAGGTTAATCTGGTGGTGGAACTGATCAATGATGCCGAAGATGCGTTTGGGATTGTATCGCAGGCACTCAGCCGTGGAAAAAGTGTGGTTTCGGGAAACAAAAAAATGATTGCCCACCACCTGCCCGAGCTCATTGCCCTGCAGGAAACCCATGGAGCCGCCCTGTTGTACGATGCTTCCGCATGTGGTTCTATACCGGTAATCCGCAACCTGGAGGAGTATTACGACAACGACCTGCTGCTGTCTCTCACCGGAATTCTTAACGGTTCTTCCAACTTCGTACTGTCGAGAGTATTCAGCGAACACAAAGGCTACCACCAGTCGGTAAAAGAAGCCCAGGAGCTTGGCTTTGCAGAGGCCGACCCTTCTCTGGATATGGGTGGATGGGACTCGCTCTACAAACTTGTAATACTTGCGCTGCACGGCTTCGGAGCCCTGGTAAACCCCGAGGAAGTTTTCGTATCGGGTATTTCCAACCTGCAGGCAGGCGATATCCGCTTTGCGCGCGAAAAAGGGTACAGACTGAAACTGGTAGCCCAGGCAACCAAAATCAACGGAAAAAGTTTCAACCTCATGGTGATGCCCAAAATGGTTACTGAGGATGAGTACATCTACAATGTGGAAAACGAATACAATGGTGTAATCATAGAAGGAGCTTTTTACGAGAAACAGTTTATGTTTGGCAAAGGTGCCGGCGGACACCCCACAGGAAGTTCGGTACTCTCCGATATTACAGCCCGTATGCATGGCTACAGATACGAGTACAAAAAAAGGAAGTATTTCAATATACCCCAGCACACCAACGAAGTGGTAGTAAAGGTTTACCTGAGGTTTAAAAACCTTCTCGATTTCAGCCACTTTGAGTTCGAAAGCATCGAAGAAAAATTATCCTCAAAGGAATACAATTATGTGATCGGGCATATTAAGCTTTCCAATTTACTCCCATTGCGCAAACTTATTCAAACCCTGGATGTTTTTCTGGCATTCCTTGAAAAACCGTCAGTATAAGCGAACCCTAACAATCTCAACAGCCCCAAAGACCCCCCAATGCTTCACTTCAAAAAACGGTCAACCTCTCCCAGGCATACCCAACTCTCAACTCTTAACTTATAACTCTTGACTCTTTTCCCCCCATGACCATTCCCGAACACATAAATCAAAGCAATGGCACCCCCCGCATAAGTTACGAGCTGCTTCCTCCGGTAAAAGGAAGTAGTATCGACACCATATTTCAAACCCTTGATAAACTGATGCCCTATGCCCCACCCTTTATCAACATTACCTATCACAGGGAGGAAATCTCCTATGTAAAACAAACGGATGGTAGCCTCAAGCCCTCGGTAGTTCGTAAGCGCCCCGGCACAGTGGGTATTGCCGCTGCTATCCAGGCCCGCTACAAGGTGGATGTAGTTCCTCATATCATTTGTGGAGGGTTCTCAAGGCAGGAGACGGAAGATGCGCTTATTGACCTGGATTTTCTGGGTATTCGCAATCTGCTTGTGGTAAGGGGCGATGGAGACAAGATTACCGGACGGTTTAAGCCCAACCCTCAGGGGCATAGGTATGCTTCGGGGCTCATTGAGCAGATCATGGAGATGAATCGTGGCGTATATCATGAGCAATATGTAGAAAACCCCACACAAACCCACTTTTCCCTCGGAGTGGCGGGCTATCCTGAGAAACATCCCGAATCGCCCAATGCGGAGGAAGACCTGTTCTTTCTGAAGGAAAAAGTGGACAAAGGTGCCGAATATATTGTAACCCAAATGTTTTACGACAACGAGGTTTTCTTTAACTTCGTGAAAAGATGCCGTGAGGCTGGAATACAGGTGCCTATCATTCCGGGGTTGAAGCCCATCAGCATAAAGGAGCATATCAATGTACTGCCCCGCACTTTTCATCTGAGCATCCCCCCTGCATTGGTGAAAGAGGTGAACAAATGCAACGACAATAAGCAGATCAGGCAATTGGGCATTGAATGGACCACCCAGCAGATCAAAGAACTTATGGCCAGCGGACATCCATTTGTACATATCTACACCATGGGCAAGGTAGACCACATTGTGGAGATATCAAGAAATGTTCTTTAAACCCAACATTAACAGACAATTATCCACGAATTACTCGAATTTACACAAATCTTAACAGCTGAATACCAGATAAATAAAAACAAAGATTGAGCACAAATTTGCCGAAAACGAGTTTTCGGAGTGGGCTCTTCTTCAGAACAGAAAACACATGATCCATTGGGATATATTCTTCGGCGTTCACCTTAGCGCCATAAAAAATTGACTTTACCCAGAAACCTGTTACTATGACAAAAAGCCAGCAACTGCATACCCTGCTTCAACAGAAGATATTGATTTTGGATGGTGCCATGGGCACCATGATACAGCGCCACAAACTGCAGGAGGAAGATTTCCGGGGAGAGCGTTTTGCCCATATAACCCAAAAGGTGAAAGGCAACAACGACCTGTTGTCTATCACTCAGCCCGCAATCATTCAGCAGATCCATGAAGCTTATCTTGAGGCAGGTGCCGACATCATCGAAACCAATACTTTCAATTCTACCTCCATCTCCATGGCCGACTATCAGATGGAAGAGCTGGTGTATGAGATCAATGTGGCAGCTGCCCGGCTGGCCCGCACTGCCTGCGACAAATACAATTCCCTTACCCCATCCCGGCCACGTTTTGTGGCTGGTTCCATTGGCCCCACCAACAAAACTGCTTCCCTGTCGCCCGATGTGAGCAGCCCGGCCTACCGTGCCATTACCTTCGACCAGTTGCGGTTGGCATACCTGGAGCAGATCAGAGGGCTGATGGATGGAGGATCAGACATACTGCTGGTAGAAACCGTGTTCGACACCCTCAATGCCAAGGCTGCACTGGCTGCTATCCTGGAATACCAGGAAGAGCAACAGACAGAGATCCCGGTGATGCTCTCAGGCACCATTACCGATGCCAGCGGACGTACTCTGTCCGGGCAAACCACAGAGGCATTTCTCACCTCTGTATCGCACGTCAATCTGCTGAGTATTGGGCTCAACTGTGCCCTGGGAGCCGAACAACTGCGCCCGTTCCTGGAGATACTCAGCCAAATGGCCCCTTTTGCCGTAAGTGCACATCCCAATGCCGGGTTGCCCAACCAGTTTGGGCAGTACGATCAATCGGCTACTATCATGGCCGATATCATTTCAGATTTTTTACAGCAAGGCCTGGTGAATATCATAGGAGGTTGCTGTGGCACAACCCCCGACCACATTGCCAGGATTGCCCACCTTGCAGAGAAATATCCCCCCAGGCAAATCCCTCAACCCTCCTCCCACACATTTCTCAGCGGTTTGGAGCACCTGGAGATTCGCCCCGACTCCAACTTCATCAACATTGGCGAACGCACCAATGTGGCAGGCTCTGCAAAGTTTGCGCGCCTGATAAGAGAAGAAAAATTCGAAGAAGCTCTCAGTGTGGCTCTCGACCAGGTAGAAAACGGTGCGCAGATCATCGACATTTGTATGGACGATGCCATGATAGATGCCCCCAGGGCCATGACCCGGTTTCTGAATTACATTGCCTCTGAACCCGATATTGCACGGGTGCCGCTGATGATCGATTCTTCCAAATTTCATGTTATTGAAGCCGGATTGAAATGTGTGCAGGGGAAATGCATTGTCAACTCCATCAGTTTGAAAGAAGGAGAAGAGGAGTTTCTGCACCAGGCACGCACCATCCGCAAGTACGGTGCCGCTGTTGTGGTGATGCTCTTTGATGAGCAGGGCCAGGCAGATACCTTTGAGCGGAAGATTGAGATTGCACAACGGGCCTACACTCTGCTTGTGTCGCAGGCCAGCTTTCCTGCCCGCGATATAGTTTTCGACCCCAATGTGCTGGCCATTGCCACCGGTATCAGTGAACACAACAGTTATGCTCTGGACTACATACGTGCCTGCCAGTGGATCCGCCAGAACCTCCCTCATGTGCATATCAGCGGGGGTGTAAGCAACCTGTCATTTTCTTTCCGGGGCAACAACATCATTAGAGAGGCGCTTCATTCGGCTTTTCTGTATCATGCCATACAGGCAGGCATGGATATGGGGATCGTAAACCCGGCATTGTTGCAGGTTTATGACCAGATACCCCGCGATCTTCTGCGTCTGGTGGAGGATGCCATCCTCAACCGGCGTAAGGATGCCACCGAGCGTCTGCTGGCCTATGCCGAACAGGTAAAAGACCAGCAGGAAAACCGCCGCGAGGAAAAAGACCGGGATGCATGGCGCGGGCTGCCCATACGCCAGCGACTCACTCATGCCCTGGTGAAAGGGCGCGATGAGTTTATTGAAAGTGATGTGGAAGAGATGCGACTGCAAATGACCAAAGCCCTTGAAGTGATCGAGGGCCCCCTGATGGATGGAATGAATGTGGTGGGTGACCTTTTTGGAGCGGGCAAGATGTTTCTGCCGCAGGTGGTAAAAAGTGCAAGGGTAATGAAGAAGGCAGTGGCCCACCTTACCCCCTTTATCGAAGAAGAAAAAGCACTGCATGGCAATGTGAGCAGTGCAGGCAAGGTGCTGTTGGCCACCGTTAAAGGCGATGTGCACGACATAGGGAAAAACATTGTAGGGGTGGTACTGGCCTGCAACGGTTTCGAGATCATCGACCTGGGGGTAATGGTACCCTGTGAAAAGATTCTCAAGGTAGCACGTCAGGAAAAGGTGGATATCATAGGGCTGAGTGGCCTGATCACTCCATCGTTGGATGAGATGGTGCATGTGGCGGCAGAAATGCAGAAACAGGACTTCTCGCTTCCTTTACTCATAGGAGGTGCTACCACAAGTGTGCTGCACACCGCCGTAAAAATTGCCCCTGCCTACAACCAGGGAGTAATCCATGTAAAAGATGCTTCGCGGGCAGCCAAAACCTGCAGCGAGTTGATCTCAGCGAACAAACAGGATTTTCTGGAACAAACCCGACAGCAATACAGCGATCTGGTAGAAGACTACCATCTGCGCAATGCACATAAGCAGTACCTTTCCATGGGACAGGCACGAAAGAACAAGTTTCCCTATGATGTGGAGCTGGCCAATATTACCCAACCGGCCCAGCCTGGCATTCATGTATTTGACCACTACTCTCTGGAAGAAATTGCCCGGTATATCGACTGGACCTTCTTTTTCTACGGTTGGGAAATCAAAGGCAAATACCCTGAAGTACTGGAAGACCCCGTAAAGGGAGACCAGGCACGCAAACTCTTTGAAGATGCACAAACCCTTCTCCATCAGATCATAAAAGAGGGTACCCTTCAGGCCCGGGGGGTAGCGGGTATATTTGCAGCCAACAGCCATCAGGAGGATGTGATCCTCTACCATGACTCGCAACGGCAGCAGGAAGCCACCCGTTTTCACTTTCTGCGTATCCAGGAGATCAAAGAAGAGCCGGGTAAGTTCAATCTCTCACTGGCCGACTACATTGCTTCCTGCGAAAGCGGTATTGATGACCATCTGGGAGCATTTGTGGTAAGTATTCATGGAGCAGATGAGCTGGCAGATCAATACAAAGAGCAAAAGGATGATTACAACAGCATCATGACAAAGATGCTTGCCGACCGTCTGGCCGAAGCCTTTGCCGAGTTGTTGCACGAAAAGGTGCGTAAGGAGTTGTGGGCCTACGATACTCGCGAAGAACTATCCCTGAGCGAGCTGCTCAAGGAACGCTACGAAGGGATCAGGCCGGCCTGTGGCTACCCCGCCTGCCCGGAGCATAGCGAAAAGGAAAAGCTCTTTGCCCTGCTCAATGCTCAGAAGCATACCGGGGCAAGGCTCACCGAAAGCTACAGCATGCTGCCCGGTGCCAGCGTTTCGGGCTGGTACTTTGCACACCCGCGTTCGCGCTATTTCAATCTGGGCAAGATCACCCGCGAACAAGTAGAAATCTATGCCCACAAAAAAAACATCACACCGGAGCAGGCAGAGAAACTGCTCAGGCCCAACCTGGGGTATTGATAATGGGTTGTTTGAATTACCTCCCATTTGCAGTGTGAGCCGGAATAGCCACAAAGCAAAATTGCGTGAGATCGACCCGGAGCCTCTGCTCAAGGATTAGCCTGTTGCGGACCATAAGTATATAAAAACCCTTCCCATACCGCATCATCCTATGCATATTTATTGTACTTTCACGTAAATGTAACTAAGACAGTTTTATCAGGGAGATCCACATTATGCTACAAACTGCTACCCTTGAGTTTTTTCGTGAATTACGCCAGAACAACCACAAGGAATGGTTTGACCAAAACCGTTCGCGCTATGAGAAGGTAAAAAAAGACTACCACCAGTTGGTGGGCCGTTTATTGCTGCAAATGCAGAAACACGACCGTGATCTGTCGATGCTGCAGGTAAAGGATTGTATCTTCCGCATCAATCGGGATATCCGTTTCTCCAAAGACAAATCGCCCTACAAAACCCACCTGGGTATCATTCTTACCCCTTTTGGGCGAAAACTGGAATTTGCCGGTTATTATTTACACCTGGACGAACACGAGGGTTCCTTTGCTGGCGGAGGATGCTATATGCCCCAGGCCGATGCCCTGAGAAAGATCCGTCGCGAGGTATCCGACTTCTACGAAGACCTTGCAGAGGTATTGCATGCTCCCGGTTTTGTTAAAACCTATGGCGATCTCGACCGGGATGAGGGAATGGTACTCTCTCGTCCTCCCAAGGGGTTCGATGCCAATGATCCGGCCATAGAATACCTGAAGCTGAAAAGCTTTACCGCCACCACCCCCCTGGATGCCAGCTGGCTATCCGATCCTGATGGAGCAGAACAAGCAGCATCCCTGCTGCTTGAGTTGAAACCTTTTCTCGATTTTCTTAACCGAGGACTGCGAGCAGACAACCTTTAAAGCTTTGTGGCGAAACTCTATTGCAGCTAATCATTATTGTTGAAAACTTTTTTCAGAACATTCAGAAACGATCTCCCTAATGGCACCCTGAGTTAAATGACGGTTTAGCGATGGAGAACTTGTCTTTAGCGAAACATCATCTACCTGTACATCAATTATTTACTTTATCAGTTTGGGTTATTATGTTTCATTAAAAAAAAGTTTCACAATTGTTTTAGCAAAGAGGATAACGAGCCAACCACATATAACCATTCTTTTGCATCTTTCATAATGCCATGAATTGATCGCGGCAGGTTCTGAAACTGTTTACGAATGAATTTTTGGCGTATTTTTGTTAAACTATTGTTTCACGGCATGCCCGAACAATCCTGAAGGCAGATTGCATCATTTATGGGGATTTCAAATGAAGAAACATCGATGGTTTTCAATTCAGAACTTCTTGTTGACCTACCAGAATGAAAGTTTCAGCTTGCAGCATAAGGCAAGGTTCTTCCTTTACAGCTATATACTTGGGTTTTTAGCATTAATTGCAGCCTTTTCGGCTTCTCTTTATTCCAGTTTTCTCAACCCTGCTCTCGGCTACAAAGCAGAAACCGGAGTTCTGATCACTTTTGCATTTGCCTTTGTATTGTATTTAGTTGGGGTCTCGCTTCTCATTCGGGGGTTCTTTTCACTGGCATCACAGATACTGATAATTTGCGGTATGGCTACAGTATGGGTTATTACTTTTGTAAGTAATACTTATGCCATATCAAAAATCCATAACAGCATATATTTGATTGTCTTTATGGCATTCCTGCCTTTGGTTTTCGACAAAAAACCTTTACGTATGTTGCTATATGCAGGCGTAAACATAGCATTGGTTGTTACTTTGGCAGTATTTTTTTATAACGAGCTTCAACTTGAAAAGGCCACAATAATTTCTTACGTAGCCAATACTTCCATTGCACTTTTATCCATCGGGTTTATCTCCTTCTATACACATACTTTCAATCAGGCAGCATTGAAAAAAGCAGAAACTGATATCCTTCAAAAAGAGAAAGCCCGGAAAGAATTACAAAAAATATCACAAGCTGTAGAGCAAAGCCCTGTTATTACTGTTATCACCAACAAATGGGGCAAGATTGAGTACGTAAATCAAAAGTTTTGCGAGACAACCGGTTATAGTTCGCAGGAAGCTATAGGCAATACACCCCGAATGCTTAAGTCGGGTTATCAATCAGAGGATTTTTACAGGGATATGTGGGACACCATTCTTTCTGGCAATGTGTGGAAAGGGGAGATCTGTAACAAAAAGAAGAACGGAGATATCTATTGGGAACATGCCTTTATCTCTCCCCTATTAGATGAAAAGGGTAACATCACCCATTTTGTGGGGATGAAAGAGGATATCACCCAGAAAAAAGCCATTCAGGAAGAGCTTTCCAAAGCCAAAGATTTGGCTGAAGATCTTGCCTCGCGTGTAAAGGCAATTATCGAGAACACAACCGATAGTATCTGGGCGTTCGACAGAGACTACAATATCCTGTACATCAACAATATTTTTCGACAGGAATATATACAAGCCTTTGGGGTGGAACTCCACCCAGGCAATCCCCTTTTAGAATCTCTTCCACCCCCAATCCAACCTATGTGGAAAGACCGCTACGACAGGGTATTGTCAGGAGAAACCATCCGTTTTGAAGATGCTATTGTCGCTGTAGATAGTACCATATACATTGAAGTACATATGCACCCTATCCGACAGGATGGAAAAGTTACCGGAGCCTCCTGCTTCGGGCGCAATATTACCCAAAAGAAACTGGAGGAACTTGAACTTATTGCTGCCAAGGATAGAGCCCAAAAGAGTGAAGAACGCCTGCAGTCGATGTACTACGAATTACAGATTTCAGAAGAAGAAACCCGGGCAGCCAACGAAGAGTTGCATGCCACCACCGATGCCTTGGTAGAGAAAAATGAAGAACTAGACAGGGCACTAAAAAGTGCTGAAGAGAGCGAAGCAAAACATAAGCTACTGTTCGACAACATGATACAGGGAGTGATTTATCACAACCCTGACGGTCAAATAGAGTTTGCCAACCCTGCAGCAGCCCGCATCCTTGGATTGCAGCATGGTACCCTTACCGGCAGAAGCTCTGCCGACCAACGATGGGAAGCAACTGACAAGGATGGAAACCCTATGACACCGGAAGACTTTCCAGACCAGGTAACTTTCCGAACCTTACAACCTGTAACTGATTTTCAAATGCGGGTAGCTATTCCGGAAAGAAACAGCCATGTCTGGCTTAACATCAACACAATACCCATTTTTAAGGAAGACCGGCAAACCCTCAGGCAGGTAATTGTTACCTTCGAAGATATCACCCGCAAAAGACAAGCCGATGAGGAAAAACAGCAAAGGCTTTTACTGGAAAGGAAAGTAGCTGTTGCAGAAGAATCTCTGCGCTTTAAGCAGAATTTTCTGGCCAACATGAGCCACGAGATCCGGACCCCTCTCACCGGCATCCTGGGGATGACCGAAATTCTTTCTAAAACACCCCTGACAGCAGAACAGACCAACTACCTGCAAACCATTCGCCATTCAGGCACCAATTTGCGCGAGATTATCAATTCGGTGCTGGATTTCTCCAAAATTGAAGCTGGGAAACTCACCTTGCACCAGAGAGTATTCCCCTGGACCAATGTGATGCAGCATGCCCGGAACCTTTTCCAGAGCCTCAACCGCAAACCCATTGTTTTTGAAGTGGAATGCGACCCCAACATGCCCCCTTACCTGGAAGCCGATGAATACCGCTGGGTACAAATACTCACCAATCTCATCTCCAATGCCGTGAAGTTTACCCATAAAGGAGAGATTCGTCTTATCTGCCAGTTGTTGCAGGATTCAGCTCCGGGCGATTTTTGCGAGATCAAAATGGGAGTAAAGGATACGGGCATTGGCATTCCTGAAGAGAAGCAGCATCAGCTTTTCCAGCCTTTCTCACAAATTGATCACAGCGACATTCGCCCCAGTGAGGGCACAGGCCTGGGATTATCCATCTGCCGCGAGCTCGTGAAGCTTTTCCAGGGTAAGATCTGGGTCGAAAGCCAGCCTGATGCAGGCAGTACTTTCTGGTTTACTGTAAAAGTAAAAAAAGCCAGTGCCATCCACGGCATTAAGGAGCCTGTGAAACCTTTACTGCAAAAGCAAAACCTCTGTATCTTGCTCGCCGAAGACAAGGAGGTGAATCAGATGGTAATCAGGCTATTGCTTAACTCCATGGGCCACCAGGTAGACATTGCCTCCAACGGAAAAAAGGTACTGGAGGTGTTCGTACCAGGAAAGTACGATCTGATACTGATGGATATCCAGATGCCTGAAATGGATGGTATCACCGCAACCCAGAGGTTGCGGGAACAATACAATTCGCTCCCCCCCATTGTTGGACTCAGTGCAAACGCTTTTGAAGGTGACAGGGAGAAATACATGGCCCAGGGGCTCGATGAGTATCTCACCAAACCTTTTGTGGAAGAAGACTTCCTTGATGTAATTGAAAAACTGTTTTCTGACACAATCTGATGGTACACCCTGGGAATCTTTTTTCTCACTTTTCTTACCTCTGCAGGATAACACAATCACAACACCAGCACACATAGCGCTGATTTACTTTGCCTTACACCTAATTTCCTATCACAAATAATCTTCCGGCACAATTCTCGCCTTTTGTTGGCATGTACAGTTTTTGAAAACCACCAGATTTTCCCAATCTGAAACATAAACCTAAAAAACAAAGTGCTATGAAGAATGTAATGAAATATGCAGGAATGATTTTGGCAGTCCTGTTAATGGCCTCCTGCAACCAGAAGCAACTCGAACAGGAAATTGCCACCTTGCAGCAGGAGAATGAAGAACTGCGCCAACAAGCCATAGAAAAGGACAACAGCCTTGGAGAGTTTTTCGAATCCATGGCCCAGATCCGCGACAACCTCAACGAAATCAAGGTAAGACAAAACCTGATTGCTGCCGAGACCCGCGATCGTGATGGCGTAGGTCAGGATGTTCGCCAGCAGATCGACTCTGATCTTAACATGATCAGTGAGTTGATGGAAGACAACCGACGCCGGATTGCACGCCTGAACCGACAGGTACGCGAATCGAATGTTAAAATCGAGGAATTTGAAGTGTTGATAGCCAGCCTCAACAGCGAAATAGAAGACCGTAATGTGGAAATCAGTGTGTTGCGCGACAACCTAAGCCAGCTCAACATCCACAACGAAGCTCTTGCTTCAACTATCGAGCAGCTGGAAACAGAAAACGTTTACCGGCAGAATGTAATCGATGAGAAAGTACATCAGCTCAATACAGCATACTTCGTTTACGGTACCCGCCGCCAATTGCAGGAGCAGGAAATCATTGACCGCCAGGGTGGCATCCTGGGCCTTGGACGCACCACCGTGGTAAATCCCGGTGCCAGCAGAGAGTACTTTACCAGGGTAGACATTACCCAACTGGACAAGGTGCAGATCCCGGCCTCAAAATTGAAACTGGTAAGTGTACACCCCGCCGATTCTTACATGGTTGAATTGGATGAAGAGGAGAATGTGGCTGAGATTGTAATCGAAAATCCCGAAAAATTCTGGAGCAACACCCGTTACCTGATCGTAAGCATCGACTAAAAAAAATAATTGATCCTTTTCCTTTCTTGTTGTTTTGACAAACAGACCCTTGCAAAAAAAGCCGGCCCAACAGCCGGCTTTTGGTTTTGCAACAGTGCCTCTACATCCTTATGGATGCCTCTCCACCCATTGGGATACCAATGCGAAACCCTGTAAATTCATGCTTATTACCTCTGAAACCGGTAACCACCTCAAGGTTGAAAAGCAGAAACAACTGGTTGATGCCATATCCGGCCTCCCAGTAGGGTTTGTGCTCAGGAGTAGCCAGCATATTCATAAAGATTTTCTCGCGTGCCAGGGTACGAGCCATAAAAGGGAGCCTTTTGAGGAGTATTCGTCCATGCTCATACTGCAGGTGCCCCAGGGCATACTTGTCTGATGTGCTGTTTTGGTAAAAACCAAGATTGCGAAACACATGGATACTACCCGCAGGCATCACCCATGTAGTGTTTCCATTGAAATGGCGAAAATCGGGTGTAAAGAGTTGATCGTTGTTAAGAAATTTGCCTCCTTGCAGCAAATAGCTAAACTCCCCTACCATCTTTAAGCTGAACTGCTGACGTATGGAACTTTCCAGCAGCTGAAAACGAGTATCGCTCCCCAGCACATTATCGAAACCCTGCCGGTAGAACAACGACAATGTAGGCCAGCGCGAGCTCAGCATCTGTTTACGTTGCCCCACCCTCATAAAGTAATGCCTGTGGGTGTAAGAAAGCCGCACATCTGCAATAAATGCATTGTGGATGGGCATGAGATCATTCTCCAATCCTTTTATATCGGGGATATTGGGGGTAAAGGAATTGTTTCCCCATTTGCTGATGGCAAAGTCGGCGTTATTCTCAAGGGGCCGGCGGCGAGCCATCTCTACACTGGTTTCAAGCACAAGGCCGTTTACAACATCTGTGGTATGCCACAATCTGAGGAAATCCTGTTCAAACAGTTTGCGGTCGTTTCGGGTAAGAAACAAAGTTGAAATGGTATTGATGAAAGGAGGCATCCCTCCTTCTGCATTGAAATCGCGGGTATCTCTTCCTCCTTCAAAGCCTATAGTGGCTCTTCTGAAGGGATCGTAATGATAATGCCCGGCCAGTGTAGCAGTAAATTCCTGCCTGGCAAACGCCCATGCTGTATTCAACCGCAGAAACATGCGTTTTTCGGCGGGCATGCGATGTTGCAGGGTAAAGCGCTGTCCATACAGCAAACCATCAACCGTATTGTAACTCAGCAAAGCGGGGCTTATGAGGCCATTGTGTCGCAATGTAAGCCCTTCATTGAAATTATAGGTGTTTCCTCTTACCACTTTGCCAAAGGTGCTTCGCTGTTTGGCAGGTTCTGCTGCGGTGGTATCGGCAGGTTGTTCGCTGAAACTTTCCAACTCTTGTTGAGTAAGAGGAACAGGCCGGTGTTGCATCCAGTAGGCAGCAGTGCGCAAACTGGCACTGTCGTCGATCTCCATCGAAAAACCCGTAACCTCCAGCGATGGCCTGGGTTGGTTGGCCCTGGCTTCGCGCCGCACCAATCGATTGAGACGACGCATCTGGCGGTTGCCCAGATCTTGCTGAGACATCAGAGCTGCTATCTCCTGCTGGCGAGGAGTAACACTCCCGGCTGCTGCGCGTGGCTGAGCGAGCTGTTGCGCCTCTGCTCCACTTTGCTGAAGGCGGGCATTTCGCTGCTCCAGAAGAAACAAATCAGACCCTTGCTCGCCCAACAAAGCATAAAAGGTGTGATCCAGCTCTGGGTTGAGTGTTACATGGTAGTCGCTCACCGACACCACATAGGTATAATCCATTTCGAACCCCATAGCCGAAACCTGAAAGAAGAAATCGTGGCTCACCGGCATCCACACCCCTTCGGCCACCGGGTTGTATACCTGGCGAATATTGGCTGAAAACAGGTTTTGCTCAATACGCAAATCTACTGTATGCAGGCTCCAGGTTCCCTCACGGATATAGAGATGACCTGAATAAAGATCGGGCCCGGCGCGACGTGGTATAACACGGATCTTATTTATCTGATGACCATTCTCTATGAAGGTGCCTTCGAGTCTGAACCGATACACCTGAAATGCATTTCGGCTTAAAGGAGAGATAATCCCATTGATATCACGATACAGGCTGATAGTTACAAACGACATGGGACTGGTACTATTGTCGTCGCCCGAGCTACGGGTAGAGATTACCCGTGTGCGCATCTGGTCGGGCATGGTGTAGGCAATCTCAGAGAGGGTTTCTGTTACGAAATACTTGTCCTGTTCAATACCTTCGCGCTCCAGCTGACGGCGCATCAGGGCCGGGATACGAGTAAGCACGCCAGAACCTTTCAGGTATACCCTGGCATTGTATTCCGAAACCTGGTTGAGGTAATACTGGCTCATGCCAATGGCCCTTCGCATGATATAATAGGCTGGATCTTCGCCACTGGCCGTTACGATTACTTCAGGCAATACGTATTGCTGAGGCTGCATCACCACATCGAGGTTTAGAAAAGAAGCCCCAAGGCGCACCCTCTGGCTTTGGGTCTGGTAGCCCAGGTATTGAAACCGAACCTCATGCTCACCCGGCGGGAGTGGCAAATGATATTCACCTTCCATATTGGCGGTGGTTCCCTGGTGCAATGCCGACACATATACTGTGGCGAAAGCAATTGCCTCACCGGATTCGTTAGTGATACGTCCGCTCAGGCCTTGCCCTGAAACAACCGGAAAACCCAGTGCAAATCCAAATAGCACTGTAAAAAGTAAAACTTTACTGGACATCTTATTATGTTTTTATGATGCATAAGACGGGTGACATCCATGATTGTTACAGCTGCAATAAAATGTTTATATAAAAATTGAGTATTGGCGGTTTTAAAAAAACTCATACCTGAATTCTATGGGTACTGTCGAAAACTTTATCATATAACACCATCGACATAGGAGAAATATGGTTATATTGCGGTTTGAATTAAAAACACCTTAATCAACAAACAACCTCCATATCTTATAGATTGAACTAATATTCCCAGGAAGAAAAAATGTGTACTCAAACAATTTTCGAGATCAGAACCAATCCTTTGGGGGTGAAATCCCTTCAATTGGTTTGTCTTTTATTCATTTTACTTGCAATATCTCTTCATTTTACCCATGGATTAAATTATTTGGGTACTATCATAATTGTGGGTATGTTATTGTTGCTCATTCTCGGGGCAACTGATGTAAGACTAACTTAAAAACACAGTAACATGAAATTACTTTTTCTGGCTTTGCTATTAGTTTCCTTTTCCGTTTATGGACAGTCTGATACATTAAAAACCGAAAATCCTGCAATGGATATGGAGAGAGTAATGGATCGGTTATATATTGTTTTAGATGATGATAATTTGCTGAAACTTGATAGTGTTTTACTGGCACAGATCAACCCTGAATGGATAGAAGAGATTACCCTGGTAAATGATGAAACCCAGGAGGGCAAGCAGGGAAACAACTCAGTTTTAGGGATACTGATATTCCCCAAACAGCAATATAAGAGTGAAATAGTCAGGCTTTGGGAGTTAAATCAGCTTAATACTTCCGACGACCAGGAGTAAAATAAGTATTTACATTTCCACTCCGGGATTTGGGCCGACTCAAATAAAAATCAAGTTCTTTTCAGCATTCCAAACAACTGACAGGAGTCTTGTTTGTGTAAAGAGATATTTGTTGAACAGGGATAACATGAGAACATTTTCTTACATTTGTTAATCAGAAACTTAAGTCTATTGAGTTCCCCGAAAAATCCTCAGAATGGAAGCTACCGAAAAGCTGCAAAAACATGTTCTGCTGGAGCATGAAGTGGCAATCAATGCATCTCCTGAAAAAATATGGGATTTTCTTGTCAATATTGACAAAAATTATTCGGCATGGCATCCCAAAGATCATATTTTATTTCAATGGACAAGCGGCAACCCTTTCGAGGCGGGCGCCACTTTTTACGCAGAACAATACATGCTGGGCGAAAAGGTAAAATACAAAGGCAAAATAACTGAAAATATCCCTGGAAAGAAAATCACAATGAGGTTTGGGTTTCCTCTCTCACTAATTACCGAAAAAATTGAAATGACAATTGAGGGCCGTGGAGACAAATCAATATTCAAACACCTGTCTTATATGAGATTCAGATTTTTATCCAGAACAATATTCAGAAAACGCAATGTAAGGATGCTAAGCGAAATGGATGCACATATCAGAACGGAGTCGGAGAATATGAAACGAATTCTGGAAAATAATCACCCATCACTTTAGGAGACTAACTGATGACCCTGTGCAGGATTGCTATTCTGCCCAATACAAAACAACCCGGGAAAATGAAGAGGTATAAGAGTTTCTGGAATTTGGCGATACTTCTGGCAACTGCAGTTTTTATGCAGGCCATCAGTTGCAACTACAAGGAGGATGAGCAGCCTAAACCCCAAGACCTCCCCCTGGTTTCTACAACTGATGTTACAGAGATTACTTCATCTACCGCCTCTGCTGGAGGAACGATAACTGATGACGGCGGATCGGCCGTAATTGCTCGTGGTGTTTGCTGGAGCACCACAAATGACCCAACCATCAGCGATTTCAGAACTGAAGATGGTTCAGGGGCCGGCATCTTTATCAGCCGCATCACCCACCTGCAGCCCAATACCACTTATTTTGCAAGGGCTTACGCCACAAACAGCACTGGCACCGGCTACGGTAATGTGGTTTCGTTTACAACACTCATGGAGGTTTCTACAGTAACAGATATAGATGGTAATGTTTACACCACAACAGTCATAGGAGCCCAGGAATGGATTACCCGTAACCTTTGCACCACCCGTTACAATGATGGCAGCCCGATTGCTCATGTTGCGGATAACTCAGCATGGGCACTACTCTCCACACCTGCCTTTTGCTGGTACAACAATGCCCCTGCTACCTATGGCTCTGCCTATGGAGCACATTACAACTGGTATAGTGTAAGCACTTCTTCCAATGGAGGGAAGAATCTTTGTCCAGAAGGATGGCGTGTTCCCACAAATCAGGATTGGACCACTCTCGCAGAATATGTGGGAGGTACAACTGTGGCTGGTACAAAGCTTAAAGCCGACAGTGGCTGGTACGAAGAAGGCAACGGCACGGATGATTATGGTTTTTCGGCACTCCCGGGTGGATTTCGATACTGGGCCGATGGCCGCTTTTTCGATGCAGGCAACCTCGGTATCTGGTGGAGCAGCACAGAAGCAGATTCAATACTCGCATGGAATCTGGATATGGTATACACGCATGGCAGTATAAACCAGCTTTCGGTAAATAAAAATTATGGGTTTTCGATTCGTTGTGTAAAAAATTGAAGGCATTAATGTAAGGCATCAAAACCTTATGATGACAAATGAGAACCATAAAGAGGAAAGTAACAACCACCCTAAAACGACCCCAAACCCCTCCGGCACATCAAATGCAATGTTCATTGCAATGTTATCCAATAATGGCCCGCAAACCTTGCGTGTATGGTGCGCACGCCTCAGATGGTAAGCCAGTGGTAATCAAAAAAAGGCACACTGCACGTACTTGCTGGAAACAGTTAAAAGGTTATTGAATGGGGCCATCACCAAATGATTGGGCATTTCCCTGATAAAACAACTGAACCGGAAAGTGAATATTTATTAGCCCGCTATCTATACAAGAATAACCCAAACAGAAACTTTTTCACTCTACCTGCATCAACATAGTCAAAATATCATTATATTGCCCCCTTCAAACAAATCACAGCACTAAACTGCATTAGGATGAGAAATATTATTCGGATACAGGCGATTGCCCTGCGTGTCCTCTGCGTTTTTATATTACTTATGGCGTTCCTTCCACATGTATCCGCACAGGAAACTGCAAACACCATAGTTGTTGAAAAAACACCAGTAGGATTCAGGTATTCTCAAGATGGGCAATACCTAAGCTTACCTCAACTGGCAAAAGCCCTTGAAAGCAATCAGGAGGCACATAGCCTCATTAAGTCGGCACAAACCAGCAATACCTTTGCCACTGTTATTGGAGGGTTGGGGGGTTTTGCACTGGGTTGGTCTGTCGGGACCTATATAGGAACCGGCGAAATGTTGTTACCCGTTCTGGTCACTGGGATAGGGCTTATTGTCGTTTCCATTCCCTTTACACTATGCTCAAATTGGAAAACAAAAAGGGCTGTAAATATTTTCAATAGTCAAGTGCAGACGCCAAGCACCAGCGCTGATGTAAGATTTACCTTATCTGGCAATGGCTTTGGACTCACCCTAAGGTTTTGATAGTACAATACTGCAGCAGAAATCTGTTCCAACTACTATGCTCGTATTGCAGCGGTCAGCAAAAACCTCTAAATTCGCGTCGCCATCTGCCTAAATAACCTGCAAATCTATGAAGTTAAACCTGCATTGGGTAATCACCCCACTAATTTGGTTGGCCTTTACCCTGCAAAGTATTGCCGGAGAAGACTTAACTGTATCGCCGCAGAATTACAATCATTATTACCGTCAAGGTTCTGTAGCATTAACCTCTCCTGTATACCGCGATTTTGCCACCTCGCCTCTGTTTTACAGGGGAAGCGGAATAGCATTTAGCTCTTCCTGGCTCAGGCGCTCGCTCCACCGTGAGCGATTGTTTTCCATGGGACTGGAGCTCGGTGCAGTGAGCGCATTTGCTCCTGAAGGCGAATTCATACGTCCACTCAGTGTGGGCATGTTTCACCAGCTTTCGCTTTACTATCATCAGCTTTGGAGGCTTGAGGCATTATCAGACCACCGAAACAACGTAAAGCTGGGGGGTGCGCTGCAAACCTCACAACATATCCGCAGCAACCCTTCGCTGCTCAATAATGCACTGGGGTTGGAAAATCTAACTCATCTGATGGCATCTGCCCAGCTCACACGGGATATTTCGCGAACAGAACCCCGCAAGGGATACTTTTTCCTTTTTTCCACAATGCTCAAACCGGTGAAACGCGATTTACGTTTCCAGGCCAATGTGGGTTTGCTAAATTTCAACTATCGGCCCGGCTATGCCTATTCTTATGATGCCGAGCTGGTAGGGTTGGAAACCAGCCCTTTGTCATGGGTGTTGGCCGACTACCGTTGGTCGCTCAACGGCTGGCGGATCAGCACACAGATCGAATATATCAGCTACCTTCCCAACGGCAACGCGCGCAGTATAGCTTATGTATGGGAAGCAGCGCACGCACCTGGCAGGCATGAAGCTTTTCAGATGGCCAGTCACCGCATTCAGTATACCATGTTTTTTCACACCGCAAAACGTTAAGCCATGAGCCGTATCATTGTTATTATTGCCATCGTCATCTTTTCGTCTTGCGAATTGTTGCTTTTCGAGCCAGACATGGGCTCCAGGGATCCGCTGGAAAACTTTGACTACCTGTGGAATGAAGCAGATAAGAAATACAGCTATTTTGAACTCAAAGGTATTGACTGGAACCAGGTTAGAGCCACCTACAGGCCCATGCTGTCTTCAGATTCGGGTGAGGAAGAGCTTTTTGAGGTATTGGCAGCCATGCTGAACGAACTTCGCGACGATCATACCAACCTGATTGCTCCTTTCAACATCTCCCGATACAATGTAGCATTGCAGGGGCCTGAGAATTTCCGGCAAAGAACCCTGGAAGAGTTCTATATTCCACGTGCCTGGTTTACCGGAGCTTTTGTGCACGATTTTCTTGCCGACAGCCTGGTGGGGTATGTAAGATATGCCAGTTTCATGTCTGATTTCAGCGATGAGCAGCTGGATTTTGTTATCAACCGGTATGCCCACACCCGGGGTCTTATTCTCGACCTTAGGGCCAATGGTGGAGGAAGTTTGTTTAATGTACCCAAAATCCTCGGTCGGTTTGCCCACGAAAAAACGCTGGTGGGATATACCATTACACGCAATGGCCCCAGACATACCGACTTTGGAGAGAGAGAACCCTTTTACATTACCCCTTACGATGGTGCCAGGTATGCAGGACCTGTTGTGGTGCTGATCGACCGTGGCTCTTACAGTGCTACAACCTTTTTCGCTTTAGCCACAAAGGCTTTCCCCCAAATTATCCTTATGGGCGATACCACAGGAGGCGGTGGTGGCTTACCCAATGGTGGGCAATTGCCTAATGGCTGGACCTACCGTTTCAGTATCAGTCAATTGCTGGATCTGAACTGGGCCAACTATGCCGAAGACGGAGTACCCCCAGATATTCAGGCCTCTTTCGATTGGACAGACCTCACCCGCGATGAGATCCTGGATAAGGCTGTGGAGCGTATCGTCACAAGATGAAGCGAACATGTTTGCGAATTAAACACAAACACCTAAGAACCGATACCGCATCTGAGGCAGAGCTCGGCGAAGGCAAAGTAGCAAACATGAAGTTCCCCCGCATAAGCGGGGCTGGCATCCGACCTGTTAAAAACAAATTAGTTACGGATGAAAAAAAAATAGCAATCAAACCTGGTTATGAGGATGCCATCCATAGCGGTGCCATGTCGGTAGGACTAAGAAAAGACAGGCCGGAGAGGCGCAGCTTCAGCGCCTCTGTTGCGGGTGGAATCAAAGAGGTTGACGAAAGCCTGGGAAAACAGATGAAGGTTATTCTCCTTTCCCTTTCCAGAGCGCCCTTCATCTTGTGCTGGAGCTGATGAAAAGTCCAGTGGCAGTGATACTCAACCCAGGGTTCTATATTTACAGGCCTTCTGAGGATATTCCACTTTTTACAGGCCGGTTGGGGTTCCGGTATCATTTCAGCAACAACTTTACTATGATGTTTGGCATCAAACATCATTGGTTCGCGCTGGCCGACTATTTTGAATGGGGCGTAGGATACAGGTTTTTAAGATAATGCCTTTTGCAACATTCAAAGTATTATTTCCTGACGTTTGGGTATCTTTGACGTCGCTTATTCAATTCTTACCTGTATGGGTATTGGCCGACAGGAGTTATGCAAGAGGTGGATGAGTGATACAGAAGATACTTATTCGAAATATTCAAACAGGTGATCACAACCCGCAACGAGGACAAAAACAACACCCCGATCCCAACAGTATTTTCCCGAATTGCGCTCTGCATCCGGGCATCGATGCCCAAGGCACTGCAAACGGCCCTCTGGATCCTTAAGATCACACTGCCTGTTTCGCTGGGGGTAAGTATTCTCAACTATTACGGGCTGATAGAGCTGCTTACCCGGCACCTCACCCCTGCTTTCAACCTGATCGGGCTCAGTGGCGAAGCAGCACTGCCTTTTATAACCGGTATTCTTCTGAATATCTATTCGGTAATTGCCGTTGTGTCGCAGCTGAGCCTCGATATGCGTGAGGTTACTATCATTGCGGTGATGAGCCTCATTGCCCATAATCTTATCATCGAGACCACCATACAGAGCAAAACAGGATCAAAAGTCTGGCACATGGTTGTTCTTCGTATGGGTACAGCCTTCATTGCAGCGGCGCTTCTCAATTGGGTATTACCCGAGATGAGCCACAAAATGGGTATTATGGCTCAAACCAACGATGCAACTCATCTTGGCCAATTACTCATTGCATGGCTGACATCCTCTTTTCGCCTTACGCTCAAGATAGTGATTCTCATCGCACTTTTGATGATCTTGCAGGCCCTGCTGCGCGAATTCAGACTGATCGAACTGCTCACAAAACCCTTATCCCCCATTCTCAAAACCATGGGGCTCCCTGCTTCAACCTCCTTTTTATGGATTGTTGCCAATACGCTGGGACTTGCTTATGGGGCAGCTGTTATGGTAGAAGAGATCAACCAGGGACGGATTACAAAGAGAGATGCTGACCTGCTCAACTACCATGTGGCCATATCGCACTCCAACCTGGAGGATGTATTGCTTTTTGCTGCCATTGGGGTTTCCATTCCATGGATGCTTGCGCCCAGGATCCTCATTGCCGTAGTAGCTGTATGGCTGCGCAGGTGGTTAAGAAGGCCGGCCTGAGGCAGTTACTTTGCCACGACAGACCATCAGGAGAACCTCATGGTAGAACAAAAAGACCTCTGCACGTAGCATTGTCCCGATCGAAACATGGTATTGCAATCTAGAGCTGCGTGAGCGCCTCCTTGATCCTGGCAAGGGGTAGTTTATCACTCTTTCCCTCCTCCTCAATGATCTTAAAGATGGCTTCGGTGGAGAGTATCCCTGTTTTGAGAGCAAAGAAGAATATGGCATAGATGGTAGCGTTGCGGGCACCCAGGCTGCGAAAATCGTGTTGTATCACTTCGGCAGCGGTAACGGGCACCGGCAGGCTGCTATCGATAAACAATGTTCCATCCTGCATGGCCTCAATGCGTTTGAGATTGTGTGCCAGGCCATCAGCTGAGGTGATAATGACCGCATCAGGCACATTGATTCCATGGAAATTGATCTTCTCGGGTGAGAGGTTGATCTCTGCCGTTGAGAACCCCACCCCTACAGTAACCGGATAGCTGCCTTTCTGGGTAACATGCAGGCCTGAACTAAGTGCTGCTTTGCTGATGAGCCCTGCAGCCAGCTGAACCCCTTCGCCTGCCGAGCCACTGATAATCAAAGAAAGTGAATGACTGAGGTAGGCTTTGAAAGTCTTCTTGATGGGGTGTACCCTGCTAAGCAGATCCGGTGTCTTTTTGCCCTGATGTGTTGCAAAGGGCTCGCGCTGGCGATCCCATTCGCCCAGGGGTTTGCCCGCAGTTTCCACAATCTCTGCCAGCTTTCGCCTGGGGTTGAGCTTTACCCCATAACTGGGGCAAATCTCCAGCACTTCCACCAACGAAAAGCCCCGGATGGCAAATACGCGCTCAAGCTTCTGGCTGATATCGCCAATGCCCATAATCCGGCTGGTGTGGGTAGCGCCAGCGGCAAAGGCAAGGGCACAGATATCGTATCCGGAGAAAGGATTTCCCTCGCCGGTGGTTGTAGTATTGAACCCCGTTGGGGTAAGTCCGCTGGATTGGCCACCCGTCATGCCATAAAGATAATTGTTGTGCACCACCACGGTCATATCAAGGTTAAGGCGGGCAGCCTCCATAATATGCTGCAAACCAATGGTAGTGCCCCCATCACCAATAAAAACCACAATTTTCTTTCCCGCATCCAGATCAGCAAAGCCAATGCCCGCACCCAGCGCCACCGACCTGCCATGAAGCCCATGAACAGTATGTGTATTGAGACATTTATCGATAATTCCATGGCAGCCAATATCGGTCACCATGATCACATCCAGTGGATCATAGCCCAGTCGCTCAAGGGCTTTGGTAGTGTTGCGGGCTATCAGATCGTGTCCGCAGCCTTTGCAATAGGGCAATGTGTCGGTATTCAGATAAGCTGTTGTCATGCCAGTACCTCCTGTATGATTTGTTGTGGAGTAATCATCCTGCCCAGGGCACCCACGAAGCAATGGTGTTCGGGTTTCCGGATGCCATAATACATATCGCTGAACTGATTGTTGATATTTTCCTCGGCCACTACAACCTTTTTGTAACGGTCCATGATTTCCAGGTAAACCTCCGGTACCGGCAGCAAGGTTTTGGGAATAAGTAAAGAGACCTTCTCGCCTGCCTTCTCAAGTTCAGCTACTGCGTCTTTGGCAGCGGCAGCAGAAATACCAAAGGCCACCACCAGCGTTTGGGCATCCTTTTCCTGGTGGTATTCATACTCCAGGTAGTCGGGCAGTTTCATCCTGATCTTATCCTCCAGCCTGCGTGTATTGGCCATGGCCTCCTCATTGCTATGCTGCAGAATGCCCTCCTTGTCGTGGGTAGATGCATTAAGACGGACCTGGTGCTGGTTCTGGGTAACAGGCAGAAAATCGGGCACCAGATCGGTAGCCTTGTAAGATTTGTATTTGCCTCCACACTGCAGCTCGTAGTATTTTCGTTCTACCTTCTCTATCTCGGGCAGGCTGTTCAGATCAAAGCTTTTGGTAGTCATAACTTCTTCCTTTGAGGTGAGCAATACCACCGGAGTTCTGAGTCTGATGGCGGTTTCCACGGCTTTAGCACCCAGTGTCCAGCAATCTGCGAAGCTGGAGGTGCACAACACGGGTATGGGATGTCCGCCTGAGATATTGCCTCTGAGCAGGCTCAGATCACCCTGCGCGCCGCAGGTGGCGGTGCCGGTGGCAGGCCCCAGGCGTTGCACCAGGATGATCACCATGGGTAGCTCCATCATGTAAGCCATATTTACCGATTCTATCATCAGGGCGTATCCCGGGAAAGAGGTGGCAGTGATGGGTACCTTACCTGCAGCTGCCAGGCCGGCCATCCACTGCAGGGTGGTGATCTCATCAGGGGCCGCAAGCATCAGAGGCATGCGCTGCGATCCGTATTGATACAAAAGATTGGCGGGGGTGATGGGATAACCGATAAAGGCATCGGCTCCGGCACGTGCCATCGACTCAATGATCAGGCGTGAGGCATCGACCAATGCCCGCCGCCCTTTGCTGCTATCTTGCATATACTACTCCTTTATTGATTAGCTCCTGAATGGTTTCCTTGCTATATCCCAGCTCCTGCGCAAGAATGGTGCGCGTATGCTGTCCGTAATGGGGTGGCGGGCTCAAATCCTCAACACTCATCCTGTCGGTGGTAGTAAAAGCAATGGACCGCACCCCTTTTATCTCCTTACCCGTTTCGTATTGCCCCTTCAGCACCATGGGCTGGGCTTCAGGCACTTCAAACACTTCCTGCATATTGAAAACCCCACCCGCCGGAATACGTTTCTGTTGCAGCAGTTCCAGTATCTCATCGCGGGTATATTGCCCAATCAGCTCCTGTATAATGGTGTTGATTTCCTCTTTATGTATTACCCTTCCGTGGTTTTTCTCAAACTTGCATTGGGTGGCCAGATCGGGTCTGCCCAGGGCTGTGATAAGTTGCTGGTATTGCTTGTCGGTGCCGGCAGCCATTACAATCTCTTTGTGGTCGGATGTCTTGAAAATGGTGCCATAGGGTACAATATTGGGATGATCGGAGCCCATCCTCTGGGGGATAGCCTGCCCCACCAGCCAGTTGGTAGCCTGGTTGGCAAGTGAGGACACACCGGCTTTAAACAAAGAGGCTTCAATGTATTGCCCCTTGCCGGTTTTTTCCCGGTAATACAAAGCCAGCAGTATGGCCTCCTTCAGATGATGTGCGGCCAGAATATCCATCAAAGCCACCGGCATCTTGGTTGGAGGCCCATCGGGTTCCCCGTTCATATAGGTAAACCCGGCTTCGGCCTGTATAATGGCATCGAAACCCGCCCTTGGGTTGTGCAAACCATACCCCGTAATGTGCGAATAAATGATTTTTTCGTTGAATTGCCTGAGCGTAGGATAGTCGACCTTAAGCTTTTCGGCATCGCCAGGCTTATAACTTACCAGAACGATATCGCAGCGTGCAGCCAGTTCATAGATAATCTCAAGGCCCTGCTGCTGACACAGATCTACTGCGAAGGATTGTTTTCCCCAGTTTACACATGAAAAATAGCCTGAGATATCCGTATCAGCATCTTCTTTGGGCAACTTCCAATTGCGGGTAACATCGCCCTGGGTGGTCACGTTCTCTATCTTATAAACGCTGGCACCCAATTCGGCAAAGAACATCCCAACGCTGGGACCAGCCAGTACACTGGCCAGTTCCAGCACTTTCAATCCTTGCAAGGGGGTATTTTCATTCATAGTTTGTGTTTTGATCGGTAAAGTATTAACAATGGGCTCGCAGGGAAATCCTCATAACCATGTGACCAGGTTATGATACTACCGGCAGCACCTATTTCACCTCTTTTGAAGGGAAAGGCCTGAGCCTTGCCGAATGTGCCCTTAGCTTCTTTTTGCGGTTGTTGGCATAGATATTTCCCAGGATGATAAAAACCAGTGCTGCTCCAACGGCCACATAGGTATCTTCTATTCGCCATAGTCCGAGCAAACGTGCAATTATATTGATCAGCACAGCCACAGTACCTCCCATAAATGCCCAACGAACGCCATCTGTTGAAATCCAGCCTCGCTGGTAAATGCCCATCACTATCACAATGGCTCCAATGGCCCGGATACCATAGGAGATATAGGCCATACTCAGGATGGCACCGGTGCTGAAATATGCCAGCGGTATGGTTAACAGATTGACCAGGATCACCAGCTTACGTGCAGTAGAGATTAGCTTCTTATCCACAGCTGTTTTGTTGATGATACCATGGTAAATATCCTTGGTGGCAATGGTAACCACCGCAAAATTCACCGGACCCACAGTAGAAAGGATGGCAGCCAGAATTCCTGCCAGGGCAATGCCTCCCAGCACAGGATGTATAAATTCGGGTGTAGCCATAAGTGTGGGCAGCACCATTTTAGGATTGATGATTCCCAGGTCGGGATTCCACAGTGGGCTGGCACTGGTGGCAATGTCGAAATAATTGCCCGTTTTTGCTACCAACCCCAACAGGGCCACCATAATGCCAAAGGGGGCAATGATAAAGGCAGAAAGGATGGCTGCCTTTTTAGCAATATCGGCACTACGTGCTGCAAAGATAGGTTGAATGCTGGCCTGGCCGGCCATACCTCCCAGCACACCCCCAATGATCAGGCTCCAGGCATAGCTCAGCCCTCCGCTGAAGGGGTTATAAAGGTTTTCTGGCGACCCTTGCAGAATCATTTCACTTTTCAATACAGCAAAACCACCCACATCGGCAATGCCCAACCATGCGGCCACTCCAATTCCGGAAAACATCACAATTACATGAATAATACCCGTGATGGCAAGGGCATGCATCCCTCCCACATAAGTGTAAAGGGTGATGATAACTGAAGAAATGATAACCGAATAGAGCCAGTTGGTGCCAAACATGGCCGAAATAACACTGGAAGCCGTTTGCAGTTGCACAAAAGCCAGTACAATATACGCAAACAAAAAGGCAATGGCCGAAATGGCACGGGCACGACGGCCAAAAAGATTTTCGAGCATCTCGCTCACCGTATGTACATTGTTTTGGCGGTAATGACGTGCTACAGTAAATCCAATGATAACCATACCAATGGCCGTGCTTATATTGTAAAGAATGGGCTGCAGGGTACCCGATTTAAAGGCGTTTTCACTTACCCCAATGGTGCTCATCCCTCCCAGCCATTCGGAAGCCACAACAACGGCACATGCAATTACACCCAGATTACGGCCTGCTACCAGGTAATCGGCGGCCGAACGACTGGCTACTTTTTTGGTCAGTAAAGAGATCAGTGTGATCAGACCAAAATAAGCGACAACAACCAGCAGATAGATGTTCATAAATTCCGGATTTAAAGGTTAACAGTCAATGGATTGAATAGGTGTGCTTTGATGTGGATACAAGAAAGGGGCTGCATGAACTGGCATGCATACCCCTTATGATTTCAGGTAGAATGGTCCTTACAGTAATAATGACACATTGCGCTGTTTTTTTTCGTTTTCGTGTTTGACAGCAATGCAGATATCCCTAAGGCAAAACGGACTTGGTTACAAAAGCATCCCGTTGGGGCTTCATAAAGGCTTATTTTCCTTAATTACAACCCAACAAATCCCATCCAAAGGCTCCTGCGATACCGGCGTAAAATTACAGAAATAGACCAAATAAGCAAATAATTTATAGAAACGAAACAATTACGGTTTCAGACAAAATACAGTGTGAGAGAAAGGCAATCATTCTACTTTGCCGTTGGCCGAAGCTGACGGATTATGTGTACAACAAAGCAAAAAGGCGTTCGCTCCATCAAGATAATCCTTAACTTCAATCCCAAATACTATCAGAGAGACTTGCTATTTGGATGTTTTAAGAATCTCTCGGCAGTATTTCTACAGGCGTTATTCCGGAATTTTCATCTCTAAAGCAGACCATCTTATCGCATTTGCAAAAATTTGCATATTTTAGAGGTTTTAATCTGAGCGAAAACTTTTCAATACTGTTAAGGGAACAAAAACATGAAACAATCCACCCAAAAACCAGAAAAGCCAAGCCTGGCAGGCCCAATGTGTAAAAATTTGATCATCCTGATTATCCTGTTAGGGGTGGGTTCCCTGATGGCCAGTGAAACTACCCATGAAAGTGAACATCAAGCCCGGAAAAGTAATTACCGGGAAATCCCCCAGGCTCTTCAGGAATCATCCTCCATCATCGTACTTACCCAGGAGGATTTCAATAAGGGGAACCAGGTAAACATCTGGCAACTGATACAGGGTCGTGCCCCGGGAATGTGGATCTCCCTTGATGGTGGTGCTCCCGGAGCCATGGGGAGTGCCAATGGGTGGAAATTGAACGGACATCCACTTATCGTGGTGGATGGTCTGCCCCAAGACCCCCATTTTGCTTCCGGCATGCGCGATCCGTAAAATTTTCTCAATCCCGCTGATATTGAATCTATCACTCTGCTGACAGATGCTGCCGCATCATCACTTTATGGTGGCAGAGGTGGCAATGGAGTGATTCTGATCCGCACCAAAAGGGCAAAGCAAGGAGATCCTCTTACTTTTAAATACACTACCCAACTATCTTCTGCACAACCCGGACCAAAGGTGGATGTGCTCGATGCAGCAGCTTTCCGGGTTTTAGTTTCAGAGCTCTATTCCAGTCCCGATGTGATTGATTTATTGGGAGAGGCCAGCACCAACTGGCAGGACGAAATATTTGGCAGTGCTTTTTCTCACAACCACAACCTGTCAGCCTCGGGGAATATGGTAACTGTTCCCTGGAGAGCATCCTTTCATTTCAATGAAAATGCAGGGGTACTGCATACTGATCACCTGAAACGACTGGGGGGAAGAATAAACCTGCAACCCTCTCTGCTGGATGATCACCTACAATTCAACATCAACCTGCATGCTTCGCAGCTTGAGAACAGGATCGCACCACGCCAGGCAACAGGCTATGCCATTGGCTTTGACCCAACTCAGCCTGTAAGGGATCCTCAAAGCATATTTGGAGGGTATTATGCATGGACCCTAGATGGCCTGCCATCATTCACTGCGATACCCAATCCTGTGGCTCTTTTGAACCAAACCGAAGATTACAGCAATACACAAACCCTTGGAATACATGCCAATGCTGAGTATTCGCTGCATTTCTTACCCGGGGTCACCCTGGGTGTGGCGTTCTATCAGCAATCCCTGAGCACTGACAGAGAGAGCTACATTTCGGACCGGGCAGCATTTCGGTATCAGAGGGGTGGTCAATATGATTTATTTGAGGACACATACTCCAACCGATTATTGGAAGGGCATATAAACTACAACAGATTTCTGTCATCCATTAATAGCAATTTAAATTTGAGTGCTGGTATTACCAGGCAGAAGTTTAACCATAAATTCTCAATGTTTAGCTCTAACATTGAAAACAATTTGGCCGGATCCCCCTTCCTGATATTCTCTGATTTGAATGGTACCAACAGTAAACACTTTTCATCTTTGACTTTTGCTGCCGGATATTCCTATAAATATCTTTATTTTGCGAATTATAACTTTAGATCAGACGGTTCATCGTTTTATTCAACAGAAAACGCATATTCCGGCTATCATTCGCTGGCTGCGGCATGGAAGATTCACAACGAAAACTTCTGGCCTGAAGATTTTTTCCTTTCGTATCTTAAAATAAAAACGGCTTTGGGCCAGTCCGGGAATATGGATATCCCATACAGCAGTTTTGTTGATCAGAACATTCGCCCGGAGAAATTCAATTCTTTCGATCTAGCAGTTGATTATGGCCTGATGAACAACCGGCTTGCAGGAAGTATCAGATATTTTTATAAAGATCAAACAGACCTGTTAGTTCCTGTTCCTGTTCCATCCGGAACCAATCTCTTCAACTATGTACTCACCAACCAGGGCCACATCGAACACAAGGGATGGGAAATTTCCCTTGGTGCTGCCCTTGTGGAAAAAGAAAGCCTCTCATGGGGTATAAGGGCACATCTTACCACAATACAAAGTCATGTAATCGCACTGGTGGAAAACAATCAGGATTTTCTGGGTTTCCCTTCAGGATCAATAGGTGGAACAGTCGGTACTGCAATTTTTATTTTGAGAGAAGGTTTTCCTCCACGATCCTTTTGGGTTTACCAAAGTTTGTATTCCTCAAACGGTTACCCAATGTCCGATTTGTATATTGACCAAAATGGCGATGGAATGATTACCGAATTGGACCGGATCCCTTTCCAAACACCTTATCCCAGCTTATTCATGGGATTATCATCGCATCTTCGCATGAAAAATTTGCAATTTTCAATGGCCGGCACCCTGGTCACAGGGAACTATGCTTATAACAACACATCAGCTTTTTACGGCAACTATTCAAGGCTTTACAGGCCAGAGGGCCAGTACCTGGGCAACATTACCACCGAAGCCCTGGATCTTAACTTAAAAAATCCCCACTACCTCTCCGATTATTTTGTGCAGGATGCATCTTTTTTCAGGATGGATTACATGCAACTGGCCTATAATTTCAGAAATATTACCGGGCGCAATCTGAATGTTGAAGTTTCGGCCACGGTACAGAACGCATTTGTCATCACCAGCTATGAAGGGCCGGAGCCGGAAATTTCAACGGGTATCGACTTCAATCCCTACCCCCGCCCACGGATATTTACCCTGGGCTTTGGGGTGAGGTTTTAAAACAATATAAGCTTTTACTGATGCTATCTGAAGCCATTGTTATTTATACCGAACCTCAAAGCTTAAACAGTTTAGGGCTCTGGCTCCATCTATCATAGAAAATTGAGGCAGTCCTTTATATGGGGTAAAGCCCTTTTCATTGATAAACTACTTTCCGGCACATGCAATTACACCTAGATTACGGCCTGCTACCAGGTAATCGGCGGCCGAACGACTGGCTACTTTTTTGGTCAGTAAAGAGATCAGTGTGACCAGACCAAAATAAGCGACAACAACTAGCAGATAGATATTCATGGTTTGGGATTAAAAGGTTCAGAGCCTATGGAATAAAGATACTAGCGGGAATTTCTGACAGCATTTATCCGTGTATTGGTCCGGCAGGCCCGCACATCAACGTATTTTGCAAGAGCCATGTGGATACCGGGATAAAATTAAAGAAATCGCCACAATAAGCAAATTAAACCGAGGAGCTATTTTAACGGAGGATATCATTGATAGGAATAACAAATTTTATAACAGATCCCAAAAGAAAACCTCAGTTTAGTTTTGCACAACCCTCAATAAATCCCTAGTTAAACTCCGTAAATCCACTTAAACCGGATTAGGTGAGGAATAAACAGAAAGTTAAAGCAGATTCCTCTTATAAAAATCTAGAGAGAATCACACATACTGTATGCATTTGTATTTCAAGTACATGCACAAATGCACATAAGTACATTTCTGAAAAAACAATACTCCATATCCGTGTAAACCCTTAAATGAAAATTGTTGAAATTCCTGAAAATTTTTAAATTGCAGTTATTATACATTTGTATAAGTAAATCTTCAGTTTGTAGAACTTTCCACTACACTTTGTCTAACTTAAACTAGAATTAAAATGAAAAGGAATCTTTTATTTATCGTTATGGCCTTGGTGGCCTTTACCTGGAGTTGTCAGAAAGATGAAATTGCTGACAAATTCCAAAATCCAATTGACAACCTCAAAACTGCAGAAGCAGTATGTGTTCCCCAGGTTTTTCCTTTGTTTGCAGGACAAACTAATAACATCGGTACTGTAACAGTCTTTAATGATAAGGTAAATCTTTATGTAACTTATCAGTCTGAGCAAGAAATGGAGGAATTCGCCCTTTATATCCTTGATTATGAACCACAAGAGCGTCTCACACCGGGTCAAGCACCTTTTAAAAATAATGGCCCAGCGAAGAATTTTACTTTCACCATTCCATTGGCCGATCTTAGTTTTGATGTTGATTGTGGTACAACACTTTGGCTGCAAGCAAAAACTGTCTCTTCAGGAGAAACCGCTTATGGTGGAGTTATAACACCAGCTGGCAGCGGGTCATGGTACGGTAACATCGAGTATGTAATATGCTGTGAGCCTAACGGAGGAGCACCTAAATGCTACGAATTCAATGGCGAAACCGCATGGGCTGCCAATGGCAATGTTGCTGGCGAAATGCGCTACAACAGACGTGGTAACTGGGCAACCTACGTTCAATATACCGCAAAAACGACTACCCTTTTTGCAGGACAAAACATCCCAGTTGGAACTGTTAATTTTTCAGAAGTTGTTGATGGTGAAGTAACCATTACCATTGCGCTGACTGGAAACTGGATCTTCGCCGAATACGAAATGGGTGTTGCCGTTGAAGATAATATTAAGATTCAGGACTATGTGTCAGCTCCCTCTGGCAATCCTGCTCCAGGTCAGTTTGCACACAAAGCAACTGCCGAGGGTCAAAGTTTTAACATAACAGTTCCTGCTAATAATTTCTACGGAGTACATGTGGATGTGGGTTACTGGTTTGAAGTTGAATGCCCCGAAGAGGAATAAGCAACTCCACAACCTATCTGGTATTCAGAAAAAAGCCGGCAAAGTTTGCCGGCTTTTTTAATTCACATGGGGCAAAAGTCTTTGTCTTTGTAAAGCAACTTCTCTGCTAGTTGAAGCCAATTACGAGTGGAATTGGCATTATGAAGTCAGAAACATTGGAAACCTCTAGTAAACCAATGACAACAAACAAATCTCTCCCCCACCTTTCAGTAACTTAAGATTCTGCTTAATACAGCCAAAGCAAAACACAAAGAAACTCAGTGAACCCTTTTCCCTCCAATCCAGGTTTGCAGTATGGGGAGATTATAAATCAGTTTTTCATCCACCGAAAGCAAATCGGCATCCATAATTACGAAATCGGCAAATTTACCGGGCTCCAGGCTGCCACGGGTATCTTCTTCAAAATTGGCTTTGGCAGCCCATAATGTCATACCTAGCAGGGCTTCCTCCCGGGTTAATAACTGTTGCGGATACCAGCCCCCTGCCGGATGCCCCTGCTGGTTGGTGCGGGTAAAGGCTGCATGAAAGCTGTATAACGGATTGATATGCTCCACAGGAAAATCGCTTCCGTTGGGCAACCAGCCTGCCTGGTTCATCAGATCACGAAACGCATAGGCCCCTTTGATCCTTTGTGGCCCGACCCTTTCTTCGGCCCACCCCATATCCGATACAGCATGTATGGCCTGTATGGAGGGAACGATATTGTATTGTCCGAAAAGATCAAACTCCAGAGGATCTACCACCTGGGCATGCTCAATGCGCCAGCGCAGGTCGTTGCCCGGCTGCAGATGCTGTGCAAACATATTGAGCATAAGGCTCACAGCCGAATCGCCGATACAATGTACAGCTACCTGGAAATTGTGCTCCAGGGCCAGCGCACAGGAGCGCTCCATCAGCGCAATGTCATCTACCAGCAACCCCCTGGTATGGGGTGCATCGCTGTAAGGCTGCTTCATAAGGGCTCCTCTGGACCCCAGGGCTCCATCGGCAAAAAGTTTTATGGACCGTACAGTAAGCCTTTCGCTACTTAAGGGGCCACGGGGCAGAAAATAGGCAAAATTTTCCTCCGTCGGGCTCAACATGGCATACACCCGTATCTGCAATTCGTCGCGCTGTTGAAGGCTGTCGAGCAACAAGATTGTTTCTTTGGGAAGCCCTGCATCGCATACCGAAGTAAGCCCCACCCTGAAAAGATTTTGCTGCCCTTTTTTCAGCAACTCAACCTTATCTTCCAGGCTTGGCGCAGGGATCTGCGAAGAAACAAGGTACATGGCCCTGTCGATGAGCAGTCCGTTGGGTTGTCCATTGCGCAGAACTACCTCCCCACCTTCTACCCGGGTATGGGCATCGATACCCGCCAGCTCCAGTGCTTTCTGGTTCGCCACTGCAGCATGACCATCTACCCTGACTATATAAACCGGGATATCGGGGAAGGCTTCATTGAGCAACCGGTTGTCGGGCATCTCTTTTATGGCAAACAGGTTCTGATCCCAGCCGCGCCCTTGCAGCCAGGTACCGTTGATCCCTTCATGGTGTTTCTGCAGTCGTTCCACAATCTCTTCCATAGATTCTGACATCCAGAGGTTGGCATGCACCAGGTTGAGCGAGTAGCCTACAAAATGGCTGTGAGGGTCTAAAAAGCCGGGGTATACGTGACGTCCTTCCAAATCAATTACCTCTTTGGCGCGAAATAAAGTACTCAGTTCATTGCTGGTACCCAGAGCCAGGATACGTCCGTTTCGTACAGCCATGGCTTCAAACACTTCCAGGTGTTCATTTACAGATTGAATGTGCCCGTTGATAAATAGCTTATCGGCCTGGGGTTGTTGAGAACAATTAGCAAAGATCAGCAATGCCAACAAGCCTGTCAAAAGAATTAATTTATTCATATGTAATCGCAATTTAGGTTTCAATGGGATGTACAAACGAAATTACGGATATTTCCCACACCACTGAAAATAAAAAATCCGGCACAATTGATGCCGGACTATTATTCTATGCGTTTCCATGAGCAAAATCACCAGGCATAATCCTGGATCCCCACGTTGTAAATCATTTTGCGAATAAACTGAAAATCCCCTTCTTTTTTCAGAAAACTTCCATCGGCAAATCCACCCCAGCCCCAGTTCATATGAATTTTGTAATTGCCTGCCACATATCCTGATTCACAATTATGCAGTTGACTGAAACCATGGGCTACCCATGCATGGCAATCGGTATACTTTATTCCGATATTAAACAGACCGAAGCGCTCTCTGTTATCGCATCCCTGCAAATACACAGGCCGGTTGTTTCTGATTTCATTGATGAGAAGTGTGTAATCGGCATTGGAATTCAGATTTTTACGTTTTGCATTGTTAAATTTGAAATTGTTTCTGAAACCATTGAAGGTATTGTTTATTCTGGCTCCCGACCCAGTGCAGCCATAATTCATCTTTACGATCAATCCAATATCCTTAAGCACGGCGGGCAGGTGTGATCCAGGATTTGATGCTGCATTGGTTAATGGCATATTGTGCCAACCAACCAACAGGTTTAAAACTCCATCTTCATCATAATAATTCCCATGCCAGCCATTATCGGCATGATACTTCAGGATTTGTCCCATTGCAGTGGCTACACAACCCACGGGAGCTTTATTACACCTTAAAGGTTCGTTGCAATTGAGTGGCACATTATCATTGTATCCGCATCCCTGGTCCCAAAGTGTACGCAACAGGTTTTTTCGCACAATATATCCATTTGCGCACGCCAGCGCAATAAATTCCACGTCGATGGGCGCCATAACTACAGCGGTCCAATATTCCTGGATGATTTTCATAGGCTCTTGCTGAGATTGCCTTTTGTTCTCAATATGTGCAAGGAAATCATCAATCCACAACAAGAGGCCCAGATTAAAAAACTCTGCATCCATTGGAAAACTATTGATCTCGGAATGCGCCAGCACCGGCTCCATTCTTTTATCTGCAGAAAGCACCACAAAGCCACCATCCTGATAATTGACTATATAGAGGGCAACCTTGCCGTTTGAATCTTTTATGGAGCGGATTTCTTCTACCTTCTTTGCAATGGAAAAATCCTTTAAAGTCAGAAACACGGTAGTTGTATCCCCACTAAAAGGTTCTGTAAAAAGAAGATTTTCAGCCACAATGATAGCCAGTTCCTCTTCCACAAAGTATTCATCGTGCTGGTCATCAGGGTTGTTCAATAGGTCTTCGCAAGAATACAATACGAAAGATGCCACAAAAATAAAAATTACGGCTATTCCCCGATAAACAGGTTTAATTCTGTTGATTTCTGTTGTTCTCATAAGATTTTAGTTTAAGGTTTGTAACTACTATTACAGCAGAGCGGCCTATTTTGGATCAAATAGTTGTTTTTTTTCTGCAAAAAGTATTATCTAAGATTCTACTTTATCTTGCCTTAAGACTTCTTTTCCAGGGTAGGTGCGGGAAGAAAAAAGAAAGTATTGTAAAAATCAGGGCTGCCGGTACAACCCCACTCTACTGCTTACTCCCATGAATATATAGGCAGAAGGGCGGGATGGATCATCCCTTTTCTTTTTTTTAAATAAACTTAACCGGCAGAAAAGCATATCACCACAAACCCAAAAGAAAAAATCATTAAATCCGACACGCAATACGAAAAAGTATCTATTGGAAAAACCGAAAAAATCATTCATTTTTGCCCATCCAATCAAAAAATCAAAAATTTATGTCAAAAGATACTGAAAACAAAACGGGTATTACAGCGGGCTCTGCTGATGCCGCACCTGCCACGGCCAAAGGTTTCCTGGGCTGGATTGAAAAAATGGGAAACAAACTCCCCCACCCTTTCTGGATGTTTGTGTGGATATGCATTTTTATTGTGGTACTCAGTGCCATAACCAGCTATTTCAATGTTAGTGCGGTAGACCCGGGTAAGGGAGTAACGGTAACGGCACGCAGCCTTATGTCGGGCGATGGTTTGCGGTGGTTCCTGCAGGAGGTGGTAACCAATTTTGCCCACTTCGCACCCTTTGGGTTGGTGCTTGTGATGATCATGGGGGTATCCATAGCCGAGCAAAGCGGGCTGCTTGCCGTGGCCATGCGCAACATTGCCTTTGCCGTGCCCAAACAGGTGGTGATGCCTGTGATCTTTATGATCGGTGCATGTGGCAATATCGGCTCTGATGCGGGTATCGTGATTGTGCCCCCCATAGCAGCCCTGATCTTTTCCAAGATGGGCCTGCACCCCATTGCCGGACTGGTAGCCGGCTATGCCGGTGCCACCGCCGGTTTTACGGCCAACTTTTTCATTGCCGGTACCGATGTGATGCTGGCGGGAATCACTACCCAGGTTGCATCTGGCATTAACGGTGGTATTGAGGTAAGTGCGACAGCCAACTGGTTTTTCATGATTGCCTCCACCTTTATGCTGGGTATCGGAGGAGCATTTATCGTAAGGAGATTTACCATTCCCCGTTGTAATGTATTTGCCGGAGCCGATATGATAGACGAGGCTCAACTGGAACAACACAAAGGCATGACCGATGCCGAAAGAAAAGGACTGCAGCATGCCGGATGGGCTTTGCTGGCCTACATCATCCTGGTAACCATCCTGGTGGCTCCCTCCTGGGGGCCTCTGCGCGACCCCATTACCGGCAATATCGTTCCCTCTCCTTTCCTCAGGGGCCTTATCCCCATTCTTTTCTTCTTTTTTGCTATCCCCGGGTATTTCTATGGCCGCGCTACAGGCACCATCACACAGGCCAACGATGTGCTCAAACATATGGAATTTGGCATGAAAGGCTTATCAGGCTATATCGTTCTGATGCTCATTGTTGCACAGTTTATTGAGCTCTTTAGCTGGTCGAACCTTGATAAGATCCTGGCCATCAACGGAGCAGAATTTCTCCAAACTACCGGTTTGACAGGTCCGGTGCTGTTTACCTTCTTTATGATCATTGTGGCATTCCTTAACCTGTTCCTGGGCAGTGGCTCGGCCAAATGGGCCATCTTTGCTCCCATCTTTGTGCCTATGCTGGCGCAGCTAAACTACAGCCCGGCGTTTGTTCAGCTTATGTATCGTGTGGGCGACTCCATAACCAATTGCGTTACTCCACTTTATGTTTATTTCCCTCTGTTGCTGGGCTGGATACACAAATACGACAAACGCATTGGAATTGGTACGGTGATCTCCCTTCTTATTCCCTATGCAGTGATCCTGTTTATCATGTGGGTGGTGCTGCTGTTTGTTTGGTACGGCCTTAATCTACCCATTGGGTTAGGCGAAGGAATCTATATCAACTAAGACAATCAGGGCCTGCCGAAAAACATTCAGTTTTTTACAGTTTCGCCTTGTTGCCTTGCATAATAGGCTCTAAAAAACTTTTTCAGCAGGCCCTAAATAACACTACCTTTACCGCCGGAAAATCAAAACTCTAAATCAATAAAAAATGGAAAAAAGGACAATTCAATTATTCACATTCATTACAATTTTAACCATGACAATAAGCAGTTGCCAGTTGACAGACCGGCATGAACTGACCGATGGTTATCCGGTATATCATGGCGATGACCTGGGCGTTAGCTATACACCTGAGCAAACCACCTTCAGGGTGTGGGCTCCCTCAGCAGAATCTATCACGGTACGTATTTTCGATCAGGGGCACGAAGGGAATCTGCTGGAAACTTTCCAGATGGAAAAAGATATAAAGGGCACCTGGCTGCTGGTACTGGAGGGCGACTGGAAAAACCGCTACTACACCTACCAGGCAACCATCAATGGCATCCAGAAACTCGAAGTTCCCGACCCATACGCCAAAGCAGTAGGTGTAAACGGCGATCGGGGCATGATTGTAGACCTGGCTTCCACCAATCCTCCCGGTTGGGAAATCGATGATCGTCCTCCTTTTACAAGCCCTGCCGATATGGTGATCTGGGAAATCCACGTACGCGATTTTTCCATCCACCCCAGCTCAGGTATCCAGCACCGCGGTAAATACCTGGCCTTTACCGAAACCGGCACACGTAGCCCGGAGGGCCATAAAACCGGGATCGACCACCTGGTAGAACTGGGTATCACCCATGTGCATCTTTTGCCTGTATACGATTATGCCACCGTTGACGAAACCCGCCTCGACGAGCCACAGTTCAACTGGGGCTACGACCCCAAAAACTACAATGCACCCGAAGGATCTTATGCCACCGATCCGTTTGATGGCAACGTGCGTATACGCGAGTTCAAGCAAATGGTGCAGGCCCTGCACAACAATGGAATACGGGTGATCATGGATGTGGTGTACAATCACATGTACGATGCCACTGCCTATGCTTTCGAGAACCTGGTGCCCGGTTACTATTTCAGGCTCAATCCAGATGGAACCTTCTCCAACGGCTCCGGCTGCGGCAATGAAACCGCTTCTGAGAAAGCCATGATGCGCAAGTTTATGATCGAATCTTTGGTATACTGGGCACAGGAATACCGTATCGATGGATTCCGTTTCGACCTGATGGGTCTGCATGATATCGAAACCATGAACCAGATCAGGGAAGGCCTTCATGCCATCGACCCCAATATCTTTCTCTATGGAGAAGGCTGGACAGCCGGCGATACCCCGCTACCAGAGCATAAAAGAGCCGTTAAGGCGCATGCCGGTCAGCTCAATGGAATTGCCGTATTTTCCGACGATATCCGCGATGGAATCCGCGGCCCGTGGTGGGAGTCGGAAGCTCCCGGTTTTATGGCCGGCAAAAAGGGACTGGAAGAAACCATAAGGTTTGGCGTGGTGGCCTCTACAGATCATCCGCAGATCAACTATGCTGCAGTAAACTATTCTGATGCCCCCTACGCCGCCAACCCCCTGCAGGTAATCACCTATGTAACCTGTCATGACAACCCCTGCCTCTGGGATAAAGTGGTGGAAACCTGCATAGATTGCAGCAAACAGCAGAAACTCGATCTGCAGAAATTTGCCAATGCCATTGTGCTTACCTCACAGGGAGTTCCATTGCTGCATGCCGGAGAAGAGATCGTAAGAACAAAGTTTGGAGAACACAACAGCTACAACCTGCCCGATTCTATCAACCAATTGGTTTGGCACAACAAACATACCTACCGCGAAGTATTCGATTATTACCGCGATCTGATCAGTTTGCGCAAAAACCACCCGGCATTTCGCATGCCCACCACTGAGATGATCCAGGCTCACCTTCGTTTCTTTGATCTGGAAAAAGACCTGCTGGTAGGTTTTCATCTGGCCGACAATGCCAACAACGATCCATGGAAAGACATCCTGGTGTTTTACAATGCCAATGCTTATGAGGTGGAAGTTGACCTGCCTGAGGGCGACTGGGTAATTGTGGCCACGAAATACTCCATTGAGGAAAAAGGTTCTACGGTAAAGGGCTATAATACACTGCAAAGTGGCAAGACCCGCGTTCCAGACCGCTCGATCCTGATTCTGGTGGATAATGCCAGCGTATAAACGCTCTGTGCTGAAAACTTTTAAACCCCGGAATTGCTCTGACTTCAGAGATATTCCGGGGTTTTTTTATTCTTTTTTTATCCTTTGGACAATACTTTCCGCTGTTTTTTTGTTAACTTGGTGTGCATTAAGCCATTCACAAAAAATGCAATTACAAAGACAACATCAAAAACCAGGAGGAAGAGTTTCCGTTGCCGCTCTTTTCAAGGGACTGGCCATGGTTTGTCTTTTCTTATCTTTTCCTTTTATTCTTAGGGCACAACAAGATAATCCGCTTCCTGTTTCGGAAACCGACAGTGTTTCTGCCAAACCCGCTCGCTTCAATATTGAGGAGAGATTAAAGGACCCCGATTTTGATGTCAGACTCCCCAACGGAGCACGACTTCGGCCATGGCACGATCGCAACAGCATGTATCCGCGTCGAACACTGCCTTTGTCGCAGATGGCCTTCCTGGGCAGAGAACCCTTACACCGGTGGGGATAATCTTTTGCGGATGCTTTCAGGTAACTTCTCAAAGTAAGGATTGTAAAAATCGCCAACCGGGTCCTGCCCCAACCGTTGCAGAATAGCCTGTCCCTTTTCCGGATCCATTACAAATTGCACAAAACGCTCAGCAAGATCAGGGCTGAGAGATTTATGAGGAATGGTGAGACCATATACCATGGCCTCACCATATTCAGTAATGGTTTCACCGGGCCTTGCACCCAGCGTTTGGATGCTGACGGTCCTGTACCAATCGTTCAGAGAAAAATTTCCAAGTGCCAGGCTGTCTGGCAGCTGAAGATACTCCAGAGAGTGCTGCACGGCAACACTCTTGTAAAGGAAAATGTAGTCGATATGGTTTTTTTCCAGCAGTGCAATCAGGTCAGTTTCTTTCGGACGGATATTATCGGTATCCTTTTCCAGCAACTGTTGAGCAAACCCTTGCTTGCCTGAAAGTTTTTCGGCCAGTTTGATGGCAAAAACACTACGCACTCCGCAAGGATCCATATCGGGGTTACTGCGGCCATACTTTACATCGCTTCGCATCAGAATCTCCATCCAGTTGCCCGTGGTTATTTCTGAGGCATACCTGGAACGAGGGGTAAAAACAATGGCCAGCTCGTTGGTAGCAAAAGGCAGATACCATGAGGCATGATCGGGGATCAGCATATTTTCAATAACCATATAATCGGCAGACATGAAAAGATCGGCAGGCGTATTGAAATCCATTACCCTTCGCGCCCCGGCTTTACTACCCCATGCTTCTGTAAGCACCCTCACTCCCTGATTTTCAGCTTCAAAAGCACGGGCAATTTCATGCACGGGTAAGGTAAGGCTGCCGGCATGTACAATATGCAGGGTTTGATTGCTTCTTACAGGCATTTCACAGGCCGTAAACAGCAATAAACAAATTGCCCCTATTCCCATCAGATATGACACGGATCCCGAAAACCTCATGATTTGTTTTTTTACAAAAATAGTCCTTTCCGGGTGCATTAATTTTAGATTTTTTCATTTTTAACAGTAGAGCATGTGGAGCCTCTGTCCTTTAAAACTCGTATCTTTGCCGCTGCAAAATACAGTCGCCTTGCTGTATCGAAACTCATCACAATCCTATGCGTATGCGTTTTAAAAAGATCCTTCCTTTTTGTTTGCCATTCTTGCTTACTTTTTCACTGGAGATAGCAGCACAAAACAACCCAAACTACGATACCAGCCCATCCGACACTCTTGAAACCGGGAGTATTGCCTTTACTCCTGAAGAGGCCTCGGCATTCATCGTAAAACTCACCCAGAACCGCTATTTATGGAGCGAGCAAGGTAGTTTACTGCGGTTCTCGCTGCAACGACTCCTTGAACACTATGAAGAGCCTTTCGATAGTGTACGCTCCAGGCTGAGTGCTCTGGAACTTTCCTCTGAAGCCTTTGAACAAACAAGCATACAAAGGTATGACACCCTTTCGCTGCACTGGCTCAACGACTCCACCTTTATTTTCCTTGACCAGCCTCTTTCAAAAGAACCTTTTCTGTACCGGCAGCAATTGATACCTGTTGAGCCAGACACCCGCAATAGAGAAGAGGATGAGCTGTCATTGCCTGGCACCCTGCCCCTGCAATACGACACACTTCGGTATGCTGTAATCGACACTATGTACCTGGATCAACTGAACCTGAAGCTTCACCGATGGACAGACAATACAATCTTCCCTTCGCTTGCGGAAGAGATGAATGGAAGAACCATCCATATGCTTCCAGACTCGTCGGCCATCATTATCAGCACCAGTATGCAGGCCATCATGGGTCTGGAGGATTCTCCCTTCAGGCGCATACCCAGCAAACAAATGCCCGATTCATTGCAGGCTGCATTGCAAACCCTGCTAAACTATACACTCGAACGCGACTCCGTACTAATCTATCTCAGCAGCCTCAATGGCCGGCAAATCCCTCTTTGGCTTACTACCCGCCAGGAAGAAATGCAACGTTTCTGGGTAAAGAACCATGCCAATGATTCCATCACCATATGGGTGGCAAATCCGGAGCGCAATGCCATCAGGCTGGTGCTGGAAGAAAATGTGAATGTGGAAAGGAGAGAGAAAAGACCTGCCGACCACATACCCATCTCTACCCTGCGCCCATCCACTACCCTTGCCTCATTCAGATCGCTGGAAGAGATCCCTGTGTTCTGGAGCTACAACCTGGCCAGTTCCCTTACTCTCAACCAGACTTTCTTCTCCAACTGGGCCAGAGGGGGCGAAAGTTCCCTTGCCACTACATTCGATATCAGGAGCAGTGCCAATTACACCAACAAGGTAAAAAAGTCCAAATGGAATACTGAAGCACGCCTGCGCTACGGAAGCATCAGCTCCGATGGGTATAAAAGCTTCCGAACCAATACCGATATACTGGAGTTCAACTCTCAATACAACTCCGAACTGAGAGAAAAGCTTGATTTCAGCTCCACTGCCTACTTCAAAACACAGGTTGCCAAGGGTTATAAAAGCGCCACCGACGACCAGGTCATTTCACGGTTTATGAATCCCGGCTCTTTTACCATTGGTGTGGGTATTGAATACGAACCGGTTAAGGATACCCGGCTGAATTTCTCTCCCCTCTCCTACAGAAATACCTTTGTACTCGATACTGCCGGCATTGACCAAACCCTTCATGGTATCGAAGCCGGTAGAAGAGCAAGGCAGGAAATGGGGGGTCAGCTGGTGGTACGCAACCGGTTTAAAGTGATGGAAGGGCTCAATGTTGCCAATAACATCCGGTTGTTTTCAGGATATCTGGACAAACCCCAGAATGTAGATGTGGACTGGGAGATCAACATTGAGAAACAATTCAACTGGTACTTCATGGTACGTCTGAATCTGCATATGATCTACGACGACGACATCCGTTTCCCGGTGCTGGATGATGGAGGAAATCCGGTACTGCTGCCCGATGGCACTCCCAAACGGGCTCCGCGAACCCAGCTGAAACAATTGCTTGGCCTTACAATGGCTTTCAGAATCTAAGTAAAGGACTTACCTGTTTACCGATCCATTGAACAGGCGCTGTATACCCCGGGCGCGATCGCTTACCCCAAGCGAACGGTAGAGTTCGTACAACTGCACCAGCACAATCTGATCATGGGGTTGGGTTTCGTAAAGCTTATCGAGCCACAATACAGCCGATCGAAAAGCTTCCTCCGAACGGGCCTTCTCACTGGCAACCCTTGCTGAACTGAGCAACGAGGCGGCATTTTCTTCAATTTCCACGCCCAGATTGTAATAGCAGGTAGCGATATTCAGGTAGGTAAGAACCTGCTGGGGCGAGGCTTCAAGGGCACGTTGAAAAGCAGTAATGGCCAGTTCATACTCTCCCTTTTTTTGATAGATAAGGCCCTTGGCATGAAGCAGAGCAAAATTTGAAGGCATTCTCTGCAGACCCGTTGTGATGGATTGAAGAGCCTTATCAGGGTTCCCTGTGGAATAATGCAAATCGGCCAATAGTATTACCAGGTCAGGATCCTCTTCATATCGTCTTATCCCGTCGCGAAGCACTTTTTCTGCCTGCAGGGTATCCCCTTTCTGCAGGTGGGCAGAAAACAGAAGGTGAGCAACATGCCCTGAATAATTCTTTTCATTGAGACGGTTCAGATGTACCATAGCCCGGTCCCAGTTGGAAGCATGAAAAGCCGCCAGTGCTGCATTATAAATGAGCCCTTTATCAGTTTGCACCGTAAGCACCGGGCTTTCTGTAATGCGAATGGCATGTTCGTATGCTCTGAGAGCCTCATCGAATTCCTGCTTTTTAAAATGGGCTTCGCCCAGTCTGGCAAATTCGTTCCCCAGGTAAACATATCTTGGAGCAATCTGCCTGTCGAGTCGTCCTCGGTGGTCAAGCACCCGGGCTCTTTCAAAAGAGCGAAAGGCTACATACAGCTGATCGGGATAAAGTTCCATCTTCTTCCTGTCGTTGGTGCGTCTGCCATCCTGATAGGCGGTTTGGGCCAATACCCCCCTGGCATACCAGGTGCGTGCCCAGCCCGAAGCGTCTTTCTCCAGAATCATTTCCTCTACAACCTCTTTGGCTTCCTCATATTTTGCAGCCTCGATCAGGTGAAAAACTCCAATCAAACGGCTCTTCTGCAAAGGTGTTACAACGGCACACCCACTCAAGAGCAATAATAACAAAAAGAAATATCTGTTCATTATAACTAAATTGTTTTTTGTAAGGTAATGTAAAACCAGCCATCGGGTAATTTGCATTTCAACTCGTTGCATTACCCATAAATGACGCCACATGGGGTCATCTCGTACGGTCGTGCAAAATTAGTATTTTCAATGGAAACAGAATTCTTCCCTACGCACGAGCGGCCAGGCTTAAGCTTTTTTAATAACCCTTTTACCGCACACAAACAAAAGCCACAATCTCTCAAATAAAGAGACAGTGGCTGAATTACTTTTAAAGGCTCTGTTGAGCCGCCCTAATCAGGCAGGCTCAGGCATGCTCTGCAGCAGCTTCAATGGTGGGCTGGCTATCGGTGTAAGCCGGGCACAACTCCTTTGATCTGCAGCTGCTAAGGCTAAGCCCTAATACCATACAAGCAAAAACGGCAAAAACGATTCTTTTCTTCATCTTGGTAATTTTTTGGGTTATTGAATGCGATCCTGTTACGACCATAAATACGATTGCGTTTGCGGTAAGCATCAATGACAACCTGCTGAAGTTTCCGGAAACAGATAACAAACAGCAATATCATTTACATTGCTTCAGTTACAAAAATAATAGATTTTTCGCTGTGCCCCTATCCGTATTTTAACGGAAAAAAGCAAAACCGCAAATTCTGAGGCAAAAAGCCCCGTCAATTGCGGTTTTGCAGATTTTTGATTTTAATGTTCAGTTGATAATGGCCGAAAACGGAGCCTGGGGGTCTTTTTTATATACCTCCAGCGAACGGCTGTAGTTCATAATGTTGTTGACTATGTGCTTACGTGGGGCGGAACCTGCAACGGGCTCAACATCCTGAGTGAAGTAGCTTTTCATGATCTTCTCAAGTTGCCTGCGGCTGAGATGTTTGTTTTCAACCATTTCCGAAAGAAGCTCAATAATCATAGTCAAATCATTTTCAAGGGTAGAGCGTTGTTTCATGAAGTATTTTTTAATTGAACCATCCTTTTCACCACTATAACGGCACGGGGTTGAGGTTTATTTTGCCCCGGGCAGATTTATTTGTTTTTAAAACGCTTTAAAGCATGTTTTGCATACGAATTTTGTATTTTTGCTTTCCTTAAAAATCCTGTCAAATACTCTAACGAAACCGACAATATGAACGTACATGAATATCAGGGTAAATCCCTGCTGAAGAAATATGGTGTTCCTGTTCCTGAAGGAACCATGGTAAAAAATGTTGACGATGCCTTAACGGCAGCGCGCAATATTAAGGCAGTAACCGGCCATAATATTTGTGCAGTAAAAGCCCAGATACATGCTGGTGGACGCGGAAAAGGCGGTGGTGTAAAGATTGCCAAAAACCTCGATGAGGTAAAACAATATGCCGGAGATATTCTGGGAATGATGCTTGTAACTCCTCAAACCAGCGCCGAGGGGAAAAAGGTTCGCAAGCTTCTGGTGGAGCAGGGCATTTACTACCCGGGCCCATCAGAACCCGCCGAGTTTTACCTCAGCATTCTGCTCAACAGGGCCACCTCGCGCAATATGATCATGTACTCCCCCCGCGGAGGGATGAATATTGAAGAAGTGGCAGAGGAAACTCCTGAAGCCATCTTTACCGAAGAGATCGATCCCAAAACAGGCATTATGCCTTACCAGTGCAGACGCATTGCCTTCAACCTGGGGCTATCGGGCGAGGCCTTCAAAAGCATGGTGAAATTTATGCCCAAGCTCTACCAGGCCTATGTGGAAAATGATGCCACTCTACTGGAAATCAATCCATTGTTCAAAACTGCCGACGATAAGATCCTGGTGGCCGATTGCAAAATGAGCATCGACAGCAACGCTTTGTATCGCCATCCAGACATTATGGAGATGCGCGACCTGGACGAAGAAGACCCCATGGAAGTTGAAGCCGGCAAATACGACCTTAACTATGTGAAGCTCGATGGCAATGTAGGTTGTATGGTAAATGGTGCCGGCCTGGCCATGGCTACCATGGACATTATCAAACTTTCGGGAGGCGACCCCGCCAACTTTCTGGATGTGGGGGGTTCTGCCAATGCCAAACGGGTGGAAGAAGCCTTCCGGATTATCCTGAAGGATCCCAATGTGAAAGCAATCCTGGTGAATATCTTCGGAGGTATCGTACGATGCGACCGCGTAGCACAAGGCATTGTAGATGCCTACAAAAACATTGGAGAAATACATGTACCCATTATTGTAAGATTGCAGGGCACCAATGCCGAAGAGGCCAAAAAGATCATTGACGAGTCAGGACTGAAAGTACGCTCAGCTATTTTGCTCAAGGAAGCAGCACAGCTGGTTACCGAAGTATTGTCGTAGCAAGTAAATGGGAGGGGTTGCTGCATTCTCATGTGCAGCAACCCCTCCCATTCCAAAACAATCCATGCACCTTTGGGGAGAATCTAAATTAAAACCTCCCCGAAGAAACCCAAACAAACAGACCTCGCATTCCAAAACGCAGGGCTTGGTTGCCATTCTCAAAAAACACATCAAAAAGTCAACGACTTAACGACTAAACATATCAACCCTTAATTCTCAACAACACACATAATGAAAACTACCATATTTAAAGAAAAGCACGAGGCAATGGGAGGCAAGATGGTTCCTTTTGCCGGCTTTTACATGCCTGTACAATTTGAAGGAATAAATATTGAACATCAAACCGTACGCGAAGCATTGGGTGTATTTGATGTATCGCACATGGGCGAGATCTGGGCTGAAGGCCCCAAAGCTTTTGAGCTGGTGCAACGTGTAAGTACCAACGATGTGGCTGCACTCTCCGATGGAAAAGTGCAGTATACTTGTTTCCCCAACGACAAGGGAGGTATTGTGGACGATTTTCTGGTATACCGGTTTTCGGCTGAAAAATACCTGCTGGTGGTAAATGCTTCCAACATTGAAAAAGACTGGAACTGGCTCAACGAGCAGAACAAAACCATCGGAGCTACCTTGCGCAATGCCTCCGACCAAACCGCACAGTTGGCCGTGCAGGGCCCATTGGCTCTGAAAGCTATGCAGAAACTTACTTCAGAACCCATTGAAGACATGCCCTATTACACTTTCAAAGTAGTTGAATTTGCAGGTGTAAAGGATGTGTTGGTTTCTACTACAGGCTACACAGGAGCAGGCGGTTGCGAGATCTACTTCCCCAACGAGGATGGATTGAAGATCTATGAAGCAGTACTGGAAGCAGGTAAGGAATTTGGGATCAAACCCATTGGACTGGCTGCCCGCGATACCCTCCGCCTGGAGATGGGATTCTGCCTCTATGGCAACGATATCGACGACACTACCTCCCCCATTGAGGCTGGGCTGGGCTGGATCACCAAATTTGTGGAAGGAAACGATTTCGTAAATCGTGCCAACATCGAAAAACATAAAACAGAAGGTGTAAGCCGCAAACTCATTGGGTTCGAACTTTTGGATAAGGGAGTTCCCCGTCAGCACTATCCTGTGCTTGATGCACAAGGCAACACCATTGGAGAAGTAACCTCAGGTACCATGTCGCCTTCACTGAAAAAAGCCATTGGTATGGCCTATGTAAAACCAGAGTTTGCAAAAAACGGCACTGAGATATTCATCGAAGTGCGTGGCAAAGGCCTCAAGGCTGTGGTAGTGAAAAGACCGTTTTACCAGGGATGATGGAATAGAGGTTTGAGGTTAGAGATAAGATGATTTAAGTGTTATACCTCTTACCTCTTACCTCTTACTATTTACCTCATCACTCATGGCCCCATCCCGTTCACCTTTGAGTTTTGAGTTTTCACCCCTTCACCTCACACCTCATACCCCCTACTCCCACCATGTACTCAGAACAAGGAAAATACCCGGTAGAAGTTTGTTTTTCGCCCCTTTCGTGGCCGTTGTTTAAGCGAGAAGGGGCTGTGGTTATCGTTACCGATATTTTCAGGGCTACCACAGCAATGGTGGCAGCTTTCCAAAACAAGGTGAAATCCATTATACCTGTGGCAGAAATAGCTGAAAGCATTGCTTACAAAGAAAAAGGGTACATTGTTTCCGGTGAGCGTGAAGGGAAAACACTGGATTGTGCCGAATTTGGCAACTCCCCGTTCAATTTCATGGAGCCGCATCTGCAGGGAAAGACAGTGGTAATGAACACCACCAATGGCACCCAGGCCCTTAAGATGGTTCAGGGCGAGGGCAACCTGGTGGGCATCGGAGCATTCACCAACCTGAAGGCTATTTGCCAGTGGGCTATGGAGCAAAAACGCCCGGTCATCATCTTCTGTGCCGGCTGGAAAAACCGCTTCTCCATGGAAGACAGCCTCTTTGCCGGGGCCGCAGTAGAATACATTTTGCACAACGGCAAAGGAGATTTTCATTGCATGTGCGATTCTGCCCTGGCAAGCCTGGAACTCTGGAAAAACGCACAACCAGACCTTCTTTCCTTTATAAATAAGGCGGCACACCGGCATCGCCTTCGCAAAATGGGTCTCGACGATATCCTGGAGTATACCCTCCAGCTCAATATCAGTGCATGTGTGCCTGTTTTACAGGGTAAAGAAATTGCTAATATCAGGGAAAATCGTTAACTTTATTGCTGTAAAAACTGACAAACAGAGAGTTACAGATTGTTTTATCTGAAATTCATAGTGGTTGGTACCAAAAAAGCCGGCATGATTTACCTGAAAAACAGAAGGGCTATTGTTGCAACAGCATTGTTGCTGGTGCTCATTCTCATTCCACCCCTCGATGCTTTTACTTTTGGTTTTGTTGCCCATCGTAAAATAAACAGGATGGCGGTGTTTACTCTTCCTCCTGAGATGATCGGCTTTTTCAAGCACCACATCGAGTATATCACCGAACGATCCATCGACCCCGACCGAAGAGCTCATGCCGTTGTAGGTGAAGCACAGCGCCACTTTATCGACATAGATCACTTTGGAGAAAACCCTTTTGAGGTAATGCCCCGCCGCTGGCAGGATGCTGTAGAAAAATTTACTGAAGACACCCTGCAACTGTACGGAATTCTCCCCTGGCATGTGGGGGTAATGATGAACCGGCTAACCCGTGCTTTTCAGGACAAGGATGTAGACAGAATCCTCTACAATGCCACCCATATCGGGCATTATATCTCCGACCTTTGCACCCCCCTGCACACAACCAAATACTACAATGGCCGAACGCCCGAGCAACGAGGTATACATGCCTTGTGGGAAAGCCGGTTGGTAGAGCTCTATGCCGATTCGTACAACTTTTTTGTGGGAAGAGCCGAGTACATTCAGTCGCCCCTTGACAGGGCCTGGGAGCTGGTAGAAGAAAGTCATGCCAAAGTTGATACCATATACATGGTATTCGACAGGCTGATGCAGGAAATGCCTCCCGATGTGATTTTTGCCCTTGAAATGAGAGGACAAAGCACCATGCGAACCTATTCGCGTACTTTTTCGCATGCCATGCACGAGGCTATGAATGGAATGGTGGAACGACAAATGCAAAGGGCTGTAAAATCGGTGGGCGATTTCTGGTACACCGCATGGGTAAATGCAGGACAACCCGATCTTTACAGGCTCGAACGCAGATCGTTGAGCGCCTCACATCGCCGCCAACTGGAAAGGGAAGACCAGCAGTACAACCAGATCGACCAATACCAGGAAAGACCCAATCCACAATAACAGATACCCGATTGCAGATACAGTACAAGTAACTGGTAATCTGCCACATCCGACAAAACCTGCATAGTTATGGTTGCAAACATGACCACATTCATCAGAACAGTATTGGCAATCCTGGTTGTATCAGGATTTACGGCATGCCAATGGCCCTCCTCCAAAAAATCTACACAAATGGAAGACTTCCTTTACCAGACCGAGCAATTTGCCGATATCCGGATCTTGCGATACCCCATCCCAGGATTTGACGACCTGGAGCTAAACCAGAAAATGCTGGTATACTACCTGCACGAGGCCGCCATGGCCGGGCGCGATATCCTCTGGGATCAGCACTACCGCCACAACCTTACCATTCGCAAAACCATTGAGGAGATCATTAAAACATACAATGGCGACCGCAACACACCGGAGTTTAAGGAGTTTATTGTGTATGCCAAAAGGGTATTCGTTGCCAATGGCATTCATCACCACTATTCCACAGAAAAGATTCTTCCCGGTTTCAGCGAGGAGTATTTCATTGAATTGATCAATAACTCGCCGGATGGGAATTTTCCCATTCGCGATACAGAAAACATCAACTCTCTTATCATGGCCCTGGTACCGGTAATGTTCGACCCTGCTGTGGATGCAAAACGGGTAAACACCAGCCCAGGGAGGGATATGGCACTGCACTCGGCCAACAACTTTTATGAAGGAGTATCCCAGCAGGAGGTTCTGGATTTCTACAAGGCAATGCACGATCCGGAGGATCCGCGCCCTCTCTCCCATGGCCTCAACTCTAAACTAATAAAACGCGAGGGACAACTCACCGAGGTAGTGTGGAAAGTAAACGGGATGTATTCGCAAGCCCTGGTGCAGATTGTTTCGTGGCTGGAGAAGGCCCTGTCAGTTGCCGAAAATTCAGCCCAGAGAGCAGTGATACGTAAGCTTATAGAGTTTTACGAAACCGGCGATCTGGCAATCTTCGACGCATACAATATATTATGGGTGCAGGATACCCTGTCGGAGATAGATTTTACCAATGGTTTTATAGAAGTATACGGCGATCCTTTTGGCATGAGGGGCTCTTTCCAGGGAATGGTATCCATCATTGACCATGAGGCCAGCAAGCGCACAAACCTCATTTCGAACAATGCCCAGTGGTTTGAGAACCATTTACCCATAGATCCGGCCTATCGCAAGCCACAAGCGGTGGGTATCTCGGCCCGGGCCATCAATATAGCGGCAGTATCGGGCGATAACAGCCCTACTCCACCCCTGGGAGTAAACCTTCCCAATGCCGACTGGATCCGCAGAGATTATGGTTCAAAATCGGTTACCATCAGCAATGTGGCTCTGGCTTACGACCAGGCAAACCGCCAAAGTGGCGTGCTGCAGGAGTTTGCCTGGGACGAAAATGAACTCCGCCTGGCTGTGTTGTATGGTGCACTGGCTTCTAACCTGCATACCGACCTGCATGAGATAACCGGACATGGATCAGGGCAACTCAAACCTGGGGTAGCCGATCCCAACATCACTCTGAAAAACTATGCCTCCGTAATCGAAGAAGCAAGAGCTGACCTGGTGGCATTGTATTACCTGCCCGACCCCAAACTGGTTGAACTGCAAATCATGCCCAGCCTGGAAGTGGGCCACACAGCTTACAACCAATACATCCGAAATGGACTGATGCAGCAGCTGTATAGAATACAACCCGGGGGCCAACTGGAACAAACCCATATGCGCAACCGGCAGCTCATCAGTGCCTGGGCAATGGAAAAAGGATTGGAAAACAATGTGATTGAAAGAAGGCAAAGGGTTGGTAAAACCTATTTCGTAATAAATGATCATGAACAGTTGCGTCAGATATTCGGTATACAGCTTAAGGAGATTCAACGCATAAAATCGGAAGGTGATTTCCAGGCCGCAAAACATCTGGTTGAAACATACGGAGTGAAGGTTGACCAGGAATTGCTGCTGGAGGTGCATGAGCGCTACAACCGCCTTAACATTGCACCTTATGCCGCTTTCATCAACCCGGTATTTACACCGGTGGTACGAAACGACCGGATCGTAGACATCAAGGTCGATTATCCGCTCGACTTTTTACAACAAATGATGGATTATGGGCAGAAATACAGCTTTCTGCCACCCTATAACTAACCAGAGCTTAGCAAAAAACAGCCGTCGTGAAGGAGTTTCACGACGGCTGTTTTTTGGGGTAAAAGATGGAATATTTTACGACATTTTTCTGTAGTTCAGGATAAAGAGCAGTATCAGCAGGGGAACAATGATCAGATTGGGCACCAGAACAAACCATAGTCCGCTGGGCAGCGAAAGGAAGGGAACCAATAAGAAAATCACCATGGGAATGGAAAATGTCCATACACCAATCTTCAGCAAATTCCACATCTGAATGATTCCGAAGAAAGAAATTATGGCAAGCAACAGGAGTACCAATGAAAAGAAAAGTCCAAACTCCTTTGCTCCCCATACAAAAAGATCGAGCATTCCCGAAGTTTCAAACCAGCCAGGATTGCTGGAGGTTAGCGTACCAAAGAGGCCAATAAGGATAGATAATCCTACATGTACAAAAGCGATTACACACAGTACGGTTAAGAAAACCGGACGTTTTTTGGGTGCGGATACAGGAACCTGATTCATCTTATCAAAAACTTAAGTTGGAGGTTAAACAATAAGGTGTGAAAGATAAAACAAAATTCCATGAATTCAAAACATTTATCAACAAATATGACAATAACAATTATCAACAGCTGATTTCTTAAAACCAGACCTTTAGCCGCTCAAGTTTCAAATCCTTATAATAAAAGCCGTTTCAGTAAAAATCTGACACTCTGTTGGATGCTATAAACTGGGCAGCTTTATGCATTTCGCGATACATAATAGTATCATCCTGGATAAACTTCACCTGGGTTCTGAAAGCAGCCATAAGCTTCTCCAGGACAGGCGACGATTTGTCGGGCCTTCGAAACTCCAGTGCCTGAGCTGCGTTGAGCAATTCAATTCCTAAAAGTTTCTCAAGGTTCTCGAGCACTTTAAGTGCTTTTACCGCTCCATTGGCGCCCATACTTACATGGTCCTCCTGTCCTTGTGAGGATTCGATAGAGTCGACCGAAGAGGGTGTGCAATATTGCTTGTTTTGACTCACAATGGAAGCCGCGCTGTACTGTGGGATCATAAAACCGGAGTTTAAGCCGGGGTTTGCCACCAGGAAGGATGGCAACTTGCGCGATCCGGAGATGAGGCGATACACTCTCCTCTCACTTATATTTCCGAGCTCAGCCAGGGCAATGGCCAGAAAATCGAGCGCCAGAGCAAGGGGCTGCCCATGGAAGTTACCTGCAGAAATGATCAGATCCTCCTCGGGAAAGATGGTAGGATTGTCGGTAACCGCGTTGATTTCGTTTTCAAAGACTCCTGCCACATAGTTAATAGCATCTTTGCTGGCTCCATGCACCTGGGGAATACATCTGAAAGAATACGGATCCTGTACATGCTTCTTAGGCCGGTTGATAAGCTCACTTCCCTGCAGGATTCTGCGCATACGGGCTGCTGTATCGATCTGCCCGCGATGGTGCCGTACCTGGTGTACCGGATCGAAGAAGGGCTCAATCCGTCCGTCAAAAGCATCCAGCGATAAGGCACCGATCATATCGGCCCAATGCTCCAGTTCAAAAGCTTTCAAAAGAATATAGGTTCCGTAGGCTCCCATAAACTGGGTACCGTTGAGCAAGGCCAACCCCTCTTTGGAGGCAAGCTCTATGGGTTGCCATCCCATGGCATCGTATACCTCTTTCGTATCAACTTCCTCTCCTTTCCACACAACTTCTCCCAGGCCCAGCAAGGGCAGGCTCAGATGCGCCAGGGGCGAAAGATCTCCTGATGCTCCCAGAGAGCCCTGCGAATACACCACAGGCAAAACATCATGATTGAAAAACTCTATGAGGCGTTCTACTGTTTGCAGTTGCACGCCCGACTTGCCGTACGAAAGAGACTGTATCTTCAGAAAAAGCATGATCCTAACGATCTCTGAGGGTACCTTTTCGCCCATCCCGCAGGCATGCGACATAACAAGATTCTTCTGCAACTGACTAAGGTCGGAAGCAGAAATGCTATGGTTGCACAACGAACCAAACCCGGTGGTTACACCGTATACCGGTTCGCTTTGTCGGGCAATTTTCTCATCGAGGTAATTACGGCATTGAACAATCAGCTCACGCGAAGCCTCTGAAAGCTCCAGCCGACAGGGTTGTGTAAAAATCCTGGTAAGGATATCGAAGCTCAAATGCTCCGGGCTAATAACATGTAGGTGCATGGTGTGTTTTGATAAGTATAAGGGTTGACAGTTTTAAGGGAATGGCTATGTAAGGTCGTTGAGGTAAGCTACAATGGCTGACTTATCCAGTGCAATCTGTTCTCCGGTTTTCATAATCTTAAGCGAAACCTGGTTGCTTTCCATCTCATTTTGTCCGGCCACAATCACAAAGGGTATATTGTTTTTATCGGCATATTGCATCTGCTTTTTCATTTTGGCTGCCTCCGGATACAGTTCGGCCGAGATACCACTCTGCCTGAGCTCCATCAGAACCTGGAGAGCATAAGATTGCTCCTGCATGCCGAAGTTTACCAGCAGTACCTGGGTGAAGGTGAGCAGATTTTCAGGAAATAAGCCCAGCTCCAGCATAACATCGTAGATACGGTCGGCGCCAAAAGAAATTCCGACTCCAGAAACATCCGGCATACCAAAAATACCCGTAAGATCGTCGTAGCGACCTCCCCCGCAAATACTTCCCATGGCCACGTCATTAGCTTTCACTTCAATGATAGCCCCGGTATAGTAGTTCAGCCCCCGGGCCAGGGTAAGATCCAGCTCTACCTTACAACGCGAAGGCACCTGTTCAAGCAGTGCAAAAACCTCTTCCATCTCTTCAATACCTTTGAGGCCTGTGGGAGATTGTGCCAGAATGATCTTCAAGGTTGCCAGTTTCTGTTTCTCATCTCCCTGCAGCAGCAATACGGGTTGCAAAGCATCAACAGCATCCCGGGTCAGTCCTCTCTCCAGCAGTTCCTGGTTTACCTTCTCCAGCCCTATTTTATCCAGTTTATCAATCGCTACAGTAATATCAATGATCTTATCTGCAAATCCAATAAATTCGGCAATACCTGCAAGTATTTTACGGTTGTTGATCTTTACAGTAATATTTACCCCCAACTGCTCAAACACCTGGTCGATAATCTTTACCAGTTCGAACTCATTGAAAAGGGAATTGCTTCCGATTACATCGGCATCGCATTGAAAGAACTCCCTGTAGCGTCCTTTCTGAGGACGATCGGCACGCCATACAGGTTGAATCTGGTAGCGTTTAAAGGGAAAGGTTATATCATTTTGATGTTGAACCACATATCGCGCAAAAGGTACAGTGAGATCGTAGCGGAGAGCCTTTTCGCATATCTGTGCACTGAGTTTAAGAGAGTCGCGCTTATTCAGATCATCGGCATTGGTTTTGGCCAAGTAGTCGCCCGAATTAAGGATTCTGAAGATCAGCCGGTCGCCTTCCTCTCCATACTTACCCATAAGGGTAGAAAGGTTTTCCATGGAAGGAGTTTCTATAGGTTTGTAGCCATACAGCTGATACACCTTTCTGATGGTATCGAAAATATAATTGCGACGTGCAATCTCATCTGGAGCAAAATCGCGCGTTCCTTTAGGGATAGAAGGTTTTTCCTTTGACATACAATGAAAGAGGTTTTCTGAAAATAAAGGCACAAAATTACACCCTTTTAGAAAACCAAGGGCTATGCGGGGTTATAATTTCTGGTTTAATTGAGTCACAAAAAAACCTCTCCCTGCCTGGGAAAGGTTTTTAAGGCATAAGTTGACAGGTAAAGCTACCTGTTCCTTGATTCAATAAAGCTGTTGAGTTCGCGCACGGAGCTGGAGAAGCTGAAGGATTCATTTACTTCATAGTAGCGACCGTAATCGAAAGTTTTGTCATAGGCAAACTTGGCAAAATCAAGGCGGGAGTCTTCGAAAGAAAACGCTCCTATGATCTGTTTCACCTGCGATACCAGCAAGCAGTTGTTGCGGGCAATCTGGCGGGCAGTAGAAAGGCGGTCCTCTTCGAACGACTGGTTCTTAATGGTCTGCAAAGCGCGGGCAAAATCGGCATCGCTCATAGGCATGGGGCATCCTACAGGGCCAGAGTAACCAGGCAGTACATAAGCATTGCGGGTGGGTTGCTGCTCGCGAGGTTCATGCTGGCGCTGCCTGTCGGGGGCAGTCCAGCCCGGAGGGGTCTGTGGGGTTATTTCGCGCTCCAATTGCTCAAGAGACAGTTCGTCGGGAATGGTTACTTCCATGGTCAATCCGAACTCGTCCTGTCCGTCCTGAACACGTACATCCAGGCGTGTGCCACGCCTTACAACAGTATCCACCGGTGTAGCAGGGGGCGTCTCTGCAGGCTTTTCGGTAAGCTGTATAGGAGCAGAATAACCATCGCCCGGAGGGGTTGCAGGTCTTACATTCTCCCAGGAAACTATACTCAGCAGATACTCATTGCGCCGGCGGTGTTTGCGGATCCGGTAGGTGGTATGAGCATCGGTCTCCTCCAGAACATTCTGAACGGTAAGGTTTTGATTGATCTCCGGTATGCGATCATCTTCAAATATAATCTTGATGCGGTAGTAGGGTTCGGTAAGCCCGGTTACCTCTACACGGTGCTGTGGGGCATCATTTTGCCTTACACCATTTACAATAAGCCAGAAACGATGTCCATCTTCACTGAAAATGGTAAAGGAGGACTGGCTGATGGCTGGCAACACCAGCAGCACACAAAACAGGGTAAGTAAAAAAGTTTTCTTCATTGTATAATGATTTAGTTGTGGGTCTTTAAAGCATTGGTTTGGGTTTTCCAAAGGTATTCCCCGGTCATTCGCCCGAACGGATCAGCTGCATCTCGGGCACTTCCACGTGTGTAGGAGCAAAGTTGATCTGTCGTCCGTAAATAAACTTCACATCCAGCAGCTTATCGCGGAAGTTGGGCAGTTCGTCTGCATAATCCAGGATACGGTAAGCCAGGTCGTCGGCTCTGTCGCGGAAAGTAACATTAAGCTTGGTGTAATTATTAAATGCTACCACTTCGATCTGTCCGCCAAAATTCGGGTCGTTTACGATCTTTCTTCGCAGGTCGCGAAAATCGCGGAATGTACCTGAGGAGTAGAAACGCAATTCGAAGGGTGTGCCGTTGTTGATCCAATCGCCGATGTATCCGGTAAATACTCCCAACAGACGGTCGAAGTCAGAACTGATGGCTTCACCGATCCCGGTAAGGATGGTAGCCTGGGCTTCACGAGCCGATTTCCAGTCGCTTTCCAGCACAATAGTACCCAGCCCTTCGGCAGTACAGTTATCGTAAGCTCTCACTTCTACCGAAACCTTACTGGAAGTGCGTGTGTCAAAGGCTTCACTGCGGCTTTGCACATTGATGCGATTGATAAAAATGATAAATTGCGCATCTGCCATCATCCCCAGGCGTTGCACGTAGGTTTCCTGGTTGGTTTCGCTATCCTGGTAAATGCCCAGTGCTTCTCTTTTCAGCTGATCGAACCTTCTGCGATCGATATAGCGATAGCGGCGGGAGGCCAGATGTTCGTTGATCCTTTCTGCGGCATGCTCGTACAATACCTTTTCTTCATCCGACAAATGCCGGTCGTCGTACATCACCAGGAAGCGTATCCCTCCCACGCTCTGGGCCAATAGCCCAATGTCGGCTTTCAGTGGCGACAAGCTTACTCTTGCGCGGATAACGATCTCAAAATTGTCGCGCATGGGGGTTTCGCGCACAACCGTATAGCTCTCGATATATCCCTGGGAGCGTGTATTAATGGCATCCTGGATTACCATAAAGTTTTCTACCCTGGTTTCAGATACCAGCGCCACACCAATGGCCTCGCCTACGGCATTGCGCATGGCATCCTGCAGGGCGTCACTACGATTTACTCCAATACCTTTTACTTCAACTTCTGTTGAACCCTGGCCCATGACCGGTACTAAAAACAATACCCAAACAACCAGGCATCCTATTTTTTTTAACATTGCGTTCATTGTGGTATATTTTGTGATTTTTACATTTAAATCCTGAATATCAGACAAACGATCCATGCTCCTGGTTATATAAACATCAGGGCCAGTCGTCCAAGGGTTCCAATGGTTCTGCCCACTTTCCCCCAGTCAATACCACGGGTGTGCTTATTGTCTATGGTTATGGTACCGGAGTGTGAAGAAATTACATCAATGATCTGCACCCCTTCACGAAATCCGATCTCTTCAAACACATCGCGCCCGGTCTGCAAAATACGTGGGAATTTTCCTTTGCGAGGGTCGTACAGTTTGGTAAGGTCCAGCAAAATCTGCCCGTTTTCATCTACAATAACCGGAAACATTGCCGGGTCGAATCTACCCTCTTTCATCTGAAACACCAGTGCCTCCACAATCTCTTCATGGGTACCGTCGCCGGGGAGCACCTGCTCGGGTCCACCCATTCCTGAGCCACCCGTTGCTCTTCTGTCGGCTGGCAAGGCATCGTAAAGCAAAGGTGCCAGGCCATTGGTTTCATAAATATCAATGCGAAGGGTTACTTCCATCATGCCAAACTTTTCAATGGGTTCGCCCACCATACGGGCACCTTTTACCAGTCCATCCACCCTTGTGTAAATATAGTCTGATTGGGTAATCATATCAACCACACGGGTTTCGCTGGTAACCTGCACACCGTTGATAATTTCGAGCAGGTTGCGTTGTGCTACCACTACCGCGCCGCGCACGGCCATTGCACGGGCCTGGGCTGCATTGGGAAAGCGCTCAGTATCAATAACACTCTCGCCGCGTGCTTCTATAAATTGTCCGGTCCAGTTTACCTGCCCGTTGGGATGTTGGGTACTTACCGGAGCAGTGCGTTCCATGGCGGCTTCGAGTTGTCTTACATTGACCGGTACAGTGGGTACAGTGCCGGTAGCCATGGCGTTGTCGTTGTTGTTTTCGCGGGTAACCTGCCTCTGCTGATCCTGAGGGGTGGCCTGCCTGGGCTGAGCATCTCTTTCATGAATTTCGGAAGGTGCCGATGGGGTACGTTCGCGGGTGGTTTGCTCCTGCTGGGCCTTTCTTTCCAGCCTGCGCTCTCTGCGGGTTTGTGCACTGGCGTCGAGTGTACTCAGCAATAAAACAGCGCTGAGAGAAAAAAGTAAAACGGTTCTCATAGTGTTGGTTTTTGTTTGTGATCAATTGTATACGAAAAAAAATTATCAGGGTTTTCCCGGATTGCTGGTTCGGGAAAAACAACAATAATGCCAAAGCCCCGGCAGGCAATTTTTAATAAAAAAAACCTTTCTACATATCATACCAACCTGATAGTATTGTCATGTTTACAAACTGCATGGATTGGGAGCGTAAAAATAATAGATTTTGCATACAATTATCACCGTAAAACAACTGTATTAAAGGTTATTGCAAATGATTAAACAGTATTATGATCGTTTGGTGCTACAAAAACCGATATTCATTGACAATGGGAAGCACTTTGCCGACATATTAACAGCAGATATTATTTTGGTTTGTGGTAAAAAAAAATAAATTTAAAATATACCTCAACGGGCATCGTGGAAAAAATCGTAAATTTGTACTTCTTTTTGAAGGAAAAAATCGCATAACAAACAGAATATCAAATATTTACCCACGCAAAACACTTCTAAAACCGTTTTGCAAAAGAGAAAAAAAGGATTACCCAAAGAAGTTATTAACTCAATCAATGACAGTTCAAATTTAGATTAACAATGGAAAAAAACAAGAAGGTTTATTTTTTTGGAGGCAAGAAAGCCGATGGTGATGGCACCATGCGTAACTTGTTGGGCGGTAAAGGCGCCAACCTTGCAGAGATGGTAAACATTGGTACTCCCGTACCTCCCGGTTTCACCATTACTACTGAAGTTTGTACCTTGTACAATCAAAAAGGCCGTGAGTACACCATCGAGCAATTGAAGGCTGAAACCGAAGAAAACATGAGAAGGGTTGAGGCGGAAATGAATGCCGGCTTTGGCGACAAAGACAACCCTCTTTTGATGTCGGTTCGCTCAGGAGCAAGAGCTTCTATGCCAGGTATGATGGACACCGTTCTTAACCTGGGTTTGAATGAAGACACCCTCCAGGGTTTGGTCAAAAAAACAGGTAACGAGCGCTTCGTATGGGATTCTTACCGTCGTTTCGTACAAATGTACGGCGATGTGGTAATGGATATGAAGCCTGCCGATCCTAATGATGAGGATCCATTCGAAGAGATCATGGAACATCTTAAGGAAGAAAAAGGCGCTGCCACGGACCAGGATCTGACTACCGAAGATCTGAAAGAACTGGTTGCCCGCTTCAAGAAGGCCGTAAAAGAGCAAACCGGAAAAGATTTCCCCGAAGATCCATGGGAGCAGCTGTGGGGTTCTGTTTTGGCTGTATTTGAGTCCTGGAACAACCCTCGCGCCACCTACTACAGAAGGATGCACAACATTCCTGCCGAATGGGGTACTGCCGTTAACGTTCAGGCCATGGTATTCGGTAATATGGGCGATTCTTCGGCTACCGGTGTTTGCTTTACCCGCGACTCCAGCACAGGCGAAAATATTTTCAATGGTGAATACCTGGTGAATGCTCAGGGAGAAGACGTGGTAGCAGGTATCCGTACCCCCCTCGAAATTACCCTGGAAGGTGCCAAGCGTATGGGTGTTTTGAAAAACATCGACGAAGAAACCCGCAAGAGAGAATATCCTTCTTTGGAAGAGCTTATGCCAACCCAATACAAGGAGCTTTTCGATATCCAGAAAAAACTGGAAACACACTATAAAGATATGCAAGACCTTGAGTTTACCATCCAGGAAGGTAAACTTTGGATGCTGCAAACCCGCTCAGGTAAGCGTACCGGTGCTGCTATGGTAAAAATTGCCATGGACTTGTTCCGAGAAGGCCTTATCTCAGAAGAAGAAGCAATGTTGCGCATTGAGCCCAACAAACTGGATGAATTGCTTCACCCTGTTTTTGATCAGGCCGAACTGGCAAAAGCAAAATCTATTGCCAAAGGTTTGCCCGCATCACCTGGTGCTGCTACCGGACAAATCGTTTTCTCTGCTGAAGATGCTACCGCATGGGCTGCTCAAGGCAAAAAAGTAATCCTGGTACGTGTGGAAACTTCTCCTGAAGACTTGGCTGGTATGGATGCTGCACAAGGTATTCTTACCGCTCGTGGTGGTATGACCTCTCACGCTGCCGTTGTGGCCCGTGGTATGGGTAAATGCTGCGTTTCAGGTGCAGGAAATATCAAGATTGATTACAAAACCCGCACCATGACCATCGACGGAACTGTTTACAAAGAAGGTGACTTCCTTTCTCTGAACGGTACCCTGGGTAATGTATACGCTGGTAAGATTGCCACCGTTGATCCTGAGTTGAGCGGCGATTTTGCTGAACTGATGGAACTGGCTGAAAAGCACACCCGCATGAGTGTTCGCACCAATGCCGATACTCCTCATGATTCTAAAGTTGCCCGCGAATTTGGTGCTAAAGGTATTGGTCTGTGCCGTACCGAGCACATGTTCTTCGAAGGCGACCGTATCAAAGCCATGCGCGAAATGATCCTTGCCAACGACGAAGCAGGACGCCGCAAAGCCCTTGAAAAGCTTCTGCCCATCCAGCGCGAAGACTTCGAAGGTATCTTTGAAGCGATGCAGGATCTTCCTGTAACCGTTCGTTTGCTCGATCCCCCCTTGCATGAGTTCCTGCCCCACGAGCCCGAAAATCAGGCTGAAATGGCCAGAGAAATGGGAATTACACCTGAAGAAGTAAAAGCCAAAGTAGATTCGTTGCACGAATTTAACCCCATGTTGGGTCACCGTGGTTGCCGTTTGGGTAATACCTATCCTGAAATTACCGAAATGCAGGCCCGCGCTATTATCGAAGCAGCACTGAACCTGAAGAAAAAAGGTATCAGAGCTATTCCCGAAATCATGATCCCGCTTACCGGTACACATGAGGAAATGAAGCTTCAGGAAAAAATCGTTCGCGATACCATTGCACAAGTGTTTGCAGAGCGTGGCGACACCATCGAACATTTGGTAGGTACCATGATCGAGATCCCCAGAGCAACCCTTATCGCTGATAAGATTGCCGAAAATGCTGAATTCTTCTCATTCGGTACCAACGACCTTACCCAGATGACCTTCGGTTACTCTCGTGACGATGCTGGTGCTTTCTTGCCCATCTATATTGAAAAAGGCTTGTTGAAGCACGATCCTTTCCAGGTACTTGACCAGGAAGGTGTAGGCCAGCTGGTAAAACTGGGTATCGAAAGAGGTCGCAAAGGCCGTCCCGGTTTGAAAATCGGTATCTGCGGTGAGCACGGTGGTGAGCCCAGCTCAGTAGAGTTCTGCCACAGTGTTGGTATGGACTACGTAAGCTGTTCACCCTTCCGCGTTCCCATCGCTCGTTTGGCTGCTGCACAAGCAGTTCTTCGCGAAAAAGCTGCTGCTGCCGGTGGTCGTACCAACTTCTCTATCGCATAATTCATAAAACATTATCCGATAACAGAGGCCGTCTCAAAAGAAATTTTGGGACGGCTTTCTTTTTTGCCTTTTACAATAATTTGGGAAACCCTCCCCACAAAAAAAAGGAAATCAAGCGGGCAATTTCTATACATTTGCCTTTACATACCAGCCAATCACAGGGTATCTCTGAAATCTGGCTGTATTGTCACCACTATTTTTTTCATCTGATAAAACCCTATGCTTATGCAAAAAATCTACTCCTTGGCTTTGGCTATCCTTATTAGTCTTTCGGCCTACGCACAGAATCCCAAAAACCCTCCATTACATGCCTTCCACGACAATGCCCAGTGGCATGAGGATTTTGCCATTAGTAATATTGAAGGATGGATCATGGTAGATGGAGATGGTTTGAATTCATCGGGTCCGTTCCAGTCGTTTCCCAACCAGAACACCCCCATGTCTTTCATCATCTACAATCCTTCTCAAACCAGTCCCCCCAATACCTTTCCCGAATTCCAGCCCCGCACAGGCCAGAGGGTATTTGCCAGCATAAGTCCGTCGGCAGGGCCGGCCAACGACTGGATGATTTCCCAAGAACTGGCTCCACACCCGGGCGGAACCTTCTCCTTCTATGCCAAGGGAACCTTCGACTTTTTTGGCAGCGAGTATTTCAAGGTGGGATACTCCAACACAGGTACTGAGCCATCGGATTTCATCTTTTTCAACGGTGGCAATCCCATACAGGCCAACCTGAACTGGACCCATTATCAATATGCCATACCTGCAACCGCGAAGCACCTTGCTATAGTTTGTGTTTCCTATGCCTATGTTTTTCTCGTGGATGATATCAGTTTTACACACAATACTGTTTCCACTGCACCGGCAGCTGTTTCAGGTTTTTCTGCCCAGATGAATATGGAGCAAGGTCTTGCAGTAGATCTATCGTGGACCAATCCCGCACAAACCATCAGCAATGCCCCCCTTACTCAGCTGGATGGTGTAAAGATCTATCGTGGCACACATCCCATGAACTATCAGGAAATCGCAACCCTTACAGATGTACAACCAGGCCAAATCAATACATTCTCCGACACTTCGGTAGAAACCGGACAGTTCTATTCTTACAGGCTTGTTGCTTTCAATGCATCGGGTTCAGGAACCGTCTATACCTCCGAATTCTTGTACCTCGATGTTGAAACCGTTCCTGGTTCGCCCCACCAGGTAACATTCTCTCGCAATGAAAATAACCAGACCGTGATCAGCTGGAATGAGGTGAACTACGGAGCCAATGGCGGTGCTTTGCAAGATCCGGTTACGGGTTATACCATCATCCGCAAACTGGGTGCTACCAGCCAGGTGCTGGCAAACATGCATCCCGACACTCAGTTTACCGAGACCGACAGTCCTGGCCTCAACCTGTACACCTATCAGATCATTGCCAAAACAGCCCAAGAGGTTGCAGGGGCACCCGCCGAAAGACACTTCTACTCAGGTATGTCGCCCCAGCAAATGGCCGTGAGCTGGGGAACTACCCAGTCAGACCAGGTATTTGAACTTCCACGCTCTTCCATCATCTCCCAAAGCATCTACACCGCACAACAGATGGGAGAATCTGGGCTCATCACCCAGCTTTCGTACTTCAGCAATATAGGAAGTGGGCAGGGAACGGTCAATTACAAGATTTATATGAGCAAGACCACCCGACAGGTGTTTGGCACCACACCCACCAATGTGGTTTGGGAGTTTTTTGGCAACCAGAAACTGGTGTATGACGGCCCTGTTAGTTTTACTGCCGGACAAAATGCAGTGAATATCCCTCTTGATCAACCCTTTTTCTTTGACGACAGCGAAGGGAAAAACCTCATCATCACAGTGGTAAAGCCCTTGCAGGAGAATATTCCGCCAGTAAGCAGTCCAAAGTTTTTCAACACCCCTGTAGAAGGCATCCGTACCTATTTCGCCATTGGATACGGAGTAGATCTGAGCAACATTACCACACAGCCTGCCAACTGGGCTACACAGGAGGTGGGTACTATACCTGGTATTGTGGCAGCAAAAGCCACAGATTTTGGCAGCGTAGCCGGCAATGTGGTACAAGCCGGGGAGAATACTGGCCTGGCAGATGTGCAGATTGTGCTCATGCCTGCCAACGATGAAACCTGGCAACAGGAAACCATCTTCAGCAATGCCCAGGGAGATTATCTTTTCCCTGCCCTTCTGCCTGGAAGCTATACTCTTACCTTCTCAAAAATCGGATACAATCCATACACTCTTGATTTTATTCTTGAAGCAGGACAACTGCTTACGTTTGATGTGGTATTGTCGGATGCTACCCCTGTAACCATAAGCGGACACGTAGAAGATCAACAGGGAGCTCCCATTGAAGGAGTATGGGCCAAACTGAGTGGCTATTCTGCCTCCAGTGCCGTAACCGATGCCCTTGGAGCCTTTTCACTAAATGCCTTCGGAGGGAAAACCTATGAGCTTACCCTGAGCCACCCCCTTTACATAAGCCAGACTCTTGGGCTGGAAACAGAAGAAGAAGATCTGGTATTGCCGGCTGTAGCCTTGCAGCTCGATCCGCACAAACCTATGAATGTGGTGGCCCAGAGGGTAAACGACAATGCACTTTTGAGCTGGGATATACCCTACGGGCTGTACAACAAAACCTGGCTCCAGTGGGGCACTCACACCCATTACACCAACTGGGGATGGGGAGGAGAAGCCTTTACGGCAGGAGTAAGGTTTACGGCAAACGATCTTCAGAATACGATTCCTCAAAATGGCCATCTCACGCATGTGAAAGCCTACATCGCCAACCAGGCGCAGATCCATATAGAGATTTTTGAAGGAACACAGGCTGCCAGCCTTATTTACACCCATCCTGAAACCATTACCCAGGCAGGTTGGTACACCTTTGAGCTATCCAGGGCCATTGCCATCGACCCAGGCAAAGAACTCTGGATCGGCATACGGTTCGAGCCGGGATATGGCCCCTACCCCATCGGAATTGATGAAGGCCCCAATGCTCCGCAACAGAAAGGAAGTATGCTGTTTTCGAACGGTACCTGGACCGCCATGAGCCTGACCAACAAGAACTGGAATATTTACGGTATTGTGCACAATACCTTTGAAGCCGACCCATTGGGCTACAAAGTATTCAGAGGCATTAAAGGCACCGATCCGTCGGGTTGGAACCTGCTCACTCCCGACCTGTTGGAAACACCAGGTTTTGAAGATACAACGCTTGGAGAAACATCGCCAGGCATTTACAAATACGGAGTGCAGGCCCACTACCCCGGCCAGCTGGCTTCTGCCATCAGTCCGTCCAACGAAGTGCTGGTCAATGTTATTTTCGATATCGACATACATCTTCTCACCAACGGTCCGGTACCTTCCAGGGCTTATATAAGCCTTGAAAGCGCAGATCATTTTTATGAAACATCCCTCATCGGCTCGCAGCACCAGACCACTTTTAACGACGTATGGACAGGCAGCTACACCCTGAAAGTGCAGGCGCCCAATTACCTTCCAGCCGAGATCAGCAATATCAACATCCTGCAGAGCCAGACCCTGGAGGTGAACCTTACAGAACTCACCCCTGCCCCTACTCAATTGAAGGCACAGCAGGAACCCGGATCCAATACTGCCCTGCTCACCTGGAGCTTGTTCGAAGCCTGGACCGATGATTTTGAAAGCTATCCTGATTTTGCCAAAACGGGTATCAACAACTACATTCTTCGCGATCTGGATGGACTGGGCACCTATACCTACAACAATTTCACGTGGCCCGGTGCCGGCGATCCCATGTCGTGGATGGTATTCAACCCCTTTGCCACTACTCCTCCCATCACCCTCAATGTATGGTCAGGAAGAAGAGTACTGGTGGCCATGGCAGGCCCCAACGGACCCGCCAACGACTGGCTTGTGGTACCTGCCGGTGAGGGAAGGTTCAGCTTTATGGCCCGCTCGCTGGTGGCAGCTGACCCCGAAACCTTCAGGGTACTGTATTCTACTTCGGGTAATCAAACCAGCAATTTTGTTCCTTTCGACAACGGAAACAACATTGTTGCACCTGCCACCTGGACCAAGTATACTTTTGAAGCACCGCAAGGGACAAATTTCGTTGCTATAAACTATATTGCCAACGACACTTATTTCCTTATGGTTGACGACATGGAATATCAGAGGAGGTATACCCACGCACTCTCTTATAATATTTACCTTGATGGGGCGTTGGTTGCGGAAAATGTCACCCAGCAACAGTATCAGCTCGAGGGTCTGAATCAGGCTATGCATCTGGCCGAAGTGGAGGCGGTATACGCATCGGGGGTCTCATTCCGTACATCTATTCAGCTGCAGGGAAATACCTCTGTGGCACAGAATGAGGTAACTCCAGCCCCGCGCATCTTCCCTAACCCCAGTAATGGGATCTTCCACCTTGCACTTCCCGAAGATGCAATAGTGGTAATTACCGACCTTAAGGGCTCCGGGATTTACCAAAGCAGACTAGCCGCCGGAGATCATACTCTGGAACCAGGTTTGGCAGCCGGCACCTATGTGGTCAGGATACAAACCCAGAGAGAACTCTTTACTCATAAGCTTTTTGTGAGATAGCAAAAGGGCTCACTCATTTTCAGCAAAAAGGCTGCGTCCACATTGGGAGGCAGCCTTTTTTTATGCTTCATACGCTCAAATCAGTTGTTTTCTGACTTCTCCTGGCTCAACCTTTCTTTGAGCAAAGGAACGATACGGTTTACATCGCCAACAATTCCCAGATCGGCCACCTCAAATATGGGGGCATACTTATCTTTGTTGATGGCAATGATATAATCTGATTCCTCCATGCCTGCCAGGTGCTGAATGGCTCCGGATATGCCCAGTGCCATGTACAGGTCTGGTCTGACTGTTTTTCCTGTTTGACCCACCTGCCTGTCGTGTGTTACCACTCCGGCATCTACCATGGCACGCGATGCTGATACTTCTGCACCCAAAACATCTGCCAGCTGGTTGAGGGCATCAAAACCTTTGCAGCCTACGCCACGACCACCCGAAATAAGGATTCGCGCTTCGGCAATATCAATTTTGTTTTTTTGCTCCTTTACATTTTCCAGTAAGGCAACTTTAAACTTTTCGGCATCGAACTTCACAGGAAAACGTATAACCTCCCCTTTCCTTGACACATCTTTCTCCATCTTTTTCATTACACCGGGTCTTACGGTCGACATCTGGGGTCTGTGTTCCTTACAAACAATAGTAGCCATAAGATTGCCTCCAAAAGCCGGACGTGTCATAAGCAGGTTACCCTCCTGATCCATTTCGAGCCGGGTACAATCGGCCGTAAGACCGGTTTCAAGCCTTGCCGATAACCTCGGGCCCAGATCACGTCCGATGGTGGTGGCACCCATAAGAATTACAGAAGGTTTATGTTCCTTACAAGCCTGATAGATAGCCTGAGTATAGGGTTCTGTAAGGTAATCCTTAAGCTCGGGGGCATCCATGAGCACAACCTGATCGGCACCATAGGCAATGAGTTGCCCGCAAAGTGCTTCTACCTGGTGTCCTGCCAGAAAAGCCACTACTTTCTGGTCGGAATCGCCTGCCAATTCCCGTGCCTTGCCCAGCAATTCGAGGGTTACCGATTGTAATACACCCTCGCGTTGCTCTGCAAATACGTATATATTTTTATACAATGATAAATCCATTTGAAAAAATTCGTTTCGTTTAGATAATAAATTTCTCTTTGAGCCGCGATACAATGATGCCTGCAGCTTCTTCGGGATCAACTTCAAATTGTTCGCCTGCGCCTTTTACTCCTTTGGTAAAGGCCTTATGCACCTTTGTCGGCGACCCCTTCAGTCCCAGTTTGGCATGATCAACATCAATCTGGTCAACACCCCAAACAGCAATCTCTTTCTCCACTGCATCTACAATGCCGGCTACCGACATGTAGCGTGGTTGATTGGCAGAGCTAACTACAGTGATAAGCAGAGGAGCCTGTGCCCGGAGTTTCTGGTACCCTTCTTCAGTTTGTTTGCGCAGGGTAAAAACAGAATTCCCGTCGTACACCACATCCTCTACGTAAGAGACTTGTGGCAGATCGAGATGCTCGGCAATCTGAGGTCCTACCTGTGCGGTATCGCCATCGATGGCCTGGCGACCAGCGATAATCAGATCCCACTTAAGCTTGCGCAAAGCGGCAGCCAGGGCATTGGAAGTGGCCAAAGTATCGGCACCGGCAAACTTCCGATCGGTAAGCAAAATGGCACTATCAGCCCCCATGGCCAGAGCTTCGCGCAAGGCGGCTTCGGCTTGCGGAGGCCCCATGGTAATGACGGTTACCGTGGCGCCAAAGGTATCTTTCAGGGTAAGGGCCACTTCAAGACCACATTTATCGTCGGGGTTGATGATGCTGGGTACCCCATCGCGTATCAGGGTACCGGTTTGAGGATTGATCTTTATTTCGGTAGTATCGGGTACCTGTTTGATACAAACTACTATGTTCATTGTTTATTTATATCTTTTCCCTCCAAAGGGAGATTAACGGATTACATTATTTAAATAATCTGGCGGCAATAACCATTCTCTGCACCTCGGAAGTACCTTCGTAGATTTCGGTGATCTTGGCATCGCGCATCATCCTTTCTATGGGATACTCACGGGTATAGCCATACCCGCCGTGAAACTGCACCGCTTTGGTAGTTACCTCCATGGAAGTTTCTGAAGCAAAGAGCTTAGCCATGGCCGCATCGGTAGAGAAGGGCATTCCCATATCTTTTTTAAAGGCAGCTGATCTTACCAGCAAGCGAGCCGCCTCTGTTTTGGTATACAGGTCGGCCATCTGAAACTGGGTGTTCTGAAAATTGGCAATGGATTTTCCAAACTGTTTTCGCTCTTTGGTATACTTCACCGTTTCGTCGATGGCAGCCTGAGCTATACCCAGTGCCTGTGCAGCTATCCCGATCCTGCCTCCATCCAGGGTTTTCATGGCAATACCGAAACCTTTGCCAGGTTTTCCAAGCATATTTTCTTTGGGAATACGGCAGTTGTCGAAAATCAGCTCGCAGGTTGCAGAGCCTCTGATGCCCAGCTTAAGCTCCTTTTTACCAATGGAAAAGCCTGGAGTATCTGATTCCACAATGAATGCTGTAATACCTCGTGTGCCCTGCGACTTGTCGGTCATGGCCAGAATTAAATAAACATGAGCAAAACCGGCATTGGTGATAAAAATCTTTGTACCATTGAGGATGTAATGATCTCCATCTTCTACGGCAAAGGTCTGTTGTGCAGATGCATCGGTACCCGCATTGGGTTCGGTAAGGCCGAAAGCTCCCAGCCATTCTCCTGAACAGAGTTTGGGCAGATATTTCATCTTTTGTTCTTCAGTGCCATTTTCCAGTATGGGTGCTACACAAAGGGAGGTATGAGCAGAAACTATCACCCCGGTGGTGGCACAAGCTTTCGAAAGTTCTTCAACAGCAATGGCGTACATGATGTTATCGCCTCCGGCTCCTCCATATTTCCTGGGGCATGGAATGCCAAACAGGCCATACCGGGCCATCTTCTTCACATTTTCTTCGGGAAACCTTTCCTGCTCATCGACCTCAGCAGCCAGAGGTTTGATCTCTACTTCGGCAAACTCGCTGATCATTTGCCTGAACAATTCTTGCTTTTTATCAAGTTGAAAATTCATAACAATACCTACTCTACATTTTTAATGATAACTGCCGTACCCATTCCTCCTCCCACGCAAAGAGAAGCCAGGCCATGCTTCTTACCTGAGGATTTCAGTGCATTGACCAGTGTAACCACAATACGGTTGCCCGAAGCACCAATGGGGTGGCCCAAAGCGATGGCTCCGCCATTTATGTTGCAACGATCCTGTATCCATGCGGAGTCAACCTCATGCTGCTGTGCCAGTTCCTTTACTACACCCAGCGACTGTGCTGCGAAAGCCTCATTGAGTTCAAGCAGATCCATATCTTTGAGCGACAGTCTGGCTTTGCTGAGAGCTTTTGAGATGGCGGGAACGGGCCCCAGACCCATGTAAGCAGGATCAACACCTGCCTGGGCATGAGCTACAATCTCTGCAAGGGGTGTAAGGTTGAATTCCTCCACGGCCTTTTCGGAAGCCAGCATTACAAAGGAGGCTCCATCGTTGATACCTGAGGCATTACCTGCCGTTACGGTGCCATCCTTTTTGAAAGCAGGCCGCAAAGCACCCAGCTTATCTCGGTTGGTAACACGGTTAGGATATTCATCCTGTTGAAAGATGATGGTTTCTTTCCGCGATACAATCTCTACCGGCACTATCTCTGCGTCAAAAACCCCGGCATCCTGTGCACGTATGGCTTTCTGCTGCGACTGCCAGGCAAAATCATCCTGCTCTTCGCGGGAGATGGCATGTTTTTCGGCAATGTTTTCTGCAGTAATACCCATATGGTATCCCTGGAAAGCATCTGTAAGGCCATCAAAAACCATATGATCCACTGCAGAGATATTCCCCATCTTCACTCCATTTCTTATGTGGCCACCGGGCATCACAAAACCTGCAGAGGACATCGACTCAGTACCTCCGGCAATTACCACAGATGCATCTCCCGCCATGATATCGGCACAGGCATTCATAATGGCCTTCATACCAGAGCCACATACCATGTTAATGGCATAGGCCGGCACCTCCTGCGGTAAACCAGCCTTGATGGCACATTGGCGTGCCAGCCCCTGACCCTGACCTGCAGAAAGTATGTTTCCGACAATTACACTGTCTACTTTGCCTGGATCCATTTTGGTATCCGCAAGGATTTGACTGATTACCTTAGCTCCCAGTTCTGAAGGATGAAATCCTGACAATGAGCCCATGAATTTTCCAATGGCGGTTCTTTTGGCCGCAACGATGTATATTCTCATTCGAATAGATTTGATTTAAGTTGTTGAATAGAACCCACCAACACCATATTCACTGTCTTTTGTGAGTGCTCGGTGCTCATGTGGGTTTCATCAGTTAATAATTTGATTTTTAATGGTCAGATAGAACTCGCCAACAATACCCTGACTGCTGGCTCTCAACTCTCAACTCCTAACTCTCTCAACAGCTTTTCATTTTCTGCAGGTTGTCTGAGATAATGAGTTTTGCGCCGGTGGCATCCTGCACCTGCTCAGGGGTGAATTCGGGGTTGATCTCGGTCAGCACAATCCCTTCGGGAGTAATTTCCATTACGCCCATTTCGGTAATGATCATATCCACTTCACCGGCTGCCGTAAGGGGCAGGTTGCAATGGTTGAGGATTTTGTGCGCACCTTTGGCAGTGTGTTCCATAGCCAGGATTACTCTTTTGGCACCTACAATAAGATCCATGGCTCCGCCCATTCCGGGGGTTCTTTTTCCGGGGATCATCCAGTTGGCCAGGTTTCCCTTTTCGTCTACTTCCAGAGCACCCAGGATGGTAACATCAACATGACCACCGCGGATAATGGCAAACGACATGGAGGAGTCAAAGCAGGACGCATTATCGGTATAAGTAATAAAACCGCCACCTGCATTGGTATAGTTATGGTCTTCCATACCGGGCTCAGGTTGAGCGGCCATTCCCAGCAATCCGTTTTCCGATTGCAGGTTTACGTGCACACCTTTGCAAAGGTAGTTGGGTACCAGGGTGGGCAAACCAATTCCCAGGTTTACCACATCGCCATCTTTCAGCTCAAGAGCTGCGCGTTTGGCAATAACTTCACGGATTTGAAATTTATCCATAGCTGTGTTTTTTTTGAATTTATGATTGTGTTACTTTTCTTCAGGGAGCCAGATTCCGGACCCGGTTTGTAAGGGGTTTGCCCGATTAAACCCTGGGTGTATCCTGTTGCCTTCTAACGAATTCTTGAGCAATATACGACCCCACATCGTTGGCGTAGGAGTTCATACCAAATCCGGCATCGTAGCCCAGTTCTTTGGCCAGTTCATGACTGATGCGGGGCCCACCACAAACCAGTATCACCTTACTGCGAAGCCCTTCTGCCTCAAGCATTTCTACCAGTTCAAGCATATTGTGGATATGAACATCCTTTTGGGTTACAGTTTGAGATACCAGCAAAGCATCTGCCTTCAGTTCAATGGCTTTGGCTATAAAATCTTCGTTGAGCACCTGTGAACCCAGGTTGTAGGCATCGAACATCTCATAGCGCTCCAACCCGTAATGACCGGCATAGCCCTTCATATTCATTATGGCATCAATACCCACGGTATGTGCATCGGTGCCGGTACTGGCACCCACCACCACCAGGGGACGTCCTACGTTTTCTTTCAAAAAGGCATCTGTCTCTTCCATCGACATCACCGTACTTTCCACCTTGGGCACATAAATGCTGGTATAATCAACAGAATGCACACAGCTTCCATAGCAGTTGAAGAAAGTAAAACCGGGTGTTAGTTCTTTGAAAAACACTACCTGGGGATTTTCCAGGCCCATTTTTTTCAAAAGACTTTTGGCTGCTTCAGTGGCCTCAGCCCCGGCCGGCACAGGAAGGGTAAAGCTCAATTGTACTTTACCATCGTTCATGGTATCGCCATAGGGCATTACCTTTGTAAGATCGAGGGTTTTGTCGAAATCTTTGGAATCAGTAGAATACAAACCTCCACTCATGATTGTTATCTCCTTTTAACTGGGTAAATTTTGTTTAGTTAATCAGCATTGCTGTACTCACCTGTTAGCCCGGTGGTTTGGCTGAATAGTGCATGATTGCTTTAAGCTCATGCCGGCTTCATCAACCCGACAAAGGGGTTCTGGTAATTGCTTCCCTTCTCCACAACTCCGTTGAGGCCCTTACCTCCGGTTTTCATCCGTTTTACATCGCCAAACAGACCCATCTCCAGGGCTGAAAACAATCCTTCTTTCTCTATTCTCTGGAGGGTTTCGATGGCTTTTTCCACCACAAAGGCAGCTCTTTTTCTGATAATCCCATCTTCTTTAAACTCAACCTCATCGCCCAGGCTTTTCATATTGTTGAAGATATACCGGGCATTTTCGATGGCAAGGTAGCGGTCCGACATAAAGGGTGTATGGATGGCTTCGGTGGGCATACCCAGGAGTTGAATTCCCTGTTGGGTCCAGATACCGATCATATTAAAAAGTGCATCCTGAAGATGGCCTTTGAAGATATTACCGGTCATGAATTTGGTGGGAGGCATGTATTTGAGGGTTGCCTTAGGAAAAATCTCCCTTGTCATTTGTGCCTGTGCAAGTTCATACAGGAAGCCATTTTCCATCTCCGGATCCATTTCAAAGGCATGGCCCAGCCCCATTTGTTCTTCGGGCAAGCCTGCCAGCAGAGCCAGTTGCTCGTTGATCAGATCTGAAGCAAGCACCGTGTGGGCTTCTTCAAAAGCATCGGCAGTAGTAAGATAGTTATCTTCTCCGGTGTTGATGATAACCCCAGCAAAGCCATTGATGATCCGGGAGAAATACTGATCTACCAGGGTACGTTGCATATTGATATCGCGGAAGAGAATGCCATAGAGGGCATCGTTGAGCATCACATCGAGCCCTTCGAAAGCACCCATAGCAGCTATTTCGGGCATACACAAGCCAGAGCAGTAGTTGCAAAGGCGGATATATCGCCCCACTTCCTCCCCAACTTTATCCAGGGCCGAGCGCATGATACGGAAGTTTTCCTGGGTAGCAAAAGTACCACCAAACCCTTCGGTGGTAGCACCATAGGGTACATAGTCGAGCAACGACTGGCCTGTGGTACGGATTACGGCAATTACATCGGCTCCCTGACGTGCAGCAGCTTCGGCCTGCACTACGTCTTCGTAAATATTTCCAGTGGCTACAATTACATAAAGGTAGGGTTTGGGGCCCTCGCCCAGGGTATTAAGGTACTCCTCCCTGCGTGCCCTGCGTTGCCTTATTCGCTCCACACTGGCTTTTACTACCGGATCGATGGCAGCATCGCGTTGCTGCTTGTCTGCAAGAGGCAGTTGAGTAATATCCAGCTTTCCAGCGGCAATGGCTTCAGCAATCTGCTGAGGCATCATACCCGTTTGTACCATGGCATTGGACATAAAAAAGATCACCCCTTCGTTGAGCACCCCCTTTTCTTTAATGGAATCCACCACAACATTGGGCAGGGGTACTTCATTTTCATCAATTCCATCTACTCCCAGCAAGCGGGCAATGGTACGCTCAACAGCCACTGTGGTATAGTTTTCCACAAAGTTCTGCACATCATGCGCAATACCCGAAGCCAGACTCCGGGCAAACTCTACACGCTTGAAATCAAGACCTAATTTACTTTGATTCATGTATTGAATTGTGTTTTATTGTTAGTATTTTCCAGTTCATTGGCGGCCAGTTGCATCCACCTGGGGTTGATACCCAGTGATGTCGCAATGCGCAGGGCTTCCCTGGGGGTTTCCTCCAGTGTATCGGCCAAAAGCTGATAGTGCATCTTTCCATCCTGGAACCCCTTTACCCGTAAACGTTGGCAATGCACACCCTTCAGATTGTAATGGGTGGTAATTACAGACAATGTGTTTTTTTGTACCAGCATTTGAAGAAGAGCTTTTACCAGAGCAGCTCCCTCGGTTGGATTGGTGGTACGGGCAGGCTCATCTACCAGGAAAAGGATCTTTTTTCCACCTTCTATCAATGCCAGGGCCTGGTCGATCTTTTTCATCTCTGCTCCAAAGGAAGAGATGCCCTTGAGCATATCCTGCTGATCGCCCCCGCAAAAGAATACCCTCTGCACCGGAACCATAGTGGCGCTTTGGGCAGGGATCCCAAACCCGAATTGAAACAGCAGTTGCACCATGGCCATGGTTTTCAGGGTAAGACTTTTACCGCCCATATTGGCGCCCGTAATCAACAAGGGCTCAAAAAGAGAAAAGGATACATCCACCGGTTCAAATTCCTTACCTTCTGCTTCCAGTACTTCTTTTACCTCAGGATTAAATAAACCTTTGAGCACAGTGGTTTTTTCATCCAGGGCAGGCAGCACCAGATTAAGCTGATGCACTTGCTGTGCTTTTGCCAGCATAATATCGGTGTGAGCCAATACCAGCAAGGCATCCTGCAAAGCAGTTCTGTAGGGCAACAGGTCGGTGGCCAGTGATTTACGCACCGAGTCTTCTATCACAGCTACCTGGTATTGCAACTCTTCGGCATAATCAGTGGCCGAGCGTATGCGCTTGCGCAGATCGGGCAATCGAGGATCGTAAGTGTCGTAAACATAAAAAGACTGGATGCCCACCTGTTCAGGATCGAGCATCAGAGTAACCCGAGAAAGATCAGGTAGATGCAGATCCCCTAATTCCAGCGCGTTTAGCATCGGACGTATGTTCTCGCTGATCATGGCCAGCGATTTGATTTCAAACAGTTCAATATCGTCAGGGGTGCGATCTTCACCTAAGGATGACAGGGTTTGCCTGATATCACGCAGATGCCCCAGGTAGGATTGGAGTTGAGGAACCTTTTTCTCCCACGCCCCTCCCGAAGAGGTAATCCGGCAAAAAGTTTCCAGCACACGATATTGCTCCTGTATGCGTTCGGGGCCAACCTCCATGGTTCGCTCCCGAAGCACACGGGCAGAAAAGGATGAAGAGAGTTGAAGATGCTCAAACATCCACCTCACACCCATATCCAATATGTTGCTGAAGCGATTATCCATTTTTTACTATATCGTATACCGGGATTTGAATCTTATCTGCGAGTTCATCACAAAGTTTATCAGAGTCCAGCCTGTATCCGCCGGGCGAAACCGGGTTTACACACAGGGCAATGAGCTTGCTTTTCTCAAGCACCTTTATCTGTCCTCCCTTCTTGAGGAAAAGCCTGAAGGTCATGGGTGAAGCAAAAACACAGGTAAAGTCTCTTACCACAATGGGGGTTTGTATCAGGTGCTGATCTGAGGAAACACTTTTCAGAAACCTGTCGGTAAGTGCTCCGGGGATATATACTGTCCTGGCCTGTTTTATGAGCAACTTCAGCTCTGCCTCCAGTTGCATTACCGAGGAAAAAGGAGTTGCCTGCAACTGATTTTCATCATCGATGATCTGCACCCTGTTGAGGTTAGCCCCATTCATCAACCGGGCTGCATATTCGCTTTTTTCCAGGTGAATCAATTCGCATGTAAAAGCGGTTTTACTTACCAGTTCCTGCATATTCACTGACACAGCAGCTCCTGTGGTTAGCACCATAGATTCTGAAACTGCCGGTGAGGCAGTGCTCATCCTGGAGAGCGCTCCATCAACAATGCAAAGGTCTGCCTGGTAGTTTTCCCTCAAAAACTGTATCCATCTTTTAAGGGATGCAGTGGCCGGAGGGCCCGAAAGCAACACCTTACCGGGGGTCTGTACCTTACCGGTAATGAGGCGTCCCAATGAGGTTTGTTCCTGGCTGATGTGCATCAACTCGGAGGTGAGCCTCCTGTGTCGGTAATGCTTTTCGCTTGTTGTAAACAATACCCCTTGCCTGAGAAATATCTCGGGCTTTGCCGTTTGGGTAACCTGATCGGTACGTTCGCCATCAATACCGGCAGAACTCACCCCTACCCTGAGCTTTTGCAATGGCAAGTGCGCAAGGATATAGTTGAGGCATTCGGTCTTACCCGTATTTTTTCCAAGCCCCACGATGGACAAGCTGCTGTATTGTATAAGCTCGTTGATGAAAGGCATAGCGAACGGATTGATCAGTTATTCAGAAAAACATCCCAGCGGCAAGGCTGCATTATTTTTGAGCCAGCGGCAAGGCATTATTTAGTTGAAATGTAACCCATTTTTTGAGGTTTTCCGGCTTTTTCTTTTCAGACGCACCGGTTCCAGGGTAAGACTTTGGCCCTGCAGCAGGGAAGCCACCCCCTCAACCTCTTTCTTGTCGGTACAATCAGGACAATGACACTGGTTGGTGTAGTTAGAAGGCTCGGTATAGGTAGTGATTACTCCTTCAAAGTTGCGGAGTACCACTTTACCGGGAGCCTGAGATATCATATAGGATGGCATTACAGGGATCTTCCCGCCGCCGCCCGGGGCATCAACCACAAACGTAGGTACAGCATACCCGCTGGTATGTCCGCGCAGTCCTTCTATGATCTCAATTCCCTTCGACACGGGTGTACGGAAATGCTCCAGGCCCATGGCAAGATCGCACTGATAGATATAGTAGGGGCGTACACGATTGTAGGTAAGCTTGTGCACCAGGGTTTTCATAATATTTACACAATCATTTACCCCACGCAGCAACACAGACTGATTGCCCAGTGGCACTCCGGCATTGGCCAGTCTGGCAAGGGCTTCCTGGGCTTCGGGAGTGATCTCGCTGGGGTGGTTGAAGTGGGTATTGAGCCATACAGGATGGTATTTGCTGATGATACTAACCAGCTCAGGGGTAATCCTTTGAGGGCAAACCACAGGCACACGCGATCCGATACGAATGATCTCCACATGAGGGATCTGGCGAAGGCGCTGCAGTATCGATTCGAGTTTCCGGTCAGAAACCATCAGTGCATCGCCGCCCGAAAGCACCACGTCGCGGATCTGCGGATTGCGGGCTATGTAATCGATGGCTTGCTGCAAATAATCGCCCGGCGTTTCATCATCTTTTTGTCCGGCAAATCTTCTGCGGGTACAGTGCCTGCAATACATGGCACACATATCGGTAATCAGCAGCAATACCCGGTCAGGATAACGGTGCGTAAGTCCGGGCACCGGGGCATCTTCGTCTTCGTGCAGAGGGTCGCGCAGATCGGAAGCCGTAAAGTGAGTTTCGGCACCGGTAGGGATGGCCTGCTTGCGAACAGGGCAGTTGGGGTCATCAGGATTGATCAGGCTCAGGTAGTACGGAGTAATGGCCATCCGCAATGTTTTGAGCGAGGTGCGCACACCCTCCTCCTCCTGGGAAGTAAGTTGCATATACTTTTTGAGTTGCTCAAGGTTTTCGATCCTGTTCTTCACCTGCCATTTCCAGTCGTTCCACTGAGCGTCTGTTGCATCGGGGAATAATGCTTTTCGCTGACTTAGTATCATAGCTTTAGATATAAATTTTTTCAAACAATTCTCTGATCTCCCTGGATTCGCGGAGGATATTCAGGGTAAGGTCGGCATGCCCACGGGCATAACCATTGCCTACAATAAGATGGATATCCTTGCCCACCCCTTCGGCGCCCAAAGCGGCTTTGGTGAAGCTGGTAGCCATGGAAAAGAAGTATACAAACCCCTGCCCTTTGGTAATAAGGATAGAGGTCATTTCGGTGGACGGAACATTTACATTGTTGATGGTAACATCGCAACCTCTGCCACCGGTTATGGCCATTACCTGGTTGTAGACCTCCATTACCTGGGTAGCATCCGCTACAATAACATGTGTTGCAAGGCCCAGCTGGCGGATACGATTGGCATTCTCCTCAGAATACTCCACCACAATGACTTTTCCGCTGGATCCGGCATTGTTCATGGCCTGGTAGCAGCAAAGGATTCCCGATTTACCTCCACCTCCGAGCACACATACGATATCGCCTTCGGTAACCAGCCTGTCAACCTGTGCCGGAGCACCCGCCACATCAAGAGCGGCCAGGGCAAGTTTCTCAGGAATATCATCGGGCAATACGGCAAATATGCCACTCTCGAAAAGGATGGCTTCGGCTTCCACATCAACCTGGTCTGACAACGGATCCAGATGAAGTATGGAGCGCAGTTTGAGAGGAGTAAGAGAAAGAGATACCAATGTGGCAATCTTGTCGCCAGGTTTGAGCTTTTTTTTGGGAAAATTGGGCCCTACTTCTTTTACGGTACCAATGAGCATTCCACCCGATCCGGTTACCGGATTTTGCATTTTACCCCTTTGCGCAACGATTTCGGTGATCATTTGCTTCATCTTACCTGCATCGGCATTGCAGACTTGCTTGATCTGGGTATAGGAAGCGGAGTCGATATTGAGTGTACTTACTTCGATAAGTACCTCATTATCGTAAATCTCCATAGTGTTATCCAGTTTTTCTGCGGGTTGGGGCAAGGTGCCGGGAGGATTGAGAACCCTGTGGGTTCCGTATCTGCAGCCTTTGTTCATTGAAAAGAATAGATTAAGATTGAGTCTGGAAAAAGTTTAATCCGGTGCCGGGATTGTTTTCCCGGCACCGGATGAATAAACAGGATCAGGCGTAAAGATCGTTGAATACTTTTCTGAGTTTCTCAGATTCTCTGAGGATCTGCAGGGTAATTTCGGCATGACCGCGGGTATAACCATTTCCTACGATCATATTTACATCCATACCTACCCCTTCGGCACCCAAAGCAGCTTTGGTAAAATTGGTAGCCATGGAGAAGAAGTAAACAATACCGCCGTCTTTACAGGTAAGGATACTGGCCATTTCGGTATCGGGGATGTTCACATTGTTGATGATCACATCGCACATTTGGCCATTGGTAAGTTCTTCAATCTTTTCGAGAATGGGTACAGGCTGGGTAGCATCGGCAGAAAACACATGGTCAGCCAGATCAAGATCCTGCAGGCGTTTGGTAGACTTTTCGCTGTGGCACAAGCCAATCACTTTTCCGGTTACACCTGCACGTTTTTTGGCTTCGTAGCAGCAAAGCATTCCTGATTTTCCACCGGCACCAATGATCAGCACTGTATCGCCGGGTTTTACCAGTTTGGCTGTTTGTGCAGGGGCACCCGCCACATCAAGGGCCGACAATGCCAGGGTTTCAGGCATATCTGCAGGTATTTTGGCGTAAATGCCACTCTCAAACAAAATTGCTTTTCCATCAATATCAACCTGATCGATGTCGGATCTGATGTCTTTGATCTTATCAATGCGCAGCGGAGTGAGCGACAACGATACCAGGGTAGCGATTTTATCCCCCTCTTTAAGGTCGATTTTTCCTTTGAGGGCATCGCCGATCTTTTCAACAGTGCCAAGCAGCATACCTCCTGAACCCGTTACCGGGTTGCGGTGCTTTCCTTGTTTGGCAACTATATCCAGCATAATGCGTTTAATCTCCTCCTTATCGCCTTTGGCCTGTTCTTTAATCTGTGTAAAGCTTGCAGAATCGATATTAAGGGTTTGCACATCGATGAGGATCTCATTGTCGTAAATCTCATCCATGTTGTTGTCGATCTTATTGGCAGGCTGTGGCAAAACACCCTTGGGCTCAATTACTCTGTGAAGTCCGTATTTGTTACCTTTTTTCATTGTTTTATATAGTTTCTTTTAGTGTGGGTTGGATGAAAACTGCACGACCGTAGTTTATTCACACGAATGGGATCAGATCCTTACCCATTGAGGGCAAGAATTGTCAGTCATACTATGTGCGCAACATGGGCCATGCAATCTTCATCAGTTTTGTGTGATTTGAAAAAAATAGAGGATTTAGGGTTTTGATATGTTGTTAATGGATTATCAATTGCGAGGTTTCAATCCAAGGATTTGTCTTGCTTCCTGCGGATTGGCAATATCGCGGCCCAATTCGCGCGACATTCTCACCACTTTCTCCACCAGTTCGCCATTGGATTTGGCCAGCACTCCTTTGGAAATATATACATTATCTTCGAAGCCCACCCTTACATGTCCACCATCAATGATAGCTGCCATGGCCAGGGGAAACTCATAGCGTCCGATACCGGCTACCGTATAGGTGGCACCTGCCGGAATACTGTGGCGCAGAAAAACGAAGTCTCTCAGTTCACCAGAGATACCACCATTTACCCCCATTACAAAATCGAAGTGCATGGGCACCTGGATAAATCCTTTTTTATGGAGGCGCAATGCCATATCAATCATACTCTTGTCGAACACCTCCAGTTCGGGCTTAATACCTCTTTCTATCATCCTCTCTGCAAAATATTTGATGGTGTTTTCGGTATTCATGAATACCTCATCACCTCCAAAGTTCAGGGTACCGCAATCCAGGGTAGCCATCTCCGGGTTGAGTTCGGTGGGCTGCAGTCTTTCGTCGTCGGTCATGCCCACCGCACCCCCTGTAGAGGGTTGTATGATTACATCGGGGCACAGCTTGTAAATGGCATCCATCACCTCTTTAAAGCGGTTTTTATCCTGGGTGGGGGTACCATCGTCATGGCGAACGTGCAGGTGGATGATACTTGCACCGGCATCGTAGGCCAGCTTGGCTTCCCTGGCACACTCCTCTACGGTATAAGGTACCGCAGGATTGTGCTCTTTCAATACTTCGGCGCCACAAATGGCTGCAGTAATAATGAGTTTTTCCATGATTTTATTGGTTTTTGCGTTGACAGTCTTTGGGGGTAATGCAGGTTCCGCTGGCTTTGCATACCACGATAGGCTCTGCCAGCACATCGGCAGCAGAAGCAGAAATATCAGTGCGCGGTGCAATTACTTTGGTAGCAGTAAAAACCATTTTACGCGAGGTGTTTCCCTGCGATACGATCTCGCCGGTGGCTTCAATGTAATCGCCTGCATATACAGGAGCAAGGAACTCCACACTGTCGTAAGCCCTGAAAAGCCCTTCATCGCCATCCAGGCGTATGAGCAGCTCGGTAGCCACATCACCAAACAGTTGCAGCATTTTGGCACCATCCACCAGGTTGCCTCCATAATGAGCATCATGAGAGCTCATGCGAACACGGATCATTACTTTTTCTGACATATTTTCTTATTTTTTAAAAATGAAGTCAACCAAAATTGCGGGAGTATGCACATTCTCAGGTTGAATCCCCCCGTTTTTCATTATTTCCTGTGCTTCAGCCATAACCAGATCGGCCGCCATGGCCATGATGGGATTAAAGTTTCGTGTGGTACCTTTGAAATACAGGTTTCCGCTTTCATCTGCCATGGAAGCACCCAGCAGGGCTACATCGGCCCTGAGAGGTTTCTCCAGCAGAAACTTCTTGCCATCGACTTCAACTACCTGCTTGCCTTCCTCTACCCGTGTGCCAAGTCCGGTGGGAGTAAGTACCCCACCCAGCCCGGAGCCACCTGCTCTTACACGCTCAGCAAGGGTGCCCTGTGGAACAAATTCCACCTCCAGTGTACCGCCATTCATCTGATCTACAGCAGCTGTGTTGGAACCAATATAGGAGGTGATGATTTTTCTGACCTGCCCATTGGCAATGAGCTTTCCCATTCCCTTGTTGTCGAATGCGGCATCGTTGCAAATGATGGTAAGATCCTTCACCGGAGTTTCCGAGAGCTTGTCCATCAGAGAATTGGGGCCACCTGTTGTGAGAAAGCCTCCCACCATCAAAACCATTCCGTCTTTGATTTTATCAACTGCTTCTGTCAGCGAAATCAGTTTGTTCATAATCTTAACAAATAAAAGGTTAGCTGTGAATTTTTTAACAAAAGTAGCGCTTAAAGTGAAATAAAAAACATTTTCGATAGAATTTTTTGAAAAAATTGAAGCCTTAAAAAGCAGATTTAAAGGCATCTACAGTTGCATTAAAGGGGCACAATGCCTTAATATTCTTTTAGCAAGCCATAGTTTCAGACGAGCCCTGTCTTTTATGCCACCAATTTTTACCTCAACCCACTACAGGGTTAGCGCAAACGTTTGTGAAGTTATTAACAGGGGCCGGTAAAACATGAGTTGAAATGCATTTATTCTTGTTTACCAAGATGAGTCAATAGCCTAAGGATTGTATTGAATTTTAAAACGGTTACCCCGGAAACTACCCGGGCAAACCAAAAACATTTTTGCTTAATTTCGTGCATCCTAATGATGACTGACTGAAACAGACCACCACATATCACCCCCTTACTGAGCAGACTTTTGAGGCTGTTTTTCAGCAATACTACAAGTCGTTGTGCCACTTCGCCCAGGGCTATGTGGCAGACTACGATTCTGCCGAAGAAATCGTACAGCAGGTTTTTGTAAACCTGTGGAAACACCGCCATGAGATGGAAGCCGACAAATCCATCAGGAGCTATCTGTATACCTCTGTAAAAAACCGGTGCCTCAATCACCTGCGCGATCACAAAAAATACCGAAGCCATTACCTGGACATCGAACTGGAACTGGAGATACCGGTAAGGGATCATGACAGATTATCGGAAAAAGACCTTGAGCAACAACTTCAGCAAGCCCTCGACAAGCTTCCTGAGAAATGCCGGGAAGTATTTATGCTTTGCCGTTTTCAGGATATGAAATACAAGGAGGTTGCCCAGCAATTAAATATCTCGCCCAAGACCGTGGAAGCCCAGATGTCGAAAGCCTTGAAAATACTCAGAGAAGAGCTGAAAGACCTTTGGGTTCTTGCACTTTTCTGGCCTTTGGGTGGCTGGAACTGAAAATTTTTTACCACTCCGTAAGGGTAAATCTCTATTGGAGTGTATAAAGGAATACAAGAAATGAAGGAAGAAAACACATACATGGATTTCGAAGCCCTGGTAGCGCTATATCTTTCGGGCCATGCAACCGATGAAGAGGTGGCAAGGCTGGAGGATTGGGTAAAGCGTGATCCGGCCATGAAAGCCACGTTTGTGGAAATAAGGAATAGCTGGAGGAGCCTGGAGGCACTGCAAAAAACCACCGATACTGATCGGGCATGGGATAAGATAAGCCAGGAGTTGCAGTTTCAACCTTCTGCCACCAGGGTCATTGCACTGAAAAAAGAGAAACAATTTGCCAACTTCTGGAAAATTGCTGCCGCCTTCCTGGTGCTGGTGATAGGGCTCTATTCGGTATTCTACTTCACCCAGCTGCGCGAAAAAACTTACCTGGCAGAGCAACCGGCCACGGAGTTCCACCTTTCTGATGGTTCGCAGATTGTTGCCAATGCCGGCGCATCCGTTCGTTATCCGCAACGTTTCAGTGGCCCCCAAAGGCGTGTGAGCCTGGAGGGAGAGGCATTCTTCAGGGTGCAGCATCGTGCTGACCAACCTTTTGTGGTAGAAGCCCATGGGCTTGAGATCCGCGTACTGGGCACCTCCTTCCTGGTAAAGGCCCTGAGCCAATCTGCCACAGTTGAAGTGTATGTGGAAAGCGGGAAAGTGGCCTTAGCCCTTCCAGGTGTACCCGAACTGATCCTTACAACGGGCGGGAGAGGCATTTACAACCGCCTGGAAAACACGCTACAGCATGCTGAACTGCCTGATGCGAATATCCTCTCATGGAAGACCCGGGTGATGCAATTCGAGAATACCCCCCTGGATGAGGTTTTCAGAGTGATCGGCAATACCTACGGACGAAGCTTTGCCCTGGAAAACCCCCGGCTCAGCTCATGCACCCTGACCGCTACCTTCCGCAACCAGAGCCTGGAAGATGTACTAACCATTGTGTCCGAAACCTTCTCCCTGCGCTACCTCCGCAGCCAGGATACCCTGAAAGTAAGGGGCGAGCCCTGCCTGGTACAACCCTAAAAAATGTCATGATGTTGCGATGGACTTTTTTGCTTCTTTGCACATTTGGGGTTTTGCAGCTCACCGCTCAGCCTCCCAACCTGCAGCATCCCATCCATCTGGAAATGCAACAGGCCTCGTTGGATGATATTCTTGCAGCTCTTACTCAACAAACCGGAGTAAATTTCGCCTACGATGGCAAGGCTCTTGGCTCGCAACGAACCCTGAGCGTGAGTTTCCACAACCAAAGCCTGCAGCAAGTGCTGGAGCATTTGGGCCGTGAGTTGGGATTTACCTTCAGTATAGTGCGTCAGCAGGTGGTATTGCGCAAATCGGAGCCTGTTGCTGCTCCCGAACCCCGATTTACCCTTAGTGGTTTCGTGCGCGACAAACACTCTGCCGAAACTCTACCCGGAGCCACCATCCTGATCCGCGACCGCAACACCGGCACCACCACCAATGCCTATGGGTTTTACTCCCTTACACTCCCTGCCGGATCGTATGAAATTGTTTTTTCTTTTGTGGGATACCAGCGGATAAGCCAGCAGGTAGAGCTGCAAGGCAATACCCGTGTGGTAGCAGAGCTGGAACCCGACAATCGACTGCTGGTAGAGGTAACAATTGTGGCCGACGACAAGCTGGAAAGCTTGCGCAAAAGCCAAACCAGCAAGCTTGCCGTGAACCCGCGCAGCCTGGAGCAAATGCCCGGCTTTGCCGGTGAAAACGGACTGATACGCAGCCTGCAATCCTTTGCCGGCATACAAACCCACAGCGATGGCTCCGCATTCTTTTTTGTGAGAGGGGGAAACAAAGACCAGAACCTGATCCTGATGGACGAAGCTCCGGTTTACAATCCAGCCCATCTGTTTGGCTTTTACTCGGTGATCATTCCTGAAGTTGCCAAGGAGATCAGCATTTACAAGGCAGATATTCCCATCGATAAATCGGGGCGATTGTCGAGTCTGATCGATATACAGACGCGCGATGGCAACCTTCGCAATTTCAACCTGGAGGGAGCCCTCCACCCTCTGATGTACCGCTTCTCGCTGGAAAGCCCCATCGTTACCGACAAAGCTTCGTTTTTTACCTCCTTCAGACGATCCAATTTTGAATGGATTTACCGGCAAAACAATCCTGAAAGCGATTTTCATCTCCAGGATTTCAACGCACGTATCAACTGGCAGATCAACGACAGAAACCGGATATATGTATCTTTTTTCAGGGGCAACGACAATTATACCGGACGTGAGCAAACCGGCAAAGTAGGTATTGCATGGCACAACTACACCACTACCCTACGCTGGAACCGGCTGTTGAGCGACCGCCTTTTCAGCAATCTTACCCTGTATGCCAGCGAATACAACTACACCCTTTTTACAGGCACTTTTCCATGGGAGTCGGGCATACGGGATGGCGGGCTGAAATACGACCTGTCGTGGTACAAACAGCCCGACCTTACCCTTCGTTTTGGAGCCTCGCATGTGGCGCATCAGCTCAATCCGGGCAACTTTTCGCGTGTGCCCGATGAGGTGAGCCCTTTCCTGCCTAAAGTTTATGCGGGCAATGCCAGCGAAACAGCTCTTTACGCCAGCCGCGAAAAACAAATCAATGAGCGGTGGTCGTGGAGGGCAGGATTACGTTTGCCACTGTGGTTGCATAAAGGACCCGCCAGGGTATTTACCTTCGACGATCAGTTCCGGGTGGCAGACACACTTATCTTTCAGGATCAGGAACAAATACAGGCTTATATGGCCCCGGAGCTGCGCCTGAGCACCCGTTATATGCTTGCCAGCCACACCTCACTGGCTCTTAGCTGGGGCAACTACCGCCAACATCTTCACCTGCTTTCGAATTCGGCAAGCCCCTTCGCTTCTTTCGAACTCTGGATGCCAAGCAGTAAAAACATAAAACCCCAAAGGGCCCGGCAACTTGCAGCTTCCATCACTCACCTGATGCCTTCTGCTGGCCTCGAACTCACCGCAGAAGCCTACAACAAACGCATGTACAACCAGATAGAATATACCGATCATGCCACCCTGCTGCTCAATCCACTTGTGGAAGGGCAGTTGCGCTTTGGGCAGACCCATGCCTGGGGGCTGGAGCTATCTCTTAAGATGAAGAAAGGAAGGTTCAACGGCTGGGGCTCCTATACCTGGTCCAGGGTGGTAAACCGGTTTGAGCACATCAACCAGGGAAGAGAATACCCGGCATTCTACGACCGGCCTCACGATGTTTCAGTTTTTGCTGCCTGGTTTCTTACGCACAGGCTTGTGCTTTCGGCCAACTGGATCTGGCATTCGGGCTCGGCCATCACCACCCCTGTGGGGTTTTATCACTTCAACGGCAGCCAGGTGCCCATTTACGATCAGAAAAACAACTACAGGCTCCCACCCTACCATCGGCTCGATATGTCATTAACCCGGCATCTGGGCAGACCCGATGCCCGGTATCAGCATAACCTGAGCTTCGGCATTTACAATCTTTACAACCGTCATAACCCCATCTCCATCAGCTTCAATAAAACGCAACAGGGTGATGGCGATTTTGTGATTCCTTCCAACTGGGATGGCAGCAGCACTCTGCTAACCACCCAGAGGTACCTCAGTGGTTTTATGCCTTCCATCAGCTACAAATTCAGCATTCAATAGTCTATGAACAGTATCCGATCCATTCTCCACAACGGTATACACAGGTGCACGATGTTTTTTGCGACCCTGGCAATGGTATTGCTGTTCCTGGCATCCTGCGAGAAGGAGTATCCCTGGGAGACAGAGTTTCCGGCCCTCCCTACCATTGTGGTGGAAGGGATCCTGACCAACGAAAACCGTTTTCAGACGATCCGCCTGAGTTATCCGGCTGCTGACCTCAATGCAAGCCCGGCACCGGTTACCACCGCAGAAGTTACCCTTCACTTTGCGGGCCAGGCTCTCCCCTTTACGCATGATGCCAGCCAGCCTGGCGTGTATGTAAGCCAGGAGTCCTTTGCGGCGGCTGTTGGAGTACAATATCGCCTTGAGATACTTCTCGACACCCTTCCATTCGAAGCCCACACCTATATGGTACCCGTTCTGCCTGCTGAGCCTGTTGGTTTCTCATGGCACCCCGACCGCATGCGTTACAGCCTTCAATGGAACCAACCCCAGTACAGCCCTATTGAGCAGGCTATGCACGAAGTGGTGGTTCGCTGGGACCATCTGCCCGGCTGGAACCACCCCGACAGCCTCTCGCACGCCCGCCTGTTGTTTTACACCCTGGGCACCATCGATGTAAGCTACAACATTATCCCACCCCAAATGGAAATGATTTACTTCCCTCCCGGAAGCATCATCACACACTCCAAATTCTCCCTAACCCCTGAGCATGCATCCTTTCTGAGGGCATTGCTGTCGGAAACCCAATGGCAAGGCAGCCTGTTCGAAACGGCCCGCGCCAATCTGCCCGGCAATATCTCCAATGGAGGACTGGGCTACCTGGGTGCCTCGGCAGTGATCCGCAAAACACTGGTGGCAGGAGCCCCAGGGCAATAACTTTATTTTTTTGCGAATGGAAAAGCACCCACGGCTTTACATTAATTCTCTCTCATTGCATCGCATTAATAAGCCTGACAGATTTTTTTAAAAAATTTTCATTCCGCGTAAGGGTAAGATCATTTTCGTGTGTACTACTCATGAAAAGACACTTTATGTACCTCAAAAAATGAAAAACAATGAAAAAAGAAATGATTAAAACCATCAGCCAAAAGTCAGCCAGAATTTTTTCTGTAGCCATTACCCTCCTCGTAAGCAGTCTTCTTTTTGTATCCTGCGAAAAAGACGATATGGATCTGAAGGATCCTTCCGACAGCATTTTGCCCGATCGTTTCAGGGTAGAGATCCCCGGAGCCATCAGCTCCAGGGCACACACCAAGAGCCAGCAGGTTGATACCCTCTCGGGAGATGGTGTTTACATGCACCTGAGAAACTTTATCGGATTAGCGGAATCAGGCGCTGAACTCAATGAAAATGTAATACTGATGATTGCTGTTAACAACCTCAACCGCCCCATGGAACTGACCTTTATCAGCGATGAGGATGGACGTGCCAAGCATTTGAGTGTTGTGGAGAATGCCAGTTTCGAAGGAAAAGACTGGCAATACCGTCTCACGGTAACCGATGTGGGCAATCCGGCCAAAACTTCGGCACCCACCCATGCACTGCAGGTATTCTGGAACCTGGCACCCCTGGAGGCTATCTCCATTCTCAACCCATGGAATATCAACCGCAATACGGAGGAGATTTACCAGGAAACCAACTTCAGGGTAGAGTACAGCGAAACCGGAGCCTTGGGTTATGAAGCCCACATGATGGTAAGCTTTACGGGGTTCCCCGTGCCAAACCCTTTGCACGATCCTTATGGTTTGAGCAAGATGAAGATGTTTGTGGGCCGCAATGGCGATATGGTAAGCATTTTCGGAAATTCAGAACACCCCAATGCCCGGTTCTTCAATCATGAAACCGGCTTTAACTGGGCCTTCAGTGCAGCTGCTTCGCGCACCCAGAATATTGCCGTTGCCGAAGTGGGTCTGCCTCCCATGGATCTGAATGCATCGGACCGTGAAACGCTGCTCGAAACCTATTCCATCTACAATGTGTTTCGCAACCAGATCCTTTATGTGTGGCCCAACATCAATCCAGATGTACTGGAAGCTTACCTGCACCACACCCAGGCCCCTGGTTACTTCAACGCAGGAGGATTTGTGCAGGCCGGCACAGCCCCCTCACAAGCCTACGAGCCCCTCAAAGAAGCCATGGAAAGGCTTACACCATACAACCCTGCTACCATCCTGAATTACCAGATCACTTTCGCACAGTAAAACACCCCTACCCCGGAGAGTTTATCAAAAATTCTCCGGGGTTCTCTCCTGAGGATCAAATCCTTTGTACCTTTGCATTATTCAATAACATTTCTTATCCTTCCCTGCACCCCAGAAGCAACCGTTTTTGTTCTTAAAAAAAAATCGTCATGAAAACTTTTCAATCATCCTTTCGTCAGCTCTCTTTTTTGATGGCTTTTGTTGTTTTGGCTGTTTCGTGCCAGAAAGATGAGAAGCCAGAAGCTCCTGAACTTCCACCACTTTCCTCCCTGGAAATGGAGTTTGTGGATTTCGTGAATCCAAAATCTGTGAATGCTACCGAGAGTTACCAGAATCGCAATCTTGCAGTGCTTCATGTGGCATTTTGGAATACTGTTGTATTTGTGCATATGGCAGTACCGGTAGCTGCATTCAGAGAGGCTTTCAACCATCAACCTGTACTGCAGGGCGATGGCCGGTGGCTGTGGACCTACACTGTGGGAGTAGCCCAGGCCAACTACACCGCCAGGCTTTACGCCACCGCCGGAGGTGTGTTTACCCAATGGGAGATGTACCTCAGCAAAACCGGCCCGGGGGCTTTTACCGATTTTCTCTGGTACTCAGGCCAATCGCACATTGGCAACACCCAGGGCAGCTGGACCCTTTTCAAATCGCCCGCAGAAGCCGTACCCTTTATCGACATTGACTGGTATAGAAACTCCAACGGCACACGCGGCATTACCTATACCAATGTAGTGCCCGGAGGACCTGAGAATGGTGGGTTTATCTCCCATAAGATCACCAACGACACCCCCTATGATGCGGCTTATGAAATCTACAACAAGGGGCAGGATAACCACGTTGAGATCCGCTGGAGCCGTCTCACCAAAGCAGGGCAGATCAAAGACCCCAAATTCTTTGGCAACGAACAATTTCATTGCTGGGATTCTACCGGAGCAGATACCGATTGCCCATGACCCTTTGAGATAACCCGCCTGTCAGGGTTTGTAAAAATAGATGATAAAGCTGCCATCCGTCTGCTTTTCAACCCAGTGTTGAACATCCAGGCTGGTGGCTTTATCTATAAGAGGGGCAGGTAAAAAGGGTGCTATCAGCTTATAAATGCTTCTGGAGTTCATGAGTTTTAGATCAGCCAGAACCTGATTTACCGGATGCTCACCTTGCCCCAGCATTTCGGAAGCATTGAGTTCCAATACAATTTTTTCAGCATCAAACCAGTGTGGTTGAGATGTAGTATATTCCTGCGAGCTGCTTTCCAGCAGAAGGTCTTGCCCAACCTCCTTTCGAAGGTGGTTGATGAGCTCTTCAACTCTAACACCGGCAATGGCTGCTGCCTGCTGCAAGGTAGCCACTTTGGCTACAGTTTTGCGAAGCACCGGGTTTTTAAGCTTGCTAAAAGCCGGAACATAATTGATGAGCACTTCTTCCAACTGGGGAAATTCCTCTATCACATTCAGTACTTTACTTTTGGGTGTTATGGGAGTTTTGTTTTCCATTCTTATTACATTAAACAGTGTTTAAGACATATTGAAAATTGAAGCAAATCTTTTGTGCAATTTCCGGTCTGTCATTTCTCAAAACAAAATCAAATCTATGCAGAGCAGCCTTACCATTAGTTTTTACTCATAGGAGAGAATTCGTTGTTCTCCCTGCAGACCACGGTAACGTGCCACATCGTGCGATACTTCAAGGGTACCCAGGTATTCTCCTTTCTCATCGCGCAAGGCAAAATACTCGATATGAACAAACTTTCCACCCATTTGTATCCAGAAGGGAGCACGGCTTTGTCGGCCACTTTTGAAATCGTCAATGATTTTGTCAACAATATGAGAGCTTGCAGGCGGATGACAATGGCGCACATCACGGTTGAGGATAGCACGATTGCGCTGGAAGATACGATCGGCAGCCTGCGAAAAGTACTTTACCTTATCATCCTTGTCTACGAAGGTCATATCAATGGGGAGCGTGTTCAGGATGGCCAGCAGTTCTTCCAGTTTGAGGGTTCCGGTGGGCAACTGAATCTGACCGGCTGTGCGTTGCATATCCTGCAGGCTGGTATCTTCTACCCCTTTGGGTGTCCATTGCACGGGTGGGTCGTAGAGGCAAAAGCCAAATTCAACAGACTGCTGGCTGATTTGCAGCCAATGCTGATCGCTGAGTTTATCCAGCGACATGGGAAACAGTATTTCCTCCTCCTTCAAGGTCATGTCGTCTACAGCATCCAGGGTAGGCTTGAAAATGATCTCAATGGTTGCCAGAAATTCTTCTTTTGTGATACCTTCAGTTTGCAGAATTTCGATACACCCTTTGAGCTGTTCGCGAATCTCATCGTGCTTGCCCCACATCACCTTGGGAGGCCCTGTAATTCCCTCCTGCTCCAGAAATGGAAACAACAGGTACTCTTTTCTAAGATAATGTTTATCCACGTCATAGAGGTTGTTAAACAACCCTCTCAAACGGATAAGATCTTCGGGGAGCTTCTCGGAAGAGGACATGCGGATCACCTGCAATAACTCCCGGGCCTGCCCAATTACTTTACGTAGTTCCTGATTTTCTTTGAGCATAACATCAACAGGATGTCCGTCGGGTACTTCCCTGGTTCCGGTCAGATCTACATGGCCTCGCAAAACAGAAGCATGCACATCGCAAAGTTTTAACACCTCTTCCTCCGGAAGGCCTTCACTGATGAGCTCCTGCTCAACCTCAACCACCTCGCCGTAAGGGATCATACTCAAACTTTCAACAAGTTCCTGCTTAACACTGGCTTCTGATTCTCCTTGATGCAATTTGAGAATCAGCTCTTTCAAACGTGCTTTGCGATTTTCTGAATTATTAATTAGTTCACTCATACCATTGTAGTATTTATGTTCTGTTTTAAATTGAAAAATGGGCTTTGAAAATGGTTTTGTCTGGCTTGAATACAATTGGGGCTACGCCTTGAAAATATCTCGCACAACTTACATTCTCTCCTTTACAAAAGCTGCAGTGGTGCCAGGTCAGGTATGCCTGATGACTTATGTTTTCGGCGCAGCAATCAAAAAGGCGATTATCGTTCAATAAAGTTAACAAATTACAGGAAAGAAAGTACTCTTTTACCTGAATTATTCTAAAACTACTCTTAATCAACAGATTGCACGTTAACCCATATAGCTGCACACGCTTAGACAATAAACGCTGCCGGTCAACCAATGGTGTTTATTCATTGTACTTTCAGTAAAATGGTTCAGACATCACGTAAATCGCCAGCCTCCAAAGCCCCCAAATGAGTAGCATACCCATGGGTACTGCAATCGCCAGAGACCAGATCAGCTTTTGACGGCCCCTTCTCCTGTTTTCCATTACCTGTTCCCTGATTACATTCAGTTGTTCGGGTGTGGCTTTTTCAAGCGAAATGCCTGTTTGAGCAGATGCAAAAACAAGTTCGGTTTTGGCCTTTTTAAAATTGGCCCTTTTCCCGATGGCCGAATTGTTCATCAGGAAATAACTTGTTTATGTAATTGGTCTGATGGAACTTGCATGTTAATTTTTATTGTTTTTTGTGAGCCGCATGTGCTCATGCAAGTTTCATTCTCAAACGCCCTATCATATCTGAGGCATGCCCGGCTGCACCTACATTGATAGCCTGAATACTTCTTTTCTTCATCGCTGGGTTTTGGTTATTCTTTTTGTAAAAACTCCGGAGCTACGGTTCCATTTAAACGGCTTCCGGCAATTTTGCTGTTCATCATCTTTTATTCATACACCTTACAATTATATCGGAAAATCAGAAAATTCAGATACACTGTAAGCTTCCCCATTGTGAAACAATTCAAAACCCGAATTTTTACGTATTTGGTTAGCATTTGAAGAGGCATAGCGAACCTTAAACTACCGCCAAGCCCCGTCTCGTCATTTCTGGCGAGATGGGCTATAGCATGCTGCCAATAAGGTCGTCTTTCTGTAATTCTCACCCGCTGCTGTGTTTTGTCCTGCTATTCCGGTTCGGCCTGGTTTATCTCTCAATTCTTTGTCTTCCTGATAACGCTCCTTAAATCTCCGATTAATTATCTGTCGTATCAGGTGTCCGGATAATTTTCAAATCACTGTTGTCCGGTTAAAACCAGGAGATTTCTCCCTCCGGTCGAAATGACGAGGCTTTCGGGATTTCTTCTTAGGGAGGGGGTTGGTGGC
>ERZ869909.45-NODE-45-length-180062-cov-22.554307_pt1 | contig 180062 bp, 163 predicted proteins | sample MGYA00520892_ERZ869909 | MGnify/ENA primary metagenome ERZ869909 (study PRJEB32215, sample SAMEA104723947) | bioreactor metagenome | biome: bioreactor; feature: anaerobic bioreactor; material: water | place: China | collected 2015-03-12 ... | reverse complement strand
GTTTTAAATAAGACGAGTTAAATCGTTAAGTGGGAAAAGAATCATTTCATAAAGGTGATTTATCACCACTTTGTTCTGATATAATATCTATAAATTATAATTTTGGGGGATAAAAATGAAGAATTTTATAGGCATGCTACTAATGTTGGTTTTTTTGCTTTCTGGATGTCTTCAAAGAGAAGAAGTTAGATATGTAGAATTCAATCATTTAAAATATGAAGAAACCTCATTAAATACATTTTATTATCAAGATGATTACATATATGTTGAATTTATCGATAGCACACTTGAATTTACTTTTTCATTTGTAGAAGCTACAATGGTTTTACAATCTAATGGTGATTTTTATGTTAGATATGATCAAGGAACTACCATGACATGTAACATGTATTCATGTCAAACTTATAACGTAGGTACAGTATTATATGGACCAGCTGATTTTCGATTACTCGCTCAAGGCATTAAAACACAAACACCTTCAACAACCGAAATCGTCTCGCCAGGGATAGTCCTTGTTACAATCATATTTGTGACTATATCTTCTATAACACTTTTTGTTGGGACGTCTTTTGATAGAACAAAGAGCATGATTGAATTCTTTTACAGTATAAGCTGGCGTTTTAAAGGTAATGTTGAGCCTTCAGATCTCAATGTAAAATTAACCATGATCTATTTATGGGGTATGCTCATATTTACCATTTTTTGGATTCTATTTATTTTCATCATCTAAAAAAATACCAAAAGGGATGGCAAATTGCCATCCCTTTTTTATATACATCAGACTCTACTTAGAGGAGGAGTCTATTCGACAACAGGTTCAGTGATTGTAAGTGTTCTATTGAAAATAGCTTCATTACCTAACCAGTCAGTCACTGTGTAAACAAGTGTATAAGTACCTACAACTGATGTATCAATGGTGTATACACCTTCATTAAGTGTTACTAAACCAGCTGTTTCACTTGAAATAACAAGTGTAGGCACTTTAGCAAAGTCACCATATTTAACGCCTGTAAGTGGGTTAAAGACAGCATCTTTTTCAACAGAAGCTTCAGGAGCCCAAATCATAGGTGCAACTTCGTCTTTCATATAACCGATGAGCTCAATATTGACATCATCAAAGTATACTTTGCCAATTGCACTTAATTCTGGCTTATCTACTTCAATTAAGCCTAAGAAGAATCCAATCTTAGCATCTGCAGTACTCATGAATCCATTATGAAGAATAAGTTCATATGTTACCCAATCAGTTGTTAAACCAACTTGATGTAATGTTAAGTTTCTAAAGTTGTCTGATGGATTTTCTACGATGACACGGATATCTCTAGCAACGTCTGCTTTAGCCTTAAATGTAATGACATAGGTTGAATGAGCTTCCATCTTAAAGCTATTTCTTTGGAAGAATTGAATACTGTGAGGTACTGTACCTACATATGTAATGTCGATTTCTAAGTGACCATCAACAAATTGATGAGGATTCCAAGTACCAGTACCAGTTCCAGCCTTTAAGGTCCAACCAAGATTGTTATCTTGATTTGTAATTGCTGTTTGATCTTCAAAGCTGCCATCAATAAACGAAATACGACTTTCTGGCATATTTACTGCTTCAAGTACTGTAATGACTCTTGTATGTGTTAAAACGTTACCAGATGCATCTTCTAGTGTATATGTAAGTGTATAATCACCTGCGACATCAACATTGACTGTACCTGTAACTAAAACATCATCAACAGTTAATGCTTTATCGACATGATCATAAACACGTAAACCTAATAATGGATCAAAGGATTGTCCTTGTAGCCAATTGGTATCTAGAGCGCCCCAAATTTGTGGTTCTGTTAAATCAGGAGATAATTCTAAGATTCTTTCAACTTTCACATCATCAAGATAAATCGTGGTTGGTGTAGAGAATGAATGGATATTACCTGCAAAGAATGAGAATTTACCATTTGTAAATGATGCAGTTGTGTGATGATATTCATACACATATTCAACCCAATCATCTGTTAAGTTAAAGTAAGCTGCGAATCTGACCCCACTTGATTCAAGATTTAATTGAAGAGGTCTTGGGTCATCAGCTTTAGCTTTAAATGTAATACGATACATATGACCTTCAGTGACAGTACGATTTAATGTATAGAATTGTACAGCATGGAATACTGAAACAGTTTCATACATTTCAATACGTGCTACGCCATCTTCAATCACAACATTCCATTGACCAGTACCATGCCATCCCCAACCTGTACCAGCAGCAGCTGGTGCAGCTTGGTCTTCTTCAAAATCACCATTGTATAATACAAATGTTGTTGGAATTGAGCCGTCTGATGGATTAACGATAATATGTCTATTATAGGTTGCTACATTGCCAGAACGATCGGTTAATGTATAAACTAAATCATAATCACCTGGGACATTTTCATCTACTGTACCAGTTACTACGATATCTTGTGGTGTTAGACCTTTATCAACAACATCAAATACAGTAACGCCAGCAAGTGGGTCAAATACGATACCTTCTGGTGTTTGAACATCGTCTATACCGAAAATAATAGGTGCATCTTCATCTACGAGATATCCTACTAACTCTAGTGTAATATTATCTAGATAGAAAGTAGTAGCAGGAGAATTTGGTTCAACTAAACCTGCGAAGAATGCAAATTTACCGTTTGTAAATCCACCAGCAGGAATCGTGATATAAGCTTGATAAGTTGCCCAATCAGTTGTGATATCAACGATTTCAAACCAATTGACTGTTGTACCTGCTTCAAGAGAAAGACGAATTGATCTTGCTTGATCTACTTTTGCATCAAACGTTAATAAGTAAGTTGCTCTTGTATCAATGATTCTATTTTGTTGATAGAATTGAGTGCCATGAGGTACAGTACCAACGTTGGTAATAACTTGTGACATGATACCTTCAGCAATATTGACTGTAAATGTACCAGCACCATGCCATCCCCAACCATCAACTGCAGGTTGTGCATAAGGTGTAGATTGATCTATAGAGAAATCACCATTAATGACAACAAACTTGTTTTCAGGCATATCAACAGCTTCTTTAACATGTACTGTTCTTGTATAAACACCTTCATTTCCCGCAGCATCTTCAATGGTGTAAGTGATTGTGTATGTGCCTACAACATCAGCATCAAGATTAGAATCAACTAAGATATTATCTAAAGTTAATTCTTTATCAACGCTATCAAAGATTGTGACGCCAGCGAGTGGATCAAAATCAATACCTTTTCTAATGATGTAATCTTCAATACCACGAAGCATTGGTGCTTCAGTATCAACGATTTCTGCGATTCTTTCAATCTCGATATTATCTAAATAGATTGTTGTTGGTACAGAATTTGAGCCAACTAAGCCCATGAAGAATGCGAATTTACCATTTGAGTATCCTGGAAGTATATGATCAATATAAATTGTGTAAGTTGCCCATTCAGTGGTTAAGTCAACAATTTGGTCAAATCTTCTAGATGTACCTTCTTCAAGTGCGACTTGAATTGGTCTTGTAATATCGGCACGTGCATCAAATGTGATCTTATAAATTCTACCTTGTTCAATAATTCTATTTTGTTGATAGAATTGAACGCCAAATGTCGTTGTTCCTAATGTGTGAACATCTATCTTAGCAACACCATCTTTAATCATTACATCAAAGGATGCAGCACCATGCCAACCCCAACCAACATCTGCAGGTTGTGGATCTGGTTCTAATTGGTCAACTTCAAAATCAGGATTGTTTAAGACAAAGGTAGAAGGAGCTAAACCGTCAGCAACCGTAATCGTTCTTGTGACTGTCGTTGTATTACCAGATGCATCTGTTAAGCTGTAAGTTAAAACATATTCGCCTGGTGTATTGACATCCACTGTGCCAGTAATGACTAAATCATCAACAGTTAAATCAACATCCATATTATCAGATACTGTAATACCTTGTTTTGGATCAAATGTTTGACCTTGATCTAGCATACGTGCTGTTGCACCACTAATCGTTGGTGCGACATCATCTTCAAGACCTTCTTGTTCTATGAACTTAACATTATCTAAGTAAACTTTTGTTAACGCGTTACCTGATTGATCACCAAGATAGTTTGCATTGGTACCTCCACCAAAAATGAGTTTACCGTTTGTGATTGTTGGTACGTTCACGAAGAATTCAACTTCATATGTTTGCCATTCAGTTGTAAGCATGATTGCTTGATCAAAATAACCAACATATTGAGCATTTTCCAATTTAACAACAATCGCTCTTGGTGTATCAGCTTTAGCTTCAAACACAAATTTAAAGCCTTTGCCTTGTGGGATTGTTAAATTAGGTTGTGAGAATTGTGAACTCCACCATTGGTTACCGTTTGCAGTGATGTCATATTCCAAAACACCATTGACGATAGCAACCGTAGAAGCACCACCTTCACCAGCCCAGTGTGTCCATGTACCATCTAGTGGTTCAGAGAAATCACCATTTGTGATGAATAATTCACTTGTAGGTTGTACTCTAACAACAAGCTGACGATCTTGTGTGGTGACGTTACCTGCAGCATCTGTAATCGTATATGTCAACGTATAAATACCAGCGACATTTACGTCATATGTTCCAGTGATTACAATATTTGCAGTAATCGTACCATCTTTATCATCTATTGCAGAAACCCCTGCTCTTGGGTCAAATGTGTCACCAACATTGATGACAATATCTGATACCCCAAATAGAAGTGGTGCTACTGTATCAACAACTGGTGTTGGTTCTGTAGGTTCCGTTGGTTCCGTTGGAACAGTAGGCTCTGTTGGGACTGTTGGGTCACCTTGTTTACATGCTGCAATACCAAATACAATGAGCATGAGGGTGACTAAATAAAACAGTTTCTTCATATATTTTCCTCCGTTTTTTTATTTTGACGCATATGCGCTCAAAAACTATTTAATGATCTTTCTTAATTTCCACCATCTAAATCCAAAGAATCCTGCAGTACCTAGTACTGATAGAGATCCTATTGAAATTAAAATGATAGCTGCTGTACCTAGTCCAGGTTCTGGTGTTGGTTCAGGTTCTGGCGCTGGTTCACTAATGAGTACTTCAATTAGGTCACTCGTTAAATTAAGTGATGCACCACTTGGTAAAGCAGATTGGAATGTCGTAAATAACGCAGCATAACCTGTCGTTGTATGTCCTGTCATTAAGCCTGTCGTATCTAAAGTAAGTTCTGGTTCGTTTACGATAAATGTATATGTTGGCATGAGAGGATAGGTGTTTTTATTAGGTGATGCAAGTGATGCGGATAATTTAAATGCATCTGATTCACCGATGATGTATTCAAATTGGTATTGAGAAAGATGAATTCTATTAAATGTATTTTCTATGTAACTGATAAAGTCAGTTGTTATACCATTTACGCCATAGTTGTAATAGGTTGCTAGCATTGGAAATTCATTTAATGTCCATGGCCATACCGTGATGCCACGATGCACAAGTTGATTGATGAAATCTTGAGTTAGTGGACCATAATTTGGATTTAAAGTTGCGTTAATTGGAATGATGCTTGAGATCATGTTTAACATCGATAATTCTACACTTTGAGCATTAAGCACTGATGAGTTTAACCAACCGTTTGCCATTTCTGGATATATTTCATTGAACTTACGAATGTTTTGAGCACCAAATGCAATAATGACTGATTGATCATACATATCTTCTTCTTCAATTACAAGTTTTACTTGTTCAACAAGAAGATCATTTGTTGGTTTTAATTCTATGAACACAACAACATCTTGACCCTTCACTGCTTGTAAGAACTCTCTAAGTGTTGGAATTTTTATATCAGTTGAACCATTTAAATGATCTCTTAAATAAAGGTCTTTTAGTTGTGGCAAGAAGGAGTTTGCAATCGTTATAGGTTCAAAATCAGGTGCTGTTCTTGCTGTGGAGTTATCATGCATAACAATGACTTCAAAATCAAGTGTAATATGCACATCAATCTCTAATATATCTGCACCTCTCAAGATGGCTTCATGTGCTGACTCGATAGTATTTTCTGGTGCAATTCCTGCCGTACCACCAGTATAGAGTGCACGGTGAGCAATCATCATTGGTCTTCTCACATGTGTGTTTTCAGGGAATGTTGCATAAATGTCAAACAAACCTTCATAATCAGGCGTTAGAATACCATTTGCGCCAGATAAAATCGCTTTATAATGAGATTGTATGGAACCATTTGTTTCAACCCACACAGTCATAAGACGTTGCTGCATATACTCTACAAGATCACGATTCAAAAGATCAATAGGCAGTAAGGATGCAACAGCAGTTGCACGATTTGTTTCTTTTCTAATTTCGATCAAGTCTTCATAAGTAAGTGATGTTTTGTCTTCTAAATCAAAAGCTAATACACCTCTTAAAACACTATGAGCCTCTCTGGCTGCAAGAATAACTTCTTTATCCTTTGAAATGATAAAAGCATCCAAAATAAGGTTATTTCTAATGAGTTCAGCAGCTTGAACCGCGATTACTTCATCATTAGAATAAATCGCTGGAATTACTTTGCCATCTAAAGTAATAAGTGCTTCAAGTAATGGTGTAATCACTAGACCAGTATCACTTACTACATCTAAATTTTCATTCACTCTCATGATAGCTGTTGCAGGTCTTGGATCTAAGACCATGGAAGATAAATCTGCCATCGAATTAACAAATGATAGTGATGTTGCTGGAGCAACAATACCAGTTTCTGGTTCATAAACATCCACAACCTTAGTGAATGGATATTTTTCTGCAGTCACGTAGCTTTCAGGTAATGTGATTCTAATATTGTCATAAAATACGGTGACACTATCTGCTTGAACACCAATCGCACCACGACTACGTTCAAACATTGCAGTGTATTCAATGAGCTCAGTATCATTAATATACTCTTTTACACTTGTTTCATAAACATCAAGTTTTAATTGATAAGTCTTCGCAGGATCTAATGCTTCAGTATAAGAAGCAGTGATTGGTACATTCCATGCACCAGGTGTTCTTTTAGCAAACTCTACACCATCAGGCAATGAAGCATCCTGACGAATTGCCATTTGATAATAGTTTTCTGTATCATATCTAAACAAAACAGATGTCCAACGTCTAGCATCATTTGCTTGTGTCATGCGCATGTCAGTCTCGATAATATAATTGCTAAACGCGTCTAAATAGCTTGGGAATAAAACGATTGTTTGAGGAGATATTTGTAATCGCTCATTATTGATGGCTGCTGATCCACCAGTAGCACCCAAATTATTAAACATTCTTAATCCTTGTGGTAAAGCACCATTTGGCACACCAGAAAAGTCTGCTTCATAAAGCACATAATCTGTTTCAGAAGAAAGCTTTGTAATAAAGTTTATGGTCATGGATGTTGAGCTATAGGTGAGTGTTACTGGAAATACACCTTTTTCAGAAATGGTTATAGAAGTGGATGTGATTGAAACAGAAGGGTTTGTTGAGGATAAAGTTGCTTCACTCATTTGAATTTCTCCAAAAGACCCTTCGACATCAACCATAGTTAAATCTAGCACCTCATTCACATCAAGTAAGACATAATTTCTTTCTTGTGTTACTTTGAAGTTTTGAGATTGTGCAAGGGATGTACTTGGATTAAAGAATCCAAACATATAGCTTAAGGCTATAAGTAAGGTTAATACTGTGATTTTTTTCTTCATAGATAAACTCCTTTACAGTATGGGAAAACGGTTTCCCTAGTTTGAAAAAAATAACAAGCTATCTTTGATCAAAATAGGAAATCGTTTTCCCATCTTTTACAAAAAATAAGTGTTTTTTTGATTTTTCTCATGAAACACTTGAGCTAGTCTACGCTTGAATGCGTTTACATTTTGATTATATAAGAATAAAACATGATTGTCAATAAAGAAGTTTCTTTTTTATTTCTTTGTTGTATTACGCTCTATAAACGTCATTGGAATCTTATGAATGATTTGCCCATTTTTCTGATTTTCTTCAATCATTTTTAAAAGCTCTTTTGCAGATTTCTCGCCGATTTCCTTCATGTCTTGTCTAATTGTTGATAAGGCAGGCTCAAAATGTTGTGTAAAATCGATATCATCAGTGCCAATAACTTCAATGTCTTTTGGAATCCTCAATCCTTGATGTTCTAGCGCACGAATAACACCATATGCAATAACATCAGAAAAAACAAAAATAATTTCTGGTTTCGTTTCTAATTTAGAAATTACTTTTCCTATTTCATAACCATCTTCAAATGAAAAACCTTTTGTATAATAAATCTTGTTTGCTTCAAAATCCAATCTATTTTTTATTAAATTAGATTTAAAAGCCTCTGAACGATATTGAAAAGATCTTGATGTAAGCGGACCAGAAACAGCGACGATGTGCTTTAAGTTTTTTTGATTGGCATAGTCAACCATAAGTTCCACGCCTTGATGATCATCAGAAATAATAGAGGTTAGCCCTGGCATCACAATGTCTGCAGAGACACATGGATATTCAGATTGAACAACGCCGATAATATTTGGATTATTGATATTACCCATTACAATAAAAACGCCATCCACTTTTTTGTTGCGGCACCAATCAACATAGGTCATTTCATTGTTACCAAGTTTTGTAACGATCATGACAATCTCATATCCGACTTTTTCAACATAAGTTTTAAAAGCTTGTAGGATACGTGAAAAGAATGGATGCTCAAAACCAACGAGTGAAATATCTGAATATATAACGCCAATTGTCCAACTTTTTTTAGAGCTCAAAATACGAGCATTTGACATGGCAACATACCCCTCTTGTTTAACATATGCTAAAACACGTTCACGCGTTTCAGGACTGATGCGTCCTTTGTTATTCACGATTTTTGAAATAGTGCTTGGTGCAAGATTCAGTTCTTTAGCTATATCTACAATGGTTTTCTTCAAAGAATCCACCTCAAAACTATTATATAACACAAAAATCAATTTAAAAAAATGAAGTGTACCTCTTGACAAACAATTTTCTTTAAATATAATAAAAATTGGATTGGCACTCGTATATATGTAGTGCCAGAAGGGAGGATAAAACATGTTGAAACCATTAGAGGATTACGTTGTTCTAACGATGAAAAAAGAAGAGAGAACAACATCAAGCGGCATCATCTTAACAACAGAAGAAAAGGACAAGCCAGCTATCGGAAAAGTTATAGCTATTGGACCTAAAGTAGAAAATCTTAAAGTGGATGATGAAGTGATTTATCAAACCTATTCAGGGACAAAGGTCAAGCTTGATGGCCAAGAGTATTTAATCATTCAAGCCAAAAACATTTTAGCTATTATGAATTAAAGGAGTGAAAGCATATGAGTAAGGATATTCGTTATGGTAAAGATGCAAGAGCATCACTTATCAAAGGGGTTGATTTGCTTGCTGATGCAGTCAAAATCACCCTTGGACCTAAAGGAAGAAATGTTGTACTAGATAAAGGTTATGGCTCACCACTCATTACAAATGATGGCGTAACTATAGCAAAAGAAATTGAATTAAAAGACCCCTACCAAAATATGGGGGCTAAGCTTGTATATGAAGTTGCATCAAAAACAAATGATGTTGCAGGTGATGGTACCACAACAGCTACCATCTTGGCACAATCTATGATTCATAAAGGATTTAAAGCAGTTGAAAATGGTGCCAATCCTGTTTTAGTAAGAGAAGGTATTGAATTAGCATCCAAAGAAGTAGCTAAGAAATTATTAGAAAAATCAAGATCAGTTTCTACTTCTGAGGATATCGAAAATGTTGCAACAATCTCTTCAGGAAGCAGAGAAGTAGGTAAAATCATTTCAGAAGCAATGAAAAAAGTTTCACAAAATGGCGTCATTTCTGTTGATGAATCAAAAGGGTTTGAGACTGAACTAGAAGTTGTTGAAGGCATGCAGTATGATAAGGGATATATTTCACATTATTTAGTTTCAAATCGTGAAACAATGACCATTGATATGGAAAACCCATATGTGCTTGTTACAGATCAAAAAATTAGCACGATTCAAGATATACTGCCTATCTTAGAACAAGTCGTTAAAGCAAATAAACCATTAATGATTATTGCAGATGACATAGAAAATGAAGTCACTTCTACATTAATCGTAAACAAGTTAAGAGGTACGTTTAATGTGGTTGCAACCAAAGCACCTGGCTTTGGTGACCAACAAAAAGAAATGCTTAATGACATTTCAGTTTTAACTGGAGCTACTTTTTATGCAAAAGACTTGAATATGAAGCTATCGGACATGAGTATAGATGATTTAGGTACTGTGTCTAAAGCGGTCATTAAAAAAGACTCTACTACATTAATTGGCGGTCACGGACATAAAGAAGCCCTTGAAAAACGCATACAAGAAATCGAATCTCAAATGAAAACAGCAACTTCAGAATATGATAAAAAACGTTATCAAGAAAGACTAGCTAAGCTTTCTGGTGGTGTTGCAATCATCAAAGTTGGTGCAGCAACTGAGTCTGAACTAAAAGAAAAGAAACTTCGTATCGAAGATGCACTAAACGCAACAAGAGCGGCTGTTACAGAGGGAATTATCGCTGGAGGTGGTTCTGTATTAGTTGAGATCCAGCAAGAATTAAAAGCATCTTTAAAAGATGAATTATTTGATCGCTATAAAGGAATTTTAGCTGTCCTTGATTCTCTATCAGTGCCGCTTGTACAAATTGCTGAAAATGCTGGTTTTGATGGTAATGATATATTAGAAACTCAAAAGAAACAACCAAAAGATGCTGGCTTTGACGCAAAAGAAGGCAAATGGGTAAATTTGATTAAATCAGGTATTATTGATCCAACCAAAGTGACTAGAAATGCGATCTTAAATGCAGCATCGATTTCAGCTCTTATGATTACATCAGAAGCAGCAGTTGTTGACATAAAAGAAAAAGAAGAAACACCAATGCCACCGATGTATTAAGAAGAAATGGTTCGCGCCATTTCTTTTTTTTCTAGTCTTTTCATGTATAATAGAAGTATTGATTGAAGGGGGCTTATCATGCGCAAAATCCAAATGCAAAACCAGACAAATCGTATTAAAAGATATAGATATTTAAAAACAAGTCAAAGACATTATGAAAGACATATCACCTTAAAAGAAGAATCTCTTTATAAGCCACTTCTTACGACATTTTTAATCTTTATTTTAGTGATGATTATTGTATTTCCTACATCTATATTTGATAATATGATTCCTGAAGTGATGGTATTTTTAAGAAGACTTGTAGGATGGCTATCCTTATCTGCAACAGCCACACTTTTAGTGTTACCTGTTTCTGTTTATGATATTGAATTGATTAGGATTTTTTCTAATACAACGCTCTATGATACTTTTTATGTAATGTTTGCAATAGGGTTCGCGGTTTTCGCTGATACTTTGTTTGCTTATGTTGGCTATCGTTTCACAAAACAACTTACACGTCTTTTCTTAAGAAAAGTTAAGAAAAATGATGTTCAAAAATCGAATGAAAAGCTTAGAAAATATGGAAATTATGGCATGTTTTTCTTCGCTTGTACACCGCTTCCTTTTACACTCGCGATTTATACAGCTGGTGCATTAAGACTGCATAAAAAAGGATTTTTAATTGCAGTTGCGGCTGGTAGACTTGTTAAATATAGTGCATTTGCTTTATTTTTAAGATTATTTGGCATTAACCTAGTAGAAATAGGTAGAGATTTGCTAACCGTCATTTTCGGGTAAAACGCTTGTCTAATTTATAAAAAACATAATAAAAGCCATATTTTTCTCATAAGATATATCTGTTCATTACGATTTTCTTAAATCTTATATAAATTACTTGCATTGAGTCTCTACTTTGTTATAATGGTAGAGTCTTTTTAGTTTTTAGGAGTGAATCTGCATGATAATCAAGCAAAAATCAACACTCATTTTATATCTGTTATCGATATTGAGTTATATACTTTTTTATACATTTATCGTTGGTTTTGATCAAGCACATGATAAAGATTATTTAATTTTTATTTCTGCAGTAGTAATTGTCTTTTTTCAATTACTTCTCATACACATGAAATCAAACAACCGATTGCTAAAATCATCCATCATTTTTTTGATGTTTTTTTCTCTTTTTGAATTGTTGAAATTTATCTATCCATTACTTCATAGTTTCATGTATGAGGAACTCATACTAAGAACAATTTACGAATCTCTTATTATGATTCTTATTGGATGTCATGGTATAGGTATTTATTTAGAACTTCTCAATCAAGAAAAACAAAAAACAATTCATATTGGAACTTATGAATCAAATGAAGTTCTTTTTATTGAATTATTAGAAGCAACAAAGAAAGTTAGAATAGAGTATTCGGAAAGTTTTGCTAAAAAGTATCATATAGAACATAAAGTATCTATATACACATTTGATTCATTTAATGATATGATTGCACATCACGAAAATAATCCATGCAAAACGATAGATGATTGTATCAGATTTGGTGAAAACCATAAGTTGAGTGTAAAATTTCCAAACATTCAAGATCAGGTTCACCTACTCATTAAAAGAACCATGAAGCTTCAAAAAAGAGCAATGCTTATTTTGATTGATATTACGAATTTAAGCTTGGCAGAACTCACTTTAGAAAAAAGCCGTAAAACCATTGATCAATTGGAAACAGAAAGTCAAAAAATAATTAAAAACACAGGTGTCTACATCTCTAAAATGAAACCAGATGGAACTATTATATTTGCATCTGATGCATTATCAAGTTTATACACAAAAGAAAAAGAAGGCATCATAGGTCTTAACGCTATCAAATTATCAGAAAAACAAGGGAATACAGATCATAGCTGGTTTACACATACTCTAGAAAAGGGACACTCATTAGGAAATTCAACAGTTTTAACAAAACAAGGGCTAAGACATATTACATGGAAAAATGATTGTCTATATAATGATCAAGGTGAAGTAGAGTATCTTATTACTGTAGGTACTGATGTTACTGATATTACAAATTTAAACCAAAAACTTAAATATCAAAGTACCCATGACACTTTAACAGGACTGCTCAATTATCAAGGATTAATAGAACACATTTCAAATCTAGATAGATCAAAGAAAATTGTAAGTTTCTTTATAGACATCAAAGATTTATCCAATGTCAGAGATTATTATGGAAATGACATTGGGGATATCATCTTAGAAAGGATAGCAAAAGAACTGACATGCTGTGCCTTTGATGGTGATTTAGTATCAAGATACTATGGTGATCAGTTTGTTATTATTTCTCACGATATCAATGAAAAAAAGTTAATTCAAAAAATAAGTCATTTAAATACACACATATTGTCGTTGTATCATGTGAATCAAATACATGTTCAAATTAAAAAAAGCATTGGTTATGCAATATATCCTGATGATGCAGATACGTTTGAGAAGCTTATAACAGAGAGTAGTTTAGCGATGAAAAAAGCTCAAAATAGTAAGCATAATGAAATTATAAGATATGATTCAACAATGACTGATGACCTTAATCAAAATATCTCTATTGCATATCACTTACATCAAGCAATTATTAACCAAAAAATTGATGTGTACTTTCAAAAAGTCATAAACACTCAAAATCATCAAGTCTACTGTATAGAAGCACTTGCAAGATGGAAAGATGAAACCATGGGTTTTATCAGACCTGACTATTTTTTCGAAGTAGCTCAAAACTCAAATCTAATCGATTCATTAGAAGATTATGTTGTTTATGAAGCCATTAAGTCGTTTGCAAATATAAAGAAAAATGAACTATTCAAACATACGAAACTATCACTCAATCTTACACCACATACATTGCTAAAAAACGGATTTGCAAAGACTATCAGCAAGCACATTACTGAACATGATATCTTACCCAAAGAGGTTATTATTGAAGTTTCTGAAAATACTTTTGTGCATAATTTAGAAACGTGTAATCACTTTATTAAGACATATCAAAATGAAGGATTTTTAATTGCTATTGATGACTTTGGAAGCCAATTTTCATCCTTATCTATTTTAGAGAAAATATCTTATGACATCATCAAAATTGATGGGTCATTTATTCAAGCTTTAGATCAAGAGAAGAACATGATTATTATCAAAATGATCAAAAGTTTAGCTGAAGTAGGCAACAAACAGATGATTGCTGAAGCTGTTGAAACGAAAGAAATTTCTGAAAAATTATATGATATGGGATGTGTCTTACAACAAGGATATTATTTCCACAAGCCTGAAAAAATTGTCATACAAGAGAAATAAAGGGTTAGTCTTTATTTCTTTTTTTAACATCTCACTTAGTGATATAATGTTTTTGTAGGTGAAAACATGAATATTAGACTAAACTCAGAAAACTATATTAAAATCATAAAAAAAGATGACAAGAAAAGACCCCTCCTTTTAATATTACCTGGTGGTGGCTACATGATGACATCAGAAAGAGAAGCACTTCCAGTCGTTGAGGTTTTTAAAAGCGAATTATTTCATCAAGCAATCTTTTATTACCGTGAAACTCAGCTTTATTATCCTGAGATTTTAGAAGAAGGACATGCATTTTTAAAGGTATTAAAGGCTTTAGATTTTGTGTCAAAACTATACATTATGGGTTTTTCAGCTGGTGGTCATTATGCGATGATGCTTTCAAAAGCATATCCTCATCTCATAGAAAAGACATTACTTTTATATCCGGTGATTACATCAGACAAACCATATTTACATGAAGGATCATTTGAAAACTTACTAGGAGATCATCCAGACGCTTCTTTACTTGAAAAAGTTTCTTTAGAAAAACACATCGATCAAAAGTTACCCCCTGTATTTATCATGCATACCATCGATGATTTATCTGTCCCAGTTGAAAATAGCTTACGCTTAATAGATGCATTAAAAAAATCACACAATTATGTTGAAGCGCATCTTTATCCAACAGGTAGACATGGTGTTTCGATTGCTACCAAAGATGTTGCATTTATAGATATGGAGCCAAAAGCATTCATTCAATCATTTGGCTATTTAAGTGAGTGGACAAAATTAGCTAAAGACTTTTTAAGGAGGGATATGAAGTGATTCATATATTACTATCAAGAGGTATCTTAGGTTCTGAGCTTGTACATAAATATGCAAAGACATATATTAAATCTGATATGAAGGTTTTAATTGTTGCCTTATCATTTTTTGAGCAACAATTTAAAGATGCATCAGAGTATAACTTGTTTTATGGACCAGGTGGAGAATATTACGAAAAAATGGTAGGATCGTTTATACCTTATGGCATTCCAGAAAAACATATCGATTTTTTAAACTATTATAAAGATGATCAAAATGATGCACTAAAGAAAATCCAAAAAGCAGACATCATATACTTTCCTGGTGGGGCACCTGATTTGATGATGAAGCGGATTAAAGCACTTGGCATTGAAGAAGCATTATTAAAGAAAACATTCTTTATCGGTTCATCCGCAGGGGCAATGATTCAATTTCAAACATATCATATCTCTAAAGATTATGATTATAAGAAGTTTTCTTATGAAGAAGGTCTTAATCTCATAAAAGGTTATGGTATTGAAGTCCATTACAGAAGAAAAAAAGTCCAAAAAAGTGCGATGCGTAAAGTCCATAGAGCTTATAAAATCCCAATTATCACATTACCAGATGATGGCTGTATTATTGATCACGATGGTCAATTAAAGTTAATTGGAACTGCAAAATTATATTATGATGAAAAAGGCGTCATCTCATGAAAACCGCACTCATTTATTATGTATTTTTCAGCGTTATTCTTTTAGTTATGATTTATTTTTTCACACTTATTCAAGTCTCTAGATCAAGAAATTTAGACGTCTTTTTAGCACTACAAGAAGAAGCTGTGTCATCATTTAATTACGATGATTTTATTGCTTATCAAGCAGTTGCATATCAACATGTTTATACTGATGAAACAGATGACTTCTTTATTTCAGCCTACCAAGTGATTGCTAAAGATTCATCAGGGTATCGTCATCAATTTATGTGGATCTTAACTGAAAAAACGTCCATGGCACATGCTAGTACAGATGATGATGAAAATGATTTAACATCGTTAAAGCTTACCAAAAATGGAACAGATCAAGTCTTATTTGATAGTTCAATAGTTGATATTTATCAATCTAAACCGATATCATATGGCCTTGAAAAATATGGTTACTACTACTATATTTTCTTTTTGGAATCATCAGAAACGATAGATATTGAACATAAGGGTTATAATGGCGATATCATATATCAGTCTACAATTACTTATGACTATGAACCTTATACAGAGTCCAGTCAATTTTTACCGGGCATGACAGAGCAAAAAAAAGATGAACTCTTAGATATTAATACTTATTTAGGACCTGAAATGAGAAGAAATATTACAACCTTTTTAATTGTAGATATTTTATGCGGTGGTGCACTATTCATGTTCTTCAAATTTAAGAAGCAATAGCTTCTTTTTTTTTGATGCCATCTTTTGATTGATTTCATGCATCTTTCTATTATAATAAGCATGTAGAGGTGATAACATGAAATTTTATCGAACAAGTTTAAACAAAGAGGAAAGATTATTAGATATACCCGTACCAGTTGCCAAAAAAGGCAAGGATGGCAAAATTACTTTAAATCCTAAAGCACTAAAACAAACGATTATCGGATTTGGTGGTGCTTTTACTGAAAGTGCAGCTTATAATTTATCAAGAATATCCAAAGAAAATAGAGAGAAAGCCATTAAGGCTTATTTTGATCCTAAAGAAGGTATTGGTTATACTATTGGCCGTGTTTCAATTCATGGTTGTGATTTTAGTTTAGGTAGCTATCTTTACATCGATGATTACGATGACACACTAAAATCATTTAATATCTCAAGAGACCAAAAAATTATTGATCTGATTCATGATGCACAAAAATATACCAAAGAAAAAATCCAAATTTTAGGATCTCCATGGACACCTCCTTATTGGATGAAGGATAACAATTCACCCATTAGAGGTGGTAAGTTATTACCAAAGTACTATCAAACATGGGCTGACTATTTCGTAAAATTCATTAAAGCTTATGAAGAAAAAAATGTAAAAATCGAATGGGTTTCAGTACAAAATGAACCTCAAGCTGTTCAAAGATGGGATTCTTGCATCTATGATCACGAAGATGAGAAGAACTTCGTTAAAGTTTTAGGGTCTACACTTGAAAAAGAAGGCTTAAAAGATAAAAAGATTTTAATTTGGGATCATAACAGAGATGTCATGGTTGCACGTGCAAAAGCAATTTATGAAGACAAAGAAGCTTCAAAATATGTATGGGGTACTGCATTTCATTGGTATGATAACGAGCAGTTTGACGAAGTTAGAAAACACAAAGATCTATTTCCTGATAAACACCTCATTTTCTCAGAAGGATGTCAAGAAGGTGGCCCACATTTTGGAGAATACAAAGTTGGCGAACGTTATGGCAGAAACATGATCAATGACCTAAGAAATGGGACTGAAGCATACATTGATTGGAATCTCTATCTTGATGAAACAGGTGGTCCTAATCATGTGAACAACTTATGTTCTGCACCGTTTATGATTAAAATTTTTCATGAAGAACTGATCCAAATGATTTCTTATTACTATATTGGCCATTTTTCTAAGTTTATTAAACCTGGTGCACGTCAAATGGAATCATCTGGTCTAAAAGACTTATTATATTTATCTTGTATCAATCCAGATGGTACCTATGTACTCGTCATTCAAAATGAACATGAAAAGTCTTTTGATATCGAAGTTGAAGGGCTCCATCATGAGGTTTTCATTCATATTGAGCCAAGATCCATTCAAACCATTGTTTTATAAGATTTAGAGCACATGTCATGTGTGCTCTTATTTTTTTAAAATAAAGTTTATGAAAGCCCTTTACAAAATCGGTTTCCTCAATTATAATAAGAAATAAGAAACCGATTTCCGAGGTATGATGGCATGATTAAAAAAGAAACATTTCAAAAAAATAAAGGCTATTACTTTCCGCTGTTTAATCTTAAAGGATTAAGATCAGCAATCACACCTTATTTTGGTGGAGATTTAAAACTTGATCAGCATCATTATGCTTTAGAGCCCACAACCGAAGTAGATTTATATAACAATATATCATCACGCAATGTGATTTTTTCTGTTGATGGTGTTCTCTATTTTTTAAATGGTCAAACAGAAAGACAATTACACGATGATGTAACCTATGAAACAGGATTACTCTATCAAAAGGTTATAAGACATAACAAACACCATAGAATTGAAACAGTTTCCTATATACCACTAGATCAAACAGTAGAATTACATGAGATCGAGTATACAAATATCACAAAAAATGATCAAACCATTATCGTAAAAACAGCTGTACCAATTTATGGTAGAAGTGCTGATAATTTAAGAGACCATCGTCATGTAACGTCGCTTTTAAATCGTATCTACACACATGATTTTGGTGTCTATACACACCCAACACTATCTTTTGATGAACGCGGACACCAACAAAATGATACCTTCTATAGTGTTTTCGCAAAATCAAATCATCTCAAAATCGAAGGATTTATCCCAGTATTAGATGATTTCATTAATGGTGGTTCACTTCATTTCCCGCTTGGTGAAAAATTGATTTCTGCAAATCAAAGAATTGATGGTTATGAAGCCATCGGTGGCATTCAATTTAAGAAAATCACCTTAAAACCAAACCAATCATTTAGCTTCATAGTATCGATTGGTATTCATAAAAACGAAAAAGATATGTTTGAAGGTTTAAGTTATTTAGATGAAAAAGCATTTCATAAAGGACTAGAAGATGTTCAATCATTTTTTGAGTCTTATCTATCAGGATTATCCTTTAAATTTCACGATGAAAAGACCAGTGATCAACTCAAATGGGTGACCTTGCAGCCCATGCTAAGAAGATATTTTGGCAACTCCTATCTGCCCCACCATGATTATGGTCATGGTGGTCGTGGTTGGAGGGATTTATGGCAAGACCTTCTTGCACTCATTATGATGCAAGATGATACTGTGTTTGATCTCTTATATAATAATTTCTTAGGTATTAGAATTGATGGCTCAAATGCAACGATTATCGGTGATGCCATAGGCGAATTTAAAGCCGATAGAAACATGATTACCCGCGTATGGTCAGATCACGGGGCTTGGCCACTTTTAACAACTAAACTTTATATGGATGTAACCGGGGATCTTAACTTTTTACTTAAGAAACAAGCTTATTTTATGGACCAATTCACGCATTACACAAAACAAACAAGACCTAAAACCAATCAAAATAGACAAATTGATGAGCATGGTCAAGTTTATGAAGGTACCATTTTAGAACATTTGTTACTCCAAAATCTTGTCGGACATCACCATATCGGTGCTCATGGATTTGTAAGATTAGAAGATGCTGACTGGAATGATGGTCTTGATATGGCACATGACCTTGGTGAAACAATTGCGTTTACGCATATGTATGCATCAAACTTAAAAGTGCTTGCAAACTTAATCAATGCTTTAGATGTAGAATCCTTAGAATTTTTTGAATCACTGCATAAGCTGTTTGATTTAAAACCAGCGCTTAACATCTTCTTTGACGAAGTTAAAGATTTTAAAGGTAAGAAAAAAGGAATTGCTAAAGAAAAGCTTGTTTTAGCGCTTCAAGACTTATATGAAAAACGGATTAAGCATCTTCATCAAAATGGTTTCAAAGAAGATCGTTATCAAAGTTATTTCGATAATGATGGTAAGGATGTTGACTCATCATCAACGATGAATTTAACAGGTCAGGCCATTGCCTTATTATCAGAAACGCCCACTGTTGAACAAGCTGTCCTTATGGCATCAACGACAAGAAATATGCTTTTTGATGCTTCACTTGGCGGTTATAAATTAAACAGTAATTATCAAAAAGTCTTAACAAACATGGGACGTGCATATGGGTTTGCTTATGGACATAAAGAAAATGGTGCAACCTTCTCTCACATGGCAGTTATGTACGCATATGGTCTATATCAATATGATTTAGTTTCCAATGGTCATGAAGCAATGATGGCGCTCCTTAAAAAAGCTCAAGATCCATCTTCTAAGGTATGGGCAGGTATACCAGAGTATTTCAATGATCGAGGCATTGGTATGTATCCATATTTAACAGGTTCCGCGTCTTGGATGTTACTGCTCATGCGTAATTTGGTCTTTGGTATCAAGTTTGATTTAGGGAAGCTATTTTTTGAACCTAAGCTAAAAAGAGAAGATTTTATCGACGGTATCGCAGTCATAAATACATATTTATTTGATCGACTAACAAAAGTTACTTATCACAATCCAAAAGGATTAGATTATGGCTTTTACAGCATATCAAAAATTATCATGAACGGCAAAACCATCAAACAAGGCATCACATCTATTGATGGTGACATAGAGGTATATTTAGATGAAGTATTATGATATATACGATTTTAACGGCATTGGATATGAGAAACTTTTCCACCACAGAGATTGGCGTGTTGCAGTCTTAAACTATATTGATGAACTAGAAGTTGATGCGCTAAAATACATGGAAGCCCACAATTTAACAGATGAAGTCTTTGTTTTACTTGAAGGAAGTTGTCATCTCTTTTTTGCTGAAGTCATCCATGATGAAATCAAATCTATCTGTGCGCTTAACTTGGAAAAACATAAGGTGTATAAAATTCCAGCAGGTATCTTTCACACGCACACCTTAAGTCATGATGCAAAGCTTCTGATCATCGAAGAAGAAAACACATCTGATCAAAATTCACCAAGAATTTATTTAACAGAACAAGATAAAGAAATGATTAAAGAGGCATATGAACGTGAAAGAAATGTATAAACTTCTTTGGGAAGATACCTTTAATTATCAAGGTTTACCAAACCCTGATTTATGGACCTTGGAAACTGGAGGTCATGGCTTTGGAAACAACGAAGCTCAATATTATACAGATCGTATAGAAAATGCAATGGTCAAAGATGGTGTTTTACACATCATCGCAAGAAAAGAAGACTATTTAAATAGACACTATACATCCGCCAAAGTCACAACGAAACATAAGAATCACATCAAATATGGTTCCATTCGCATTATGGCAAAAATGCCTAAAGGCAATGGCACTTGGCCAGCACTATGGTTTTTAGGTGAAAATATGGATCAAGTCGGTTGGCCAATGTGTGGTGAAATCGATTTATTAGAGCATGTTGGACACAACCCTAACCAAATTCATTTTTCTTTGCATTCCAAAAAGAGAAATTTTGGCATTGGTACACAACTCACACATGTTATCAAAGTGGAACGTGCGACAGAATTATTTCATGAATATCGCATGGATTGGGACGAAAAAAGTATTTCTTTTTATGTCGATGGCACACATCATGTGACATTTACAAAAAACAAGAAAGAAACAGTTGAAACATGGCCATTTGACGCACCATTTTATCTTATTTTAAACGTTGCATTAGGCGGTATTTGGGGTGGTATCATTGATGATACAATCTTCCCTACTGAAATGCACATTAAATATGTCAAAGTATATGAAAGAAGTGATGCAGTTTGACAAAAAAACGCACGATTTACACGATTGCAGAAGAGTTAAAACTTGCACCGGGAACCATTTCTAAAGTTTTAAATGGCACAGGTAATGTATCTGATCACACTAGAGAACGTGTGCTTCATTACATTAAAGAAGTAGGCTATGTGCCAGCCTCATCAGCACGCATGCTGAAATCAAAAAGAACATACACTGTAGGTGTGGTTTTTACTGAAGAATCCGATATTGGATTAGAGCACTCCTTTTTCTCAAGTATTTTGCAGCATTTTAAAACGTATTTAGAAAAAGAAGGTTATGAGTTATCATTCATCGTTAAGAAATTAGGTAAGCATGAATTATCTTATTATGAATGGTGCATGAATAAACGCGTTGATGGTGTCTATATCGTTGTAGGTAACTATAGTGATAAAGGACTATATGAGCTCGTAAATAGCGGTATTCCATGTGTTTCTACAGACATGATTTTGCCAGGGTTACATACTGTAATCAGTGATAATGAGCAGGGAATTAAAATCTCGCTTGATTATATCCAGCATATCACACACAAAAAACATGTCGCAATGGTATCAGGTCCCCTTCAATCTAAAGCGTTTCATGAGCGCTACCTAGCTTTTGAAAAACTCAGTAAGGAGATGGGATTTGTAACAGATGAAAAAGATGTAGTCTTTGCAGAATCATTTGGTTTTACAAGTGGCTATAATGCTATTCATCAACTTATAAAGCAAGCAAAATCAAGACCAGAAGTCATTTTAGTTGCCAGTGATGACATCGCATTAGGTGTTTTAAAGGGGCTTAAAGATCTTGAGATTCAAGTACCAGAAGATGTTCAAGTTATAGGTTTTGATGACATCGCATTTGCGAAACATTTCACACCTTCACTAACAACGGTTGCCCAAGACCGCAAAAAACTTGGTGAAACTGCTGCAAAATTATTAATTACACTCATGGAGAACCCGGATGCTGAAGTGAGTGAAATTGTTAAATTACCTGTTGAATTAATTGCAAGAGATTCAACAAAAAAATCTTGAAATAAAAATATTGAAAACGGTACCATATTATGGTATGATATAAGTATCAAAATAAAGAAACCGATTTCCTAAAAGATGGAGAGCAATTATGTACACACAACAATTTAAAGATTATCAAAAACTCAAACCATTCTCGAGCTTTCTTTCTGGCATTGCTGGCAAAATGGGGATTCCACTATGGTCATTTTATGTCAATAGAGGACAATTAATCTCATCCTTTGGTTTAAGAGATAAAAATGGCATGATGATGGAATTTTTTCCAGCCAATCAAGCGTATCATTTTGTATCAAAGATTGGATTTAGAACATTTATTAAGATAGATGGCAAAGTCCATGAGTTTTTCAAAGAATCTAATAGCAATCAACAGATCTTCATTCGTGCAGATCAAGTTAGAATAGAAGAAATCAACGAAACACTCAATGTTAAATTATCAGTCACATATTTCACATTACCTAATGAAGGTGTTGCTGCACTCGTTAGAAAAGTAGATCTTGAAAGTCTTGATGGCAAAAAAATCAACTTCGAACTTATTGACGGACTTGCTCAAATCCTACCTTCTGGTATCGATTATGGTGGATATAAGGCAATCTCTAATTTGCTTCAAAGTTGGATGGCATCTGAGCATGATGAACATTTCGTCTTTTACAAACTAAGAGCATCTACAGGTGACTCTGCAGAAGTTAGTGAAGTCAAAGATGGTAATTTTTATCAAACTGTAGGATCAAAGAAGCCTTATTATATTTCAGATTACAAGCTAATCTTTAATGAAGATACATCCTTAACAACACCTTATGGTTTCATTGAACACAGTTTCAATGATCTGGTGATGATTCCACAGACACACGTCAATCAAGTACCTTGTGCAATGTCAGCATTCGATTTTAAGAATACGCATAAGGAAACACTGATATCACTTATTGGTTATGCAAGCGATTATGATTACCTAAAGACATTCACTTCAAAGATGACTGTCACTTATTTAGAATTAAAAGCACAAGAAAATGAATCTATACATGAAGCACTTATGAGTGCTGTAGAGACTAAAACAAATGAGCCCATGCTTGATGCATATGTCAAACAATGTTATTTAGACAATGTATTAAGAGGTGGAGCACCCATGTTATTTGAAACAAAGGATGGCACTGTAGGTTATCATCTTTATTCAAGAAAGCATGGTGATTTAGAAAGAGATTATAATTTCTTCTCTATTGAACCAGCATTTTACTCACAAGGTAATGGTAATTTTAGAGATGTGCTTCAAAATAGAAGAAATGATTTACTTTTTGATCCACAATTAAAAGATTTTAATATTTATCAATTTGCGTCACTCATTCAGGCTGATGGGTATAACCCGCTTTCCATTGAAGGTGTTAAATTCACATTTGATGGTGATTTAAAGAAATGTCCCGAAATACTTCATCCACTATTAAAAAATGAGTTTACACCAGGTGAGATAGCAACTAAACTCTATCAAGCAAATCATGAAATTGATGATACATTAAAACAAGTGTTAAAAGATAGTCATGTGGTTATCAAAGCAAATTTTGGTGAAGGTTATTGGGAAGATCATTTCACTTATCACTATGACACCATTGAAAGCTTCCTATCCATTTATCCTGATGAGCTTAAAAGACTCATGTTTCAACCAAAATATCCATTCTTCAAATCACCCGTTAAGGTATTAAAGCGTTCTGAGAAATATGTTTTAACCAATGATGGTAAAGTCAGACAATATGGTGCAATCAAGCATGATCACCATGCAAAAAGTGGTTGGTTAAAAAATAAAGAAGGCATTATTAAAGTCAACTTATTTGGGAAGCTTTTAACACTCGTCTTAAATAAATATGGACACTTAGATCCTTATGGTATTGGATTATCCTACGAAGGCGATAAACCTGGTTGGAATGATGCAATGAATGGTGTGCCTGGATTATTTGGTTCTGGTGTTTCTGAAACCTTTGAGTTAAAGAAGATTGTCGATTTACTCATTAAAGTGATTCATACGTATGATAAAGAAGACGTCTACATGCTTGCATCAACAGACGTTTTGGCTAATCATTACTTAAATGTACCTGAAGAGGATGATTTCAAAGCATTTAGTTATCGTATGGATGGCCTAGAAAAATATCGAGATGCACTTGATCATGAACAAACTGTTGAAACAAATCAATCAGGACATTATCTCAAAGTTTTATTAAAGATTCAAAAAGATTTAGAACACGCAATTCGAAAAGCAAAAGATTTAGGCGAAGTGATGCCAACCTATCTCACCTTTGAAGCAACATCTTATGATGTCATCAAAGATGATAAAGGAGAAAAAGTGATTGGACATTATGGCTTACCACTTGTTAAGGTACGTGCATTTGATATGAAGCCACTCCCTATTTTCTTAGAAGCACCAGCAAGATACCTTAAATCACTCGCATCAAAAGAAGAAGCGAAAATAATCTATCAAGCAGTCAAAAAAACAGGTTTATACGACAAACCACTCAAGTTCTATCAAACATCTGTATCCTTAGATGAACATGGACATGAAATTGGACGTATTAGAGCCTTTACCAAAGGTTGGTTAGAAAGAGAATCAAACTTCTTACATATGACCTATAAATATCTACTAGGTATCTTAAAATCTGGTTTATATGATGAATTTTTTGAAGAAGTTAAAACAAACTTTACATGCTTTATGGATCCCAAGGTTTATGGTAGAAGTCCTGTTGAAAACTCATCGTTCTTAGCTACCTCTACAAACCCAGATCCTAAAAAACATGGTCAAGGCTTTGTATCAAGACTTACTGGTTCCACAGCAGAAGTACTTTCCATGTGGCGCTACATGTTCCTAGGTGAAAAGTTATTTAAAGATGAACAAGGCGAACTCATCTTTGAATTAGCACCTAAGTTACCTGCATCTTGGTTTAAAGATGGCAAAATCTCAGTAAATCTCTTTAAAAATACGGTAGTGACATATCATAATGAAGATCATATCAACACATATGATCAAAACGCAGAGATTTACAAAATGACCTTAGAAAAAAAGAATGAGATCGTAGAGGTCAACGATCACAAAGTTATCGGTAAGTGGACAAGAGACATCCGAGAAGGGTATGTCTATAAAATAAATGTCTATATTAGAGGAGGAAAATAAATGAAAAAACGCATGTTACTCGCAGTACTTGTTGCTTTATTTGGTTTTGTGCTTATTGCATGTAAACCAGCAGAACCTACAGTACCAACAGAGCCAACGGTACCAACGGAGCCAACAGATCCAACAACTCCAACGTTGACTGCGATTACTTTTAGTGGTATTTCATCTACGATTCAAGACATCGAATTCGAAGCTGTCTTTAATGTATTAGATGGTATTACTGCGACAGGAAATGATGGTATTAATTATACAAGTCAAATCACGTATAATTCAATTTCTACCATTTCAGCTGAACATTTACTTGACACAACAAAAACAGGTCCAGTTGCGATCCGTTATACTGTCCAAGTAGGTACAGTTTTAGCGCAAGTGTGGCGTTATTTAAACGTCTTAACACCTGATAGACCGGACGATGCACTGATCGTTAATGGCGATTTTGCGCAAGGTACTGCCTTCTGGGATGATGGTGCAAACGGGTTCTTCGTTGCTGACGGTGCTGAATTGACATTATCAACAGAAGATGGTGCACTTAAAGCAGAAGTTGTGGCTGGTTCTAATCTTTGGACACCAAGATTTGGTCAACAAATGGTACCATTTGAACAAGGTAAGGCATATAAAGTACAATTTGATGCTAAGTCAAGTGTACCTAAGACAATTAACGTTCAAGTAGGTGAACTAATTTCTATGGCACCTTGGTTTGTTGATTTCAAACCTGGTCAAACAGAACATCATGATCTCACAACTGAATGGGCAACTTATGAATTCTCATTTATGATGAATCTAGATAACCCACGTGGTGGTGTCCTATTCGAAATGGGTACACTTCTAGGTCAAACAATTGATGCAACGATTTGGTTTGATAACATTATCGTTACTGAAACTGTAATTGGTGAAGACACAGTTAAACCAACTTTAAGTGGTGTAAGACCTTCAGTTCAACTTATGGTTGATGATGCATTTGATCCACTTGCTGGCGTCAGTGCTATGGATAATATCGATGGTGACTTAACAGATGCTATTGATGTTGAAATCTTCTTAGTAGAAGGTGAAACTGAAACTTCAGTTGAATCTGTTGATACATCAGTTGAAGGTGTATATCGTATCGTCTATACAGTATCTGATGCTGCTGGCAACGTTCAAACTGCAGAATCTATGGTTGAAATCATCTTAATCCTTGTAGAAAACTATCCAGGTTGGAGAGCATTCTTAAACGATTGGGAAGGTACTGCTGGTGAACTTGTTGTAGCTAACGGTGAATTAAACCTAAACCTAACAGCAATTAATGCATATGCTGGTTGGAATATTCAAGTGATTCAAGATGGAACTTCACTTTATGATATGGCTGATAACACAGGTAATATCATGTTTGAAGAAGGCAAGACTTATCGTGTTACTTTTGATGCAAAAGCAACTGTAGCTGGTGAAATTAAGCTTGCAATTGGTCATGCTGGTGGTGGTTGGACTCCATATCACGAAAGTGCTATGACAGCAATTACAACCGAAATGGCTACATATACATTTACTTTCACATTAGATGATGAAGCTGCTGATTATTCAGTTCCTGCACAATTCAAGATTGAATTAGGTGCATTATTTGGTGGTCAAACAGCACCTCAATCATTTACTTTAGACAACGTGAAGATTGAAGTTCAAGAGGGTGAGGATTTCGTTGCTACAGATTTAATTTTTAACGGTACAATGGATGATCAACCTGTATTAAATACTTACGACTTACCAGAATGGCGTGCATTTGCTAACAACTGGGAAGGCGGAGCTGCTATTATCGAAGGTCAAGACGGTGTTTTAGCGTTTATTGCTACAGGCATTAATGCTTATCAAAGCTGGACAATGCAAGTCATTCAAGATGCAACTGCATTAACTGGTGCTCCAGATAACACAGGTCATATGGCTATGGTTGAAGGTAAAACTTACCGTGTAACATTTGATGCAAAAGCGACTATGCCAGGCGATATTAAGTTAGCTATTGGACATGGTGTTGATGGTTGGGTTCCTTATTTTGAAAGTGAAATGACAGCTATTACTTCTGAGTGGGCTACTTATACATTTACGTTCACTTTAGACAATGCAGAAGCTGATTATTCTGTTCCTGCACAATTTAAGATTGAATTAGGTAATTTACTCAATGGTAAAACACCTCCACAAACTTTCTATTTAGACAACGTCTTAATTGAAGTAATGGAAGGTGAAGCTTATATTGATGCTGAGTTAATCGTAAACGGCACAATGGATGGCGTACCTGCAGTAGCTCCAGCTTGGGTTGGATATGGTTTAACTGTTGAATCAACAGTAGAAAATGTGACTATCACTTATGCTGACACTCCAGCACAATGGTGGAACAATAACGCTCAATTACCAATCGATTTTGATGGCACTAAGAATGCAATTAAATTTGTTTTCACAGGTGTTTCTGGTCATACATATCTATTCAAAGTTGAAGGTAATGGTCAAGCTAAAGAAGTACCTCTATTAGCTGATGGTACAGAACAAGAAATCACAATTGAACTTAACATGTTAACTGAAGCACAAAGAGATGGCTTGAACTTAATTATTATATTTGTTCAAACTGAAGGTGCATCAGGTGTTGTTGTTGTTAATCATTTCGAGTATGCAATGGTTGAAGAAGAACCAGCTGCACCAACTTGGACAGGTTATGGTGTAACAGTTGATGATACTGAAACAAATGTAAGTATCACTTATGCCAATACACCAGCTGCTTGGTGGAATAATAATGCACAATTAGCAGTATATAATTTTGATGGCACTAAAACTTCAATTTCTTTCACTTTTACCGGTGTTAATGGACATGAATACATGTTCAAAATTGAAGGCGGTGGCGCAGCAATCGAAGGTTCAATGGTTGCAGATGGCACTGAACAAGTCAAAGTACTTGATTTAAGCGGTTTAACAGAAGCTCAAAGAGATGGCTTAAATCTCATTGTCATTTTCGCTATGACTGAAGGTTCTTCAGGCACTGTTGTTGTAAACGACTGGGTTTATGGTGAGTAATCAACAATCCCATTTGTATTATTGAAAAATTGAATTAAGTGTGTTGGGGTATTTTTACCCCAACTACACTCATCAATAGGAGGAAAATATGAAAAAAATATTATCGATTTTCATGTTAGTGCTCTTTGTATTTGGCTTAGTGGCATGTGGTAATGGAGATACAACACCAACGAACCCAACAAACCCAACAAATCCAACAAACCCAACAAATCCCACGGATCCAGTACAAACAATTGCATTAACATATGCAGACTGGGGTGACCAAGAACTTAATCAATTAATGATTGATGCGTTTATGGAAAAATACCCACACATTAATGTAACATTAAGAACTGATATTTTAGGTGCTGGTGCAGAATTTACTGGTAACTTAGTTACAGCAGCTCAAGCAGGTTTATTACCTGACGTATTTGCTACAGATAATGTACCAACAGTGATTAACGCAGGTTTAACATTAGACGTTGCTGAGTATTGGGATGCAGATCCAGATACTCAATTGGTCTATGACAATGCTGCATTTACAGGTGTTTATAACGGTAAACGTTATGCGGTACCTTCATTCCAATTCTTAAAAGGTATCATGATTAACTTAAGCATCTTTGAAAATGCAAACTTAACAACTGTCGCTGGTAAATATCGTACGGATGTGAATGGCTATCCAACAAAGGATTGGACTTTCTCAGAATTTATTGAAATTGCTAAAGCGATTAAAAATTTCGACCTTCAAAATCCTGAAAATATCATTTTAGGTTTTGATACATGGTATGGTTCACCTGACTTCCAACAAGTTTGGCCAATGATGAATAATGCCAATGTACAATATGATACATGGGATGGCGAACAATTTAACTATACAAGTGCTGACTGGATTGCAGCAATGCAAAAGAAAGTTGAAATTCATCAACTCGTTGATGGTACAACGACTAGACTTCCAGCATCTGTTTTTGATGAAAATGGTGTGCTTACCATTCCTGAATTAGGTGGTTACCATATCCAAACTGGACGCGGCGCTATGGATATTGAAGGTTCATGGCAGTTCTGGGTAATCAATGATGTTGAAGAAAACTTAGGTCAAAAAATTGGTTTCTGGCCATATCCATCAGGATCAGAAGGCTTATTCCCACCAACGATTCTTGACTACCAAGCTGTTTCTGCACAAACTGCTCATCCAGCTGAAGCATATTTACTTGCTAAGTGGATGACATTTGGTCGTGAGGGCTGGGAAGCTCGTTTAGACATTCTTGAAGCACGTAGAGAAGAGGCTATTGCTAATGGTGAAACACCACAATTCTTAGACCGTTTCCCAATTGCTGATTATCCAGGTGTTTGGGATAGAGTTGCTAATCTAGTAGATGGTATCGAAGGTATTGAATATACATTAGACCGTATTTCTCAAGCTAAGCCAGACTTAGACAAATGGTTACCAGGATATAAAGATTTCTGGGCATGGGTTAATGATCCAGAAAACCCATATAACTGGGAAAACTTAGTAACTGCTGGACCAACAGCTGTTGCTGAATATGCAGTACAATGGGAAAATAAGGCAAACGAACTTGTTCAAGCTTTATTAGCATCCATGGGTAACGAATAACAAATCAATCAATGGTAAAATAAGAGGGGAATTTTCCCCTCTTAAAACCATGATAAATGGAGGACATCATGAAACAATTTTTTCTATTCTTTAAAAAGGGTATGAGACCAATCAAACAATTTTTTAGCCAGATGACTGCCAAACGATACATCACACTCTTTCTAAGTGTGTTTTTTATATTATTAGTCACTCTCTCCTTTTTTAAAAAATCTGAAATGAATCAATTTTATGATCCTGCACCTTTTTTGTCTGACTATGAAAATGTCTTGATTTCTGATGCATATAATCAAGCACTTTATACAACTGTGAAGCAATCATATATTGCAAGAAATGTTCAGGATTCTGAAGTTATAAGAACTATTTCACCTTTAAATATGCAAGGGGAATCAGTTGATAGCACACATTCACTCTATGGAGATCAAGCAAGAGATTACGAGGCTTATTCGGGACTATCAGTCAATCCCTTACTTTTAGACCGTCATAAACCGATTACGTTTACAAATCCATCGAATGAGTCTGGTTTATATTATTTTAGTTTTGACTTTCATGAATTAGAAAATAATATTAATCAAGCTCAAATTAGCATAAAAATTAATGGAGAAGCACCTTTTTATGAAAGTCAAACACTTGTTGTACCCTCAAAATGGGTATTAGCTACGACTGAATTTAAGCTCGATCGTTATCAAAATGAAATTCAACCCAATTCACTTAAAGTCTATGAATGGAGAACACATAATGTTTATGATTATCGCGGTATGCATCGTGGTTTATTTGCCTTTGAATTAAATCCAGGCGATGAGATTACGATCGAATACGTAAATGCTCGTCTTTTGATTGGTGCATTTCATTATGTATTAAATAAATCTATTCCAACCTATGAGGATTATCTTCTTAACAATTCTGGTAATCTTATAGATGAAAAAATTACAATCGCAAGCAGACATATGCTACATAGAAATGATCCATCGATAAGACTTAGACCAGAACAAGATCCATCAAATATCTATTACAACACACAATTTTTAAGACTTAATGTGATTTTTGGTGATTCATGGCAAAATTCAGGTCAATCTATTACCTATGAAGTAGAAACTGAACAAGCAGGTTATTACCATTTATCCTTTAAATACCGACAATATCTTATTAAAGATTTACCTGTCTTTAGAAAAATCAAGGTGAATGGAGAAGTTCCATTTGATTACCTAGAAAGTTATGCCTTCCCATATACAACATCCTTCTTAAATCGTACACTTGTTGGATCAGATGGTGAACCTTTAATGATTTACCTAGAATCAGGTAAAAATGAAATCACATTAGAAGCCGTCAATTATGTTTACCGTGAGGTTGTAGAAGTTTTACAATACACCATGAATGAAATCAGAAATCTTGCACTTGATGTAAAAAGATATACCTCTGGTGGCACAGATCGTTATCGCGACTGGGATATTGATACCTATTTTCCATCTGCAGCAAGTGATATTTATTCATGGGCAATTCTATTAGAAGATACCTATGACAAATTATTATCACTATCAGACATTGATGAACCTTCAGAAATTGGTAATATGAAGGTTGCTGCAACGAGACTAAAAAACATCGCATTAGATATAAATAAACTACCAAGCCGTATGGTCCAGTTCTCTGATGGAGATTCCTCAGTCAACCAAATGTTAGGTAATCTAACGCAACGTTTAATGAGATCTAACATGGAGCTTGAACGACTTGTTTTCCATGGCGAACAAGCCCTTCCAAAACCTTATGCAAATATCTTTGTTTCCTTCTTTGAAGGTGCAAAACGACTTGTTTTATCATTTATTAACAATCCATATTCTGCATCTCAAAGAAGAGATGATGAACTCACTGTTTGGGTCAACCATCCAAGACAATATATTGAAATCATGCAAACCATGATTGATCAAAATTATGATAGTGATATTCGAATTACACTTTCTCAGATGCCTGATCAAAATAAACTTATCCTTGCAAATGCAAGTGGGCAAGCACCTGATGTTGCAATCGGGGTGAATCACTGGATTCCTTATGATTTTGCAGTAAGAAGTGCATCTCTTGATTTAAGACAGTTTAGTGGTTATGAAGAAGTTGTCTCTAATTTTACACCAGGAGCGATGATTCCTTATGTATTTGAAGATGGTGTTTTTGGCTTACCTGAAACACAAAACTTCTGGGTCACTTATTATAGAAAAGATATTTTAGATAGTATTGGTGTTACTGAAATCCCACAGACATGGGATGAAATTATTGAGATCTTACCACTATTACAAAGTTACGGCATGAACTATTTTGTGCCTCTTGCACAATTTTCAGGCCTTAAGCCATTTGTTGCTACAATGCCATTTATTTACCAGTTTGGTGGAGATTTATACACAGAAGACGGTATGTCAACCGCCATCAACTCAGAAGAAACATTGCGTGGTATACGCTTAATGAGTGAGTTATTTACGCTTTATAATGTACCTAAGTTTGTCGCAAGTTTCTACAATAATTTTAGATACGGAACCATTCCGATTGGTATTTCAGATTTATCAACATACATCTTATTAGAAACAGCTGCTGTTGAGCTTGATGGACTATGGGGTATGGATCTACACCCAGGTGTTTATGATAGTGAAACGGATGAAATCGTTAGATATTCATCAGTCGGTGCACAAGCATCAATGATTATGTCTACGACAAAATTTCCGCAAGAATCGTGGGACTTTTTAGCATGGTTTATGTCAACAGAAGTTCAAAGTGACTTTGCATTCTTACTTCAAAGCACCTATGGTCAAGCTTATTTCTGGAATACAGCCAATGTTGAAGCATTTAAGACTCTTTCTATGCCGGATGAATATAAAGATATTGTTCTTGAACAATGGGGTTATGGCTTAGAAGCATCTAGAATTCCAGGTGCTTACATGGTAGAAAGAGAAATATCTAACGCATGGACGAAGATTGTCTTTGAAGGTACCAACCCAAGACAGGCTTTAGATGAAGCAGTGCGTATCTCAAATCGAGAGATTATTTACAAGATGGGAGAATTTGGGTACACAAGAAACGGGGTCATTTTAAAACCCTATCGTGTCCCTAGTATTTATAATATCCACGAGTGGTTAACGGAGGTGAATCATGCTTCGTAAAATGAACGGTCCGGCATGGTTTATCGTGCCCTATTGGACGTTATTCTTCGTCTTTGTTGTTGTCCCTGTATTAGCGGCAATCTACTTATCATTTACATATTTTAATGCAATTCAAGCACCTGAATTTATCGGTATTACAAACTACATCGAGTTAATAACGATGGATACAGTGTTTATGCAATTTGTTTTGTCAAACACCTTAAAGTTTGCACTTATTGTAGGACCGGTTGGTTATTTACTATCATTTATACTTGCTTGGATGCTTTCGCAAATTCCAAAAACACCAAGAACTATCTTAGCCATCATTTTATACTCACCATCATTAACGATGGGTGTTGCACTCGCTTCGATGTGGCGTATTATCTTTTCTGATGATGCGCAAGGTTATTTAAACAGTATTTTAATGAACGCAGGTATTATCTTAGAGCCCATTCAGTTTTTACAATCACCTCAATATCTTATGACCATCATGATCGTTGTATCATTATGGAGTAGTATGGGTGTTGGCTTCTTAGCGATGCTTGCTGGTGTGTTAAATATCGATCAAACACTCTATGAAGCAGCATATATGGATGGTATTCGAAATAGAGCTCAAGAAATTTTCTTTATTACAATACCTTCGATGAAACCACAGATGTTATTTGGTGCCGTTATGGCGGTTGTTACGACGTTCCAGGCTGGAGGCATCGGTGTTGCATTATCTGGGTCTAACCCGACACCACAATATGCCGGTCAGCTTATCGTTAATCATATTGAAGATTTCGGATTTATCCGATATATGATGGGCTATGCAGCAGCAGTTTCTGTGGTATTACTCATTTTGGTTTACTTTATCTCTAAAGTGACCTGGCGAATTTTAGGAGAAAGGGAGTGATCATATGGCTAATACATTTCAAGGTTCAAAAATAAACCCAACACGATTTCATCGTAGTCAAGTGCCATTCTTTGCGTTCTTAATTCCTTTTTCGATGTTAATGTTATTACCAATCGTTTTCATCATCAATCACGCCTTTAAGCCTCAATCAGAATTATTCGCATATCCGCCTCGATTCTTTGTGAGAAGACCAACCATTGATAACTTCTTAGAACTATCACGGGTTGTCTCTGCCTCTGGGGTGCCTTTCTCAAGATATGTTGTTAATAGTTTACTTGTGACCATTATTGGTGTAACACTCGCGATTTTTATCACGGGTTTTTCAGCATACGCTTTATCCAAGCTTAAATTTAGAGGTAAGAAGTTCTTATTCGAGTTAAACACACTCGCACTCATGTTCGTGCCAATTGCCGTTCAAATTCCACGTTATTTAATTATTGCACAATCGGGATTAATTGATCGCTATTTAGCACATATTTTACCTGTCATTGTCATGCCGGTTGCAATGTTTTTGATTAAGCAGTTCATCGATCAAACACCGAATGAACTCATTGAATCTGCGAAAATTGATGGTGCTTCTGAAATGGAAATCTTTTTAAAGATTATCATGCCAATTATTGCACCTGCAGTCGCTACTGTTGGTATTCTCGCTTTTCAAGCAATCTGGAATGATGTAACGACTTCAGTCTTATATATTAACGATGAATCTAAGCGAACGCTCGCATTTTACATGATGAGCTTAGTATCCGCACAAGGAAACACTGTTGCAGGGCAAGGGATGGCTGCTGCAGCAAGTTTAATCATGTTTATTCCAAATCTTGTGCTCTTTATTATCTTACAAAGTAAAGTCATGAATACCATGGCTCATTCAGGTATTAAATAATGAAAAAAATAATCATTATCTTCCTATTTGCAGTCTTACTTTTCCTACCATCCCTCAAGGAAGTAAACGCAAACGGACTTCCTTATTCAACCTATACGTATAGTAGTTCACAACGTCGTATTGTACCGACACAAGATGCATATTTACCACTTTCAATGAGTTTTACATTAGGTGGTGAAGCATTAAATAGCCCACGTGATATTACAGTCGATAAGGATGACAATATTTATATTGCTGACTATGGTAATGCAAGAGTCATAAAATATTCTCTTCAAACAGATGACGTTATGATTATTGGTGAAGGCATCCTAAACCAACCAACCGGTGTCCATGTCGGTCTAGATGGTCATTTATATGTTGCAGATTTTGGCAACAAAGCAGGCTATCAATTTTTATACAATCCGAATACTGACACCTATACATTGGGTACGATTTATCAAAAACCTGTTAACACACCATTTTTTAGACCAACAGATGCATTTGAGCCTACAAAGGTTATCACAGATAGAGGTCATAATGTCTATCTCCTTTTAGCTGGTAACATCAATGGTTTAGCAGAATATGAAAACAATGGTAATTTCTTTGGTTTCTTTGGTGGTAATCAAATACCAAATACATGGGATAACGTTTTAAGATCTGTTCTATTTGATGAGCAACAAAGAAGAGACTGGTTCCAAATGATTCCTAAACCTGTTTATAACATCGCTGTTGATAATGATGGACTCATCTTAACAACAACTAAAGATGTAGATGGTTATAAGAAGTTAAACATTGCAAATTTAGTCTTCAATGAATCAGTATGGGGTTTCCCTGATAATGAGGATTTATTTGTGGGTCCATATGATACGGTCTTTTCAATCAACCTTGAAGGCTATATTACAGAATATGGTCCTGATGGTTCAGTGTTATTTATTTTTAGTGGTCAGGATTTATTCAATCAAAAAGGTATGTTTAAAGTGCCTTCAGGTATAGCAGTTGACTCTAGAAATAATATTTACGCCATTGACCAATCGACTTCAGCACTTCAAATCTTCATTCCCACAGAGTTTGCTAATCTTGTGCATTATGCAATCGAACTTTATCAAGATGGTCGATATGCTGAATCTCTCATTCCATGGCAAGAAGTGTTAAAGATGAATGCTTTATTCGACTTAGCAAATCAAGGTATTGGTGATGCATATTTCTCAACAACACAATATGAGTTAGCAATGGATTATTATGAGATTGCTAGAGATCAACAAGGTTATTCAAATGCATTTTGGGAAGTAAGAAATCAAGCATTACTTTCATCAGGTCAAGGTATTATCATTTTCTTACTAGCCTTTGTTACACTCTTTATATTAAATAACATCATTCATTTTATGGATTATGTGTTAAAGCCTGTTAGAAAGCTTAAAGAAAAACTAACAAAATACAAGCTCTACAACGAACTTGTTTTCCCATTTTACATCTTCAAACATCCAGGTGATGGCTATTATGGCATTAAGCGAGAAGCTAAAGGGTCTAATTTATCAGCAACCATTTATTTACTCCTCTTTTTCATCGCTTACATTTACTGGATTTTTGAAACAAGTTTCTTATTTAATAACTACATACCAGCAGAAATTAACATGTTTCAACAAATCGTTACTGTGTTTGTCCCATTCTTCTTATTTGTGGTAGCAAACTATTTAGTATGTAGTATTAGAGATGGTGAAGGTAAATTAAAAGATGTGTATCAAGCAAGTGCTTATACATTACTTCCAATGATTATTGCTTTCCCAATTCTAACGATTGTTTCAAAAGGGTTAACCTATAATGAAGCATTTATTTATGAAACATTAAGCTTCATTGCATTTGCGATTACAGTCATTTATGTCGTTATCATGGTTAAAGAAGTTCATTTCTATGATATGAAGCCAACCATTGGAAACATTCTCATAACGCTTTTTACAGGTATTATGATCTTAGCAGTATTATTTATTGTATATCTACTTTTAAACGAAGTTTATGTACTCATTACAGATATTATAAGGGAGTTGATTGTCCGTGGCTAAATCGTTAAAATATCTCATGATTATTGCTTTAACTATCATGTTAACATTTGGCATTGCCTATGGCAATCAACCAGATGAACCACTTGATGGTACTGATATACCCTCAAATTTTGGGTATATCAATCAGCTATTATTAGAAAGTTCAAGATATACACAAACAGATGATATACCTGGTGAGATTCTCAATGCATATCGTACAATATATACACTATCATGGACAGATGAGCAATTAGACACATTAGGTTTTGAGTTGATGTTTGAAACAGACCAGTTGAAAATATATTTTGAAAAAGATTCATTTTCAATGATGATTGAAAATAAAGAGACAGGTTATTTTTGGTCATCACGACCAGAATTCCAAGGTCGTTCAGGACAAAGAGAAGATAATGTAGCTGCACGTAACCTTAAAAACTCAGGTCTTTGGGTACAAACAGTACGTGTCAATGACTTAGGTACATTAGATGTGCCCGTTCAACAATCAATTTTGCAAATTGCTGAGCAAAGTTATTTAAATGATGCAGCATTTGATCCTGCAAATCCAGATCCACTAAGACCATATGAAGTAGAACCAGGTTCTTATAGAAAAAATCGTGTGGAAGTTACCATTATTGAACAAACTGCAGATTCTTTTACAACACGAATCGAACTTAAGCAAATGCGCATTAATTTTGAAGTAACGATTTCAATTGTTGATGGTAAAGTTGAAGTCTATATCCCAACGGATAAAATTGAGGAGTTTGGTGAGTATAATCCAGAACTAGAACGTAGTTTTGTTACACGACTTTTATCGATTTCAGTTTTCCCATTTATGGGTGCTTCAAGAGAAGATCGTATCCCAGGTTATTTGGTCATTCCAGATGGCATTGGAGCTTTAGTTAGAACAAATAACTTTTACAATCAAACATTCCAAGCAAGATTTTTTGGTAGTGATTTAGGTCAAGCGAACAATATCTTACCTGAATTAAGCTTACCTATTTTTGGAAATATTCACGAGCCTAACGCAAATGGCTATTATGCGAATATCTTAGAAGGAGCCGAACACTCAACATTAATTGCTGAATTATGGGGTAGCGGTACGAGATATCATCGTATATCAAATCGTTTTAATGTAAGAAACGTATACCGTTTCATTATTAATAAAGCAGGTGAAGGTAATAACACCATTGCAAATGAGTTTAACCCTTCGGATTACCGCATTCAATATACATTCTTATCAGATGATGATGCATCTTATGTAGGTATTGCAAAGGATTATCGTGATTTACTCATTGAAAATGATGTGCTTTCTGCAAGAGAAAATAATACATTTGATCAAATTCCAGTACAGTTAAGTTATATCATGTCTGATCATGAGCCAGCATTTATTGGTACATCACGAGTTGAAATGACAAGGGCAACAGATATTATGAATGCATATGATCTGTTTAAGGATGAAGGCTTATCGAATCAACAAATCACTTTAATGGGTTGGAGTAGAGACGGCTTTATAAATCGCGCACCTTACCGTACAAGATTATGGGATAGGGATGTTGATGATTTAATCTCTCATGTTACACAAGATGGTAATGATATATATTTTGAAAACAACTATACTGTAGCATCTCAAGCATCAAGAGGTGTGAACTATAACAGAGATGTTGCACGTTCACTTTCTCGACTAAAGATGGTTTTCCGCTCGCGTTCTTTAACAATGCAGGTGAGTGAAATGTATTATCTTTATCCAGATTCAAGTCTTAGATTTGCAAAAGGTGACAAGTCATTCATCGAAGATATGGGTGCATCAGGATTCCATATTTCAAGTTTGGGTAATACACTTTTTAGTTACTATGACGGAAGAAACTATTACAGAACCGACGCAATAGACTATTATCGTCAAATTGCAGCACTATTCCCACAAGTTTTACTTTCAAGACCTAATCAGTATTTATATGAGTACATGGATGGTTATATGGATTTACCTATTACAAACAGCCAATACGATTATTTTACAGATTTGGTACCACTCATTCCTATTGTTTTAAAGGGTAGTGTTTCTTACTATGCGTCTTACTTAAACTTCAACGCACTAGCTGAAGATAGATTACTCACTATGGTAGACTTTGGTGTCAATCCAAGTTATGTATTAACTGAAGAAGAAACCTATGAAATGAGATATACACCAGCTTCAGTCTTTTATACAACGACACGTTCTAAATATCAAGAAGAAATCGTTTCGACTTATCATTATTTAAATGATGCATTATCACTTGTATTAAATGCATTTATAGAGGATAGAGAAGTTATTAGAACTGGACTCGTAAGAGTTACTTATGATAATGGTGTCATTATTTATGTGAACTATACCTACCAGAATCAAACTGTTGGTGATGAATTGATTCTTGCCAGAGATTACAAGGTGGTGACGTCATGAAAAAAGTCTTTAAGCCTATCAAAACTGTGCTAAATAGCATTAGTTCCTTTTTCAAGATGATTGGTTCTAGCATTCATAAAGGCTTTGCATGGATAAAGAAACATATCATTAAAGGCTATGACCTTTGGTATGATTGGCATATAAGAAAAGTAGAACCTATTTTAGCCAAAATAAGATATGCACTCACCCATAATTTCCTTTATAGAGTTGATGGGCTCACTCACATTTATTTTTCGTTTATCAAGATTAAGGTAACTAGAAAAAGAAGAGAAAGTTTTTATGGCTATATGTTTATATTATTATGGCTTGTTGGCTTTTTAATCTTCACTTTATACCCTATGTTTTATTCGCTTTATTTAAGCTTCCATGAGGCATATTATCGTTTAGAATCTGGGGTTGTAACAACATTTATAGGTTTTAGAAACTATATTAACATTGCAAGAAGCCAATTTTTACTACCACTTTTTGGGTCTTACATTGGAAAAATGTTCGTTTCTGTACCACTTGTTGTCGTATTTTCAATCTTGATTGCAGTGCTAATCAATAATCCAATTAAACTTAAAGGCTTTTGGAGAACCATCTTTTTCTTACCAGTTGTCATTTCAACTGGTCCAGTCATTCAAGAGCTTACCAATCAAAATGCAACATCTTTACCTTCATTACAAAATAGTGAAATTTTAAGCTATATCAGTAGAAATTTAGGTGATTGGATTGCAGATCCACTAGAACTGCTATTAACATCTATGCTGCTTATTTTATGGTATGCTGGGATTCCCATTTTGATATTTTTGGCAGGCTTGCAAAAAATTGATAATTCCATTTATGAGGCTGCATCGATTGACGGGGCTTCTCCATGGGATCGTTTTTGGAAAATTACATTACCATCTATTAGCCCTTTAATCAGTGTTGCAGTCATTTATATTGTCGTTTCCATGTCACTTTTTGTGGAACCAATGGGTATTTTAGATCAAGCACGTATACATATGCTTGTGGGTGCACCAGATGACAATAGATGGAACGGCTATGGCTATGCAGCTGCGATTGCTTGGATTTATTTCTTGCTGATGGTCATTATTATGGCAATCTTCGTGGGTGCAGTAACCCTTAAGAGAAGGGAGAAATAACCATGAAAACTAAAATCGATAAGAAACAACTCAAAATTAAAGCAAGAAAATTATTGTTTGGTATGAATTTCGTAGATGGACTTGTCTATAAAATCGTTATTTATACATTGCTCATCAGCTTTAGTTATATTTATCTATATCCTGTGCTTTTCATGTTCGTGAATAGTTTTATGAGCGTAAACGACTTAATTAATCCAGGGATTAAATGGGTGCCTACCGCACTAGAATATAGCAATTATACCCGTGCTTTTGCGGTACTTAAATTACCTGATTCTATTTTTGAAACAACATCCTATGTTTTAAAAGTCACTGTATCAGTCACGATTTCATCTGCAATCATTGGCTATGGATTTGCTAAATTTAACTTTCCACTAAAAAATGTGATGTTTGCACTCATGCTTGCAACCTTTATATTACCATCACAAGTAACGATGGTCGCAAACATGGTTGTCTTTAGAAATCTTGGTCTTATGAGCACACAAAACGCTATGATTTATCCTGCCATTTTAGGTCAAGGTGTCAATGCGGCGATTTATATTTTAATTTTCTATCAATTTTTCAAAACGATTCCACAAGTCTTAATGGAATCTGCAGAAGTAGATGGCGCATCACAACTTAGAATTTTCTTACGTATTGCCATTCCACTTGCTATCCCATCATTTATTATTGTGTTTTTGTTTAGCTTTGTATGGTACTGGAATGAAACAGTCATTACGTCACTTTATGTGGGTAATACCATTACATTACCACTTAAGCTTGCACAATTTAGAGGTACATACATTGAACTTTTCCCACCGGGAAGCCCAGGTTCTGCCCTCAACGAAGCGATTATTTTAGCTGGTAATATGGTCACCATCTTACCACTCCTATTATTATACTTTGTCGCTCAAAGATATTTCGTTGAAAGTATTGACCGTACGGGTATTACTGGAGAATAGGAGGTGTCATGAAAAAAATACTCAGTTTAGTTTTTCTTCTATTTATACTTTTTGGTTGTGAGAATCCCTCAACTGTGTCAACAGAACCTACTGAACCTACCACACCAACTATAGAACCGCTTGAACCTTATGAATCATGTGAAGTGCCTTATTTAGATCAAGTTTGGGTTTGCACATGGGCTGATGAGTTTAATGGTGATGCAGTTGATGAAAGCAAATGGACATTTCAAGATGGTGGCTATGGTGGTGGCAATCAAGAGGTACAATATTATACAAGAGATAATACTGTCGTTGAAGACGGTAAACTAAAAATAACAGCTAAAGTAGAGTCCATGGGTGGTAAAAATTACACATCATCAAGACTCCATTCCCAATATAAAGCAAATTTTAAGTATCAACGTATTTTAGTATCAGCAAAAATGCCATCAGGTAGAGGTACTTGGCCAGCGATTTGGATGATGCCTACTATGAGCGTCTATGGTGGATGGCCAAGATCTGGTGAAATTGATATTATGGAATATGCTGGTTATCAAAAAGATGTGATACATTCAACCATTCATACGAGAAAGTTTAACCATAATCTAGGCACACAACTTGGATATGAAAGTATATTTGAAGGTGCTGAAACATCCTTTAAGGTTTACGAACTTATTTGGAAACCAGGAGAACTTATAACGTATGTTGATGGCACACAATTAGGGATATTTAGATATGTACCAGGTTTTAATCAAGAAGTACCATATCATTATGCTTTCCCATTCGATCAAGAGTTTTTCATGATTTTAAATTTAGCAATTGGTGGTACATTTGGTGGTGTGGAAGGCATTGATCAAAGTGCGTTTCCTACAACGATGGAAATCGATTATGTGAGAGTTTATACTCAAGATTACAACATATACGATGAGGAAAGACCGACTACGCCTACAAACATTCAAAATACCAGAAACACAACAGCTGGTCCAAGACTACCATATACCATTTTCTGGAATGCATCACAAGATGATATGGGTGTTGAAAGATATAATATTTTTGTCGATGATGTCTTTCATGGATCAGCAAATTTAAACCAGTTCACTTTTAAAGATTTAGTCATTGGTGAAAGTTATAGTGTTCAAATTCAAGCAGTTGATTTTACAGGTAAAACATCCAATTTATCAGATAGTTTTACTTACACACACAACTAGATATAACAAATATATACACATATGTATTAAAACGCATATGTGTATTTTTTTATTTATCTATAATTATGGATTTTTTTATTATTTTCCTTTAAAATTACTTCACTTTCATATATAATAAGGGTGTCGGGTTCGATGATGATTATGCAAGAATATGATCCTTTATGATGATTTTTTTGTACATCATTTCCGACATGGCCCTGATGACTAACCCCCCCCAAGTCATCAGGGCTCATTTAATTTCATATCAAACATTCTTTTATAGAAACGTGGTATAATGTAAATATAAATTCTTAATTAGATGTTAATAGAGGTTTTGGAGGTAAGCATGGATGAATCAGAAAATACTACTTGTCGAAGATAACGTCTTAATCAGTCGTTCCATTGAATCTAAGCTCAAAGAGGAAATGTTTGAGGTTAAACCAGTCTTTAATGGTGAGGACGCAATCAATCAATTTAATCAAATCACCTATGATGCTGTGCTTTTAGACCTCATGTTACCAATTAGAAGTGGTGAAGAAGTTTTAAGACATATACGTTCAAAAAGTGATGTGCCTGTCATTATTATTTCTACCAAAGATACAGATGTCGAAAAAGCAGTTAACCTTGGTTTAGGTGCTGATGACTATTTATCAAAACCTTTTTCCATGTTAGAGCTTGTTGCAAGAGTTAAAGCTGTTTTAAGACGATCTCAAAAATCTCAAGAGAAAGACCAAAAATCAAAACTCGTCGTGGGAGACTTAGAAATTAACTTTTCTAATTATGAAGTTAGAAAACAAGGACAAGTTGTCGATTTAACACTAAAAGAGTTTGAAATCCTAAAATTACTTATTACACACCCTGATCAAACATTTTCTAAACAACAAATGTATCGTAGTGTTTGGGGTGAGGAATATTACTATAATGACAACGTCATTAATGTCCATATTAGACGCTTAAGAGAAAAAATAGAAGATGATCCATCCAATCCTAAAGTTGTTATGACGATGTGGGGATTTGGGTATAAATTAGGTGATGTAGAAATCAACGCATAAAGCGCTTTATAACAAAGTGCTTTTTTTCTTAATATAAACTTAATATTTAAGTAATTTTTTCGATATGTTATTTTGTTATAATGACGATGTATGGGAGGGTGCTTATGAAATCATATCATCTTGCTTGGGCTTTTTTCTTGACGTATGATCACAGAAAACAAAGGCTCGAACTTAAATTTTCAGAGACTTTTCAAGAAAAACATCACATGAACCAAGCTTCGCTTATTTTTGAACACGAGACTTTAAAAGAATGTATTCATAAATATGACTATCGAAAACTCGCCTACTTTAGTGAAGGGCATTCAAAAACATTTGACACGCAATTAAGATTCAAATTAAAGAAAGATAAAACCTATTTAAAAACACAAGCTATATGTCAAGCAGTGCCTAATGGGTTTGAATGTGTTTTGATTGAAGAAAAAGTATTGTTTGAAACTTCAAGATCATTATCAAAATCGCACAAAGAAGATATCGAACTTGAGTTTTTAGCGCATCATGATGTCAAAAACATGACTGAGCATGGCTCATTATTAAAGATGAAACATCAACTGAATACATTTTTTGAAAGACAGACGATTTAAGAAATTCTTAATAAACCCATCATAAATATGTAATATTTGATGATTATAATAGAAGTATCTTAAGTTTAGGAGGTCCCATCATGAAATATGTGATCATTGCACTTACATTGTTATTGACATCTATGGTTTTCGTCTTAGAAGTATCTAAAGCACATGCGACACATATTGAAGTCTATACGATTCAATTTGAAGATCATGAAGGGGATACACTTGAAAAACTCTATTATGCTGCTGGTGCTGATTTAAAAGATGTAGAATTACCAGAAGCACCTTATCGTGAAGGTTATCAATTTGTTGGTTGGAGTGAAGTGTTGCCAGAAACTATGCCAAATGCTCACTTAATCTATGAACCAATATACGTACAAGTTCAAGTTCTTAGAATGACATTTTAAAGATAAAAGCATCCCACAGGATGCTTTTTTTATATTATTTTGTTAAGTTCCAAAGCTATGAGTGATGCGAATAATTTAGCACCATAAGGTGACAAATGTGTATCGTCATTTAAGCCATTAGGAAAATTGACATGCTCATTTTCTTTTAAATGTAGATAAACTTTTTTAGAATTTGTTTCACCAAGTTTATTTATGATGTCTTGTGTCATTTGATAGGCATCAATAAAGGCCACATTTAGCCTTTTTGAGACCTCTTTCATATATAAGGGGTAATGAGCAACAGCATCCTTATCAAGAACGCCTGACTTAAATTTCCGACGTGTTATCGAGGATATTAATACAGGTGTCGCACCATGTTTTCTTGCAACAATGATCATGCACTCTAGGTTATCTTGATACATGGTTTTTGTTGTGTATCTTGATGGATCTTCTATTTTTTCATCATTATGTCCAAATTGAATGATGAGATAATCATCTGTTTTTATCTCCATATCAATTTTATTCATACATCCTAAATCAATAAATGACTTTGTAGATCTTCCGTTTTCAGCATAATTTTTCACTTTAAAATGAGGTGAAATATAATCTTCTAAATATTCACCCCATCCACTTTCAGGTCTTTTATTTTCAGCTTTTTTGGCTGCTGTTGAATCACCGGCAATAAATAGTGTTGGCATAGTCTCACATCCTTACAGAAGTCATTTTAACATAAGTTAAAGCGTGATATAATAAGAAGGGTGAATATCATGCATATATTAAGTTTTAATTTAAGAGTCAATGTCAGTGTTGATGGCAAACATGCTTGGCCATACCGAAGGGATGCTGCAATCGATTTTATGAAAGAAAAGGAATTTGATGTCATAGGCTTGCAAGAAGTGACGCCTGATATGTATCAAGATCTTTTATGTGCATTACCTCATTATCATTTTATATATCAACCAAGGGATACATATGGTGAGGCTGCACCACTACTTGTCAAAAAAGACAGTTTTGAGATCATAGAAGAAAATACATTTTGGTTAACAGATACACCTTTTGTTCAGTCCAAACTAGCTGGTAGTGCATTTCATAGAACGGCTTCCTATGCTGTGTTAAAATCGAAAAACGGTCATATGTTTGCATGCTTTAACACACACCTAGATTATTTAGATGGCCATACTATTTATCATCAAACAGCATATTTATATGAAATGATGAATAATTTAGCAGAAAAATATCAGGCTTCCTTAATTTTAACTGGCGATATGAACCAACATCCCTTAGATCAAGCAATTAAGTTTTTATCTCATTATCTGGAGTCATCTTACCAAGATATAACTGATTATGGTTTAACATACCATGGTTTTTCAAGTAAAGAAGATGGTTTACCAATTGATTACATTTTTTATTCTAAGGATTTATTAAAAACAGCGTTTAAGATACATCATCATACATCTGATACGTATCTATCAGACCATTACCCAATCTCTATAAAATTAAAAAAATAAGCCACTCATCTGAGTGGCAATTTCTTTTTAAGTGGTACCCCGTGTAGGGCTCGAACCTACGACCCACTGATTAAGAGTCAGTTGCTCTACCAACTGAGCTAACGAGGCATCTTTTTTGTCATGCATTGATAATTATAGCATATCATTCATAAATTGCAAGCCCAGAACCCCATTTTTTCCTTTTTTAAATGAAGAAATCAAGGGTTAAAGGTATCTTAAGTTATATCATAAATGATATAATGGTAAAGAGTAAAAGAGGCATACCTATGAGATATACATACACATTAGCTTTTCTAAAATACCAAGACCAAATCCTTCTTGTTAATCGGAAGAAAAAACCCTGGATGGGAATATGGAATGGACTTGGAGGAAAAATTAAAGAGGATGAACATCCTAATAATGCGCTTTTAAGAGAGCTTAAAGAAGAGATGGGTTATCAATTTAGAGAGGATCAACTCTTTTTTAAAGGTACGTTAACCTGGAATACGTTTGATGCCAGTGGACAAGGGTTATATCTTTATGTCATAAATTTAGAGCACCCATTAAACATTAAAACACCTTTAAACACAGATGAAGGCATTTTAGATTGGAAATCAATATCTTGGATTATGGATCATGATAATGTCGGTATTGCTCATAATATACCTTACTTCTTACCATCGATATTAGAGGAAAAAGATTGTTTCCATTTTCATTGCATATTTGAAAACAAACGTTTAATTTCAGTATCTAAGGAGGTTATTTCATGCCGCTTATCATTATAACGCTGTCACTTATTTTCATCTCTATCATTATATTTACATGGATTCAGCTTGATTTAACAAAAAAAGCGAAACTTCTAAAACATGAAACCTTAGAAAAACTAAGCACATATGGCAAAGTTTATAAAGAAGGTTTACATACACTTTTTGATTATAAAGATGAAACGTTTGAACTTTTATTTTATCGAGTAAGACAAAATAGTGAACTCACAATAAATAGCAGAACAATTTGGGAAATAAGAGATGCAGGTTCATCAAGTCTTGTGGATCAATCAGCATTTTTATCAAGCCCATATAAAAAAATCATTATCATATATCCTTCAACATTAGTCATCAAAAGGTATATCAATGAAAATGAAATGGAATTTGTTAAAATCAATAAATCTTTTTATGATATGTATGTTTTAAGAGCATTTGAACTTGATCAGTTTCTTTCGAGTGAATTATCATGAAAAACATATATGCTTTTTTCATTTTTATTTTACTAAGTTTATTTTTAGTTGCGTGTACTTCTGATAGATACAATGATGATGGTATCATTTTTACTGATGATACACCATTTGAAATCGCTTTAAATGAACCGAATTTAAAGATATTACAACTGACAGACTTACATCTTATTTATGGTAATGACAACCATGATAGAAAAACATATAGTCTCATGGAAAAACTCATATTGTCTGATCATTACGATTTTATCGTTTTAACAGGTGATCAAACCATGAGCCCAAAGGCTCCAAGACTTTATAAAACATTGATTTCTTTCATGGAATCTTTTGAAATTCCTTGGACTTTTATGTTTGGCAATCATGATACAGATTATCATACATATCAAGACATTTTAAAAGTGATAGAAGACACAACGTACTTATATTTTAAAACAGGACCAAGATTTGAAATGGTCTCTGTTGGTAACTTTAAAATCACATTCACTTATGAAGATGAAGCATTTTATCATCTATATGTGATGGATTCAAAGAGTTACCAATTGGTAGATGGTAAAAAAGATTATGGTTGGATTGATGAAGAGCAGTTTGCTTGGTATAAACAACAAATCACACTTGACTCAAAGCCACATTCACTATTCATGCATATACCTATTGAAACTTTTGAGTTGTATGATTCTTATGCATATGAAGGTGTTTTTAGAGAAAAAAAGGTTTATAAACAAGGTATGAATATCTTTAATATTGATGAAATCACACCTCTTTCGAAATTACAGGGACTCTTTGTAGGACATGACCACTTAAACGATATATCTTTTAACTATAACGGTGTTATTTTAGCTTATGGAAGATCTACTGGATACAATGGTTATGGTGACCTAGAAAAAGGTGGTAGACATATTGAAATCTCAAACAATCATGTATTAACGACCTATGTAAAAACCCATACTGAGGTGATATCATGACATTTAAAAACAGAATCTTTATCTTTTTATTGAGTTTTATGGTTGGACTCCTTGGTCTTCATTTTTTAGGAACCTTCTTGTTATATCTTGTGTCAGTTTTTACAGGTATATATGTTATCTTTGGCACTAAAGGAGGTAAGAAAGATGTTTGAACTCATGATTGCTTTGTTCTTTTATGCGTTTTATGTTGCACTTTTCCTATGGCTATCGCTTTTTATCTTACGAATCTACTTCGTCATTAAAGAAAGATATAATCTTAAGGAAAAGCTGATTATTCTAATTGTACCTTTATCTATAGGATATTATCAAATTGTTTCAAAAAACAAACAAAGTCCTTTTTATAACTTTATCGTGATATTAACATGTATAAGTTGCTTGCTTGCATCTATCCTACCTATTTATATGCATTTGAGGTTAAATATCATATGAAACATCATGTCATCAAAAAACAAAATAATTCAGAAATGTGCTTCGTGTGTGGTATCTCAAATGATGCTGGTCTTCATACTAAGTTTTATGAACTTGATAGTAAGAGACTCATCGGTGTTTTTCAAGGGTTTGATCAGCATCAAAGCTACCCGAATCGCATGCATGGAGGTATCATTACAGCACTGCTTGATGAAACGATTGGTAGAGCTATTCAAATAGAAGAACCGAATCTTTTTGGTGTGACAGTTGATTTAAACATTAGATTTTTAAAGCCTGTCCCACTAGATGAGACACTTTATGCAGTTGGATATATTACTTCAAATAAACGCATCTTGTTTGAAGGAGAAGGCTATTTGACTAATGATAAACAAGAAGTGCTTGCCACATGCAAAGGTAAGTATATGAAACAAGATGTGCATAAAATCGTGCATAGCGATGATTTTTTAGAGGAGAAATGGATATATGTGGATGACGATGAAAGCCCAATATCCTTTGAATTACCCATATGAGTATTTTAGACGTAGAAAACATATCATTTAGTTATACAGGCGATGTGCTTTATCAAAAAGCATCCATGCGCCTTTTTGAAGGTGAACATGCCGTTTTGATTGGTCCAAATGGATCAGGAAAATCGACTTTTTTGAAGTTGTTAGATAAAATGATGCGTCCTGATGAGGGAAGTATCATTTGGATGCCAAACAAAAAAATTGGATATTTAGACCAATACGCAAAAATCAACCCTGAATTAAAGGTAAGAACATATTTATATGATGTGTTTGAACACTTATTTGACCAAGAAAGAGAAATGGAAAAGCTTTATCACTCTTTAGCTGAGTTACCTTCAGATAAACAAGAAAAAGTGTTAAATTGGGCAGCACGTATCCAAGATGAGCTTTTGGAATCAGACTTTTATGCTATTAAATCTAAAGTGGGTAATATCATTCATGGATTAGGGCTTGAGATGGATATATTAGATGAACCAATTAAACATTTATCTGGTGGTATGCGTGCAAAAATCATTTTAGGTAAATTATTGTTAGGAGATAGTGATGTCTTACTTTTAGACGAGCCTACCAATTTTTTAGATGTAAGACATATTGAATGGCTCACCAAATTTCTAATAAACTATCCTAAAACATTCATTGTAGTGTCACATGATGAACTATTCTTAAGTGATATTGCAACGACTGTTTTCGCGATTGAAAACAGACAAATTACACGGTATAAAGGTACATATGAATATTACTTAAAAGAACGATCACTGCGTATTGAACAGCAAGAAAAAGCCTATGAGGCTCAACAAAAGTTTATTCAAAAAACAGAAAGCTTCATTCAAAAAAATATTACCCGAGCATCAACGACAAAACGTGCTCAATCTAGACGTAAAATGTTAGAAAAAATAGAGCGTGTAAGAGCACCAAGAAAAGATAAAACCTATCATTTTCATTTTCCTTTATCACATAGCACAGGTAAAGATGTACTTAAAATCAATGATTTGGAGATTGGATATAGCGAACCTTTATTAGAACCTTTAAACTTCACCATTCTTAAGGAAGATAAGGTGGCAATCACAGGTAAAAACGGCATAGGTAAGTCCACATTTATTAAAACAATTATGTCAATCATACCTAGTCTCGGTGGATCCTTTCTTTGGATTGATACAGCAAAAATCGCTTATTTTGAACAAGATGACCATTTTGAAAAAGGACTCACACCTTTCCAAATTGTGCATCATAGGTATCAGCATTTTACAAAAAAAGAAGTGATGTCACTTTTAGGCAATCATGGCATTGACTATGAGATGGCAACACGCGATATTGATACGCTTTCTGGTGGTGAAAAAACCAAGGTAAGACTTGCGCTTCTTAGACACCAAAAAGGGAATGTACTCATCCTAGATGAACCTACAAATCATTTAGATGTTGCAGCGAAAGAAGCACTAAAAGATGCACTAATACAGTATGAAGGAACACTTATTTTAGTGTCACATGAAAAAGAATTTTATCAAGATATATGTGACTATGAAATCACACTATATGAGCAATAAAAAATGGCGAAATTATTCGCCATTTTTTATTGCTTTTCTAGAGTCATCAAAGTTATCAATTTCTTGGACTAAAACATCATAAACTTCGGATTCTTTGATTTTCTTAATAACCTTACCATGTCTAAATAATAGAGCTTCTCCCTTACCACCAGCGATGCCGATATCAGCATGTGAAGCTTCACCTGGACCATTGACTGCACAGCCCATAATTGCAACATTGATTGTCTTATTCACTTTGAGTAAATAAGCTTCAATACGTTTTGCAATATCAATCATATCATATTGAATACGACCACACGTTGGACAGGAAATTAAGTTAGGCACTTTATCTTTTAAACCTAGGTTTTTTAAGATCTCTTTAGCTGCTTGAATCTCAAGTCTAGGATTATCAGTTAATGATACTCTAATCGTGTTACCGATACCTTCAGCTAGTAAAATCCCAATACCCATTGCACTCTTAATCGCTCCACTAAAAGCAGTACCAGCTTCAGTAACGCCTAAATGAAGTGGATAAGGAAATGTTTTCGCAGCAAGTCTATAAGCCTCAATCATAAGATTCATATCGGTTGCCTTTAAGGATAAAACGATGTCGTGAAAATCCATTGATTCTAAGATTTCCACATGATGTCTTGCTGTTTCAACCATGTTTTCTGGTGTTGGTGCCATGCGATTCGGTAATGAACCACTGTTGACACCAATTCTAATTGGAATACTTTTTTTCTTGCACGCTTCAACGACTTCCATAACGTGTTCACGTTTTGGAATGTTACCAGGATTCAATCTAATCTTATCTACACCTTGATTAATGGCCTCAAGGGCTAAACGATAATCAAAATGAATATCTGCAACAAGTGGTATAGAAATCTGTTTTTTAATCTCCCCTAAAGATTTTGCATCCACCATATCTAAAACAGCAACTCTGACAATATCACACCCAGCCTCAGTGAGCTCATGGATTTGCTTAACGGTTGCTTCAACATCTTTTGTATATGTATTGGTCATACTTTGAATAAAGACCCGATCATTACCGCCTAATTGGTATGGTCCGACCTTGACAGGTCTTGTTTGTTCTCTTGTAATCATATCATCACCCAATACGATTATATGACAAAATAGGTCAAAAAGATAGGTGAAACGCTTATCACTTCGAGCATTATCTTTAGTTTCAAAAAATAAAGTCATAAAATGATTGAATTAATACGATCGTTTTGATATAATGTTAGCGTATGTTTGGAGGGATATCATGAGAGATCTAGTCAAATTGGTTTGTACAGAATGTGGCGAAGAAAATTATCATACTGATAAAAATAAGAAAGCACATCCAGAACGTATGGAAGTTAAAAAATACTGTCCACGTGAAAGAAAGTATACAATCCATAGAGAAAAGAAATAAGCTATTCGAAGAATAGTTTTTTTTCTATTATAAAATATGAGACAATTTAAAGAAAAAGACGGCTTTGCCCATAGCTATTTACTCTGTAGATTTGATGCCTGCGTGATTATAGATCCCTCACATAGTTACGAAGATATTCTCCATGCCCTAGATGGCAGATCATTAGTTGGTGTCTTATTAACACATGCACATAGTGATCATATCGACTTAATTCATATGTTTGATGCCCCCATTTATATGCACCAAGAAGATGCACATCTTTTATTTGAAGACAAATATAATGGATATCATCCTAAAACACATCCTTATAAAAGAAAAGACTTAAATTTCGTTTTTGTCAAAGATCAAGATCATATAAGCTTTGCAGATCAATTGATAGAAGTGATTCATACACCAGGACATACAAAAGGAAGTATTTCATTTCTTTATGACAAAAAAGTATTTACTGGTGATACACTCTTTAAGTTATCTGTAGGAAGACACGATTTATATTCAGGAAATCTACCAGAACTAAGAAGAAGTATCTTAAAACTTTGTGCACTACCAGGAGATACGAAGATTTATCCAGGGCATGATGAAGTATCAACTATTCGCTTTGAAACCAAAAACAACCCATTTTATGTCAAATGGTCAAAACAAATTAAAAATGTGTGAGACGTGGACACTTTGTGTCCATGTTATTTTTTTAAAAAGTAGCACATAATCCTTGACAGTGCCAAATATTTATAATACAATAAAGTTGGCACAAAACCAGAATGAGTGCTAAACGAGGTGACGTGATGATTACAAGCCGACAAAAACTGATTTTAAAGGCCATTATTGAAGCATACGTAAGAGATGCTCAACCTGTAGGATCGAAAGCTTTAACACAAATGCCCTACCTTAATTTTTCGAGTGCAACCTTAAGATATGATATGGCACAACTTGAAGAACTTGGATATCTTGAGAAAACACATACATCTTCAGGTCGTGTTCCATCAGAAAAGGGATATAGATATTATGTAGAGCATTTAGTGACCAGAGATTCAGAAGTGGCAAGTCAATTTCCACTGATCGATGAACTATTTACGCGAAACAAACTTGCAAAAGACCAAGCTATTGAAGAAGCGATTCATCTTTTATCTGAACTCACAAATTACACAGCTATGGCTGTTGGTCCATCATCTCATTTAGATACGATTAAGAAGATTGATTTCATTCCGATTGGTGAAAAAGATGCTGTTGTCCTGATTGTGACAGATAAAGGTCACGTACAACATCAAAATATTTCGATTCCTGAAGAAATGAATATCAACGAATTAAAAGAAGTAATTAAAACGTTAGATGAATTGCTCAGAAATAGATATATTGATGAGGCAAGCAACATCTTAGAAGCAGCATTCGCACAAGCTGAAATCAAGCAGTTCATAGATTATCAAACTCAACTTATGAATTCATTTATTCATGCATTTGCTAAGTTTGCTGAAGATAATTTCTATCTATCTGGCGTTACGAATGTCTTTGATCAGCCGGAATTCACCAATGTAAGACATATTAAAAATTTCGTTGATATGCTAGATCGCAGAGATCTCATTAAGCTCATTGGTGATAGAGAAGGCTTAAGCATTAAATTTGGTAGTGATTTACAACTCATACCTATGGAAAATTGTACAGTCATATCAGTGCCGTATCGCGTTAGCGAACACGAACATGGAACAATCGCCGTTTTAGGTCCAACACGTATGGATTATAGCAAAGTCATTCCTTTAGTGGAATATATCGCAAGCAATCTCGGCAAACTCTATAAAAAATAAAGGATGATAACATGGAAAAAGAATTAGAGAAAGATTTAGAAAAAGAAATGGATGTTGAAAAGGAACAAGACGTTTCTAAAAAAGAAAAGAAAAGCAAACATAAAGAGCAGATAGAAAAGCTTGAAGAAGAAATAAAAGTTTTAAGAGATAAAGTTTTAAGAAATGCAGCAGAACTGGAAAATTTCAAAAAAAGAACTAATCAAGAACGTATTCAAGACAGAAAGTATGCATCTAAAAATCTGATATCTGACATCTTAAATCCACTTGATCAACTAAATAAAGTTGTAAACATGCAAACAGATTCAGATTTACTTAAAAACTTTTTAATTGGTTTTAAAATGATTAATGATCAACTCTATAATGTTTTAATACAAGATGGTTTAAAAGAAATCAATGCATTGAATCAACCATTTGATCCAAATTATCATTACGCAATTGAAAAAGTAAGCGATAAAGAAAAACCAAATGGTATCAATATAGAAGTGATTCAAAAAGGTTATACATATAAAGATCAACTATTAAGACCTGCCATGGTCAAAATAAACGAATGGAGTGAAGAAAATGGCAAAGACGAATAAAATCATTGGTATTGACTTAGGAACAACCAATTCATGCGTATCCGTTATGGAAGGCGGCGAAGCAAAAGTCATCGCAAATGCTGAAGGTGGTAGAACTACCCCATCAGTCGTTGCATTTAAAGGTGAAGAAATTTTAGTAGGTGAAGTCGCTAAAAGACAAGCGATTACAAACCCACATACAGTAAGCTCAATTAAAAGACACATGGGTGATATGAATTATCGTGTGGATATGCAAGGTAAAAAATATACACCACAAGAAATTTCAGCGATGATTCTTCAAAATTTGAAGAAAACAGCTGAAGCGTATTTAGGTGCAACTGTGACCCAAGCTGTTATTACTGTACCAGCTTATTTTAATGATGCTCAAAGACAAGCGACTAAAGATGCAGGTAAAATTGCTGGTTTAGAAGTTAAACGTATCATTAATGAGCCTACTGCAGCTGCACTTGCTTATGGTATTGATAAAACAGATAAAGAACAAACTGTCTTAGTCTTCGACTTAGGCGGTGGTACATTTGACGTATCCATTTTAAGATTAGCAGACGGTACCTTTGAAGTTATTTCTACATCAGGTGATAATAAACTTGGTGGTGATGACTTTGATGATGAAGTGATTAAATATTTAGTTTCAGAATTCAAAAAAGAAAATGGCGTGGACTTATCACAAGATAAAATGGCTTTACAACGTCTAAAAGACTCTGCTGAAAAAGCAAAGAAAGAATTATCTGGTGTCACAAATTCACAAATTTCATTACCATTTATTAGCATGGGTGCTGCAGGTCCATTACATATGGAAATCAATTTAACAAGAGCAAAATTCAATGAATTAACTGCGCATCTTGTAGAACGCTGCGTTGGACCTGTAAGACGTGCCTTATCAGATGCTAAAATGACTCAAAAAGATATTGATCAAGTTTTATTAGTTGGTGGTTCAACACGTATACCAGCAGTACAAGACATGGTGAAACGTGAACTAAACAAAGAGCCTAACAAGAGTGTAAACCCAGATGAAGTTGTCGCAATGGGTGCTGCGATTCAAGGTGGTGTCTTAGCAGGTGATGTGAAAGATGTGCTTCTATTAGACGTTACACCACTTTCATTAGGTATTGAAACATTAGGTGGTGTATTTACTAAATTAATTGAAAGAAATACAACCATTCCAACATCTAAGTCACAAGTCTTCTCAACAGCTGCAGACAACCAACCAGCAGTAGATATTCATGTGCTTCAAGGTGAAAGATCTATGGCTCAAGATAACAAGACACTTGGTCGTTTCCAATTAAAAGACATTCCAGCTGCACCACGTGGCGTACCTCAAATTGAGGTAACTTTCGATATTGATGCTAACGGTATCGTATCAGTTAAGGCTAAGGATTTAGGTACAAACAAGGAACAAAAAATTACGATTTCAGGTACAGGTTCTCTTTCTAAAGAAGATATTGAACGAATGGTAAAAGAAGCTGAAGAACAAGCAGAATCAGATAAGAAGAAACGTGAAGAAGCAGATTTAAGAAATGATGCTTCAAACCTAATTTTCCAAACACAAAAAGCAATGACAGATCTTAAAGATGAAGTTGATGAAGCAACTAAGACAAAACTTGAAGGTCAAATTAAAGATTTAGAAGAAGCCTTAAAGGGTGATGATTTCGATCTAATCAAAGAAAGAAAAGAAGCTTTAGAAAAAGATGCACAAGACATCGCTGTAAAAGCTTATCAAAAGGCGCAAGAAAAACATCAACAAGATGCAGAACATGGTGAAGAGCCCAAGTCAAATAAAGGCAACACCGTTGATGCAGAGTTTGAAGAAAAATAAAACATCAAGGGGATTTATGTCCCCTTTGATAAATTGGAGTTGATGTTATGGCAGATAAAAGAGATTATTATGATGTGCTAGGGGTATCAAAATCAGCGTCTGATGATGATATTAAAAAAGCATATCGACAATTAGCAAAAAAATACCATCCTGACGTTTCTAAAGAAGCTGATGCGGAAAATAAATTCAAAGAAGTTCAAGAAGCTTATGATACTTTAAGTGACCCTCAAAAGAGAGCTAGCTATGATCAATATGGACACCAAGGTAATCCATTTGGTGGCGGCGGTCAAGGCTTTGGAGGTTTTGGTGGCTTTGGTGATATCAATGATATTTTCTCTCAATTCTTTGGCGGTGGTAGTAGACAGCAAAGACAACGCGGCTATAGTGGACCACAACGTGGTGAGGATTTAGAAAAATCAGTAACCATCGATTTTATGGAAGCTGCACTTGGTATTAAAAAGACTTTTTCCGTGGATGTTGAAGATGAATGTCATGTATGTCATGGATCTGGTGCAGAATCAAGTAAAGATATAGAAGCCTGTGACCGCTGTCATGGTGATGGCTTCATTAATGTAGAACAACGCACGATGTTTGGTGCAATGCGCACACAACAAGTATGTCCAAAATGTGGTGGTGCTGGTAAAATCATTAAAAACCGTTGCAAAACATGTAATGGACGTGGACGTGTTCGTCAAACAAAGACAGTAGATGTCAATATACCCGCAGGTGTTGATACCAACATGTCACTTAAAGTTGCTGGTTATGGTAACGGGGGCACTAAAGGTGGCGAACATGGTGATTTATACTTAAACTTTAGAGTAAGACCACATAAAGTCTTTAAAAGAGAACAAGATGATGTCATATTAGAAGTACCTATTACAATCACACAAGCAGTATTAGGTGGTAATGTAGAAATTCCTACCATTTATGGCGATGTAGATTTAAAGATCCCAGCAGGTATTGAACATGGTACGATTCTTCGTATGAGAGAAAAGGGTATTTCTAATGTAAGAACAAAACGTAAAGGTGATCAACAGGTAGTTATTCAAATTCAAACACCAAAGAACCTAACAGCACAAGAGAAGAAACTTTACGAGGAATTAGCTCATCTAGAAAGCAAAACTAAGACTTCTAACTGGGAAAAATTCAAAAATTTATTTAAAAACAATTAATAAAAATGCCGACTTCGGCATTTTTTTGTTAAGTATAAAAAAAACTGATGCAAGCACCAGTTCATTTTTTAAACAATTTTGGAACAAAGATAGGAACATCTTTTGCGTAAGCCTGAAACTCTTTGTTATCCTTGTATTTCTTTTCAAGTAATGGCACACCAGAAACATATCTTAAGAGATAGGTGATAAAAATAGGTGAAATGACCCCAAGTAGTGGTATATATCCTGTACTTGCTAAAGAAATGTACCAAATGCCCCACCACATGACTGCTTCACCAAAATAATTAGGGTGTCTCGTTTTTGACCATAAGCCAGTCTTTAAAATTTTACCTTTATTTTCTGGATTTGATTTAAAGACTTTGAGTTCATGATCACCTTTTGCTTCATAATAAAAGCCATAAATCCAAACAAGTACACCCAATCCAATGAAATTCCATGTAAAGAAAGTATTATCCATACCTAAGAAATTAGTAAACTGAATCGGTAAAGAAATGAGATATAAAAACGACATTTGAAGCATAAAGACGATAAAATACGCCTTTAAATGAACATGTTTACCCCACTTTTTACGCATGTTTACATATCTAAAATCTTCAGGCTTACTCCAATTTCTTAAACCGATATAAAAGAATAATCTTAGACCCCATAGAGCAACAAGGCACGTAATTACTAGTTGATGAACACTATAGTCACCTTGATAAATTAATGTTGTGATAGCAACAACCACAAAACCTAAACCCCATGCGATATCAGCAATGCCATTATTTTTTTTGATTTGTGCAATGAGATAAAAAATGTTAAAGAAAATGAATAAAGCAATGAAACTGACTAAAAAAATCATGATTTATCACCTCTAATATAGGCAATTGCAACTGTTCCAATACCTGCACTCATCGCAACAATTGTTGAAATATCCATCATATATAATGGTTTTTTACCAAGTAATTCGGTATAAACCTTTTCATATGATTTTGCTCGATCGAGTGCATTGGCGTGTACAATCGCATAATCTTCAACGCCGTATGTATGCATAATTTTAGTCATATGATTTAATATCTTTTTGTTCGATGATTTAATACTTAAGCCCTTATCAAAGATGATACCTTGACCAGTTTCATCAATTGAAATAACTGGTTTTAAGTTTAAAATCTTACCAATAACGCCAGTAACTTTCGATACACGACCAGATCTGACCATATACTTTAATGTTTGTACAGATACTAATATTTTTGATTTTTCTCTAAGTGCTTCAATTTTTTCTACAACATCTTCAAAAGATAGTCCTTCATCAATCATTTTGGCTGCTTGATAAACAAGTAGTCCTTCAGCACCGGAGTTTTGTCTAGAATCAATGACTTTGATATTAGCATCTTTAAAGCGTTTTGCCGTTTCCTCAAAGACTTGATAGGTACCACTCATTTTACTTGACACGGTGAGTACAATGACTTTTTTATAGTAAGTTGTTAAAAATGAGAAGAAATTTTCTAAGCTTTTTTGATTTGGCTGACTAGATGTTGGATATGTTTCTAAACTATCCATCAGCTCATAAAATCTTGTGCTTTGCATCGTGACTTTATCATAGTAATTTGTATCATTTAAATGAATATTTAACGGATATTGATGAATTTGATATTGATCAATCACTGATTCAGGTAAATCGGCAATCGAATCTGTAACAAGAGCTATATCGTATTTACGATGATTTGCGGCTTCAAATTGGCGCTTCATATCATCAACTTTTTGCTCTTTAATTTGACTTAATCCATCAAGATAAGCAAACACTTCATCAGGTCTATCACTATGAATATGAATACGTGCAGTCGTTTTTGTACCAGCAACGACTAATGAATCACCAAATTGAGCTAAGTTTTTCCTTAAGTCATTTAAATCAATATTTTTTGATGTAATAAGCGCTTCTGTACAATAGCGGAATGTCGCATCTTCTAAATGGTCTACGTGCAGTTCTTCAATGGTATCTATATGACTATCGATTTCAACATCTTCACCTTTTAAAGCTTTAATAAACCCTTCGATAAAATGAACAAAGCCTTTTGCACCAGCGTCTACAACCTTATTGTCTTTTAAAACTTGTAGTTTTTCTGGTGTTTTTAAAAGTTCCTCTTTAGCAAGTTCGTAAGCTTTTGTCATGAGATCTAAAAAATTAGAAGAAGCTTGCTTAAAAGATTTTAAGGCTTCAGCCCATGTGCGCATCACGGTAATCATAGTGCCTTCAACAGGTTTTGCAATCGCGCTATAAGCATAAGTAAAAGCTTTTTCTGAACGTAAAACAAAGGTTTCTTGATCGATATCTGACACTAAATCTTCAGAAAAACCGTGAATATACTCTGCAAATATAATGCCTGAATTGCCTCTTGCTCCAACAATCGCTGCGTCAGCAATGGATTGAATGGTTTCAGAGGTTGTATCTCCTAATTTTGAACGTTCTAAAATGCTTCGCATCATTGATGCCAAGTTTGTACCTGTATCTCCATCAGGAACTGGGAATACATTAATCGCATTTAAATTGTTTTTCTCTGAAATAACATTTTTTGCGCCAATCATGAATGATTTATAGACGAGTTCATTTGTTAATACAAGTGTTGTCATAAGGACTCCTTAAAATATAAGATTGTAAAATAGATATGATAGTAAAGACACAGAAGTACCTAAAAATGTACCCCATGTTAAGTCAATAAGTGTAATTTGTATAGGCCAATCTTTGAGTGTTGCTAAATTTGTTAAATCATAGGTTGCATAAGTTATGAATCCAAAGAGTGCACCGTATAAGAGGGCTTTTCCAATGCTACCCGCTTCAACTGCTGGCATAATCACAAAGAAAACAAGACCACCAATAAATAGTAAATAGAAAATAATTGCAGCAATCCAGTTAACTTCAGTGCTCATTAGGTGTCCAAGGTATTTCTTGTAAATATCTTTAGCGATAATCCCTAACCACAATAAGTCGATCACAAAAAATAAAATAAAAGCAATCAAATAAAGCTTTAAAAAAAGTAACATAATCATCCCTCCTTATATCTATAATTATAACACTTAAGCAGTAAACACTTTATTTTAAGGCACAATTTAAGTATTTTTATACAATTATGTCAAATTAACTTAAGAATTAAAAATGCTAAGACTTATCAAGTGAATGAAGCTACTTTGACATGGTATAATGTAAATAATAAAAGTTATAAAATGGAGGTCCTATCATGATTTTAGTTCGACATAAAAATGAAGGGAAATTAAAGCCATATTTTTATTTTGCATTAGAGGAATATGTGCTTAACCATCTACTCAAAGATGATGAAACATATTTTTTCACTTGGGAAATCCATGGTGTAGTCATTGGTAAAAATCAAGTCATTGAAAATGAAGTCAACCTAGATTTTCTAAAAGAACATCAAATCGATGTCTATAGAAGACCAACAGGTGGTGGATGTGTTTATGCAGACCACAGAAATACCATGTTTTCTATTGTGACTAAAAGAGCGAATAAAAACTTCTCTTTTAAAACATATTTATCAAAAATCATCGATTCGATGAAATTACTCGGTATTGACCTAGAGTTTAGTGGCAGAAATGATCTTCTTTTTGAGGGGAAAAAGATATCAGGTAACGCCTTTTTACAAAATAAACATGGTATGCTTATGCACGGTACCTTTTTATATGATTGTGATCTTGAAACTATGGTTAGAGCCATTTCTCCAAGCGATGAAAAGTTGGTATCAAAGGGTATTGATTCCGTAAGGTCACGTGTAACTAACTTAAAACCTTATTTAAATGGACTCACTCAAGAACAGCTGATTAAGCATTTTGAGAATACCCTTACCAATCAAACGTATACATTAAGTGAACAAGAAGTTGAGTTAATTCATGAAATGTCCTTAAAATATCAAACAAAAGAATGGATTTATAAAAAACAACCTGCATATACTAAAATCCTTAAAAAACGTATACCAGGCGGATTATTTGAGATCAAACTAGATCTTGACGAAGGTGTTATTAAAAATATTGCGATTCAAGGTGATTTTTTTGATACAAAATCACTTTTAGAATTTGAAGATTTATTTAAAAATATACCTTATGAGAAAAAATCATTAGATGCTATTTTTGAAACCAATTCAATTAGTGATTATATTCTAGATGCGGATCAAGAAGCATTCAAATCACTACTTTATGAAGGCATTTTAGGCGAATAAATGCTATCTTTTCTGAATCTACTTAAAAGTCATCCAAAAATTGACACTATTTTAAAATATTTGTTAAAATAGAATAAAGAGTGAAAGGTGGTACCTGTATGAAGAAAAATAAAGAAGCTAAAGATTTAGAATCATTAATTGAACAACCTGAAACTTTAGATGAAGCATCAAAACCATCCAAAGACAAGCATAAGAAAAAAGAAAAAGTTGTCCAAGAAGCAGAAGAAAATACTGAAAAAGAGCTCACAAAAAAAGAGTTAAAACAGTTAGAAAAAGCACGTATCAAAGCTGAAAAAGATGAAGAAAAAAGATTAAAGAATCGTGCTAAGTGGACACAAAAATATTTCAAGAAATTTTCTGGTAGACACCAAGATAATTATGATGACATGCTTGATGAAGACTATCAAAATGTTATTAAACGTGCTAAAGAGTTATCGTCTATCGGTCAAAAAGATTATACAGAACTTGTACTCATTACCGTACCAGATGCATTTGAAAAACACGGCAAAGTGAATTACCGTATGGACAAAAAAGAAGACGGTACTTTCTCATTGCTATATGATCAAGCATTAGTCACTTCTTTATTCTTCGGTGAAGAGCAATTATTCTACCATCAAGCAAATGTGGATCATAGAAATGGCCACATTGGATTTGATGTTGCAGGAGAATTTAATTACTTCGATGTCGTTCATATGGAAACTGCTATCAAATACGACAATAATGACCATCCGAAATATATCACGCTTGATTTAGAAGTAGGACTTTCAGATGGCACTATTGTACCGTTCCATTTAAGAAATCATCGCATCCACAGTGATTATGATTTGGAAGCACTTTTAACTCCTACTGAAGCCAAAATATTAAACACCTTAAAACAAAAAGTAAGAGCTAGCAAGAAATCATAAGAAACCCCAAAAGGGGTTTTTTAAAATAAATAATATACATTGACTTTTCATAAAATATTATGTATAATACCTTCGTTGAGGTGATATTATGAAGATTTCATTACATGAGCTCAAAGAAAAGACCTCAATGAGCTTCGACGTCGACTATAACCAAAAAATCAAAGGCAATCCAGATATTTTAAGCATTCAGCCTGCCAAGATAAATATGGATATAAAACACATTGATGCATCATTAGAATTAGATATACATGTTGATGTCAATATGGATCTAGCGTGTGCTAAAACGTTAAAACCTGTACCTTATCATCTATCATTTGATGAAATCATTCTTTTTGGTCAAGATGAGGATGCAGATTTTCCACTCACAGATCCACTAGAAATATCAGATATTGTATATGGATATATACTATCCTTAAAACCTTATGTCATCTATCATCCAGATGCAACTCATGTCTCTTTTGAAGAAACTAAAAGTCCACATCCTGCATTTGCTGATTTAGATAAGATTGTGAAAAAATAGGAGGTGAACAGATGGCTGTTCCATTTCGTAGAACGGGTAAGACTGCTAAAAGAAAAAGAAGAACGCATTTCAAATTAACTGCGCCTGCTTTAGTTGTTTGCCCACAAACTGGTGAATTCACGTTACCACACCGTGTAACACCAAACAGTGGTTATTACAAAGGTCAACAAGTTTTAACCAAGAAAGAATCCAAGAAGGATTAAGGAAGGGTGCCACAGGCACCTTTTTCTTTTAAATGATAAATTGACAAAATATATATTTTCATATATAGTGATGATAATGGTGATAACATGAAACATGAAACAGTATTAAAAGAAGAAGCAATAACCTATTTGAATATTAAACCTGATGGTATTTATGTTGATGGCACCTTAGGTGGTGCTGGACATTCTAAAGCGATTCTTTCACATTTGAAAGATGGTTTTTTATATGCATTTGATCAAGATGATTTCGCGATTTCATTTGCCAAAGAAGTGCTAAAAGATCTGGATCGATATATGATTATTAAGTCCAATTTTAGATATCTAAAACAACGTTTAAATGATTTAGGGATTGATAAGATTGATGGTTTACTCTTAGACTTAGGACTCTCTTCATTTCAAATTGATGATGCATCAAGAGGATTTACTTATTTAAAAGATACCACACTTGATATGAGAATGGATCAACACCAGCCCTTAACTGCTGAAATGATTGTAAACACATATGATGAAAAAGCATTAGCACGCATATTCTTTGTCTATGGAGAAGAAAAAAACGGTAATCGTATTGCACGTAAAATCGTAGAAAATAGACCTTTGAAAACGACAATGGATTTAGTAAAGATTTGTGATCAAGTGAATTACAAAGATAAGGGGCACAGTGCAAAAAGAGTCTTTCAAGCTTTACGTATTGCAGTCAATGATGAACTCACGGTTTTAGAAGATGTATTAAAGGATGCAGTCTCACTGTTGAAGCCTGATGGCAGACTTGTTGTCATCACCTTTCATTCATTAGAAGATCGCATGGTAAAGCATTTCTTTAAAGATATTACAACTATTGAAATACCTAAGAATTTACCGATTCAAAACATAGATACATCGCCTTATGAAATTGTCACAAAAAAACCGATCTATCCTTCTGAAACTGAATACAATCTTAACCCAAGAAGTAAATCTGCAAAACTTAGAGTACTAAGGAGAAAGCCTTTATGAAAATTGCACTCATTGCACATGATAAGAAAAAAAAGGAATTGCTTGAATTTGTAGAAAGAAATCTTTCAACGTTCAAACTTTATGATCTCTATGCTACAGGAACGACAGGTTCAATGATTATGGAAAAGACAGGATTGAGAATCAAATTAAAGAAATCAGGTCCTCTTGGTGGTGATCAGGAAATAGGTTCTATGATAGCAAATGGCAAATTAGACATGGTTTTCTTTTTTAGAGATCCCCTCACTGCACAACCACACGAACCTGATGTATCTGCACTTTTAAGGTTATCAGATGTCTATCAGATTCCACTAGCTACCAATCAAGCATCTGCAAAACTCTTTATATCTGAACTAAAAAAATAAGCACTTTCTAAAAAGTGCTTTTATTTACGACTTAATTTTTTTATTATGTGCTGAGATAATAATTCTGATATACTCTAATTCTAAATCTTTAAATGCAGGATGTCTGTTTAAATATTCAAAAATTTCTGAATTGTTCACTTCAGTAATTTCATTGGTATCTTTATTCATAATGTGAATATGACTGTCTGCAGAATGCATTGGATTACCTAATGCAAGATCATAATATTTCGTATCATTAATGTATATTTCAACGACAATTTTTTGCTCAATCAAAAACTCTAAATTATTATAAATCGTTGATACGTTAAAAAAGCCACGTTCTGCGAGTGCTTTTTGAATTTCTTTAAATGTTAAATGCTGATTTTCGAGTATTTCAATCATTGCTTTTCTACTCTTAGTTAGACGCATTTTATCTGTTCTAATTTTTTGATAATAACGTTCTTTTAAATCCATAGGATCGCTTCCTTCCTGAAACGAAATCATTGTATAAGACTACATGCTAATTATAACAGTATTTAGAAATGATTTAAAGAAATACGCTCAATTTCAAAAATTGACAAATTCGTAAACATATACTACCTTTTTTTTCCTTTACATCTAAAATATCATCATGAGATGATATAATAATAAGTGGTGGTTCTATGCATATTGTCTTTGGTGGATCATTTAATCCGCCAACCAAAGCACATCTTCATATCGTTGAAACATTGCATGAAAAATTCAAAGATGCAACGATTTTAGTCCTTCCTGTTGGTGACGATTACAAAAAGCCTGAGTTAATATCATTTTTCCATCGTAAAAACATGCTCGACTTACTATTTAGCCAAAAACCGTATGTTAAAGTTTTAGAGAATGAAAAAGAACGTGCTTATCAAGGCACACTGTATAGTTTAAATGAACTTAACACCACATACAAAAATTTATACTTTGTCATCGGTTCAGATAATCTTATGGATTTATTTACATGGATAGAATATAAAAAACTTTTAGCTAATTATCCTTTTATCATCATGAATAGAAATCATTATCTAAAAAAAGAAGAAGCAGAAAAGATCTTTAAAGATATTCCACATCAGTTTGAGTTTGTAGAATTTGATATGCCGATTTCATCAACAAAAGTAAGAGAAAACATTGAAAAATCTAAAGATTCATTAACAAAGAGAGTGCACGTATACATCAAAAAGCATAAGCTATATAAGGAGCAAAAGCATGTATAAACACGGTATACTAAAAGTTGCTGCTGCAACACCTAAAATTAATGTTGGCGATATTAGCCATAATAAAAAAGAAATACTTGCTATCTTGAAAGATACTAAGGCAAGTGCGATTGTTTTCCCTGAACTTACGGTCACAGGTTACACAGCAAGCGATCTTTTTTACCAAGAAGCTTTTATTAGTGAAGCCAAACAAGCATTGAAAGATATTATTCACGAAACGACTTATGAGGGTATTTATATCTTAGGTATGCCACTTGATTTATATGGTATTTTATATAACTGTGCAGTCGTCATAAAAGGTAAAAAAATATTAGGTGTTGTACCTAAACATTATTTACCAAACTATCATGAGTTTTATGAAAAAAGATGGTTTCATTCAGGCTTTAAGACTCAAATGAAATCAATTAAACTTTTTGGTGAACATATCCCATTTGGATATCTCATTTTTGAAGATGCAGAAGAAAATATTCGTTTTGGTGTCGAAGTTTGTCAAGATCTATGGGCAGCTTATAGTCCTTCAGATGACATGAGCTTAGCAGGTGCGAATCTTTTCTTCAACTTATCTGCATCACCTGAACGTGTGGGTAAAATGCAAGTGAGAAAGCATTTAGTTATCGATCATTCAAGAAAACAAATGTCAGCGTATGTTTATACATCATCGGGGCATTTTGAATCATCATCTGAAGTTGTATTTTCAAGCCAAAAATTGATTGCTGCACAAGGAACACTCATCGCAGAAGATGAAACATTTAGCATGCAATCATCCATACTTCAAGCAGACATAGATATCGCTGCGATCAACTATCAAAAAAGACAAGATAGTACATACCGTGATATGCATATGCTCATTCAAAATCAATATCAATTTGTGCCTGTTACTTTTGATGTATCAGAGGATTTTGTTTTTGAAAAGCCACTATCTCAAAAACCATTTATACCAGAAGAGCATTTAGAAAAAGAGATTGAGCTTGCTCATCAGCTTCAAACTTTTGGTCTCATTAAACGTATCGAATCATTACCTGAATCATCTCAAAAAATCATCATTGGCATTTCAGGCGGTCTTGATTCAGCACTTGCACTTCTTGTCAGTCATCAAGCAATGCTTAAACTAGGAAAAGATCCTAAAGAAATTATTGCTGTGACCATGCCAGCTAAAGCAACTTCAAAAAACTCAAAATCCGCTGCAATTAAGCTTATGGAAGGCTTAGGTGTAACGATGATGGAGATTCCGATTACAAAATCTGTTGAACTCCATTTAAAATCGATTAACCATGAGTTAAAAGATGTGACTTATGAAAATGCTCAAGCACGTATGAGAACACTGATTTTAATGGATTTATCAAATAAGTACGGTGGCTTTGTTTTAGGCACGGGTGACTTATCAGAGATTGCACTTGGATGGATGACCTATAATGGTGATCAGATGAGCATGTATGCAGTCAACGCAGGCTTACCAAAAACATGGGTTCAGCTTTTAATTGATTATCATAAGACACATACATATAAATCATTGAATCAAGTCTTGGACAAGATCTTAAAAGCACCAATAACACCTGAACTTTTAGAAAATCAAGAAACAGAAAAATCGATTGGTAGATATGATATCAATGATTTTATCTTGTTCCACCATTTACAAAATGGTGCTGATGAGAAAAAAATTGCATGGTTACTTAAGCATGCTTACCATATGAGTGAACAAGATATAGAAACATACATCAAACGTTTCTTTGGACGGTTTTACTCTCAACAATTTAAACGACAAACCTTACCAGAAGGACCAAAAATACTTGGCATCTCATTATCCCCAAGAGGACAATATCGTATGCCAAGCGATGTAAAAAGAAAGTGATATAACATGGCAAAAAAAGTAATTATCGGATTGAGTGGCGGCGTGGATAGTAGCGTCGCAGCTTATCTTTTAAAAGAGCAAGGATATAATGTAGAAGCTGTTTTCATGCGAAATTGGGATTCAGCTACCAACCTAGATTTTAAGGGTAATCCTACCTTGTTTGATGATGTTTGTGAACAAGAAAAAGACTATCAAGATGCAGTTTTAGTTGCACAAAAATTAAACATACCATTACATAAAGTCGATTTCATTGAAGACTATTGGGATCGTGTTTTTACATACTTTCTCGAAGAATACAAAAAAAATAGAACCCCAAATCCTGATGTCTTATGTAATAACGAAATTAAGTTTAAGGCATTTATCGATTATGTTGAAAAATTTAATCCAGATTTTATTGCTATGGGGCATTATGCACAGGTTGATCACACAGGCCCATATCCTAAATTATTAAGAGCAGTCGACCAAAATAAAGATCAAACTTATTTTTTATCACAGCTCAAAGAACATCAACTTAAAAAAGCATTATTTCCCATTGGGCATTTAGACAAATCAGAAGTAAGAAAAATAGCATTGAGAGAAAATCTCATTACAGCAACTAAAAAAGATTCTACAGGTATTTGCTTTATTGGTGAACGCCATTTTAATGATTTTTTAAGTAATTACTTACCTGCACAACCTGGTGACATGAGAAGACTTGATAGTACCTTCTTAAAACCACATCGTGGTTTGATGAATTACACCATTGGTCAAAGAAAAGGTTTAGGTATTGGTGGCTCAAAAGATGAAGTTGGAGCATGGTATGTCGTAGGCAAAGACTTAAAAACGAATACGCTTTATGTTGAACCAGATTTTGACCATCCACATTTATATAGTGATGAAGCAATCATCACAGATGTCATCTGGAGAGGACCTAAAACAAAAGGTAAAATGACTGCTAAATTTAGATATCGTCAAAAAGATCATGATGTCTTTGTTACATGGCTTGATGAAACCACGATTAAGGTTTCTTATCCACAACAAGTACGTGCTGTGACTCCTGGACAGGTCTGTGCATTTTATCAAGGTGAAGTATGTGTTGGATCAGGATTTATTGAAAAAGCATTCATGGATGGAAAAGAAAGACTTTATAGTTAATCAAAAATCTATACTTAACTTATCTCATATATGTAATAAAGAGAAACTATATACAAAGTATCAAAACTTTTTTAGGAAGTGACCCACTTCCTTTTTTTCATCCTTATTTAGTGGTATAATTGATGTAAACTTTTAAGGATTGAGGATTGATTATGGAAGAGATTAAAGGCAAAATTAAAAACTATGTTTTTCATAACGATGAAAACAGTTATTCCATCGCAAGACTCATCACAGAAGATTTAAAACAAATCACGATTGTCGGATATTTTCCAAAAGTTAGTGAAGATATGACGTATATCTTCCTTGGAGATTGGGTGAAGCATAACACCTATGGTGATCAGTTTAAGGTAGAATCATTTAAAGCTTCAGAATCTCAAAATGAGGTAGGACTCGTGAGTTATTTATCAAGTTCGTTTTTTCATGGTATTGGCGAAAAAACAGCTCAGAAAATTGTTGATCATTTAGGACTTGATGCCATTGAAAAAATCATGAATGACAGATCACAACTCAAAAAAGTAGGTTTATCACCCATTAAAATTGAAAGGCTTTATCAACAACTTAAAGAACACCAAGCACATGAGCACATGTTAGTTAAACTATATAGCTATCAGTTATCTGGTAAATTAGCGATGAAACTTATTTCCAAATATAATATGCTTACGCTTGAAAAGCTAGAAGAAAACCCATATCGACTCATTGATGATATCGAAGGGGTAGGATTTATTAAAGCAGATGATATTGCTAAAAAACTAGGATTTGAAGCTCATGATCCCAAAAGATTAAAGGCAGCTATTTTATATGCTATGGAATATATGGGTTATCAAAATGGTGATCTATATTTAAAAGAAGATCAAATGCGTTCCTATGCTGAACAAGTCTTAGGCGACTCTTATGATCTTAAGGAAGCGATAGATGCTCTACTTCATGAAGGCAAAATCATCATTGAAGAAGATAGATATTATCTTGCTCTTTCTTATGTCACTGAACTCAATTTAGCAGAAACATTAAAAGACTTGATCTCACATGAATCACTAGATATGGACACAAATTATATAGAAACACTTCTAGATGCTGTCGAAATTCAAAGAGGTATGTCTTACACTAAAGTGCAAAAAGAAGCTATCATTCAGGCATTAACACACAAAATGACCATCATCACAGGTGGTCCAGGTACTGGTAAAACAACCATCATTGATGGTCTATTGGAAGTTTATAGATTATACCATAAGCTAAACTTTAAAAATCCCATGATACACGAAAAGATTGCACTGATGGCACCAACAGGACGTGCAGCGAAACGTATGAAGGAACTTCTTGATTTTGATGCTAAAACAATTCACAGGCATCTAGGTTATAGCTATGATGGTTTATTTACTTATGATGAGCATACACATATGCCACATGATTTAATCATTATGGATGAGGCATCTATGATTGATATCTTTTTAGCATATAGGCTTTTTCAAGCGATTAAAAAAGGGGCACAAGTTATTATTGTTGGTGATGTGGATCAGTTACCAAGTGTTGGCCCAGGACAAGTCCTACAAGATTTAATTGACTCACATATGATACCAACCATCAGACTTGATGAAATACATAGACAAGCAAAAGATTCAAAGATTATTTCTCTTGCGAGAAGTGTGAATTTACAACAATTAACAGCATCTGATTTAATTTCAGAAAATGATTTATATTTACATAAAACAACTCAAGATAATATTAAAGATGTGATTATTAAACAAATTACAGGTGCACTTAATGAAGGCTATCAAATGGTTGAAGATATTCAAGTTTTAGCACCAATGTATAAAGGTGATTTAGGTATTGATGCACTCAATAAAATACTACAAGAAACGTTTAATCCACATAAAGAGCTTTCAATAACGTATGGAGATAAAACGTATTATGTTGGCGATAAAGTCATTCAACTCGTTAATGATCCTGAACGACTCATCATGAACGGTGATATTGGTGTGATTAAGGCAATTAAAACCAATCATAAGGATGAACCATATATCGTTGTTTCATTTGATGATAACGAAGTTATGTATGAAAAATCAGATTTAGAAGAACTAAACTTAGCGTATGCCATCAGTATCCATAAATCACAGGGCAGTGAGTATAAAATTGTAATCATGCCTATGGTTAGAGCATATATGCATATGCTAAAAAAAGAACTGATTTATACAGCAATTACACGTGCAAAAAAATATTTAATCTTACTCGGTGATATGCGATTACTCCTTTATGCAGCAAACCATTTATCTGAAAAAAGACAAACGACCTTAAGTCTTCGTCTAAAAGGAGATATCGAAATTGAAGAAAAAGATAGAGATGCATTAGATGATTTATCTCCTTATGATTTTATGTGAGAGGTGACCAATGATTAAAGTATATAATGCAAAGAAATATTATGGGAAAACATGCGGAATCGAAGATGTCTCTATGCATGTAGAAAATGGAGAGATTTTTGGTTTTGTTGGACCCAATGGCGCTGGGAAAACTACGCTTATCAGATTACTTCTAGGGCTCTTAGAAATGGATGACGGTGACGCATTCATTTTTGACGAACCAGTAAAAATGGGATCAAATCACTTGAATAAAGATATTGGATATATGCCTAGCGAGACGCATATGTTTGATGATTTAAAGGTTAAGGAAATAATAACATTTTTTAAAACCATGAAGAAGGCAGATCAAACTTATATTGATTATCTTATTGAAAGACTTGATATCAGTCTTGAAAAGAAGTTTGGTGCTTTATCTTTTGGTAATAAGAAAAAGATAGGCATTGTTGTCGCCTTAATGAGTCAACCCAAACTACTTATATTAGATGAGCCTACTTCAGGTCTTGACCCACTCATTCAGTCTCGTTTTCTAGAGTTGTTAAATGATGCAAAAAAACGAGGTCAAACGATCTTACTTTCTAGTCATGTTTTATCTGAAATTGAGAAAGTATGTGATAGATTAGCGCTCATCAAGTCAGGGAAGATACTTTTCACCAGAAGTATGAAAGACATCAAAAATGAAGAGCATAAACGTGTTTTAGTATCACCTAACTATCAAAACCTACATGTTGATGGATTAACCTATGTCAAAGATGATGATGGCATCTCAAATTACACCTTTAAAGGTGACATCAATCAATTAGTTAAACATTTATCAACCTATCAATTTAAAGATGTTACTATTCGAGATATCGGCTTAGATGAACTCTTTTCCATGTATTATGAAAAGGAGGAAATAAAATGAACTTAGCACTTTTTAAGCTTGAGTTTAGACGTAGTTTGAAAGGCTTCCTCATATGGTCATTCTCTCTTGGTCTCACACTCTTTTTAGTCATTATGATTTATCCAGTTGTACAAGATATGATGGATGCACTAGATGATATGTTAGCCTATCTTGAGTCCATTGATTCAAGCTTTGTTGGTTTTCTAGAAACGTTTGGTGGTATACCGGAAAATGGTATTGAGTATTTCGCAACTGAAGGGGCTCTTTTCTTGCAGCTTTTAGGTGGTATCTATGCTGCTATTTTGGGGTTTAATATCATTCAAAAAGATGAAAAAGAAGAGACAGTCGAAGTTTTACATGTGTTACCATTATCAAGATCTAGCATCTTATTAACAAAAATGATGCATGTCCTTATAACGATTTTATTATTTACTTTTATACAAATCGGTTTTGTTCATTTGGGGTTTTTATTTGTTTCTCCTAATGAATCGATGATTGAGTTATGGACCTTTGGATTTTTCGATTTTATCATGTTTCTAATGATTAGTTATCTAGCCATGGGACTTGCATTACTACTCAAACCTAAAACATCACCTTTGGTAAGCATTGCGATTCCATTTCCGCTATATATCATTACAATGATTGCTTTTGCAACCGATAATGATGCATTAAAAGCACTCAAATATCTATCACCTTTTACCTTTACAGAACCTGTAGGATGGCTTAAGGATCATGTCGATTTTGAATGGCTTAATTTTTATATATTCATAGGTTTAACTGTGATTGTTATCATTTTATCTTTTGTTTTCTACAAGAAACGCCAAATGATCAAGTAAATCATCCTGACTTTTGTGCAAGTTATCAATCATCTCACCATATCCCCCCTTTATAATGCTATAATATGCTTTAGCAAGAGGGGGTTTTTCATTGTGACATCGTTTTTCATAGAACTTCTTAATCAAGAAATGAAAGTTCCAGCATTATATGGATCATTCAAGCAAAGTTGGTTTCATTATATGGCATTATTATTAATGACCATAGGTATGATTTTAGCAATTAAATACATCGTTCGATCAAGCGATCAAAAGCTTAGAAGATTTTTTTTGATATCAGCTATTATTTTATTATTATTTGAAATCTATAAGCAATGGATTTTTGCCTATCAACAAGGTTCTTATCCTTGGTATATTTTTCCATTTCAGTTTTGTTCCACACCGATGTATATTTTACTTTTTGCAGGATTTACAAAACATGAAAAAATCAATCATGCTTTACTGTCTTTTTTAGCGACCTTTGGTTTATTTGCAGGACTTGCAGTCATGCTTTATCCAAGTACAGTATTTGTAAGTACCGTGGGTATAAACATCCAAACGATGGTGCACCATGGTGCGATGGCGATCATAGGTGTTGGGATAAGTGTAAGACTCTTACATAAGAAATCACTGAACATGATTTTGGCAATGATGGTTTTCTCAGTGCTTGTGGGTATGGCGATTTTACTTAATTCAATCTATAACACATGGATAAATCTAGGTACATTCAATATGTTTTTTATCAATCATTTATATGAAAATGACATACCAGTACTTTCTTTATTTCAACCACATGTACCACATTTTGTCTTTGTTCTTATTTATATTATTGGATTTAGTTTGGTTGCTACAATGATGATGATTTTAACAAAAATATCTTTTCAAATTTACATTTATCAAAAAACAAAAGAAAGACCATCTATCTCACTACAAAAAAAAGGGCTACATCACTAGATGTAACCCGTTTTTATTAACTTAATGTTGAACCACTAGGCACGTCAAGTTCCTCAAATTTTGCTGTCTTGAAGATGCGACAATTTTTACCGATGTGTGCAAATCCAGGAATCACAGTTCTTTTTTCAATGACTGTAATACCACTTGATAACAAGTCAGGCTTTTCTTGGTTTGGTGTATTATCATTTGTCATACCAATGGATACATTTCTACCAATCGTGACTCTTTTATCGATGATTGCTTTATTAATTTTGACATCAGTACTAATAATGACGTTATTAAGAACAACAGAATCCTTAATAATCGACCCCTTACCTACTCGAACGCCTGGGCTTAATACAGAATTAATAACTGTACCTTCGATAATACAACCATTAGAAACAAGTGAGTTTTGAATCTTAGCTTCACTACCTACCTTGACTGGAGGAAGATCCTCACTCTTAGTATATACTTTCCATGTTGGATCATATAAATCAAGTTCAGTAAAGTCTTTGGTCATTTGAAGATTTGTTTCTAAATAAGAGTCATACGTACCTACATCCATCCAATAATCCTCAAATTGATAAGCATAAACTTCTTTTTGAGTTGTTTTAATAAGATGGGGGATAATGTGCTTACCAAAATCTAGATCTTCTTGTTTAATACTTAATAAAACTTTCTTTAGTAAATCATAATTGAATAAGTAGATACCCATAGAAGCTAAGTTAGATTTAGAAACTTTAGGCTTTTCTTCAAACTCGATGATCTCATCATCTTGATTAATAGACATAATACCAAAACGATAAACCTCTTTTTGAGGCACTGGTTGAGTCGCGATGGTTAAGCTTGCATTTTTTTCTTTATGAAGTTTTATCATCTTTTGATAATCCATCTTATAGATATGATCACCAGATAGAATAAGCACATATTTTGGTTCTTTTCTTTCAATAAACTCAAGATTCTTAAGGACAGCATCCGCAGTTCCTAAATACCAATAATTATGTGGTTGGAGTAATGTGACGCCGGAATCTCTTCTATCCAAATCCCAAGGTTTACCACTACCAATGTGTTCATTTAATGAAAGAGGTAAATACTGAGTTAAAATACCAATATCATAAATATTGGATTGAACACAGTTTGATAAGGTAAAATCGATAATTCTAAATTTACCAGCAAAAGGCATGGCTGGTTTACTACGTCTTTGTGATAAGATATCAAGTCTTGTACCTTTACCACCGGCTAATATTAACGCTAAGGCTTCCATTATTTCACACTCCCAATATGTTTTGGTATAACGATTCATATGCTAATGCCATATTCATAAGACCAAAGTCTTGTTTCATGGCCTGTTTCACGAGTTTGTTAAAATGTTTTTTATTGCTTTGGTATAAATGAATGGCTTCAAATAGTTTTTCCTTAAACTCATAAGCATCATAGTTTGAAAAACTAAATCCTGTACCTTCACCTGTAAATTGATTATAAGGTATGACGGTATCTTTTAATCCGCCTGTTTCTCTAACGATTGGTAATGAACCATACCTCATAGCAATCATCTGTCCTAATCCACAAGGCTCAAATCTGCTTGGCATCATAAATAAGTCAGATGCTGCATAAAGCTTATGGGCGATTTCTTCGTTAAAGCCTATATAATTTCCAACTTTTTTGGGATATTTAAAAGATAAGTACTTAAAGTAATCTTGATAAGAATCATTACCTGATCCCATAAGTATAAAGCTTGCATCACTATACTCAATGACCTCTTCTAAGACACGCGTCATGAGATTAATCCCCTTTTGAGTGGCTAATCTACCAATATAAACCACAAGTGGGCGGTCAAGCTTTACATCTAGGTCAAAGTGATGGAGGATAAATTCCTTATTTTTTTGCTTGCCATCCTTTGTTTTTTTATCATCATAATGAGCTGCTAAAAGATGATCGTGTGCTGGATCAAATACTTCATCATCTATGCCATTTAAAATACCTACAAAATCGTCTTTTCTTTTCTCTAGCGCGCCATCTAAACTAAAGCCATAATCACTTGTTAAGACTTCATTTCGATAGGTTGGAGAGACGGTGTTAATACGTGTTGCGCGCTCAATTCCAGCTTTTAAGAAATTCACACGATCAAAATGAATGTATGTATAATTGAACTCTGTATTAAAGAACCTTGCTACATAGGTGTCAAACGAACCTTGATACTCCAAGTTATGAATGGATAATAATGTATGAATTGAGAAGTAGTCATCATTTCTATGTCTATAATGCTCATCTAGTAAATAAGGTATCATACCTGTTTGCCAATCATTTAAGTGTAAAATGTTTGGATAAAAATTAAAAACCTTTAGACCTTCCAAGATAGCGTAGCTAAAGCATGTAAATCTTTCAGCATCATCTTGATAACCATATAAATTATTTCTTTCAAAATAGTGCATGTTTTGAACGAATATATATGAAATATCTTGATAAATGAGTTCATAATAATGCACAATTGTTTCAATACCACCCATTCCAATGGTTTTTGAACCTAAAAAAGTCATCTCATGATGATGTTTACCAATTTGCTTGTAATACGGGGTGATAATTCTTACATCGTGTCCTAAGGCTTTTAAACTTTTTGGCAAAAATAATGCCATATCAGCTAAACCGCCTGTCTTTGAAAACGGAAATGCTTCTGAACTGCAGAAAAGGACTTTCATTAAATCACCCACCTTGTTCTATGTCTTTTACATCTATTATACATGATGGTACCGGTTTTATCAATCAAACATCCACCCTTTAAATCGTAAAATAGCAGTCAATTAAATGACAATTTAATGACCATATGGTATACTTTTAATAACAATTAAAAGAAGGTGATGAAATGACCAAAGAAAAATCATGTGGGGCAGTCATCTTTAGAAAACACCAGGACACTTATCAGTTTGTCCTCGTACAACAAAAATATGGACTTAGATTTGGGTTTCCAAAAGGTCATGTTGAGCAAAATGAAACCGAAACCATGACCGCAAAAAGAGAAGTTAAAGAAGAAACAGGACTCGATGTTGAAATCATGCCAAATTATAAGGAACGTACACGGTATTATCCAAGATTTGGTGTCACAAAGGATGTTGTTTATTTTTTAGCAAAAGCAAAAAACACAGAACTTAAAGCACAGGAAGAAGAGATTGCTGATGCGATTTGGGTTGACGCATCAGAAGTATTATCCAAACTTTCATATAAAACTGATCGAAAGATGTTTTTATCTTTATCCAAAAAAGCAAAAATCAACATCTAGAGGAAACTATGGACAAAGCATTACTCACTTATCTTTATCATAAAATCATTCCCATCTATCGATTATTTGACCAAGCACATCAAATGGATCATGTCGAAAAAGTCATTCATGCATCTTTAAGCATTGCTAAAGATTATGATGTTAATCATGATATGGTTTATGTGATTGCATGCTACCACGATATCGGTATGCAGTTTGGTCGCAAAGACCACCATATCACAGGTGGTTTATTTTTATATCAAGATAAGACATTAAGAACATTTTTTAATGAAGAAGACATGAAAATCATGCAAGAAGCTGTTGAAGATCACAGAGCATCGAATGCGCATGAACCACGAACAATATATGGTAAAATAATCGCTGAAGCAGATCGAGATATTGATCCTGAAACAGTTTTAAGAAGAACAACACAGTTTGGGCTAAAGCACTATCCTGAGCTCTCTTTTGACGAGCATTTTGAAAGAGCATATCAACATGTAGAAGAAAAATACGGAGAAAATGGCTATCTCAAATTATGGCTTGATACTAAGAAAAACAAAGATGGATTAAAGAGGATTCATGCTCTTTTAAAAGATCCTGAAAAAATGAGAAAAATGATTCAAACATTTTATGAAAACGAGAAAAATTCATGAAATGCTTGTTACATCTTTAGATGTAATATGTTACAATAAATTTATAAGACGCGTTTACACAATTTAAGGAGAAAAATATGATTATTGGAACAGTCAAAGAGATTAAAAACAAGGAGTTTCGTGTTGGCTTGACGCCAAGTAGTGTCAAAGAATATGTGCACCATGGACATCAAGTTTATGTCGAAAAAGGTGCGGGTCTTGGCTCTGGATTTGAAGATCAAGATTATGTGAATGCAGGAGCATCGATTTTAAAGACTGCGGCAGAGGTCTGGGAAAAATCGGATATGATCGTTAAGGTTAAAGAACCTCTAGAAGCTGAATATGCTTATTTAAGAGAAGGTCTTATCCTTTACACATATTTGCATCTAGCAGCTAATGAATCTTTAACAAAAGCACTAATAGATTCAAAAACACAAGCAATCGCTTATGAAACAATTACATTAGAGGATGGCTCATTGCCATGCTTAAAACCTATGAGTGAAGTAGCTGGTAGATTGGCAGCTATTGAAGGTGTTAAGTATTTAGAAAAACCTTTTGGTGGTAGTGGTATTTTAGTATCAGGTGTTCCAGGTACAGATCGTGCCAAAGTCTCTATTATTGGTGCTGGTGTTGTTGGCGAAAACGCATTAAAGATGCTTGTGGGACTAGGTGCTGATGTTACCATTTTAGATATTAATCTTAAAAAATTAACTTATTTAGATGATATATATGGCAATCAAATTAAGACACTTTATTCAACAAGCGATAATATAGAACGTGCTGTCACTCAATCTGATCTAGTCATTAGTGGTGTTTTATTACCTGGAGCTAAAGCACCCAAACTCATTAAACGGGCATACTATAAAAACATGCGTCCAGGTAGTGTGATTGTTGACGTTGCTATTGATCAAGGTGGTTCAACAGAAGTTGCTAAAATGACGTATCATGATGACCCTATCTATATCGTTGATGGTATCGTTCACTATTCAGTAGCAAACATGCCAGGTGCTGTACCTAGAACATCAACTGTTGCATTGAATAATTCGACTTTAAGATATGGATTAATGATTGCAGATTTTGGTTTAGATATCGCTATTGGACGTTCTAATGCACTTAAGCAAGGCGTCAATGTATATCATGGTCAATGCACATGCAAAGGTGTGTGTGAAGCATTTCAATTAGATTTTTTAGAAATTTAACTTCATCAAGGGGGCTTTTACATAAAGCCCCCTTTCTTTTTACTTAAACTGATTGGAATTTCAAACTATTTTTTTGTATAATATAGATATTCAACAAGAAAACAAAGGAGACAAACAATGCAAGAATGGGGCATTATCTTATGGTTTTTACTTATTGGAGTACTTATTTTTATTGCGAAGGTCATTAAGACTTGGGTACCAGGACTTAACAAAATCGTCATACCTTCTGCTTTACTCGGTGGTTTCATTGGTTTAGCTTTCTCGCTTATATTGACACCTATTTTAACAGAAGGTGCAAAAGAAACATTTATTAATGTTGATGAGATGGGAAACATCGTTTACCATGCATTAGCTATTGGTTTTATTGCACTTGCTCTTAAAAGAGATGATTCAAAGATCAAGAAAAAGATTTGGTCAACAGGGATGCTTATTACATCCACATACTCACTTCAGGCATTGATTGGTCTTATATTAGTCTTTTTATTTTTTAGTCAAAATTTTGTAGGTTCAGGTATGCTCGTTGCCTTAGGCTTTGGTCAAGGTCCAGGACTTGCTTACTCTATCGGTAGTGTTTGGGATAATATGATCGGAAATTCAGATCGAATCTTCTCAGTGCTTGGTATTTCTTATGCCCTTTTAGGATTCTTGTTTGGTGGAACAATTGGTGTCTTACTTATTAATATGATTGCTCGTAAAAAAGGTATTGATAAACCTAAAGAATTTACTGAATCATCAACCACAACACAAGTCGAAGTGGATACAGTAAAGGAAATTAGCATTCTTGATGGCTTAACGACACAGCTTGTTTTAATTTCTATTATTTATGGACTCGTATGGCTCATTTTATACATACTTGAAATGACCATTGGTAATTTAGCTGGTGGTGCTGTCTTTGGTCTAATTAAAGGCTTTAACTTTATCATTGGTATTTTAATCGCTTTACTCTATAAAAAAGTACTACGTAGTTTCGAACAAAAAGGAAAGAATATTCGTTTTATGACGAATAATTATTTATTATCTAATATTGCCTCATTATCTTTCAATATTATGATTACAGGTGCTGTTTTAACGATTACGTTAGAGTTTTTAGCATCTTACGGCGTTCAATTAATTATAACCTCCATGTTTGCAGGATTCTTAACGCTCTTTTATTTAAAATATATGACTAAAAAAATATATCCAAATTATTCAGATGAATATTTTATTGGATTATTCGGTATGCTCACAGGTGTAGCATCTACTGGTTTAGCACTCTTAAAAGGTATTGATCCTGAGCTTAAAACACCAGTTGCAGAAGAAATGGTACTAGGTTCGGGTACAGCGATTACAATGGCATTCCCACTCTTTGGTATATTATTTATTCCATCTTTAACATACACAAGCCCAAATGCATTATTATGGAATATCGTCGCATTACTTGGCTGTTTGCTCTATACAACAATTTTCTCAATTATTTTACTCATTAGAGGCAAAAGAGGCGTTAACGTTTAGTAAAAAGGTGACGATTGTCACCTTTTTTATTTCATATTTTATTTTTGTGCTTAACCGTGGTTTTATATTATATCTATGATATAATAGGGATGGATAAAACGTTAGAGCATACATGATAAGGATCGCTAAAAACCTTTTTTAACCATCCTTATAGGATAAACATGGCAGTGTTTAAAATCAAAAAAAGTATGAACAAAGGGGCTTAAGATGAACGTATTATTTTGCTTGACACCTAAGGAAAAGGTGGCTTACATCTATGATGATTACACAATCAGACAAGCATTAGAAAAAATGCAGGTCTATCGGTACAACTCGATTCCTATCTTAAACAAAAAAGGCGATTATGTTGGAACATTAAGTGAAGGCGACTTACTCTGGTATATCAAAGATCATGACATGAATTTCACAAAAACAGAATCAATTTCTGTATCAAAGGTACCAAGAAATAAGGATAATGTCTCTGTACCCATACATACGGATATGGATGATATTATCGATGTAGCACTTAAACAAAACTTTGTACCAGTTTTAGATGATTTTGGAGCTTTTATCGGTATTATTACAAGAAAAGACATTTTCAATTATATGGTCAAACAAATGGCCGGACAAAAAAGCAGCACTGCGTAGTGCTGCTTTAACTTTTAAATATCTTGAGTTAAATATGAAATCTTCGTTTAAATTCATCACGCATTGTTTTTGAAGGTAAAGCGATAATGCCTATAATCGTAAATGCAGAATATGCAAAACATATGAGACTTGGCCATTGGATAGTTGTAAATCCTAACACGTTAAATAAACCGGGTAATAAACCAATAATTGAGATGACAATCAGACTGGAAAAATAATCAAACCATTTCTTTTTATTAACAAGAATTAAAATAGTAATTAAAAATGTATTTGTAAGAACAGCAAATGGAAAGACAATATCTAATGCCCAACTGTAATCATTAATTGCTAATCCAATTAAGATTAAACTACCTGTTGTCAAAATAATCCCTTTAGTTAATTTTGAAGTCCACAACGTTGGAATGATTAACATAATAAACATAGAGACTGCATATATATTGGTTATACCAACAATTAAAGACCACTCTAAAGGTAAACCATCTGCATAATCAAGATACAAGGATACAATAATCGACACAATATTTAAGAAGATAAAAAGGCGGTAAAAGAATCTTGAAGCTGATCTTTTTTTAACTTCAGCAAACTTGTAAGATAAGACATCTTGTTGGTTATCTTCAAGCTCTCCATTACAAAACATACATGTTTCTAAAGGAGTATCATAATGGATATGACAAGTTTTACAGTATTTCATCATAGACCTCCTTGTAGTTTGTATCAATGGTGACATCAAGGCCTTCTTTAACAAGATGAGAAATCATATGATTCATGATTGATAGATCTTTTAATGGTGAACTTAACAAGATGTTTGTTTTGTTATGGATAGAGATAAGCGTCATAGCGATGCCATAACCGGCATTCACAAAATCAGCATCTTTAATCTTTGATTTTAATCCTGATGGTAAATCAACAATACCTAAGTTAGAAATTGATGAACTGCTAATAGAAGCACCTAGAATGTTATAACCCACTTTAAAAGCAATCGTTTTTAAAATAAGCGGTAATGCACGAATTACTGGGTTCTTTTCAAATCCAACTAAAGAACTGATTTGCCCATGTAATTTTTCTTTGTCTAGTTGATCTCTAAACTGCTCTTTTGTTAATTCAAGCATTTCTTCAAATGTCCAAGAAGTCACTTCAGCAGGATAGGATGTTTTTATATATAACGAAAAATTTCTTAAAGTGATAGAATCAAAATATGGTCTTAAATTAACAGGAATAAAGATTTTAAATGGTTTTTTATGACCAACAAAATCATTTGTTTCATTAAACACACTGTATGCTAACAAAGCAGACACATACTGTGTAATGGTACATTGATATTTTTCTTTTACAAGCGATATTAAAGCCTTTGAATCGATTTTCGCTTTAACAAGAAGGTTCCAATGATGTGCAAACTTTTCGCCTTCAAAATGATAAGCTTTAACTTCTTTTAAATTTCTGCGTTTATCTTTATCATAATTTGAAACGAAGTTGTCTTCGCTTTCTTTTTTAGAATAGGGAAGTTCACCAAGTATTTTTCCTTCATGGTTAATTTTAAAACCTCTTAATTTATAATATTGATAAACGATTGATTTTAAGAAATGTAGTGCTCCTGTACCATCTGTAAGTGCATGAAAGGTTTCTAAAGTGACCTTAGTATCAAGGTAATATACCTTAAATAAGAATCCTCGATTATGCTCTCTTCTAAAGTATTTACATATTTCTGCAGGCTCTGATTCAACGATGAAACGTCTTTCGTTTGCCGCAAAATAATTCCAAAAAAGCCCATTTTTCAATTGGACTCTAAATGTCTCAAATCTAGGTAAAATCTTATTAATAGCCTCTTCTAAAAGCAGAGGATCAATGGTTTCATCTAAATAAAAGGATAAGCGAAATACATTGCTACGCTCATCTTGTGATACAGCGGGAAAGATTTTTCCTGCATTATCTAGTTTATACCAATACTTTTGTTTTTTCATACCATCACACCTTTGAATGACATACCTAAGTTGGGTGTTATGTCTAGATTTATTATACACGGTTTTTGATGATTTTACGAACGATAAACGAAAGAAATGGAAAAAATATTTCGAATTCGAAGTAAAATGCTTGATATCATTGAATAGATAGCGTAAAATGTGAGTGTAGGAGGTACATATATGAAACCATTAATCGGTATACACCATGTCACAGCGATTACAAGTTCGGCTGAAAAAATATATGATTTTTTCACACATATCCTAGGATTAAGACTCGTAAAAAAAACCGTGAATCAAGACGATATACACACCTATCATTTATTTTTTGCAGATGATAAGGGAAGTGCTGGCACAGACATGACATTTTTTGATTTCAAAGGCATTAGTCAAGCTAAAAAAGGGACAAATGAAATAGCCAAAACAGGATTTAGAGTAAAGGATGATCAAGCTTTATCATATTGGGTAAAAAGATTTGATACATATCAAGTCAAGCATTCAGGCATTCATACGATGTTTGGATCAAAGATGCTCGAGTTTAGAGACTTTGATGAGCAAGAGTATATCTTATTTTCTGATGAAAAAAGACCAGGTGTTAAAGCTGGTGAACCTTGGCATAAAGGTCCAGTGCCTGATGAGTATGCAATTATTGGTCTTGGACCAATTTACTTTAGAGTGAGCAATTTCACTTTAATCGATCAAGTATTAACTGAAAAACTAACCTTTAAGCACCTATCAAAACAAGAAGATATTCATTTATATGAAACAGGTGAAGGTGGCCATGGAGCATCCATCATTGTTGAAGTGAGAAATGATCTTCCTCAAGCAAGACAAGGCTTTGGTGGCATTCATCATGTCGCATTTGGAGTTGAAGAAAAATCTGACCTTGATGCTTGGATTTCCGCATTAAATAGTTATCATGCACCACACTCAGGTCATGTAGATCGGTTTTATTTCAAATCACTTTATACAAGATTATATCCAGGATTACTCTTTGAGTTTGCAACACTTGGACCTGGATTTATTGATGATGAAGAATCCTATGAAATATTAGGTGAAACATTAGCATTGCCCCCTAAATTTAGACATCTAAGAGACGAAATTGAAAAACTTGTGCGCTTTATCGACACAAAAAGAAGTGATAAGGTTTATAATAAAGAATATCTAGATAACTAGGGGTTACTTATATGAATAGAGAAAAAAACAATTTAAAACTGACAACTGTATTATTTAGAAGCATGCAAAATGTTTCTGCAGTCATCAAGCAAGATATTACATCTTACGATTTAAACACGAGTGAGTTTGGTACACTCGAATTACTCTACAATCGTGGTGCACAACCGATTCAATCGGTTGCAAACAGAATGCTTATGGCAAATAGTAGTATGACTTATGTCATTGATAAACTAGAACAAAAGGGATTTATCAAGCGTACGATAGATGACATTGATAAAAGAGTCACTATGGTTGATCTAACAGATGCAGGAAGAGCATTCTTTGGCAGTATTTTCCCACATCATAAAAACACATTATCAAATATGTATAAGGATTTATCTGATGAAGAAATCCAAGAACTCATTGAGCTTCTTAAAAAGGTTGGATATCAGGCAATGGCTATGAAGGGTACCAAATCATGAAGCACATTTTTGAGAAAGGTCAAAACAATCAAACGCTTGTTTTATTGCATGGCACAGGTGGCAATGAACATGATTTATTACCACTTGGCAAATTGATAGATCCACACGCAAACTTACTTGGGATTAGAGGTAATGTACTTGAGTATGGTATGCCAAGATTTTTTAAACGATTAGCCATGGGTGTCTTTGATATTGAAAGTTTAAAAGAAGAAACAGAACGTTTATATGATTTTATAAAGTCATCATCAGAAACATATCATTTTGATATGAAACATGTAACTGTTATTGGCTATTCTAATGGTGCAAACATTTTAGGTAGCATGTTACTTCATTATAATCAGGCCTTTCATAAAGCGATACTTTTTCATCCAATGATTCCAATTAAAGAGATTGAAATGAATAACTTAAAGGAAGTTAGTATCTTTATAGGGGCTGGTAAAACTGACCATATGGTTTTGGTTGATGAGACTTTAGCTTTAAAGGAAATGTTTGAACAACGTGGTGCAACAGTTGATTTATATTTAACTGAACTTGGACATCAACTTTCAAGAGATGAGATTGAGCACGCAAAAATATGGTACGAAAAAAGTCAGCGTTAGCTGGCTTTTTATATATGTTATGATAAACTATTAGTGGTGATATAATGTTTGAGATTAATAAAAATGATATCGATGAAATCATAGATCGTGTTGTTCTAACGAAAAAACCACTTATTTTTAAGCATATTCCTGCACGGGAAAAGAAAAAATACATCATCATGTGCATGATGATGTTTGTGTTTGAAAAAGATAAAGTATATACAGAACGTGAGGTTAATGAACTTTTAAAACCTATGATTGATGATTATGTCATGATGAGAAGATATATGATTGATTACGGTTTTTTAGGTAGAACAGAAGATGGCCATGCATATTGGTTGATCAAAGATTTAGAAACCATCAAAGCATTTAAAATAGAAGATTAAGGTGAAAGCCTTATTTTTTTATATCATTTATCGTCGTCTCAATTGCAATTTTAATTGCTTGCTCAATAATCTTTAAATCTAAAGAAAAGAAGTGCTGTTTATGTATTGTTTGTTCCTTTATATAGGGGACATGGATAAATCCCGCTTTGATCTGTGGTTGGTCAGTTGAGATAAGTTCATGTAAAACATGATACATAATATGATTACATACATAGGTTCCAGCTGAATTTGAAACTGATACAGGAATATGAGCTTTTTCTATGTTCGCTACAATCTCTTTAATAGGTAAAGTAGAAAAATATGCCGGTAAACCAAACGAAGAAATAATTCTATCTAATGGCTTTAATCCGCCATTATCTGGTGTTTCAGAATCATCGATATTAATCGCTACTCGCTCAATAGATATCGATTTTCTACCACCTGCTTGCCCAACCATGATGATTATATCTGGACTAACCAGTCGTATTTTTTCAAGCAGTTTTTGAGCGGAAATATCAAATAATACAGGCAGCTCAATCTTGTGTAACTCAATCGTTGAATCATCTAAATAGATATTTTTAATCGCTTCAAATGATGGGTTAATGGACTCGCCACCGAATGGTTCAAAACCACTAAGCAATATTTTGATCATAAGTTCACCTCAAGAGTCATTTTATCATGGAATAATAAACGTTTGTAGATTAAATTATTTTATAGAACACATAGTGTTCTATAACTTGATAATTTTCTAAATTATTGTTATAATGATAATAAGTAATCATTTTATCGAATAGAGGCTATCCTATGGACCATTTAATTAAAGCATTTTACAACGTTTTTGGACATCAAAAGGACATTTCCTTTTACTTTTCACCTGGACGTGTTAATTTGATTGGTGAACATATTGACTATAATGGGGGTCTTGTTTTTCCTGCAGCCATCAATTTAGGAACTTATGGTCTAATTTCTCTTAGAGAAGATTCAAAAGTTCGCCTTTTTTCTCTTAATTTTGAGTCTATAGGTGTTATTGAGGTTGATTTGCATAACCTTACATTTAAAGATGAACATCATTGGGCAAATTATGTTAAAGGTATTTTATTAGAGATGCTTCATCAAAACCACCCAATTCATCAAGGATTCGATTTACTAGTACAAGGGACATTACCTACTGCATCTGGTTTGTCCTCAAGTGCATCCTTAGAACTACTGATAGCATTTATGATGAATGATTTATTCAGTTTGAATATTTCTAGAAAAGATTTGGCAATCCTGTCACAGCATGTTGAAAATCACTACATGGGAATGCACTGTGGTATCATGGATCAACTTGTTATTGCATGTGGCGTTAAAGATAAAGCGTTACTTATGAAAACAAATACATTAGATATCGATATTGTTAACGCACATTTTGATGACTATCAATGGGTCATCATGAACACAAATTATCCAAGAAAAACAACAGAATCAAAATATAACCAAAGAAGAAAAGAATGTCAACAAGCATTAGAAATTGTGAAAAAAACATACGATGTTCATGACTTATGTGAACTTTCTATAGATGAACTTGAGTCCATAGAAGCATCATTTGAGGATAAAATCATCTTTAATAGAGCACGTCATGCAGTTACAGAACAGCAACGCACTTTACTAGCTAAAGAGGCTATGCAAAAACAAGATGCTAAAACATTTGCAAAACTACTCAATGCATCACATGCATCTTTAAAAAATGATTATGAAGTCACAGGTGCGCATCTAGATTTTTTAGTTGAAGGTGCTCTTTTGTATGGTGCTATCGGCGCGAGAGTCACAGGTGCTGGTTTTGGTGGATGTGCCATTGCACTTGTGCATACTTCATCTATGTCTGATTTTTCAACGCATGTTTATGCTTTTTATAAAGAAAAAACAGGTTTATCTGCCGATTTCTATTTTGTCACATTTGAAGATGGTGTTAAAAAACTATGAAAGTCAATACTACGAAGCATCAAACTATCATAGGAGATATTCATTTATTGAGTATAGAATCAAACAGGTACCGATATGTGTTATCTGATTATGGTGCTTCAATTTATGAAGTTGCTTATCTTGAAAACGATAAAGAAACAATGCTAACGATAACACCTGATTCTCTAAATGATTTTGTTTCATCTAAAAGCTATTATGGGAAAACCGTTGGAAGAACAAGTGGAAGACTCTTTACTAAATCATTTAGGATAGGTAAAAAATCATATAAAGTGAAGCCATTTATTAGTAAAGATGCAATGCTCCATGGTGGTCCTCATGGTTTTTCATTTAAGTTATTTGATATTAAAGAAATCATAGAAAACGAACATGAGATCATCATCACATTTCATGCGTCAATGAAAAATCTTGAGGATGATTTACCTGGTGATTTAACACTTGATGTTACCTACATAATCAAACCAGATGAAATTACAATTCATTATGATGCATTATCTAATGAAGAGACCTTATGTAATGTTACAAACCATACATATTTTTCATTAGGTATTGAAGAAGAATTAATTGATCAATCTATATTAAGCATTTCTAGTCAAAAGTATCTTAAAACTGATGAAGGTTATCATTTAGAAATGCTTGAAGATACGAAGTCTTCAATATTTGATTTTTATATATCCAGGACTCTAGAGGATACGATGGATCAGTTAAAACAATCAGCATTTCAAGGACTCGATCATACCTTTCTATTAGATGATAAACATGAAATATCAATCTATCATCCAAGGACGAATCATGGTGTTCTTGTTAAAACAAGTTATCCAGCAGTTGTATTATATACACATAACTTTCCTGACCAAATACCTATGAAATTTACAAAAACACATAAAAAACATCAAGGTATTGCTATTGAGTGCCAATATGAACCAAGTGGCATACATTATTCAAAATTAAATCATGCTCTGCTTGAAAAACATCAAGCATATCATCATTTTATTTCGTATACATTCTTTAGACATGAGGTATAGACATGAAAAAATCAATCATTCAACTCATTCATTATGCACTCAATAAAAAACTCATTTCTCATGAAGATATTGATGAATCGATCGATTGTTTAACTAAAGTTTTAAATGAACCTTCTTTCGATTTCGTAGAAATGGAATCTATAGAAGATATCGAGGACAACTTAAACAAGTTGATAGAAGTAGCATATGAAAAGGAGTTAATACCTTCTTTGACTATTGATGAAAAAGATGCTTTTGAGGCACTACTTTTCAATTGTATCATGCCCGAACCTCATCAAGTGAAAGACACATTTTCTAATTTAATGAATTCTAATCATGCAGTAGCTACGAATTATTTATATAAACTTTCTAAGGATGTCAACTACATCAAAACAAAACGACTTAAACAAAATCTTTTCTGGACATATGATGGACAGTATGGACATCTACAAATGACTATTAATTTGGCTAAACCTGAAAAAGATCCTAAAGAAATTGCACAAGCAAAGGATTTAAAGAGTGAACGAAAAGATCTTTTCGTCCCTAAATGTGTGCTCTGTAAAGAAAATGAACAAAATTATTATAATGCACGCATGAATCTAAGAATCGTTCCAATTCCACTTGGTAATGAGTTATGGCATTTCCAATACTCACCATATAGTTACTACCAGGAACATGCAATCATCTTGCATGATCAACATAAACCGATGAAAATTTCGGATAAAACATTTAGATATTTACTTGATTTCGAAGATATGTTCCCCTCTTATTTTATCGGTTCTAATGCTGATTTACCTATTGTAGGAGGGTCTATATTGAACCATGATCATTTTCAAGCAGGTCATCATCAATTTCCTATTCAGGATGCAAGACCTATTAAGTCATTTGGTAAACTAAACTATGTAGACATCGCTCATATCAAGTGGCCATTATCAACAATTAGGTTATCTTCTGAAAATAAAGAAGGTTTAATTCAATTAGCTAGTTTATTCCTAGATGCATGGAAATCTTATTCAAATGAAGCATTAGACATATTAGCATTTACAGACCAAACGCAACATAATACGATAACACCTATCGCAAGAAAATCAGGTAGAATGTATGAATTAGATCTCATATTAAGAAATAATCGAACAACAAAAGAGCATCCTTACGGGTTATTTCACCCTCATGAAATCTATCATCACATCAAAAAAGAAAACATTGGACTGATTGAAGCCATGGGTTTAGCCATTTTACCTGGAAGATTGAAAAAAGAACTTTCTCTCATCAATGAATGGCTGAATAATGGTGGAGAAATACATCCTGACATTGAGAAACACATCATCTGGATGAAAGCTTTAAAAAATGCTGGTCATAAAGAATTTAGTGAGTCTTTATTATATCGAGAAGTTGGTAAAATTTTCGAGCACATTCTTGAAAACTGTGGTGTATTTAAACTAAATGAGACAGGTAATAAAGCATTACACAAGTTCATCACAGATACAATGAAAAAGTTCACTTCGAAGTGAACTTTTTTTGTTTATGCATCTGGATAAACTTTTTTAAATACACGTAATGATGGTAGCTCAATCCCTTGATAACTAAAGAGTGCTTGATTTGCCCATGTACCAGGAGTTCCAACACCAGCCCAGCCTGCTCCAGCAACTGGTAACCATGCTGGTTCCCAATAAAAGATGCCAATACCTAACTCATTTGGTACAGAAGCAACAATGTTAATGATGTCTCTTGTAACATCTGCTTGCCCTTGTACAGTTAAAGGGTATCCACCAAAGCTTGTTGTTAATATATGTGAAGCATTTGCTACATTTTGATTTGTAAAAGCATACGATGTTTCAGCAATAATAATAGGTTTACCATATCTTTGTGCAATATCTCTTATATTAAACTCAAAGTTTGATAAACTTCCATGATAGAAAATATAATATGACATACCAATGATATCAAAGTCTAAATTTGCAGCTTCAATTCTATCAAAATAAGTGCGATAGAAAGCATTATTACCACCACGATCAATATGAATCATGGTCAATACATCGGGATTTTGTGCTTTTGCAGCTGTCAAACCTGCATTTAAATACATGATAAAATTACTTAAATTACTTGTTGAGCCACTAATAGATTGAGGCAATTGAAAGCGATTAGGATTATCTGTATTTAAGGTTTCATAACTATTGGTACCTTGTGTCAATAATCCAGGTGCAATTTCATTACCTATTTGAACCATATCTACCTTAGCACCAGCATCCTCCATGGCTTGCATGCTCTCATAAGTAAAATCATATAAAGCTTGACTTATGGCTTCTGGTGTTTCTAAATTCGCCCATGCTTTAGGTATGATTTGTTTACCAGGATCAGCCCAAAAATCACTGTAATGAAAATCTAGTAGAATTTTCATACCGAACATTTTAGCATCATGTCCAATCTGTTTTGCAACTTCTATATCATTGTTTCCGCCACCATAAGGCGTTCCACTAGGTGATTTTGGATCATTCCATAAACGAATGCGAATATAATTAACACCTTGATTTTTCAGCAGTTGATAAATACTCGTTCTTACACCTTGATGATTGTAAAATTTACCACCTCGTTTAATGACTTCAACGATAGAAGATAAATCAACGCCCATGATAAAATCTTCATGGTTATTTAATGCATCTATTTTTTCGATTTCAATGTCATCAAATAAGGAACCACTTATAGTGATATTGTCTTCAGGTATGACCACCTTAAAAGAAGCAGATAAATTTTCATAACTTGCTGTAACAATCGTTTCTGTGCCAGCTTTAACGCCGTAAATACGTCCTTTGTCTATGTGAATCGCATCTCCTTGATATGTATAAGTGATATCTAGATGACCATCAATATTTGTTTGTATATCGACTGTTTTAATTTCATCGACGTCAAGTAGCATATCATAGATAAAAATAAAGCGTTCATCACTAGGTGTTGTTTCATTGTTTTCTTGACAAGACATCATCAAAGTAGTAATGATTGACATCATCAATAGTATTGTTATTTTTTTAAACATCATGATACCGTAAAAATAATCTGAACATCATCGATATGAATCCAACCATCTGTAAGTCTTGTCATTGTAATTAAGATTTCTTCACTAGTTTCAGTCAATGAAAAATTAAATGTATATAATGAATAACTGCCTGAAGTTACTAAAATGGTTTCAGTAACATCTCCGATTAAGACGCTCACTTCAACAGAAGCACCAGCGATATATACACTAAATGTATAATCTCCAGGTTCTAAAGCTAATGGCTTTGAAATACTTGCTACAAGCAAAGATCCTGGTTGATCTTTAAATGGGTTATACGATTTTGCACTTTCATAACCCCAATCAGTTGTCCATTGGTTACCGTCTTGAACAGTCCAATGAACAGAAGACATGAGCCATGTATCATCTGATTCGAACTTCCCCTCTTCATTAAAGATATCAAGTGCACTTGGTTCTTTTTCTTCAATCATGGCATTATCCATATGTAACCAACCACCTGATGTTCTTACTGCTTCAAGTTTTACAAGGTACGTTCCTTCTAGAACATCAAATTCAAAGGTATAGTTAACATAGCTACCCGATGTAACAGCAATTTCATAGATATCATCACCAACATGAACATTTAATGTAACATTTTCTCCAGCTAAATCGATACTAAATTGATAGCTACCTTGTGCTAAAAGAATTTCACGATGGATGGAAGCAATGAGCAGTTCATTTGATTGATCTTTATATGGATTATAGGATTTTTCACTTTCATAACCCCAATCTGTGACCCACTCATTACCAAAAGTTGCAGTCCAATTGATGGCTGATAAAGACCAATCATCAGACTCAAATTTACCGTCAGCGTTAAAGAAATCCAAAGGATTACCTGCTTTAAGTAACTCTAGTTTTTCTTCAAGAGCAATGAGTGTATTAAGATTTTCAACATATGTTTTTTGAAGTTGCGTTAGAGCATCATAAGATTCTCTAGCATCTAAAATAGCCTCTTCATGCTCTATAGTTAAATCATTTTGTGCTGGTAAAGCTGTTATTTTTGCATCCACTGCTTCAGCAGCAATTAAATCAGCTGGATCTTGAGGCAATTGATAACTCCATAGTACAAAATCGTCTAAATTAATCCAGTTATTAGATCCGCCGTCAAACTCAATTTCTATACCTATTTCATAAACACCAGATAATGACATATCTGAACGTTCAATGCGCTTCATAACGCCTTGGTTCCATCCTTCAGGCGTTAAATTTTCTGTAAAAGTATTATCATCATTTTTAATGTATATATGTGCATACAAAGCATTAAACTCAGTACCAATGACACCACCATTTAAATATATAGCCATCTGATATACTTCTTCAATGAGCTCTACTTGTTGGTATATTTTAAAGACAGCAGGTCCGTCTGACCAAATGGATAGTCTACCTGAAGATAGTGTTGCAGTCTTGTTGTTAGCTGCTCCAGTAATTTCAATTGTCCAAGGTGATAAGCTTGTAAATTGGCCACCATTGATAAAGTTGATATAGCCATCTTCGCCACTTGGAGGTACAATCACTAAGTCCTCTATAGTTCCAACTTTCAAGCTCACATCATCTATATAACCCCAAGCTTCTTCAGCACCAACAATTTGAATTTCAACACGGATGGTTTTTGAAGTTGCTAGTGTGAATTCAATACCATAATTGACATAACCTTGATGACCTTCTGGTGCATTATAATCAAAACCGCTAAATTGTTCTGTAACAATCACAGTTTCACCATCATAAACAGTTAAATCTATCGATGTCATGGTACCTTGATACCATAGTTGGAATAAATATGTGTCAGCACTTAATGCATCGATTGTTTGTGATAGTGATAAATCGACTGCCTCGCTTAACTCATCTAGATCATCATCATACCAAAGATTTAGAGCAGCTTCACCACCGTGTGGATAATTGTCAACAACTGTTGTGCCATAAGCATCAACACCAAATAAGGACGTCACTGTCCATTCATTAAGACCAAATTCAAAACCACCATTTAAAATAAACTCGCCATCAACAACTGGAATTGGATTGATGGTTACACTAAATATTTTCTCAGCACTAAATGTGATACTTGCCCCTGGCATGTTTGATACAATCGCTTTAACAGAAGCAGATCCTACTTCTAAAGCACTGAGTGTCGTTCCAACGATAGAAATTGCATTTGCTGGTGTAGAAGTTATTACTTCAAATGTAACAACACCAAAGGTACCTGCAGGTGTGATTTGATAATCTATCGTTACAGTCTCACCTTTTGTGAGAGTATAATCACTTATAACAAGCCCAGCTGTAAATGATGGTTCTGTAGGTTCTGTTTCATTAGAACCATCCTTACAGCTTACTAAAAACAATGTTAAAAACATAAAGATGGAAAAAAGGAAAAGATGTTTTTTCATATGTTACCTCCCAAAAAATTATTCTATCCTTTAACGGCACCAGCCGAAATACCCTCAATAATATAACGTTGTAATAAGATATACATCAATATAATCGGTAATGCAACAACAACAGAACCTGCAGCAAACACAGTAAAATTATTGTATAAATCTGCATGATCCATAATCATCCCAAACAAGCCAACAGCTACAGTTTTTTGGTTTGGATCATCTAAGATGAGACTTGCAAGAATAAAATCCATCCAAGGAGCCATAAATGACATCAAAGCAGTGTAAACGACTATCGGTTTTGTAAGTGGCATAATGATTTTAATAAAGATTGTCCATTGATCAGCACCATCTATCATAGCTGCTTCATCTAAATCAATGGGAATCGTATCAAAGTAACCTTTTGATACATAAAACCCTAATGCTGATCCACTACTATAGACAATGAGTAATGCAATGGGCTGATTTATGAGTCCTAACATGTTTAAAATCAAATAAACAGCAATCATTGCCATAAAACCAGGGAACATACCTAATATGAGTGCTACATTCATGATTGTTTTTCTTTGTTTGAACCTAAATCTCGAGAGTGCATAAGCTGCACCTAAAATCAATAAGGTAGAAAAAAACATGTTTAAGAGAGCTATGACACTTGTATTGATCATCCATCTGCCAAATTTTAAATAAAGTGCCTGTGTAGATGAAGGATAAAAAAGTGTCACATAGTTTTTCAAAGTGAATGCTTGTGGAATAAAAGTTGGTGATGCAACACCTGGTAAAGCTCTAAATGATGTAAGTATAACCCAAACGATAGGTATCAACCATATAAAGCTTAGAATAAGAAGAAGTAAATAGCTAAGTATAGGTTTCTTTTTCATGCTTTTCAAGCGAACTCACCTTCTCTCTTATAAGATGCAGTTCTACGATATATCGAAAGAGATATTGATGCAGATATGATAAATATGATAATACCTATAGCTGCAGACAAGTTATATAGTCGATATGATCTCGTTAATTGATATAACCAAGTAATTAAGATATCTGTACCACCTGCATTCACTAGACCAACGCCAAGTGGTCTTCCTTGTGTGAGCAAATATATGACATTGAAATTATTGATATTATGTATAAATCCTGTGACCAACAAAGGTGTTGTGATAAAAAGCATATAAGGCATTGTTACACGCGTGAATAATTGTCTTTTGTTTGCACCTTCAATGATAGCAGCTTCATAGAGTTCTTCAGGTATATTCATTAGAATACCTGAAGTCAGTAACATAAGATAAGGTATGCCTACCCACATATTCACAATAATGATTAATACACGTGCAGATAGTTGATTACCCCAGAAATTGATACCTGTTGAAATGATACCCGCATTCATCAAAAATTGGTTAACTGGGCCATTGAATGCAAACATTTGGTTCATAATCAGTAGTGAAACAAACTGAGGTGTTGCCATCGTTATAATAAATATGGTGCGCCATATTTTTTTACCTTTAACACCTTTTTTGTTGATTAATGTTGCAAGTAAGATACCACCGAAATAATTTGTGAATGTCGCAAAAAATGCCCAAATTAAAGTCCATTCAACAACAGATAATAAGGTATATAAATTATCAGATATTAAGAGTAATTCCCTAAACACTTCAAAGCCTTGCCACGAGAAATGTTGACCTGAGCCTTGATATCCTGTAAAAGCGATGAGTATCATAAAAAGTAAAGGTAAAATTGTAAAAGATAGCACACCTATCATTGGGAAACTTAAAAGTGTGACATAAAGCTTATGGTCTGTTAATGCTTTTAGTTCAACTAAAAAGGCATCTATTTGATATCTTTCATTCTTAACATATATGGTTACTTGCTTAATATTTTTAACATATAAAAAGATAAAAACGAAAGTTATCAATAAAGCAAGTAATCCATACACCATATTAAACGTAGATGGTCTAACAAATTCAGGTGGTAAGTAGGTTGTATCTAGAGCTATAAAATCCATCATGTCGTAATAACCGATAGTTAGCATATAGATGATGTATAACACTTGAATGGATAGAAGTAAAATGCCTTTTGTCCAAGCTTTGTTTTTAAATTGATAGTAACCCATGAAAACAAATGGACTGATTAAATCAACTTTTGTCTTCCATGGAGATTTTTTCATTAAGTTTTTATAGTCCTTATAAGCATCTTTTCTATGCTTAATTTGGGTTTTTAGTTGATCAAACCATGTATGCTTATGCGTCTCAATCGTCTTTACATCATTAAAGGTTTGACTTAGATTCTTTAGATAAAAATAAATCCAAAGAAGTATCAATAAAATACTATATAATCTTACATTTAATGTTCGAAATGAAGATAATCCAAGGATAAAAGGTATACCCAAAGATATCGTATAAAACATCATAGTGAAATGATAAAAGATTTTTAGCATAGCTTTAAAAACAGCATGTGTTAAAAGACCCCCTCCCATAAAAAGAAGAGAAAGTATACATGCAATTTTTCCTTTAAGTGTCGTTTTTTGATAAATTTCTATCGAGGATTGAATGTGATTTTTCACCGCTTTAAGCCATGCTTTTAACCTTTTCATGAATGACTCCTACATTGTTTGAGTAATTTGATTTAGATAATCTATGAGTTGTTGTTCAGTTAAAGAGTTTTGTTCCCATAAGGCTTTCATGTTGTTAGCATAAGCAATCCAAAAAGCTGCAAATCTGTTGATTTTAGGCATTAGAATGGATTGATCTAAAGATTGCTTAAATATTCTTGCTTCAGCGATTGAAGACTCTTTAATTGTAATTTGAGTGGTTTCTAGCTTTCTCCATGAGTCAACGATGATTTGGTTTTGATCAAGTTGATCCAAAAGCGTTAAGACTGTAGGCAATAATGATTTTTCTTTAAGTCTTAGAGCTTGAGCCCATTCACTCGTTAAAAAATCTGCAAGCTGTTGACTTAATGCAGGGTATTTTGAGTAACGACTAACGCCATATAACTTATAGCCTGAAAATGGACGCATCGTTTGACCATTAATGGATGGTACAGGTGCCATGCCGACATCATTAGGAAATTGCTCCTTAGCACTTGCCCAAAAGTATGGGGCAACGATAATTGCATCTACATCACCTGCTAAAAATAAGCTTAAGCCTTCGATATCAGTTGAACCACTTGTGCTTCCTGGAATGGTTAAATTTGGATGGTTTTTATATGTGTTTCTTGCATAAGTTACATTTGAAATAGTTTGAGGTGTAGCAAAGTTTAAGTAACTTGATTTAATACCGGAAGTTGTCTCTCCATCCTCACCATATAATAATGCATCAGTCATGAGTCCAAATGAATAATAGCCTTCAAAAAGATTCCAAACAAGCTTTCCATTGGCCTGATCTTGATTAAGTATGCCTTCAATACTTTGAACCTGTAAATCACTGATTTTACTCTTACGATAAATAATTACTTGTGATTCGGATGTAATAGGAAAGCCGTACATGATACCGTTGAGACTTGCAGCATGAGCAGCTTCTAGAGTGTGTGTTGCGCGGATTTTATCAGCATAGGTATTTTGTGCCAAGAGATTACCTGTAACTGCAGTGTCTAATGTATCATGCACAAAAGCTAAGATGTCAGGTCCAGTACCAGCAGGACCAGCTAATACTAAATCTTCTATAGAAGATTGCTCACTGTGTGGAATAAAGGAGAATTTGAGTTTTGGTGCATTCGGGAAGTTAAATGCATAGTATCTTGCAAACTCTTCAGTCATTTGAGATACAAGTTCTACATTCTTACTATCTTCCCATATAGTCAGTGTAATATCCTCTTGATTTGATGTAACCTCTCTCCTACCACACCCAATAAGTATCAGTAGAAGAAATGAAAGAATCCATATTTTTTTCATGATTCATGCTCCTTTGTTATATGTATTGAAAGCTGATAGATTTTTTCGCTATGTTTAATGATTAATGTCGATTGACCTGTAGTTTTCTTTGTTTTTACCCAAAATGATCTGATACCACCAATAAGTGAAACAAAACAATCGCCAATAACCTCTAATTTATCATCAGTGATAATCTCAAAGGCATCATGTGCATAAGTTAATCTATGATTATGTTCGTTTAAGGCTTCAATGGTTATGCGTGTGACATCGTATGTATCTTCAATGACTAGTTTGTCTCTATCAAGAGAGATTTTAAAATCAATCTGATAATCGTTACCTTTTGTCTTTGTGATAACATGTACACCATCAATAAAGCCTTTAAAGGTGTAAAAGACACTTTTAGATCCCCAATTAGCGACGTATTTACCATACATATCATACGTCTTTTTAAGAAGTTCATCAGAAGGATTTAGGTTTTTCATAGATTCTTTTAAATGATCTTTTCCTTTTGAAACAAGATCTCTGTAATATAATTTGATAAAATCATTTGTTTTTTCATCAAGATTTTCTTGTTTTATCAGCAAGTCACCAAACCAATCCATTTTATACGGTGCAAATGCTAAATGGGATAAGGTGTCAACTTTTTCAAGATCTCCAATATAAAGATCGTTTCTATATACCTTGATCTGATCACAGTTAGAAAAGATATATACATCTTCGATATAACCTTTATTGTGATCCCCTATATTAAAGTTTGAAGAAACCTCTAAATAAGGCGTATGTGCTTGTTGTGATTGATAGAAATAAGCTGCTGGTTTTTCATTTCTAAACATATCTAGCACACCATGATAACAGATCTTATCACCGCTACCAAAATCGATATGTGTATAATAATCATGCATGCACCATCCAATAGAACCACTAATATCCATTGATCCGAGCATATGATTAGTAATTACCATATGTCTTTTTGCATGCTCATAGCGTCTCATTTCATGATCAAAACTCTTTGTTGGAAACATATGTCCAGTATGTTCGGTGACAAGGTAAGGAATATCTTTACGATCAGTAACATCTTTTAAAGCACGTAATGGAATATTATGACCTTCATGAATGAAGTCATTGAGTGTATAAACATCTTCTAATATGCTTGAGTGTGTGATAAATCTGACACCTGCAGTCTGACGTGTGTCATCAAGTTTTTTAGCAAGACGATTGGTTTTTGAATAAAAATCATCGTCATCACCAGATTCGTTAATACGCACACCCCATAAAACAACAGAAGGACTGTTTTTATCTCTCAAAATCATTTCTTTGACGTGTTCTAGTGCATTCATTTTCCATGTTTCATCACCTATATATTGCCAACCAGGAATTTCTTCAAAAACCAAAAGTCCAAGCTTATCACATGCATCAATGAAATGCTTAGAAGGGGGATAGTGTGATGTCCTTACGATGTTTAGATTAAGATCATGCTTCAAAATCTCTGCATCTTTGATTTGAGCATGCTTTGGCATTGCATAACCGACATAAGGATAGTCTTGATGTCTATTTAAGCCAACGAGCTTGATCCTTTTGCCATTTAAATAAAAACCATCTGGTTTAAATTCAGCCATTCTAAAACCATATGTGAAAGATACCTGATCAGAAATTATATTTTCTTTTTCAATTGATATTGTAATTCTGTAAAGCTTAGGATTTTCTATTGACCAAAGCTTTAAGTGATTAGCTGTATATGAATGTGCTTGAGATGAGCCATCGACTTTTATTGTTTCATTAAGTAACACCTTGTCACCATCTGTAAGATTGATTCTAAAATCACCGAGAAAAGGCTCTGATAACTGATATTCAAGCTTAAAAGCAATCACTTTATCTATGTCTTTTGTTGATATCAAATAGTCTTTGATATGAACTTTTGGCTTTGTATATATCGAGACTTCTCGATATATACCACCAAATGTTAAGTAATCAATGACATGTCCAAAAGGTGGGAAATTAAGGTTTGACCTTGCGTCTACAAAAACTGTTAAAAGGTTTTCGAGATCCTTATACACATATTTTGTGATATCATATGTAAACTTGGTATATCCACCTTTATGTGTACCTAGATGATGACCATTTAAATAGACATCTGCTTCATGAGCTACACCTTCAAAATCAATAAACACATAGGCGTCAAGTTCATCTATTGAAAATATTTTTTGGTAAGTTGATTTAAATTGATAAGCCTTTTCATTAGCATATTGTATAGGAAGTATTTTATGTGTGTGTGGTATATCTACACGCTCGCCATCTTGGACTTTATGAAAGATAGCATCAGCATCGAAAGAAGGTTTAAATTGCCAATCAAAATTAATGCTTTTATGCATGATTTGTTCTCACTAATTCAAAGTCATCAATATGGCCCCATGTAGAAGCGTTAAATTGTCCATAAAAGCCAATACGTATTTGACCTGAAGTTACGACAATATTTTCTATGGTTATTTGTTGATATCCAGCAGCCCAACCAGATACAAATACATTCGCTGTCATTATTGATCCACCATGATTTTTAACATACATATAGTGTTCAATATTTTTCGCATTTGTCTCACCCATGACCCAAGCAGTTAGTGTGTATGTGCCATTAGGTAATGTGATGTCTTGATATAAATCATAATTAAATGCTGCAGTATGATAATAATTAAAGTTATTTTGTCCTGTTCTAAAATCCTTATTTGTTTGAATTTTTCCAACCATATCAGTAAGTGACGATGTCACATACCAAGGTGGCTTAGGCAATTCATCGTTTGCACCAGTTTTACCAATTTCAAATCCAGGATTTTGAATAAAGTTTTCAATAGATCTTACATGAGCAGTGACTTGCCATGTATTAGATCCATATGAGACAACACCTGATACAGTGTGTTCACCTACTTCAGTTTCAGCAGTGTTTTTTTGAGCTTGATTCCATGTAACAGGTGCATAGATATATGAGTCAACATCAGTTAATGCAATGACAGTTTCTGGCATTTTAGATTCTGATTCTACAGGTGATACGATATTTAAACCAATTTCAACAATATCACTTTTCAAACCAATGATATTTACATCGACTGCTTGATTGCCTCTGACATCTTTAAATACGTTGATTGAGGGCAATGCTTTTCCAGAGTAAGTGAATAATGCTTGATTTGACCAAGTCGCAAGTGTACCTGCTTCAGCCCAACCTGCACCAATAACAGGTAGCCATGCAGGTTCCCAATAGACGATACCAAGTCCTCGATTATTAGGTACATTAGCAACAACTTCAATCACATCTCTAAGTGCAGTTGCCTGACCTTGAATAGTTGCTAAGTAGCCACCATTTTCTTCTTGATTAGGGCCAAAAATGTTTGATGCGTTAACATGAGGGGTTTGTGTGTAAGCATAAGACGTTTCAGCAACAAAAACTGGTTTATTATATTTTTCTGATATTTTATCTAAATTATCTTGTAAGCGATCTAGTGTACCATGATAAAAAGGATAAAAGGAAGCACCAATGATATCAAAATCTACGTTTCGATCAGTAATTTCCTTAAAAAAATCATCGAAAATAGAGAATTTGCCACCATCTGCTAAGTGAATGATTGTTTTAACATGCTGATCTGCCTCTTTTGCACCGGAAATACCTGCTTTTAGCAAATCTGCTAAACGATCATAAGATGTTGTATCATTCCAAACAATACGACCATCTTCCCATATCATGCCATTATTAATCTCATTGCCTATTTGAATCATTTGAGGTGTAACACCACGGTTTTTAAAATACATCATTGCATCATATGTAAAAGTCTGAACTGCTTCTTTTAACTCAGCAAAATTCAAAAGCTCCCAAGCATAAGGCTTGGTTTGATGTTCAGGATCTGCCCATGTGTCACTGTAGTGTAAATCTAGAATTATACGCATATTGACACGTCTTGCTTTTTGAACAATCCAATATGCAGTTTCTAAATCCATATCACCGCCACCACGAATTCCAATAGGTGAATATGGATCATTCCATACACGTACACGCATGTAGTTAACGCCAGCTGTAGCTAATATTTCAAAAACATCTTGCTCAACGCCATCAAGATTATAATAAATGCCACCATTATCTATGACTTTTTTAATCATTGATGCATCAACACCCATCATGAAGTCTTGACGTTTATCATCTTGTAAAGCAGCAATGGGTTCAATTTTAAAATCTTCAGCATTAAAAGAAGGATCAAGTTCAGTGTAAGGTGTCTGATTTGTTCGAGAGCCTAATGTTGGCTCCCATTGATAGATGTCAAATGGAGGTTCAGATGGAACTTTGTCTTCAGGTTTACAAGCTGCAATGGATAAGACAAATACCATTAATAAAAGATATGTATATATTTTTTTCATATTAATTCTCCTCATTATAACGTGTGCACGATTCACGAATAACCAGTTCAGTTGGGATGGTTACTTTTTTTGATATAGCTCTTTGTCCAAAGATACGTTCAAGTGCTAAATCAACGGCGGTTTGACCCATGAACTCCTTATAAACCTTCACAGTTGTTAAAGGTGGAATCGTATATTGACTTTGAGCAATATCATTAAAGCCGATAATGGATAAATCTTTAGGAATTCTAATCCCAGCTTCATAGGCTGCCTTCATAAGACCTATAGCCATCCCATCAGACGCAATAATGAATGCAGAAGGCAAGTGATTTTGTTCGATAGCCTTTTTCATCAGTTGATAACCACTTTCAATCGTAAATGAGCCTACATGAACATTTCTTTCATCGAAAAGGTTTAGTTCTTTCAAATATTCTCGAAAAAATATTTCTCTTCGTTCGCCAAGAGCAGTAGCATGTTTTCCAATATATTCTCTACCACCAATATAACCTATGTTTTTGTGTCCCAAATCGATGATATGATCAATCGCTTTTTTCATTGCGGATTCAAAATCAATGACAACACTATCATAGTTGGATGCCTCAGGAGAAGAGTCAACAAAAATAATTATTGGAAACTTTTCTTCAAACCTTTTCACTTCGTCATTTGAAAATTTACCTACAGCAATAACTCCGTCTAAGGGTTTTAAATAATCCAAATCATAGGTTTCATTTGATCGAAATATCTTAATCAGTTCGATATGTTTCTCATAGCATGTTCTTTCGATACCAAGTCGAATAGAGAGATAGTATGTATCATCAAGTTCTTGTTCAATGGTATACCAATGAAGCAAACCCAAAGTAATTGGTTTTTTTAAGTTTTGTTTTTTTCTTTTAGGTGGTTGATAATCTAGGTTTTCCGCAGTCTCTAAAATTAATTTTCTTTTATCTTCTGATATAGAAAGGCTTTTATCATAGTTAAGCACTCTAGAAACTGTTGCAATTGAAACATTCGTTTTTTTAGCGATTTCTGTTATTGTTGCCATACCATCACCTCTTTAGACGTATTTTATCAAAAAAGAAAGCGCTTTAAAAGACTTTTACTAAAAAATGATAATTATTTTTACCTATTTTTATTTTTGTTCGATATACCAGACAATTAAGGTATAATATATAACATTTCTTCACTTATTTATAAAAATATGGTTAAATAGTGATAGTATGAAAAGACATGGTAGACATATGAAAATTGTAGAATTAGACAAAAAAACCTATAAAGGCTATGAACTTGAGTATAAGTATATAACCAAGTTTTTTTTCGACGTTGTCATAAAAAACAGAAAAGCCATCGTCTTGACTATAAAAAGGAAAAAGTTTCGACGAAAGCAAGAAAAAAAATTCTCATCGAAATTATTCGAAGATTATATTGAAGTGCCTGATGTTTATGCTATATTTGAAAAAAAGAAAATAATTGCAGTTATTGAAGGTTCATTAGAAACTTGGAACAATCGTTATCGTATATGGAACTTGCTTGTTGAACCCAAATATCGAAAGATGGGTTATGGTAAAGCTTTGATGACACATATGGAAAACATCGCTAAAGAAAAAGGAGCAAGAGCACTTGTCCTTGAAACACAATCATGCAATGATCCAGCGATTCAATTTTACTTAAATCAAGGCTTTCATTTTATCGGTATTGATACCATGAACTATACAAACAAGGATATCGATCAAAAGGAAGTTAGACTTGAATTCGGCAAGAGAATTTAGAGATACTTAATAGGTTTATATCGCTTTATAAAGACATTATATGAAATTAAAAAGGTGCAGAATGATGATATTCTTCACCTTTTATAGTTTACTTAACTTTAAGAATTACGCACTTTAAATATAGAGATTCATCGGATCCTAAAAGTGCTGGATGATCCTTACTTTGGACTCTAAATTCAACCATTTGAGTAATCCTTTTCGCATCATTTGATGCATCCATCAGCATATCTAAAAATAGTGAAGGCGTCATGTAATGAGAGCATGAACAACTCATTAAATAGCCATTGGGATTAACGATTTTTAGTGCCTGCAGATTGATTTCCTTGTAGCCTTGATATGCTTTTTTGATATCCTCATTTTTCTTTGCAAATGCAGGTGGATCTAAGATGACCATATCAAATGTTTGGTTTCTATTTTGATAATCTCTGAGCGCTTGAAAGACATCTCTTTTTTCTGCAATAACATTTTTGAGATTGTTGAGTTTTGCATTATGATGAATGTTTGTTACAGCAAGTTCAGATATGTCTAAGCAAGTCGCATGTTTTGCTCCATAATATGCTGCATGGAGTCCAAAACCACCAATATGTGAAAAACAGTCTAGTACAGTTTTGTCTTTCACGTAAGGTTTTACAGCTTTGTGATTGTCTTGTTGATCTAGGAAAGAACCCGTTTTTTGTCCATTGATGATGTCAACTTCCATTGTTAAATCATTTTCTTTGATCGTTACTTTTTCAGGAACATTCCCATAAATAGTACCTTTGAATAAAGGCAATCCCTCTTTTTTTCTAACGGGCACATCACTTCGTTCATAGATTCCTTTAGGGTTGAACATTTTTATAAGTATGTTTAAAAACATTTCTTTTCTTAAATCAATGCCTAGAGATAGTATTTGAATAGACAAGTAGTCAGCATACTTATCAACAATTAAACCTGGAATGCCATCAGCCTCACCAAATAGCACACGGTAGCTATTTTCATATCCCATATCTTTTCGAGACTGATTAGCAATATGAATCAAATTTTCAAAGAAATCATTGTCTATTGTTTGGTGCTCCTCTCGAGACAGTATTCTTACGAAAATTTTAGAGGATGTGTTTAAAAAACCTTTGCCAATGAATTGGTTTTTATATGAATAAACAAAAGCAATTTCTCCGCTCTTGATGTCACCTTCGATACGATCTATTTCGTTATTAAAGACCCAAGGATGGCCTTGTTCTATACGAATTTCTTCTTTTGGTTTGAGATAAATTTTACATGGATTCATAGTTTCAACTCCTCGATTTATTATAGCATGTATTTTCGATAAAAAATAAAGTGTGATATGAAAATACCACACTGAAGTTATTGATTTTTTTCGTAATAGTCAATGATGAATTGTTTGAAATTGATATTAAAATCTTCGTTGATTAAGTCAGTGAATTTTTTTATCTTCTTATCAAAGTTTTCTAGTTCTAAGGCATTAAAACATCTCACTAAACTTTTTTCATAGAGTTCATAATTTTCTTGTCGATAGTAAGCAAGCGCTTTGAAATAATAGAAGTATTCAAGTAAATACATATTGGTTAATTTCATGTTTCGTTTGATGCCTAAATCACAATACACGATTACGTCATCATAATTCTTATTTTTACCAGAATATTTCGATAAACGATATAATACTAGATTAAATCCAAGGTTATAATTGGAACTGATAATAGTAGATGAATCCATGAGATAAAATTTGAGTTTTTCAGATATGAAGCTTGCTTCTTTTGCATCATCAGTTAAGTCAAGTATTGAACTAAGTATGAGCATTTCAACTTCTGTAAAAATAGACTGTTTATGAATTTTATTCATGTTTATGAGATTTTTGTTAAAACTTGCTGCTGTATCTCGGTTAATTTGGTTTGTGAAAAGCTTATACATACAAAGTGCATGATCAAACAACATTTTGTTGGAAACATCAACAAACTCTTTTGATTCTAAATATGCAATTTTTTCTTTAACAACATCGAAATTGTAGTTTGCAACATGATTGTAAAACTCATCAACATCCTTTTGTTCTTCGAGTCTTGCAGCCTCAATTTCTCTCAGTAAATTGATAGTCTGAACACCTAATTTTTCCGAGAGTTGATCGACAACCTGGAATGGAATATCAGACTCACCGTTTAAATATCTTCTGTACTGGCGGAGTGACACAACACCGGTGGTGAATGTCTCTTGAGACATGTTGCGAGCAGAACGTAATCGCTCTAAATAATTGCATAATTCTTGAGATTTCACTTTTTTCACCCCATTTTTTCATGAATTTTTGTACGAATAGGACATATACGCCCTGTTTTTTTATCCTAATTGATTATACAATTAGGTAAAAGGGAGGCTTGGACATGAGAAAATTATTAGCAGTTACATTAGTTGTAGTAGGTTTATTTTTTGGAAAAATGGTTATAAATGCCATTAATGAGACAGATTTAGATATTATTGAGACACAAGATTTTGACAATGCAGGTATTCCTGATTTTGTTAGAACAGATTTTGACAATGCAGGTATTCCTGATTTTGTTAGAACAGATTTCGATAATGCAGGTATTCCTGATTTTGTTAGAACAGATTTTGACAATGCAGGTATTCCTGATTTTGTTAGAACAGATTTCGATAATGCAGGTATTCCTGATTTTGTTAGAACTGATTTTGACAATGCAGGTATTCCTGATTTTGTTAGAACAGATTTCGATAATGCAGGTATTCCTGATTTTGTTAGAACTGATTTTGACAATGCAGGTATTCCTGATTTCGTTAGAACCTAAACATGCATATAATCAATTTAATTATAACATAGTTATAGTGCAGTTGATTTGCATTTAAGTGTAATTTAAAACTTAAGTATTTCTTTTATGAAATAAATATTCATAGAAGATGTGAGACTTACGTTTATCTTAAATGTGCTTGATTCTATAGAATCATATGAGATCATTTTCTTAGAGACAAAGAAAAGACTCGATTCTATAAAACATGGTTTACTTTGTAAATCAAATATAAAACAAACAAACATTGTGATATGCAGTTCTTTTGGTTGATTGGATTCAAAAGACCTTTTTAGAATGCACATGCACTTAAAATAGATTATGCTGAATCATTAGTAACGTCATTAAGACAATTAGTTTAGGCAAAAAGAGGTATGATGATCTATGAAAAATATTCTAGCATTTATTATGATTTTAGCTTTATTCGTTTCAGCCTATGTATTTGGCGAAGAGCTCATTGAGCTTGCCATTCCAAATCACGATACGATTTCTAACAGTTCTGAACTGTTTATGTATGGTGCACTCATAGGATATATCCTATTTATAGTCTTCGTTGTTGTCCTTCAAGGAGAAGGTCATTTAAGACTGAAGTACTATAAACCTAAAACTTCCAAGCTGATGCAACAATCGTATATGCTTATTGCAGGTGTTTTCATCATGTATGCATTTGTTGCGTTCGACATTCAAAATGCCATATTAATGGCACTAGCTTTTATGCTAGTTACAGCTTTATATGATATGCTTCGTGATCGATTAATTAACGGTCAGGAAGTCAATCAATTTCATCCAAAGAAAATTATCTAAAAATTTAACATAAAACTTCCCTTTTAAAAAGTAAGAGGCCGTCTCACCTCTTGCTTTTTTCCATGCTTGAACATTGTTTTTGAAAAAAACTTAAAATAAGGGTATGATGATGATAAGGAGTGTGATCATCATGTCAATCAAAGAACTAATTATCAAAAGACGAAGCTATAACCAGTTTACAGATGAAAAAATAGATGCTGATGAAATCATAGAATTGCTAAACATTGCTGTTTATGCACCAAATCATAAAATGCGTGAACCTTGGCGTTTTATTTTACTTTATGATGAAGGTAAACAATTATTTTTAAATCGTTATATCCATGCATTGTCAGAGACTGAAAAAGATCTACAAAAAAAGACCTTAGATAAAGTCTTTATCGCACCAATGATAGTAGCATTCGTAATGCCCCATCAAAAAGATATGAAAGATGAATTAGAAGATTTACAAGCCAACGCTGCACTCATTCAAAATTTTTTGCTCTTATTAGAAGATCAAAATTATGCAGGGTTCTGGAAAACACCAGCGTATATAGAATCTGATACATTCAAGGATATTTTAGGATTAACAACACAAGAAATGATTGTTGCACTTGTGATGGTTGGAAAGCCTAAAGGACAAGCAAGTTATAAACCAAGAAAAGATGCAAAGTCAAAGACAACGATTTACTCATAAAGTATATAAGAAAATCCGACAAAAGGTATGAACGAAATATACCAATATTTAGAGCATTTTTTAGATAGAATAATGCTATGTATATATAGAAAGAAAAAGTCTATGGTCATGATATGTACAAAGGCATCATTTTTAAAGGATTCTATGTATATATTTAATGAACCAAAGAAAAAACCATAAATAGCTAAAAAGAGTATCGATATGCCTGATAAAATGGTTGCATATATTGTCCATTTTTGATGTTTCTTTGCATTATTCTCACCTAAAAAAGCTGCTGTTGGATAAAGTGCAAATGCTCCAGATACAAATGACAAGCTTAGTCCTATTTTTTGGATTCTATTTGTTTTGATTTGATATATGATGACATATAGCAACATCAAAAATGGAATAATCCCTAGCATATTAAATACAGCAAAAATCAATGGATCTATTGATAAATCTAAGAAATCATTAAAAATCGTCGTTCTTGGTTGGTTGAAAACAAGATAATACACTGTATATAATACGAGAATAAACCAGCTTATAAGCATCCATTTTTTCATAGTCATGCTCCTTTGGTATTAAGTATATTCAATCTCAATATAAAAAACAAACATTAAGAATCGAGAGATCACATGAAGCATAAAATCATTAAAGTCATAAAAATAATCATGATTATCATTGTGAGTTTTATCGCACTACTTTTTGTCCTATTTTTTAGACCTAATCTATCAATCGAAAGACTTGAAAATACATATTTTACTGAACATTCAAGTTATATAGATATCACTGTACCTTCACTAGATAACGAAGAATTAGATATTCGTCTACACTACCAAGATTTAGGAAATCCTACAAATGAAGTTGTTGTCTTGTTACATGGTGCATTTGCATCATCACACACATTTATACCTTGGGCAGAAAAACTAATCGAAGAAAACTATCGAGTCATTCTCATTGATTTACCATATCATGGCTTAAGTGGTGGATTTAGTGATCATGTGACTTCACTAAGAAGGTCAAGTTATGCAGTTAAAGCTCTCCTTGATTCACTAGAAATCGCATCACTTTATATCGGTGGCAACTCAATGGGTGGTGGTGTATCTTGGTATTTTACAGGTGCATTTCACGATGTATACTTTGATGTGAAAGGTCTTATTCTAATTGATAGTATATACCCATCTACACCTTCTCAAAGAACAGATCAATTTGCTTTATTAAGACATCCCGTTATTTCAAATATTGCAAGTCAAATGACACCAAGATTCTTACTTAAATCTATACTAGAAGGTGTCTATGGTTCAGCATCTACTTTGGAAAAAGAAACTTTGGATCGCTATTATGATCTTCTTAGAAAAGAAGGTAATCGTCAAGCAATTTTAAGAAACACATCAGAGTTGTTAATATTTGAGGATCTTCTAGATCTGCTAGCAAACATACATGAAGATGACATACCTGTACTCATTATGTGGGGCGAAGAAGACTCATGGATACCAGTGGATACAGTATTATTATTTGAAGATGTTTTACCAGAAGCAGTTATCATCATTTATGAAGGATTAGGTCACGTACCTATGGAAGAAAATCCCCTACTTACCGTAGAGGATCTCATCATGTTTTTGAATAAATAGACGGTCATCGTCTATTTTATTTTAAATGCTCTAGTTGCTTCAATTGCCCTCTTCCAACCTTTTATGTAAAAATCGCGATCTTTTTGTTTCATTTTAGGTATGAATGATTGATCTAACTTCCATGATGATACGATCTCATTTTTGTTTTGCCAAAAACCAGTAGCAAGCCCAGCAAGATAGCATGCACCCAAGGCTGTCGTTTCTTGAATAATTGGACGATCTACGCGTAAATTTAAAATATCAGATTGAAATTGCATTAAAAAACCATTAACGGATGCACCACCATCAACTCTAAAAGATGTAATGGGTAGTTTTGTATCCTCTTCCATAGCTCTTAAAACATCCATTGATTGATAACATATGGATTCAAGTGTTGCACGTGTAATGTGCGCCTTTGATGTGCCTCTTGTGATACCAAACATTGCACCTCTTGCATCAGAATCCCAATAAGGTGTGCCTAATCCAACAAAAGCAGGTACGACATAAACACCTTCATTTGAGGGTAAGCTTTCTGCAAGTATTTCTGTTTCACTTGCTGATTCGATTATCTTTATACCATCTCTTAACCATTGTACAGAAGAACCTGCAACAAAAACACTACCTTCTAAAGCATATGTGATTTTCTGATCAATCCCCCAAGCAATCGTTGTAAGAAGACCATGATCAGAATAAACAGGTTGATCACCTGTATTCATAAGCATAAAACACCCAGTTCCATATGTGTTTTTAACCATACCTTTTTCAAAGCATGTTTGACCAAAAAGTGCTGCTTGTTGATCACCAGCGACACCACTAATAGGCACAGATTCACCAAAAAAATGATAAGGCACAGTATGACCATAAACTTCAGAGGAAGATTTAACTATGGGTAACATTGACTTTGGAATATTTAATATCTCAAGGATTTCATCATCCCAGCACAAATCATAAATATTATACATCAATGTTCGACTTGCATTCGTATAATCTGTTACGTGCTTACCACCTGATAATTTATAAATTAACCAAGAATCAATTGTACCAAAAATCAAATCTCCTTTTTCTGCTTTTTCTCTTGCACCTTGGATGTGATCCAAGATCCATTTGACTTTTGTACCTGAAAAATAGGCATCGATAACTAAGCCTGTTTTCTTTTTAAATAATGGACCATAGCCTCGATCATTAAGCATATCACAAATTTCAGATGTCTGTCTAGATTGCCAAACGATAGCGTTATAAACAGGTTCCCCAGTGTTTTTATCCCAAAGAATTGTCGTCTCTCTTTGATTGGTTATACCAATGGCATGAATATCTTTTGCTTTAATTTTCGCTTCTAAGAGGACTCTTGCCATGACAGCTAAAACACTAACCCATATCTCATTTGGATTATGTTCGACCCATCCTGGTTTTGGATATATTTGAGTGATTTCTTCAGATGCCATCGCAACGATGTCACTTTGCTTGTTAAATATGATTGCACGTGTACTTGTTGTGCCTTGATCGATTGCAAGTATATATGAACCCATAAAAATGCTCCTTTATATATTGATTTCCTTTGTAGCAATAATATCTACACCAGTATTTAAAATATCTTTGACGATGATATCTCCTATTTTAACATTTTTTGTAATAATCATACTATGAAGCATATGTAAACATTCAAATATTTTATCTTTTGGTACAGGATTATTTGTCTTAACAGATAACCTTGGGCATGATGCACTGATTGTTTTGAGTGTTGTGGTTATCATACGTCTGGGATCAGTCATCTCTTGTCTAGCATAAATTTCTCCTCTTTTACATTGATTGCCTGATATGGATAGATCATTTGTAATACTTATTTGACAACCTACTGGACAAACAGTACAAGTCAATGTTTTCATGAGCATACCTCCTTCATAGAAACGAGTATCGGAGCATCTTTTTGAATCATATGAAATGGTAGATGCACATGTTTCATTTCTGCAGGCACAACATGCTTCATTTTTTTTGAATAAATCACTCGATCATGCTGTATGATTTCTAAAGTGCCTTCAGTTATCTTTTTCGTGCTTCTAAATTTCAACTCGATGGTTTCAGAATATTCATCAAAACTAATCAATTGTGGTATGACATATCTGATATGATCTTTTGGTATCACATCTATTTTATGTAATGTATCATTTTGATTATGTATTAAATTCATCTTTGCTTGTGAGCCACAATGTTTACTTTCAATGACGACCCAATCTACCAAATCATGCACATGGAGTGCATTTCCGCAAACATAAAGTCCTTTGATTGATGATTCATAATGTTGATTGACTATGGCACTTTTAGTGATTGGATGCTTATCAAATTTAAGATGATTAAATAATTTAACATCAGGTATGAGACCTATAGAAAGAAGTAAAGTATCCACTTCAAATGTTTTTTCAGTACCTATGATGGGCTGATAGTTTTGGTCGACTTCATTAATCGTAATGCGCTCTAGACGCTCTCTACCTTCAATTTTTGTGACTGTATGAGATAAATACAGTGGTATTTGATAGTCATCTAGACATTGAACGATATTTCTTGTCAAACCATTGGAGTATGGCATAATATCGGCGACACCATGGACTTTCGCACCTTCAAGCGTCATTCTTCTAGCCATGATAAGTCCAATATCTCCACTACCTAAAATAAAGATGTTCTTACCAACAAGATACCCCTCCATATTCAAATATCTTTGAGCACTACCTGCGGGCATAATTCCTTTTGGTCTATCTCCTGGTATATCAATGGCACCTCGCGTTCTCTCATAACATCCAGTTGTTAATATGACTTTTTTAGCTTCGATGTGATATAAACCATCTTTTATTGAAGAAAGCAATATTATAAATGAAGCTTTCTTTTCGATGTCTATAACGGTTGTATCAAGGACATAAGGTATCTTTTTTTCATGACATTCCTGGATGAGTTTGTTTGCAAATTCTGGTCCAGTAAGCTCTTCTTTATAGACTTCTAATCCAAATCCATGATGAATACATTGACCTAGAATACCACCTAACATCGCCCCTCTTTCAATAATTAGCATATCAAGACTTGGATCATAAGCTCCAAGTGCAGCAGCGAGACCTGCTGCACCTCCACCAATAATAACGATATCTTTTTTCATCATATCTCCTCATCTATAGCATTTAAGATGTTTGAGTTTTTTGAAGCATAATTAATTTTTGTTACATCTTGATTTGTTTCTCGTGCGATTATCTTTAAGACTAAATGCTCACAATAGCCACCTTGACATAAACCACTACCTGCTCTTACTCTTTTTTTAATGCCTTTAATGGTATCTGAACCGATGGGATGAGAGATGGCATCAATAATATCTTGTTCAGTAACACATTCACATTTACATACAATATGTCCATGCTTTGGATAAGATTGGATCAATGCTTTTTTATCATAATCATTATGTTCGTGAAAAAGTTTGAATCCTTGAATTTCTAGATTCATATGCTTTTTTAAAACGAGTTTTTCATCAAGAATATGTTCTATAAGATAAGATGCAATCGCTGGCGCAGCAGTTAGTCCAGGTGAATCAATACCTGCAACATGATAAAATGACGGATATTTCTTAGAAGCTTTAATATAGAAATCTTCATAAGTTGATTTTGCACGAACACCAGCAAAACTACGAATGATTTCTTCAAAGGGTATATCATCAGATAGATGTATAACTTCCTCTCTAATGTACTGATAGCCTTCTCTTGTCGTTGAAAGATCTTCTTTATCCGAAATATCAGTAGAAGTAGGACCTAAAAGTATATTGCCATGTGTTTGTGGAACGATTAAAACGCCCTTACCTTTTTTATTAGGCAAAGGATAGATCACGTGTTGAAATAAACCTTTAACACGTTTATCTAATACATAATACTCACCTTTTCTAGGCAAAATCTGATAAGGCATTATGCCTTCAATCATACGTGCGATATGATCTGAGAAAACACCAGCACATGAGATGATATGCTTTGTTTCAATCCATTCTTCATCATTGATTTCTACTTGAAACATACCATTTTGATACGTTATGTTTGTAACTTTGGCATTTGTCTTTATTTGAGCACCATTTGCTTTGGCAAATGTTAAAGCAGCCATAGCAACCTGCCATGGAAAAGTCACTTTTGTTGTAGGTAAATCAAGTGCAGCAACCAAAGATGATTTGAGATGAGGTTCTTTTTTTCTTAAAGTTTCTTGATTGATGATACTTACACCTTTGATGCCATTTTGAATGGCTTGATCATAGATACGTTTAAGATCATCTAGCTCTTTTTCGTTTTTAGCAACGACTAAACCACCTGTTTTTAGTAGTGGGATGGATAATTCTTTTTCTAAGTCATCATACATAGCATTACCCTTCACACACAACTTAGCTTTTAATGTGCCTGGTTTTAGATCATAGCCAGCATGTATAATCGCTGAATTTGCAACGGTTTGTCCATTGACAACATCGTTTTCCTTTTCAAGTACCATTATGTCTACTTGATACTTTGAAAGTTCTTTGGCAATCAAGCTACCTATGATTCCAGAACCGATAATGACATAGTCTTTCATTTTTAAGACCTCCTATATATATAAAAAGAGAAAAAAGTTTTTAGCATTCTTTTTTCTCTCTAATCTCTTTTTTAGATTAACATGTAATATCCCAAAAAGCTGGGTTTGATGTAGTGACTGCAACTGCACCATGTGATAGGCATTTACATATTTGTTCTTTTGTTTGAAGTAAGCCACCCATTAAAATTTCTGTGTGAAGCGCATTTTTGATGACTGGGATAATTTCAATGGATAAAGCAGGTAAAATTTCTAAATAATCAGGCTCAATCTTTTGAGCAATCTCAAGACTATGGTTAAGTGATATGGTATCTTTTAAGAAGAACCTTAATATACCAATCACACCTCTTTTCTTACAGATTTCAATGACTTTAGGTTTGCTTGATATAATCCCATCAACCTTTAAAGACTGTATTAAGTAGATTGCACCAAATTCATCAGAGGATAATCCTTTGATGAGCTCTGAGTGAATTAAAATCTTTTTTTGATTTTTCCTCATTATCTCAATAAGTTCTGGCAATTGTGCAAGTTGGAAATTCATCAGTAGACCATAAATTAGAGGGGTACTTAAGAATTTTTTCATATCTTGATGGTTACCAATAGCTGGTATAATTTTTTGTCCAAAAAGCATCTAAGAATCCTCCTATAAAATAAATAGCAAAGTAAAAACGGACTCAATCCTTTTTCATACTTCGCTCTGATCTCTTTTTCATCTTAAATTACACCTTTATTATAGTTTTTTAATAATTGATTGTCAAGTCTTTATAAAAGATATCATAACCATAGACTTTTTAAAAAGAAGTGATATAATGTGTATTACACCATCCATGAAAGTAGTTGATTTTAAACCATGAAAAAAGATAAAAACACCATTATAATGACCATCGGAATCGCAGGTTCTATTGTTTTTTTACTTGCGACTTTAATGCTTCTTTTTGGTGATGAATTAGATCAGATGTTTAACGTCATCGGCATCCGTGTTGCAACACTGTTTGTTGCTTTTGCATCCTTTTTATCGTCTATGCTTTTTAGTTTGCTGATTTTACTTCATAATCGAACTGTCGTTAAAATCAATGATGATACAAACCATCGAGCAGAGCTTTTTAGAGAGCTTCAATTTGCATCAGGCAATTATTCCATTATTGAATTTATGGATCGCATGCTCATTTATGAAGAATCAAGTAGATACGTAGATAGACTCATCCAAAGAAAGAGTATGATATTTCATATGATTGAAGAAGGATTGGTATCTGATCATATTTTTAAAAATCCAAATGATTATCAGTTTGTATCTCTTAAAATACCATTTAGAGTCATTGAAGGAAAAACCATTTCAAGTATTACATTTGATAAATTAAGATTTGAAAGAAACGGACAAAATTTTGAATTTTTCACACCTGAATCAGAACATGAAAGTAGAGCCTTCTTGCTTTATAATGAAGTCACGAAACGAAACAATGTGATTATCAATCTGATTATGAGAAGAGATTCTGTCTTTTATGACCCTAAGAAGATTAACGTATTCTCTAAAATTAAGATATACATTAATATCACAAGTTTACTTGGTGTTAAGGTTAAGGGGAACAGTGAACTTTATTTTACAAACCCAGAACAAATAGAAGGTGACGGTACCAATACATACCGTATCAATTCAGCGAATTTTACATTAACAGAGATGCCAAAAATCGTTAAAATTCAAGGTTAAACATTAAGTGCTTCTAGGTAGAACCTAAAAGCACTTTTTTTCAGCTTTTAAAATAATTAGATCTTTGTATATATCTTGAACGCTTGTATGTGTGATAAATCTCATCATAAAGCGATATGTATCTTTCATCAAATCGAGATAAATGATATAGATTTGAGCCATCATAGAACGTATAATCTTTAAAATAGACATACGATTTAAGATTAGAAAAAGCATCCCTTCCTACATAATACTTTGGCTCATAATCCAAATCAAACAGGCTTGCAAGTGTTGGTAGAATGTCAAAGGATGAGGTTAGCTTTGTTACATCATAAGGTGAGATATTTTCATGCCAAATATATAAGTTACCTTGTTGTTTTTCATTTGTAGTGATACGATTTGTGATGGATTCAAAATCCTTTTGATTCATTGTATAAGGATAATGATCACCAGAAAATACAATTACAGTATCAGAAAGAAGTCCTTTTTGTACAAGATTATCTAAAAGTAAACCAACCATCAAATCTAACTCGATTTGTGTTGCTATATAGTATTTAAAGGATTCTGGCATAGAATCTCCATAATAGGCATCAACCTTATCATAATGCTTTTGAACAACAGGATGATTCATACTATAAGGCGAGTGGCCAGAAAAGCTAATAACAAAACTCATGAAAGGTTCAAAAGTAGGTATCATCCAATCTTTCGAGGCATCAAAAAACTTAGTATCCATTTTCTTATCAACATCATTTAACAAAAGTTCCTCTTGACCATAAAATGAGGCATATCCATAACCATCATAAAGTAGATGTCTGGTGTAAAATGCTTTGTAGTTCCCATGAAGCGCTTGAGTTTGATATCCTTTTTGATGAAACAAATAAGCTAAGGATGTTTGGTAACTATTTCTATTGTAAACAAAGCTTGTTGGACCATCTTCGATAGATGGTATAAGTCCGGTATTAATGATATATTCCGTGTCACTTGTTGTACGTTGAAAAACAGGTGTGTAGTGATTTTGAAAATCAATACCTTCAGTTTTTAGTTTGTATATATTTGGTGTAAGCTCTTCACTTAATGCGAGTTCATCAAATGATTCTGCTAAAATGAAAATCATATTTTTTCCTTCAAAGATGCCCATATATGCATGTGATGGCACTTGGATATCTGTGTTTTCAAAATATTGATCCAAATAAGCTTTCTCATTTACAAATGAGATATTAGGTATCAGTCCATCAACGATATCTCTTAAGATATAATGAGGAGTCCCAAAAGTATTGACAAATTGTGTGCGATGATAGACAGTTTGATATAAATATAAATCATTATTATAGGATGCAATCTCTTCTTTTTTTAATGTCACTTGACTCATTAAGAGCATAAAAAGTAATAAAGGATATAAAGTTAGTGTATTCCATCCCTTTTTGGTAATAGAAAGATGTTTTTTAGAAGTTGATCTTAAGGTATAGATGATATTACTAAAAGATAAAAGAAAAATCCAAACATGGAACCACTCAAATTGATACATACCTTCTGAAGACTCTGCACCTTCTCTAGCAGTGACGATTTCTTTCACACTAAAAAAGTCATTAAAAATGCGATAATAAACATCTTGACCAATATAATAAGCTGCTAGAAAGATAGATAGAATTATAATGAGTGTCTTTTGTCGTCTTTGAGAAAGTCTAAGTAGTAATAAAAGAAGCAGTGTAAAAACGAAAAGATTTGAAAACACATAAGCGATATCAAAAAATCGTGCATTTTTTATATGGAAACTTATATCCATTGTGATGAGCACACATAATACGATGAAGACTTTTAAATCATGCTTAAGTACGTGCTTATAAAGATCTTTGTGAAATATGATATACATGGTTAAAAGTAAAACGCCTATGATGCTGATCATCACTTGAAAAAAGATGGATGTACCCATCCACATGGTAAGTATATTAAGTATGATGAGTAATCCAGCACTCATCCATATAAAGCGGTCCATCTTCATCTTTCCAAGTCACCCCGTACGTTTTTATCTACTTAAATTATATAACAAAAGGGTTGATCTTTGACCAACCCATTATGTATAAATTGCAATCACATTGTTTGCGTCCAATGTCTCAAATGTAGAAAGCGTGATTTTTTTATGAACCCAGTCAATTTTTCTAATAAAACCAAAGGTTTCTTTAATATAACCATCGAAAAAGTATTCAATCATCACTTCTAACTGATGATGATAAGCAACATGAAGATGTTGATTCAATGTCTCATACTGATCATCAGATAGGATGGGTTTTGATGATTGACCCATTCGATATTTTAATTCATGGATCATGGAACCATAACCCACAAGTGCATCAAAGGGTGCCCACTTAATAATGCCGCGATCAACATAGTGATGTGTATTATGCATGGTGGCCTCCAATCATGCGATTGCGCGCCTTAATCGTTGATGATTCAAACTCACTAGAGGCACGATTCACACTGTTTCTACCAAATTTATACTTAATGTCATCCATAGCAAGATGGAGTGCATGCTCTTTTTCAAGCATTACGGCATCTTCGAAAAGTGAAAACTGATAGGCATGGCGTTCAGAAAGATTTGTAACAGCCACATGCACACGTCTAATAGGCTCATCTTCATAATAATTTCTAAAAAGTTTTAAGCAAGCTTCATAAAGGATAGAAGCGTTTGCTGTGGGCTGATCAAATGTCATCTGTCTAGAGAAACCACCACCCACTTTTTTACTATAGCCAATACCAAAGCTAATGGTTTTAGCCACTTTCTTATGCATGCGAAGTCGTCTAGAAACATCATCAACCATTTCAAGGATGACTTGAAAAATATCTGGTACGTAATAATCATGAAAAAGTGTTTGTCCAGAACCATAGCTTTTACCAGCACTTCGAATGTTTCCCTTATGCTGAATGAGGCTCATATCAATACCATGCGTATGATAATAAAGCTCTTCACCAAGAATACCGAAGATACGTTTTAATGTTGTGACATCATAATGCGCAATATCACCAATGGTCGTAAGACCTAAACGATTCAAGTGCTTTTCCATTTGATGGCCGATGCCCCACATCTCAGATAAGGGTGTTATTGGCCAAAGTTTCTTAGGAATATCCTCATACGTCCATTTGGCGATGAAGTTAGGTGCTTTTTTGGATTCAATGTCTAAAGCAAGTTTTGACATGAGCATATTAGAACCAATACCACAAGTAGCAAACAATTTGGTCTGATCATAGATCGCTTTTAAAACCATTTCGGCAAACTCAACATCTGTTTTTTTGTAATAATTTAGATATTCTGTGATATCTAAGAAAGCTTCATCGACTGAATAGATGTATAGATTCTCTTCAGAGATGAAGTTTAAATAAATACCGATAACTTTTGCAGAATATTCTAAATATAAAGACATGCGTGGTTTTCTAAAAATAATGTTTAATCCAGGAGGTATCTCATGAATTCGACATCTGCTAGGGACACCTAATGTCTTTAAATAAGGTGATACAGCAAGAACGATGGATCCACCACCTCTTGATGCATCTGCAACCACCAAAGGTGTTTTGAAGGGATCTAGATTGGATTCAGCACATTCTACAGACGCATAAAAGCTTTTTAAATCGATGCATAAAATATGGCGATGCAATTTGTATTCATCCATAGCTATCCCTCCTTTTGTGTCATCATTATATCAAGTATTATTAAAAATAAAAGAGGAAAAAACGTAAATTTTCGTGAAAGTGTTCTCAGGAAAATTTACATTTATTTTCATTATAAAAGTAAGCATTTTCAGTGAAAAACGACATGACTTTTTAAGTAAAATGATGTAAAATGAAACGTTAAAAAAAACATGAGGCGTCTCATGTTTTAATCTTTTTTGATGAGTCTAAAGAGTTCTTTAATCTCGGAAGCCGTTAGATATCTATATTTGCCTGTAGGAAGATCCAGTTTGATATGCATGATGCGAATTCTCTTAAGAATTAATACGCGATAACCGAAAAATTCACACATTCGTCTGATTTGTCGATTAAGACCTTCAATGAGTGTAATTTTAAATGTTTTTGGACCAACGATTTCCACCTTACACGGCTTAGTAATCGTGTTTAAGATAGGAACTCCTGATGACATTTTATCTGCGAAATCACTCGATAAAATTCGGTCAACTGTGACTAAATACTCTTTTTCATGGGCATGCTCAGCACGCAAGATTTCATTGACGATATCACCATCATTGGTCATCAAAATTAAGCCTTCTGAGTCTTTATCAAGCCGTCCAACATGGAAAATACGCTTAGGATATTTCATGAAATCAACAATATTTGATTTAATTTTGGGATCTGTAGTTGATGTTATACCCTTAGGTTTATTTAAGGCAATATAAACCATCTCTTCAGCAGGTCTTAAGGATTTGCCATCGACAGAGACCAAATCATTTTCTTCAACTTGGTCACCAATGACAGCTAGACGGTCATTAATGCGTACGCGGCCAAGTTCAATTAAATGGTCTGCTTCACGCCTTGAGCAAAAGCCAACCTCGCTTAAATATTTATTAATACGTGTTGACATAAATTAACAAACAGGAGGTTGATAGGTTTTACCTTTTAAATCAACAGAAACAGATTCAATCATAATATCTTGATAGGGTTTATCGCGATAATCTCTTGGTTGATTAACAATTTTATCAACCACTTCAATGCCAGAAACGACACCACCAAATGCAGCATATGCACCATCAAGGTGAGGTGCGTTTTGATGCATGATGAAAAACTGAGAAGTTGCAGAGTTTGGATCTTGTGTGCGAGCCATAGAAATGACACCACGTGTATGATTGAGTTCATTATTAAAGCCATTTGAATTAAATTCACCTTTAATCTTACAGGATAATTCTTTACCCCAACCACCTTGAATCATAAACCCTGGAATGATACGATGGAAAGTTAAGTTTGTGTAATAGCCTTTTTGAATGAGATCGATAAAATTTTGTACAGAATTAGGTGCAATCTCATGAAACAACTGGAGTTCGATTGTGCCATAATCTTTTACAACAATTGTTACTAATGGATTGTCAGCTTTAAGCAATGCTTGATAGTTCATAGTTAATCCTCCTTATAAACACTATGATTATACATGATAAAAATCGATATGTCACTTGATATATGACCCAATTTTATGATTTTTTTAACCAAATGATTAGGTCATCTTGAGATAGTGGTTTTGCATAGAAATAGCCTTGAGCATGGTCACAACCCAAATCCATGAGTAAATCTTCAACGGCTATTGTCTCAATACCTTCAGCAAGCACATGATACCCGAGCTTTTTAGATAAGCCAATGGTTGCCCTAACGATTTCTTGTATTGCAAAATCATCTACGATATTTTGCATGAAGAATCGGTCAATTTTAATCGTATCAATTGGAAACTGAGCTAAATAAGCCAAAGAAGAATAACCTTTACCGAAATCATCTAGCTCGACTTTAATGCCTTCATTCTTAAATTTTTGTAAAATAACTTTAGATTCTTCGGGTTGCATCATTAATGTTGATTCAGTGATTTCAATATGAATTAAAGAAGTGGATACTTGATGTTTTCTCATGATGCTCATGAAACGATCATAAAACTGTGGATCAAAAAGATTTTTTGCAGATACATTAATTGAGATTGGCAATTCTTGATGTGTACTTATTAACACTTTCAAAAACGTCAACGTTTGTTCGAGTACCCAATCGGTGAGGATATGAATGAGTTTCGTTTCTTCAATGAGTGGTATAAACACATCCGGTGGAATGAGTCCTCTTTCAGGATGTTGCCATCTAATTAGTGCTTCTAGTCCTATAGTTCTTTTGGTTTTTAAATCAATTTTAGGTTGAAATACTAAAAATGTCTGATGACTTTCTAAGGCATATAAAAACGTTGATAGAAGAGTATACTCAGTTTTTAGTCTTTGTTTAGATAAATCAAATATAGCATAAGGTAAATTATTTGTCTGTGCATGACGACATGTCAAATCAGAGTTTTCAAATGTTGAAAGCTTTGTCAGCTCGTGAACTGTATCACAGGCTGAAGTACCAATAGAAAAATCGATGTATAGAGGAATATTCTTAATCTGTCTTTGTCTAGAAACAACATCCATGATAGAAAGTGTATCTTCGAGTAGATTTTTGTAAGGCATGATGATCCATAATTTATGATTATCACTTTGAATCACTAAATTAGGCTGACTTATGTTTTCTTTTAAGTCTTTAAAAAGTTCAAAAAGCATTAAATGGATATATATCTACACCTAATACATCTTTAATATTGTAGTGATTATGAATCATCAATGTTGAAATGGTAAATGAACCATCTTTGAGGTGTGATTCAGCGTAACTTAAGTAATTGGTGTTAGGTATATGTGTTTCTTGATTATGAGACATCAGATTTTGAATCGCTTTCCCATCATCTTTGATTTTCTTTGATGCAATACCACTTATGATACCAATCAGCATAAATGTGATCAAACGGTATATCCAATTAAAAGTTTCTTGCATTTCGCCTGTTTCTGTATCAATAGGCATTAAAGGTCCTAATAAAATGCCTGCGAAGAGTGCAATCATAAATCCAGATTTAGGACCGATTAAAATACCTGCTAATAAAATAGGGATGTACATCGTATGTGAGTACACATACTTAATACCTCCCGTAAAGTAAACAAGCATATAAATTAATGGCAAAAATAAAACAAGTACAACAAGAGTTAAAGCATGTGCATGTGTTGTGAGATAATCTTTCAAAAGAGCAAAAAAACGATGTTTAATGTTCATACATATCTCCTAATTATGTTTTTAGTATACGCTCATTATATATATTATGAAAGAAAAATGCGATGTCTAGCTCATAATAGTGGATACTAAGCACTATTTTAAACGATAACTCTCATTTTCTTATGTTTTCTAAAATAGATAGTACCATACACACCAACAACAATCATGAATGATCCAATATAATGATAATAATATAGTTTCTCGCTTAATAAAAGTGCTCCTGCGATGATTGCAACAATTGTTGAAAGATTTGAATAAATACTTGTTATGTGTGCAGGTGCTTTAGACAAAGCAAAGTTAACTAAGAAAAACCCACCGATGGACGCGATAATGCCTAAATATAAAATCGGTAGAAGCAATTCAATATGTGAAAGGTTAGTAAAATAATCAAGCATTCTAGATTCAAAAGCTAGTTTAATTAAATACATAGCATTAAAAACTAACGCACCAAAAAGCATCATAAAATAGGTGATCTCAAAAGGATTGACTTCTTTAGATGCATTTCTTGATGCAATATTATACAAAGCAGCAGATAAAACAGCACCAAGTAATAATAAAAAACCTAATACTTCAACATTTAAACCACCGCTTGATTTCATGATTTGAATAAATAAAACGCCTGATACAGATAATAAAATGAATAGAAACTGTATACCTCTAGGTTTTTCTTTTAATATGACTGTAGAAAGTAGTGTCACAAAAATAGGGATTAATGCAATCATCATACCTGCTTCACCAGAAGTTGTTAGCTCCAAGCCATATGTTTCAAATAAAAAATAAAGGATCGGTTGAAATAGTGCAACCCAAAATAAATGCTTAAAATGAGATTTTTTAAAAGATATATGAATGACTTTAAATTGTCTTAAAATTTCAAAAACGACAAAAGCAATTAAAAATCGATAAGCAATTAAACCAATAGGACTGACATAAACTAAAGCAACCTTAGAAAACATAAAAGAAAAACCAAAAATGGTTGCCATTGAAATACCAGCTAAGTGAACTTTTTTTGTCATGTGATTTTTACCCTCTTGAACATATCTTTACGATAATATGATATCATTTTTTATAAAAAATGAACGCAACAATCATCATAAAAAAATTTCAAAAAATGAAAAAAATAATATTATTTTGTTGACAATAGTGTATGACATACAGTATAATGAAAATGCGAGGTGATCATATGGATCAAAATCTCATTCAAAATTTGACGATTGAGTTAAAAAGAGGTACTCAGATTATTTTGGTACTTCAGACATTAAAAAAAGATCAGTACGGATATTCACTCTTACAAGATTTAGATAAGCGTGGTGTTCAAATGGAAGCAGGCACACTTTATCCACTTCTTAGAAGACTTGAATCACAAGGTCTATTAGAAAGCACTTGGGATACGACAGAAACGAGACCTAGAAAGTATTACAGGCTTAATCATGAAGGCCAAAAAGTATTAGAAGCTATGAAACAAGTGTGGCAAGAGATCGTATCTGATATGAATGCCATGTTAGAGGAGGAATAAAAGATGAAACAATATATTGAAAGATACATTTATGCAGTGACAAAAAGATTACCAGAATCATCAAGAGATGAAGTTAAAGAAGAATTAAAAGCACATATACATGACATGTTACCTAAAGATCCAAAGGATGAAGACATTGAGAAAGTTTTAAAAACACTAGGCAACCCAAGAAAGCTTGCCAACAATTATCAAGATGAAGCATCCTATGTCATTTCACCGCTTTATTATCATGATTATATCAACACACTAAAACTCGTATTAATCATTATTTTTTCAGTACAAGTCGTACTTGGGACCATTGATGGTATTATCCATTTAGAATCAAACAACTTTTTTGAACAAGTATTTGAGGTTTTTGGTAGCGCACTAGGTCATGCATGGAGTGGTTTATTCGCAGGTTTTGCTTGGGTCACATTAATCTTTTGGATTATAGACTATAACATGCGTAAAAAACCTCAGGATTGGTCAATCAAAGATCTACCTGAACTTCCACAAAAAAAGACGACTAAAATAAGTCGTGCAAGCACAATGGTAGAACTCGTCTTCCATGTTGTTTTCTCAGCTTTATTCATTGCATTATTCTTAAATTATTTAGACGATCTCGTGATTGATATTGATGGAGTATTTGTCACTGAAATCTTTAACCAAGCTAAAGTATTACCCTTTATCCCTTACTTTATTGGTTCAGCTATTTTCGGACTTATTGTGATTTTAGTCAAATTATACGTAGGACACTGGCGTTATCAAGTGGCGATACTTTATACGGCTTACGAAATCTTCTCATCATCAATCATCATATTATTTATTAGAACAAATGGTCTTATCAAATCATCCGTTTTTGATACTATCGCAAACTACACAGACTTTACTTTTGATCAGGTATTAAACGGATTTAACTCTGGTGTGAATGTTATTACAGGTATCATCATCATAGTCTTAGTTTTAGAAATTACATTTACATGGATTAAAACGATAAAAGGTTATAAAAAGGCGTAAAAAAAATGCGGAGCTTTCCGCATTTTTAATTAGTTAACGTAAGGTCTTTTTTCCTCTTCTTTATCAACAATCGGTTGTTTTGGTACTTCCTTTTCTTGAGGTACTTCAATGGATTTTGTCTGTTCTTTGCCAGCATTTATTTCCTTAGCATATTCTCTATATTTCTTATAGCCTCCAAAGCCATCATAGCCAAGGTATGCAGCACCTAATAATGAAACGAAGAGAATGAATAAACCGACAGTGCCATAATCAAAGCCTTCTAAGACAGCAATCACTGTACCTAATGTTAAAGAAAAGATATGAATCCAAAACTTTGGAACTTCTGTTTTTTCACCAAAGAAAACAACAGAATTAAAATAGACTAAACCACGTGCATAGAAGAAGAATGCTAAAGCATAACGATAGACAAAGCTCCAAACTGGTTCAGCTGCTAAATCTCTTGTGATTGCGATATAAATCATCACACCACCAACCAAAGTATCGAAAATAATTTCAATCAAATTGATGGTACGAAGCACTTCCTTATTTAATGATTTAAGAAGTGGTACCACTCTAAAGATTGAGAAGATGACGATACCAACACCAGTGATTAAATAAACAACCTCGTCAGCAAAAATCATGTAAATGCCGACACCAATTAAAATTGCAGCTAGGATGAATTTTAATACCCAACCATAGCCATATTTCATTTTGCTCATATAGAAACCTCCTTAAGGTATAGGTCTAATTGCATTATATACTTTTTTTAGATTTTATGCAATTTTTTCAAATGTGTTTAAATCTTTTAGATAAGGACTTAATACGTGGTCTAGGATCAACCATTAAGTGATTGAGCTTTGGCTCCAAAACCTCTTTAACAATGAAGTAATTATGCACATCCTTAAGATGATTAACGATATCATAAAAGGAAAAGCCATCATTCGAATTGACAAGATATGTATCCGGCTTTAGTCTAGTGAGGATATCATAAATTGCTTCTGCAGTATCATCGATGAAACTGCATGATGGATACCAGTTTTTTGAGGCATTTATGACGCCTTCTTTTTCCATCATTTTTGATAAATAATCAATCATTTGGTTCGATCCAGGTTGGTATCCAATTTGCCAACCGATACGAATGATATAAGCATTTTTATGTGCAGCTCTAACTTTTTCTTCAGATAAGATTTTATAGCTACCATAAGCATCTTTGGCATTAGGCTTCGTATGGATGGTTATGGGTCCTTTAATTGATTGATCATAAACAGAAGATGTGCTAATGAAAACAAATTTGATGTTCATATGATTTGATATATCAGCAAGCATTTCAGCCCACTCAGGAGCTCCCATAGCAAAATGAAGGATGGCATCTGGCTGATGCATACGGATAAATGATTCTATTTCAAAACGGTTATCTGTAGATATAATAGACCTGTCATAACAGATGATTTGTGAGCCTTGATTTTTAAAATACTCTGATACAACAGGTGCTACAGTACCATTAAGTCCAGTAAAAATTGCTTTCATAGTGCCTCCGTAATATGTAGTATATTTTAATTATTTTTGATACAATAAACATGAAAGTGAGTTGATGATATGAAAAAACGTGTTTTAGCAGTCATGCCAATGGTTAGTTTGTTTATTTTTTTAGTCGTAGGTCTTTATCTTGATAAATGGCTTTTAGGAGCTACAGCATTTCTATTGATTCCACTGAGTGTGATTTTATTAACAGGAAATCCATGGAAAAGATTATCTGAAAGCATGCCACTCATTGCGTTAACAGTTTTTCTTGTATTAGGCTTTGGCTTTAATGCATGGAATCCAGGATGGGTTGTCTTCTTGTCGATTCCCATTGTTAACATGCTTATGTCAGGTAGATTACAACCTAGAAAGCTCGTGGGCATTGGTATTGCAGTGATTTATGTCTTATTGGGATTATTTACCGATTTAGGATGGCATCCTACTTGGTTGATTTTCTTACTAATACCAATCATAAATACACTCTTTTTCCCACAAAAATTTGCGTACATGAACATCAATGGACAAACGATCAAAGAAAAATTTAAAAAGATTATTATTGATCACGAAGAAGATGCTGATTAATTAGCATCTTTTATTTTACTTACAGTTTCAATGAGTGTTTTGTAATCTTTCCTTTGATAGATATGTCTTACAGGATAGATAGGGTTCGCTTCTTTAAAAGCATGTGAAACCATGTCGTTTAAATGGTTCAAATGGGGAATTTCAATGTGTCTTGGTATGTTCATCTTTTGGTTCATATCTAAGATATGTTGAATGATCCAGTTGGCTTTTTCATCTGTTTTTAATGTACGATCAGGATGTATGTAATCATAGATTTCTTTGAGTTTATATTTTACGTAGTCAAACGAATATGAAAGTACATATGGCATGATGATGGCATTCGCATAACCATGAGGAATATCATAAAAAGCACCAAATGTATGTGCGATTGCGTGGATGTTTCCTACATATGCTCTAGTGAAAGCAAATCCAGCATCATAGCTTGCGATAAGTAAATCTTCTCTAAGTGATACATCTCTAGGATGCTCATAACTTAAAATAAGTTTATCAAAGATTGTTTTAATTGCACTTAGTGCTCTTTGATCTGTCTTTTTAGTGCGACCTAAGCTTACATATGCCTCAATAGCATGTGTTAATGCATCCATGCCTGTAGTTGCTGTATAAAAGCTTGGAAGAAAAGCAAGATAAGAAGGATTTAACCAGGCTACAGCTGGGATGAGATGGATATCCATAAGTGCGTATTTCTTCTTATTCTTGGGATCAGATAATACGGCTGCTAGCGTCGCTTCGCTGCCTGTACCAGCAGTCGTAGGTATAGCTATAATCATAGGTAATTTGCGATGTATTTTTAATAAACCTTTAAATTTTGAAACATTATGTTTAGGATATTTTACTTTAACACCAAGACCTTTAGCAGCATCTATAGGAGAACCTCCACCAAATCCGATAATACCTTCACATTTAAATTCAATATAATCTTGGTAAAGTAGTTCTATTTGGTCAATCGTTGGATTTTGTGTGACATGCATCGATGCATAAAGATAGATTTGATCTTGAGCTAAATCCATCACAAGTTGATCCACCAGTCCAGCATCATAAAGTCCTTGATCTGTAACAATCAACCATTTTTGAATCCCGGACTTTAACATCAGTGACTTTAAGTTACTTAAATCATCTAGCCCTTGGTAAAGTATAGGTTCACGCCAAGGCAACAGTTTAGAAAAGAGCTTTAATGTGCTTTGAATCATTCGATAGATTAAGTTCATATAAAATACCACCTTCAACTCTATTTTATCACACAATAAATGAAGACACATCCTAGATGAAATCATTACAAATCTCTTAAATATGCATAATTTAAATACATATATAGCATATAAGTGTTATATAATTAATATAAGCAAAGTAGGTGTTAACTATGAATCATCAAAGTGAACATTTTTACAGATATTTATTTGAGTTTAGCCAAGACGCCATTTTAATCACATCGCCAGATGGCAGGATTCACAAAGCGAATCCTGCTGCCTGTAAAATGTTTCAAAAAACAGAAGAAGAGATTATTTTAGGCGGTAGATCAGGACTTATTGATATCCATGATCCAAAAATCATCAAAGCCATAAAAGATCGTGAAAAATATGGTTTTATTTCAACAGAACTACCTTACAAAAAAAAGGATGGTTCATCTTTTATTGGTCATGTCACATCAACCATATTTCATGAAGAAAACAAAGCATACACCATCATGATTATTAGGGACTTAACTTTAGAGAAAAAAACACAAGCCCTCTTAATCAAACAAAAAAGCTACAAAGAGTATTTAGCACATCATGACTACCTAACAAAAACATGGAATAGAAGAGGCTTTATCAATCAGTTTAAGAAAGCTCTCAAAAAATTAAATGATGACCATACATTTTTTCTATTTTTAATGGATATGGATTTATTTAAAGATGTGAACGACAATTATGGGCATTTACAAGGTGATTATTTTCTAAGATTATTTTCAACAAGAATGAGGAAGATGAGATACAAAGATAGTATATTTGCCAGACACGGTGGCGATGAATTTATATATTATGTTCCAAATATCAACGAAGATCAAGCAAAAAAAATAGCTCAGAAAATTAAAAAGCATACACACGCATTAAAACTCTCATCAGGAGATCATGTCAATATGACGATTAGTGTTGGTATTGCAATGATAACTAAAAAAGAAGGCTTAACGATTGATCAAATGATCTCAAAAGCTGATAGAGCAATGTATGAAGCGAAAAAAGAAAGAAATACATATCATGTGATTGTATAAAAACAGCACTAAAATGTGCTGTTTTGTTTTTTCTCAAGATTAAGAAGATATCTATTTCTTGGATGAGCTCTACATGAATCAGAGCATGATCCAAGATATTTTTTTTCATTTTCTTCAGTACATAAAATCTGTTTATTACATTCAGGATTTGCACAGTTAATATATCTTTCACATGGCTCTCCCGTAAAATAATCTTTACCTACGATGACATGTTCAATTTGATTTACAGGTACACTAATTCGTTGATCAAACACGTAACAAGCGCCATCCCATAATGCGCCTTGAACCAAAGGATCTTTACCATAGGTAACGATGCCACCTTTGAGTTGACCGACATGTTCAAAACCTTCTCTTTTTAGCCAACCTGAAAACTTTTCACATCTCACACCACCTGTACAATAGGTGAGTATTTTCTTTCCCTTAAACATTTCTTTATGCTGTCTAATCCAATCAGGTAACTCTCTAAAATATTTTATATCTGGTTTAACAGCGCCTCTAAAATGACCTAAATCATACTCATAATCATTTCTAGCATCAATAACAATTGTATTGGGGTCATTAAGCCCTTCATAAAAATCTTTTGGATGTACATATTCTCCAGTAAGTTCAAGTGGGTTAATATCATCCTCTAAACGGAAATTTACGAGTTCATTTTTAGTACGTACATGCATCTTTTTAAATGCGTGACCATCAGCAAGATCAACTTTAAAAACAATACCTTTAAATAAGGTTGATGATTGCATCCAATCCATATAGGTATTAGTTTGTTCTATCGTACCCGAAACCGTTCCATTAATACCTTCGCTTGAGATATAAATACGTCCTAATAATCCAAGATTCTTACAGTAAGCTAAATGTTTTTCTCTTTCTTCTTCAGGATTTTCGATATAAACATAATGATAATATAATAATATTTGATGTGTTTGCATGTTGATAACTCCTTGTTTTTGCTCTATTGATACTATACTGATTATCTAAAGATAATGCAACGAACTTGCTTAAAACAAAAAAAGTATAAGGATAAATTCAAATATAACATGGAAAAAAACTCGTTTCCATATGAAAATTTTGCTTTTTCATATTTTTCTATTATAATGGCACTAAGGAAGTGATTTTATGGCAAGTATCATTGAAGTAGCTAAGAAAGCAGGTGTTGGGATTGCAACTGTCTCAAGAGTCATTAATAACTCTGGTTATGTCAAAAAAGAAACAAGAGAAAAAATAGAAGAAGTCATCAAAGAGATAGGATACGTCCCTAATGAAATAGCTCGAAGCATGACTTTACAAAAAAATAATATCGTGGCATTCATTTTACCGAATAGTACACATTTATTTTTTGGAGAGCTTCTTTATTTTGTGGAAGAAGAACTATTTAATAAAGGATACAAACTCATGATTTGTAACTCGAGTATGCAAACTGAAAAGGATTTAGCATATATTGAGTTATTAAAGAAAAATCGAGTGGATGCTATCATTTTACTCACAAATAATGATGTTGAATCATATCTAGACAAAAGCTTACCTATTATTTCATTCGACAGAAAATTTGAAGGCGTACCTTTTGTCGCATCGGATAATTATCATGGTGGTGTGATGGCAGCAAGACACCTTGTCGAAAAAGGTTGTAAACATATTATGTTTATCGGAGATGACGCACAAGGTGTACATACGAAAGTATCCACTGAAGTCTCTAAGAGAAGGCTAGGATTTATCGAAGAGTTAAAAAAACATGGTATTGATAATATGATAAACGTAGAATATCCCCTTGGTAATTATATATATATTCCTGAATACGTACATCAAATCATAAGATCACACCCAGAGGTAGACGGTATTTTTTGCATTAGTGATGCAGTAGCTGCCGAAGTCATTATTAATTTAGAAAAACACGGAAGACGCATCCCAGAAGATGTAAAAGTCATTGGGTTTGATGGCGGTAGGTCATTTCTAAATTTAGGCAAAAGATTAACATCCATTGGACAGTCACCTAAATTAATAGCAGAAGCAATTGCAAATATGATTGTAAAATTTTATTCCAAAGAAAAAGTGGAAAACACGATTGTTCCTGTATACTTTCAAGACGGAGACACGGCATGACCGTGTTTTTTTTAGAATGAGTATTGACAGCGCTTTCAACACGTGATATAATTCAAATAACAGCAATGGAAAGGTTTTCATAAAGAAGTTAAAAGATCTTTAAACGTAGAACCTTATTATTATAAGACAAAGTGGAAAGGTTTCCATAATAAAGGAGAAATATATGAACGCCACGCATCGTTTAAGCAAAAACAAACTGGATGTTAAAAAGATTTTACAATCAGTTGTTTTGTTTTTTGTATCGATTGTTATGGTTGTGACGTTACCTATTGTGAGTGTAGTTAGACTTATAGGACGGATCAAGCATAAAGATTTCATGACGTTTAAGCAATATAAACCTGAAAACTTTATATTAAAGCACATTATATATCAGTGGTGGAGTGAAAAAGAAGTAGCCCAAAACAAACGTGTTTTTGTTTATTTCTTATTTCCAGCAATGTTTGCTTTTGTGCTTTTTGTCATCGTGCCTTTTTTACAAGGGATCTATATTTCGTTTACTGACTGGAATGGTCTAAATACAGGCAGAGAAAACTTTGTAGGTATTGATAATTATCGCACTATTTTTTCTGATATTAGATTCTTATATGCACTATGGCGCACCATTTTGTATGCAGCACTAAACATCGTTGCGATTAATGTCGTTGCATTTGGATTAGCTTTACTTGTCACGCAATCATTAAAGCTAAAGAATATTTATCGCGCAGGCTTCTTTATGCCAAACTTAATTGGTGGACTTGTATTAGGTTACATTTGGCAATTTATATTTAATCGTGCTGTTACCACATTTGGACCTGCCTTTTCTGATTCATTTCTAACAGGCGGAACATCAGCCTTATTTGCATTAATCTTTGTTGTAACATGGCAATATGCTGGTTATATCATGATGATTTATATTGCTGCAATCCAAAATATTCCACAGGACTTAGTAGAAGCATCTACGATTGATGGTGCCAATGCGCTTCAAAGACTAAGAAATATTACGTTTCCTCTTGTTGCACAAGCATTTACAGTCGCAATGTTCCTAACATTGGTGACTTCATTTAAACAGTTTGATACAGTTGTCTCACTTACACAAGGTGGACCGCCAGAAGTTATGCCGGCTTGGTTTGCTACTGTGTTTGGTACTGGGGCACAAACGATTGTTAATGCAACATCACTGATAGCCAGTGATATTTATGATACAGCCTTTGTCTTTAATCGATTGGGTGTAGGACAAGCAAAAGCGATTATATTCTTTGTATTCCTACTCGTGATCTCACTCTTACAGGTATATTACAACAAGAGAAAGGAGATTGAACTATGACACAAGCACAAGTTTTAGCTCGTCGAAGCAAAAGACATTTCATGTCAAAGAAAATCATGCTCATTCTCCTTGAAGTATTTGCAGCACTACTACTTATTGGATTCTTTTTTCCTTTCTTTTTGGTCCTAGTTAACGCGGCAAAGCCTATGGCTGAGATCCGTCTTAGACCACTCGCTTTGCCCGATAACTGGCTAAATATTTATTACAACTTTGTTGAAATATTAGGAAGAAGAAACATTGATTATTTTAGATCGTTTTTTAACTCATTTATTATCACATCTACAAGTTTAATTGCTATTGGCGTGTTTAGTGCGATGGCAGCATGGGTTTTAGTGCGTACAAAATCTAAATTATCTTTTTGGATTTTCATGTTTTTCTTAGCTGGCATGGTCATCCCATTCCAGGTAGTCATGTTGCCATTGACAAGACTCTTGCAGACATTAAGAAATGTAACTGGTATAAGGTTTAAAGATACGTTCCATGGTGTTGTCTTAGCATATATTGGATTTGGTGCACCACTTTCTATCTTCTTGTTTCATGGGTTTATTAAATCGATACCACTAGACATTGAAGAAGCAGCGATTATCGATGGTTGTTCTAAGCCACAAGTTTTCTTTAAAGTGGTATTACCTATTTTAAAGCCAATATTTGTGACATTACTCGTCTTAAATGGTATGTGGATTTGGAATGATTATCTATTACCTGTACTTATTATTGGTTTGGGTGGAGATATGAAAACATTACCACTTTCTGTAGCGAATTTAGCCGGCAATTATGAAAAGGAATGGGGACTCATTTTAACATCCGTCATGATGGCTGCATTACCTGTACTCATCCTATTCTTCTTTGCACAAAAACATATTATTAAAGGTATGACGTCAGGAGCGATTAAATAGTGAAGAAAAAACTAGCAATCTTTGATTTAGACGGTGTCATAACATCGACAACAGATGAACATTTTCACGCATGGACAATGTTGTTTAAGACATATTTTGATGTAAGATTAGATCCATCTTATGAAGTCTATACCAAAGGTGTTTCTAGAATGGAATCACTAAATATCTTGCTTGAAAAAACAGGTATTCATATTGATGATGCACACATGCTAGAAAAAATGGCACAAGAAAAAAACAAGATGTATCAAAGACTCATTTCAAACTTTGATAAAGATAAAATTTTACCAGGGATGGATCAGCTACTCAAATTTCTTAAAAAAGAAGGCTTAAAAATTGCACTAGGTAGTGCATCTAAAAATGGACCTTTTCTCTTAGAAAAACTTAAATTAATTGATCAATTCGATTATATGGTGGATCCAACAGAATTAGAGAGTAAACCAGCACCGGATATTTTCTTAGAAGCTATGCATCACTTTGGATATATACCAGATGAGTGCATCGCATTTGAAGATGCAGTTGCTGGAATTAAAGCGATCAAAAATGCAAAAATGTTTGCAATTGGCGTAGGCAGTGAAAATCTAATTGAAGCGGATTGGCATATAGAATCGCTTGAACACATGAACTATCAAAAACTAAAGGAGTTAATACATGGCTCATATGAAGGATGCAAAACAGAATAAATATATCATCTATCGTAAAAATAGAACTGCATATGAGGAATTAATGGCAGACGAAACAATTTTCAGTTTAGGCAACGGTGTACTAGGTACAAGAGGTCATTTTACTGAAGGTTATGGGATGCATGATTATCCACAAACACTGATGAATGGGTTTTATGATCTTTATACCTACAAGTACGAAGAAAACTATAAACAGTTCCCTCAAATGGGACAAACAATAGTAAATCTTCCTGATGCATCATATATCAAAATTGAATTAGATGATGGCGTGCTTGATATGAGTCTAGCTGCATTAACTGAGTTAGAAAGAAGTCTTGATATGTCTTCTGGGACAACCTATCGAAAAGCGACTTATCTTACAAAAAGTGGCTATGAAATGGTCATAGAAGAATCAAAAATAGTCCCATATCACGAACGCATGATAGTGACTAAATTAAAGATTACTTCTAAAAATTACCAAGGCAAAATTAAGTTCTCGTCTTATGTAAGAATGCCTTTATCCAAAAAAGCGCATCCATTAGATCCTAGATTGCCACATGCAAGAAAGCATCTCTCACTAGATGAAATTCATGCACATCAAAATTATGCATATCTTACAGCTATGACATCATATTCTAGTTTGAGAATGCGTGTCATGATGACACATGATATCACTTTAGATTATCGCTGTGAAGCAGATGAAGTCATTGGTGAAATGACTTATGACATCATACCTCAACAAAAGATTGACTTAACAAAATATCAATATTACTATACATCTCAAGACGTTCCGAATTTTGATGAAAAGATGGCGCTTGATTTGAAGCATACGCAGTCATTTGAGACATATCTTGAACATGAAAAAGAAATCAAAGCTAAATTTTGGAAGTATGCAGATATTGACATTGATGATCCAATGATTGATCAATCCTTAAGATATAATATCTATCAATTACACCAATCTGGCGCTAATGATGAAAAAAGACATATAGCCGCTAAAGGTATTAGTGGTGAAGGCTATGAAGGACATTATTTTTGGGACACTGAAGCTTATATGCTACCCTTTTTCATCCTTACGCACCCAAAACAAGCAAAATCACTTTTAATGTATCGTTATCACACGTTAGATGAAGCAAGACTTGAAGCACATAAATTAGGTGTCAGCCGGGGCGCAAAAATTCCTTGGCGCACCATTAATGGTAAAGAATCTTCACCATATTATCCTGCAGGTAGTGCGCAAGTGCACATTAATAGTGATATTGCACATGCGATAAAAACGTACTATTATGCCACAAGAGATGATCAATTCATGGCAGAATTTGGATTAGAGATTTTGCTAGAGACAGCAATATTTTTACTCGAATATGGTCATTTTAATGATCAAGGGTTTCATTTATATGGCGTGACTGGTCCTGATGAATATACTGCAATCGTGAATGATAATTATTACACAAATAAAATGGCACAAGCACATTTTTCATTCACCTATGATTATGTGACAAAGCATTATGATAAAGCACATCAAGTCTTAGAGAAGCTAAGCATTTCAGTAGAAGATTTAACCATGATGAAAAAAGCTTCAGATGAAATGACATTGCTGATTGATCAACATAAAAAAATCATCAAGCAAGACCAATCATTTATGGATAAAAAGGAACTTGATATTCAATCTATTCCGAAAGATCATTTTCCATTACTTTTAAATTATCATCCATTACACATTTATAAACATCAAGTCTTAAAACAAGCAGACACAATGGTTGCTCTCGTCTTTTTAAATGATGTAGAAAAAACATTATATCAAAACACATTTGATTATTATTTAAAAAGAACAACACATGACTCAAGTTTATCAAAATGCATCTATGGCATTTCAGCTTATCATCTAGGTTTACATGAATTAGCCTATGAATACTTTAAGTATGTTGCTACATTAGATTTAGAGGATCGAAAAAAATATACAAGGTATGGACTACACGCAGCTAACCTTGGTGGCAGTTACTTAATGCTTGCATATGGTTTATTTGGTATACGTATGAAAGAGATATTACATCTAGAGCCTGCATATCAAAAAGAATTCAAAACAGCGTCAATCCATATCACTTATCATCAAAAAAGTATACATATCAGTCTTAAAGATTCAAAAATCACGCTTACTACAGATGGTCCTATTGAACTCATGGTTTATGGGAAGCATGTCCTTGTAGAAGCGTCATACACATTTGGAGTCAAGGTAAATTGACTATAATATTTCAATTTTAAAAAATTCAAATAGGAGGAGAAAAAATTGAAAAAAGCATTATTTTTATTTTCATTGGTACTTGTAGGACTCGTTGTTGCTGCATGTCAACCAAGAGAAGAAACACTGATTATTTTCCAAAACAAAGTGGAAATTGATCAAGTTTTAAGAGATTACGCAGAAGCTTGGGGCGAAGCAAAAGGCGTAAATGTAGAGGTTAAGAGCTGTGGTGGAGACACTTGTGCTTATGGTACACAAATCTTAGCTGAATTCCAATCTGATGAACAACCCGACATTTTCGTTATCGAAGGTATGGGTGGCTACAATATTTATGCAGACAAGATTTTAGAATTCGGTGATGAAGATTGGTTAGCAGACACAGATCTTGCGTTCACTGTTGATGGTAAAGTTTACGGTTTCCCAGTAGCAGTTGAAGGTTGGGGTATGGCTTATAACGAAGAGATTTTAACAGCAGCTGGTGTTGATATTGAAGCACTCAAAGTCGTATCACAAGCTGAATATGCAGCAGTGTTTGAACAAATTCAAACCTACTATGATGCAAATAACATGAACGATTATGTTGTTGTATCTATGGCAGCTGGCCCAGGTATGACTTGGGTTACAGGATTACACAACTTCAATGGTTATTTATCAGCAGGTTTAGACTATGATGACAACTCAGTTATTACAGATTTATTAGCTGGTGAAGTTGATCAAGCGCGTCTAACTGATTTAGCAAATTGGGTAGAATTATTATTCCAATATGCTGATTCTACAACACTTAGAACTGGTGGATATGATGAACAAGTAGGTATCTTTGCTTCTGGTAAAGCTGCATTTATTCATCAAGGAAACTGGACAGATGGTTCTTATGGCGATTCTGATTTTGATATGGGTTATTTACCACATGCTACAATGGCTACTGGTAATGATAGTATCTTTATTGGCGCTCCATCTTTCTATGTTATTAATAAAGACTCAGCAAACATCGATGCTGCTAAAGAATTCTTAAATGACTTAGCGTTAACTGAAGAAGGTCATGACTACATGGTTAACGAAGCAAACATGGTGCCAGCATTTAACAGTGTAACACTTACACCATCTACACCATTATCAGCAGCAGTGATGGAATGGAATCAAGCAGGTAAAGCTTATGCTTGGTGGCAAAATGATATGCCAAGTGGATTTGGTATGGAAACATTAGGACCTATCTACACATTATTTGCAACAAGAGTATCAACTGGTTCAGGCGGTATCACTAAAGCAGAATTTATCGCTCAAGTGACTGCAGCAATTGAAGCATTAGGTTCATAAGACAAGTCATATGGCAAAGAGGGTGAATGTTTGCCCTCTTTTTGTCCATTGAAAGGACCATTATGAGACATATCGTAGCGATGGGGGAAGCCCTCATTGATTTTTTACCTGAGCAAAAAGGTCTAGGGTTAAAAGATGTTCAATCATTTAAAAAAATGCCAGGTGGTGCTCCGGCAAATGTAACTGTATGTGCCGCGAAATTAGGCATTAAAAGTTATTTTATGGGCATGGTTGGTAAAGATGGATTTGGTGATTTTTTAATTCAGACATTAAAAGATGAACATGTTGACACCTCTTTGATGAAACAAACCAAAAAGGCTAAAACAGGATTAGCGTTTGTATCACTCACGAATGAAGGTGAAAGAGATTTTATTTTCTATAGAGATCCATCTGCTGATCAATTATTTGATGTAAGTGATGTCAATTTAGATATTTTAAATCATGCAATCTTTCATTTTTGCTCAGTATCACTTAAAGATTTCCCTATTAAAGATGCTCATTTATATGCGATAAGAGAAGCTAAGAAAAGAAATGCTTTCATCAGCTTTGATCCAAACATTAGACTAGCATTATGGGAGGATCATGAAGCATACAAGAAAGTCATCCAGGCTTTTCTGCCTTTTAGTGATCTATTAAAAGTCTCTGATGATGAGTTAGGTTTTATCACTGGAGAAGAGGACGCAGAAAAAGCCATAGCATATTTACTCGATTTAGGGGTAAAATATGTAGTTTTAACTAAGGGAAAACATGGTGTTTCACTCTTTACTCAAAGATATCATATCCATAAAGATGGATATCAAGTGCATGTGGTAGATACAACAGGTGCAGGAGACGCATGGATTGGTGCATTTCTATCCGAACTAGCAAGATATGAACCACATAAAGATGAAGAAAAAGAGGTATTTTTAAGATACCTTGAAAAAGCCAATGCTGTTGCTGCATTAACTACTACGAAATTGGGGGCCATTTCAGCCTTACCTACAAAAGAAGCAGTTGAAGCATTTATGAACACTCAAAAATAAAGGTTTTAGCGACTTGCTAAAACCTTTTTTGTTATGAAGACACTGGCTCTGCCCAAATGTATTCATAAGGAGATAGTTCAATTTGATGGTCTTCAAGATGAATTATTTTACCGTGAATCATGTCTTTATAATTAAAAGCACTCATAGATTGTCTTAATAAAGATAAGTCTATATACTGAGGATGCTCGCTAAAATTAAACAATCCAAAGTAAAAGTTTGATTGATCTTGCTTTACCAAACACAAAACAGCTTGATTCATTGTATCTAAAGCAAATTGATTGGTACGACCGTCAAAACATGCATGTTTTTTACGCACTTGAATCATATGTTTCAATGATTGATAGACATAATACTCAGGTGTGCCACAAATATGTCTTTTTTCAGCACGCTTCCAATCAAAGTAGGGTCGATGTATCCATCTGCCTTCTTTTGCTTTTTTTGGATCACTTAAATATGATTTGTCATTGATGGTTGCTATTTCATCACCGGAGTAAATTAAAGGAAAGCCACGATAAAACATGATTAATGCATGTGCTAGATTGATGCGACGAATTGCGGTATCAATTTTAAAATAATCATGAGATTCAAGTGCTTTTTCCAAACCTAATAAACTCGCTAATGTACCATTTGTTCTTGCATCTTTGGTTTGAAGATTGTATTGATAATATTCACCTTTCGAAAATGTATTTGGGAATTTATTACCATAAAATTCAATTAAAAATTGTTTATGCATGAATGGGTCAAACCCCATATGAGCGATTGCGGTTTCATTAAATCCCCAACCGATATCATCATGACATCTTACGTAATTCATCCATGAACCTGTCTTTGGAATATGATAATGATTGGTGTCTATTTGAAGAAGTCTGACATCTCTAGTAGCAAAGCTGTTAAAAATGTCAACCATGAGGTTAGCGTTATACATGATTTCGCATTCAACTTTATCTTCACTACCAAAATATTTAATAATTTCATGGGGTTCTACAATCGCTTCTCCAAGCAGTGCAACCGATGGACATACCATTTCTTTGATGAGTTGAAGCATATACATAAGATCATGTATAGGTTCTAGGTTTCTACATGTTGTCCCTACTTTTTTCCACATAAATGGAATAGCATCTAGCCTAATCATATTCACGCCTAAATTAGAAAGAAAAAGCATGTTTTCTACCATACCTCTAAACACATGAGGATTTTGGAAGTTTAGGTCCCATTGAAAACTGGAAAAAGAAGTAAAGACGTATTTCTTAATTTTTTCAACATACGTAAAATTACCAGGACATTTATCAGGTAAAACCTCCGGTACAGTTTGGTTGTATTGATTTGGCATGTCATCTGTGTCAAACATGATGAAAAAATCTTGATAAAATGAATCACCATCTAAAGCTTTTCTTGCCCAATGGTGCTCTTCAGCCACATGATTAATGACATAATCAATGCAGACATAAATACCATGATCACGTAATGTAGCGAGTGTTGATTTGAAATCACTCATCGTTCCTAAGTTTTCATCAATTGCTTGATAATCCATGACAGCATAACCACCATCATTCTCACCGTCTCTTGTCTTAAGCAAGGGCATTAGATGAATCATATTGACACCTAGCTCTTTGAAGTAATCGATTTTTTGTGTCAAGTCCTTGATTTTTCCAGCAAATAAATCGACATATAATGTCATACCAATTAAATCAGGTTCAAAATACCAATCGGCATGGTTTAGGTCGATTTGGATTAGGTCTTTTGCTCTTTTTTCTTTAAAATCCTTGATGTCTTTAAGCAAATCTTGATAAGCTTTTTTTGATGAATCAGCTTTACCGTATATTGATTCAAATGTTTTTTTAAGTTCTGATTGAAGTGTCATTATAGACCTCCTCGTAATATTACTTTTATTATATATTATATATAATAAAAAATATATGTACAAAGTGCACATATATCAAGATGAAAAAAAGACACAGTTGGTATATAATAAAGGAAAGGACGTGAAACCATGAAAACGATTGGATTATTAGGTGGAATGAGCTATGAGTCAACACTTGAATATTATAAAAAAATCAATCAAGCAGTTCAGAAAAAATTAGGTAACTCTCATTCAGCAAAAATCTATATGTATTCATTTGATTATGAGGCATTAATGGTGCTTAATCAAAGTAGTGATAAAACACCATTAACAAAAAGACTTTATGAAGAGTTTGAGAAACTTAAAGAAGTAGGTTCAGACATCGTAAGTTTAACAGCTAACACGATGCATCTTTATATCGATGGCATTGAAGAAAAGTTAGGTATTCCTCTCATTCATATTGTCGATGCAGCCTTAGATGAAGCCCGTTTACTTTCATTAAACAAAGTACTATTATTAGGAACATCCTATACGATGTCATCTAGCTTATATACAAAGCCTTTTTATAAAGAACACAAAGAAGTTATCGTACCCAATCTAGATGATCAAGCATGGATTAATGACATTATTTATCATGAACTCATCAGAGGCATTTTTAGTCAAGATAGTAAAAAAAGATTAATCGATATGATTAAAATGTATCAAAAAGAGTTGGGTTTTGATGGTGTCATATTAGGATGTACAGAACTACCATTACTCATCAAAAAAGAGGATATCGATATCCCCTTAATCAACACACTAGATGCACATGTGAATAAAATAGTTACAGAAATATTTAAAGATTAAGCACTCATGAGTGCTTTTTTAATAGCCAATAAGAAGACCTATCCATAAGAAAGCTATGGTTAGTATCAATGTAATCATTTGTATTTTATAAGTAAACCTAAACCACTTAGAATAGCTTACTTGAGCGATAGATAAGCCGATAAGTAAGACTGCATTCGTTGGGAAAATAACATTTGTATAACCATCAGCAAACACAAATGCAAGTATAGATAGCTCCTTTGAAATACCAATAAATGTTACAAGAGGAATTAAGATTGGCATAATAAGAAATGCTTTGGCTGAAGCTGAGCCAATGAAAAATTGAATGACTAATACAAACAAATAGATGAATAATATCGCTAGAACTTGTGATGTATTACTAAGTATGTTAGAAAGATAATATAAAATGGTGTCCATGATCATTGCTTCTGTAATAATATGCTTTACAGAGACAGCGAGCAAAATAAGCAATATCGCTGGTAGTACACCAAGCATGCCCAAAAAAAACAACTTGAGTGTTTTTTTGATAGAGTGCATAATTAAGTATCCAGAAAGTAGACCACCAATTAAAAATATGACAGCCATCAAGGGTATTGCAGGTATAGATATACTAAATAATAGTTCAAGGATGCCTGTGCTTATGATACCAACAAATAAAGCGATCCATAGTGTGATAAAGACCTTGTATATTTTTTGTTCAGGTTGATAAGGTAAAACTTGATCAATATCAAATGACTTTGATTTGGATAAATCATCAGCATAAGTTAGTGATTTTTCAGGATGATGTTCTATCTTTTTAGCATATTTGACGATAAACCATTGGAGTATTGCATACATAATGATAAAAATAATGATACGAAAAAGTACACCAGATAAAATGTTAACACCAGCCAAAGTTGATGCAATACCAATCGAAAACGGGTTAGTGATTGCAGTAGCAAACCCAAACCCTGCAGAAAGTAATCCCATCGATAATCCGGTCATCGTATCCCAACCCATCGATAATGAAAGAAGAATCAGTATGGGGAGGAGTGCAAGTGATTCCTCAAAGATACCAAAAAAAGCACCAAACAACATAAAAATTAAAATAATTAATCTAAGTAATACATATTTTTGATGTTTAAAACGTATAATGAGTCTCTTTAAGAGGACATGAATACCACCAGTTTGATCCATCACATGAAATGTTCCACCCAATATGAGTAAGAATACACTGATCATAATGACCATCAGTCCATCATGATGCCATAAAACTTCAATAGGGGCTATAAAATATCGCCACAATGGATAATTATTATCGCTTATAAACTGAAAAGTACCTTCAACAATCATGCCCTCATTATCCATTTGATAGGATCCTTTTGGGATGATGAATGTTAAGACAGACACCAAAAAAATGAGTCCTAACAAAATGTAAAGCACATTAAAAAATGTTTTTTTACTAATGCTTAATAACTGTTTTTGGTTCATATCAGGATTTCCTTTGACTTTTCTTTTAGTATAGCATAGATTGTGTTATCATGATACTAAGAGTAAAAAGAGGTATAAACTATGATTTATGATGTGATCATCATAGGCGGTGGACCCGCAGGACTAATGGCAGCGAATGTTCTTGAAAGCCATCATATCAACTATCTATTAATTGAAAAAAATGAACGTGTAGGTAAAAAGATTCTTCTTACAGGTGGTAAAAGATGCAATGTCACCAATCATCTTTTGGTACCTGATTTTATTGATGCATTACACATGAAACATAAAAGATTTTTATATCATGCGTTAAAATCATTTGGTCCGCAAGAAGTCGTTTCTTTTTTTAAGTATAAAGGGCTTAATTTGCTTCTTGAACAAGGTTTTAAGTACTTTCCTGAAACGGGTAAAAGTCAAAGTGTTGTTGATGCATTGACTCAATCAATCAATCCACAGCATATGATACTTTCATCTGCCGTACAAAAGATTACATTTAATCAAAATATATTCCATGTTTCAACGAATAAATCTGATTATCAATCAAAAATTTTATTACTAGCTACAGGATCAAACGCTTATCCAACCATAGGAAGTAGTGGAGATGGTTTAAAATTTGCTACGCACCTTGGCATTCCATATAAACCTTTTACACCTGCTGAAACATCCGTCTATTCAAATGAAGCAGTATCCTTATTTAAAGATTTACAAGGCTTCTCTTTAGAGGGCGTAAAAGTCACAGTACCAAGACTTAAGGCTTCCTATAAAGAAAGCTTATTGTTTACACATTTTGGTCTATCCGGACCCGTCATTTTACACATGTCTGAACTCATTCATCACGCTATAGTAGAAGGTGATAACAAGATTATTTTATCTTTTATCGATTATTCTGAAGAAGCACTTAAAACTCTCATCCTAAGTCATAAAAAGGAGAAATTGTCAACTTTTCTACAAATATTACTACCTAAAAAGATGGCACTAAAATTGCTTTTGATATCAGGCATAAAAGATGTGAATTTATCTGAGATATCTAAAAAAGATATGGCATCATTGATTGATTTACTCATTAGATTTCCACTTAAAATTGATCATGTTGAATCTATTGAGAAAGCTTTTGTTAATGCTGGAGGTATTATCACTGATGGTATTAATCCTAAAACTATGGCAACAAAAAAAATCCCACAACTTTACGTTGCAGGAGAATTAACAGATCTACAAGGACCTATAGGTGGATTTAATATCACGATTGCATTATCTACTGGAAGACTTGCTGCTTATTCAATGGTAGAAGCACTTAGTAAGCAGTAAGCTCAAAGTTTTTATATAAATAAAGTGAAAAGTATAAATCGAAATGACCTGTTTTTTCTGATAGAACATGGAATCCTAAAGATTCAATGACTTCTAAACGATATCTCACTGAGTTATAATGGATAAAGAGTTTTTCAGCAGTATCTCTTATATTGAATCTTGAATCAATAAATGTATGTAGGGTATCTACCAAAGGTGTAGATGTCCTTTTTTCGTAATCAATTAAAGGCTGTAACATATGATGGACATATTCTTTCAAGTGTGCATAGTCTATATTTTTTAATAAGTTCAAAAGCTTAATGTTGTCTTCTGTAAAAAGATGCACAGGAAGATTTCTACTTTCGATATGAAGCAACGCTTCTGAAAGCTGAAAGTAAATCTTAGAAATGTCTTTTGCCTCATGAATGAGGTTAGAATATGTTATTTTAAAAACTGATTCACGGTACTTTGTTTTTAATAAGTCATAAATGTTTTGCATTGTCTCATGCATATGTACAGTTTCTAATGTGTTTAAGATGAAAAGCAGTTGGTCATTCATGTGAGTATATCGTAATTCATCAGAATTTAAATGAAATTTATTAATCATGACTGTTCGAATGTATTCAATCATATTCGGATTGATGACACTCTTATGTTTTTCTTTTACAGATATCAAAACTAAAGTGACTGGGAAAATGACTTGCCAATGGTATCTTTTACTTGCTTCTATAAGTTGTGTATTGGTGTAGTTTGCTGAAAGATTTGAAACAAAGTTTAATAAAAATTGATTTTGTTTTAAAGTGTTTTCTATTTTTTTCTGATGTATGACGATAATCATTAATTTAAAAATTTCGATATAGTTATGCAAAATATGTCTTCGATCATTTTTTGCCATAAAAACAAAGCGGTAAATTGGCTTGTCGTCATAAACAACATCCTCAGAATAGTATAGTGCATCACCGATTCGCTGAAATAAATTTTTAGTTGTTTTTGACTGATTGAAATAATTAAGCATCAATTCATTAGAATAATGTGTTGTTTTATTATCTAAATTTTGAATGAGTAATTCCAAATCAGGTATTTTTTCAACAATCTCCATCAAAGTAATGGTTGATGGATTTTCATATACCTGCTTTAAAAAAGATGAGTAGTTTGCATCAAAGGCATAATTTGAATAATCTTGGCTTTGGAGCTCACTTAATATATTGTTAAAAAGAAGTGATAAATTAGCATCATAAGTTAATGCAACAATAGGAATATTAAGTTGATCACTTAAAACAAGTATCTCCTCAGGGATTTCATCAATATATCTTTTCATTTTAATCAAGATACCAGCAGTATCTTTTTTATTCAATGCAAACATCAGCCTTTTAAACGTCTCAACATCTGTTTTTATCGGATAAAAAGTAGTTAAAATCAAACTTCTTTCTATAATATAATTCTCAAAGTCAGGTGTCTCAAGAATTGAAACAGACTCAAATGGACGTTCTAAATGTGTTTTAGCCGTAAGTATGTCATAAGATTCAAAAATCTCTTGTTCAAATAGATCTTTTAAAGTTGTTTTCATATCGCACACCTCGATTTTATTCTAGCATATTTATAATTTATTACAAGTCAGAAGCGTTTTTATTGTCAATTATAGATAAATACTTGAGCGTTTGATTTTTGTATAATGAAATCATAGGGAGGTGCGTATTATGAAATATTTCGTTAAAAGTGACTGGAATGGTTTTTTTGGGCTTTTCACAAATAACCTGACCAATGTTTTGGTGATGGCAAGTTTGCTTTCTGTTGTTGTCGGTTTACCCAACAATATTGTCTACGGTAGAATTTTGCCAGCTGTTGGTCTTTCCATCTTGATGTCTTCAATTTATTACAGTTTTATGGCTATCAAGCTTGCTAAAAAGGAAAATCGTGATGATGTCACTGCGTTACCCGCAGGTACATCTGTACCACACATGTTCCTTATTGTATTTCTAATCATCGGTCCTGTTTATTGGGCAACCAATAATGCTTATCTTGCATGGTCAGCAGGTTTAGTTTGGTCATTATTAGAAGGTATTATCGAGCTTTTAGGTAGTTTTGTTGGTGCTAAAATTAGAAGAATATTACCACGTGCAGCAATGTTAGGCTCTTTAGCCGGTGTATCTATTACATACATTGCATTAAATCCTGCATTTAATAGCTTCGCGATTCCTTATATTGGACTCGTTGCTTTAGCAATCGTCTTGTTAGGTTGGGTTGGCAAAGTGAAAATGCCTTTTAACATACCTACAGGCTTAGTTGCGATTATTGTAGGTGTTTTGATTGGTTGGGTAAGTGGTTTAATGACATTTGATGGCTTAGCTGATAGCTTAAGAAACTTGCAGTTAGGCGCACCAGTACCAAGTATTTCTCGTTATTTTGATGGTTTTAGTAGTGCATTACCATTTTTATTTAGTGCAATTCCACTAGGCATCTATAATTTCTTTGAAACGATTGATAATTGTGAATCAGCAGCTGTTGCTGGCGATCATTATTCAACCAAAGAAGCAATGATTGCAGATGGAGCTACTACAATTATAGGTTCTATATTTGGAAATCCATTCCCAACAGCTATTTTCATTGGTCATCCAGGTTGGAAAGAAGCTGGTGCGCGTATAGGTTACTCATTTGTAGGAGGATTGGTTTTATTTATTTTAACGATCTTTGGTATGATTTCAGTGCTTTTAAACATAATACCTGTCGTTGCAATCTTACCAATCTTATTATATATAGGTATCGTCATCACAACTCAAGCATTTACGTCTGTTGCTCATAAGTATGCACCTGCAGTTGTTTTAGCCATTATTCCATGGCTAGCAGATTGGACTAAAAACGCTGTAGATATAGCTTTAGGTACTTTAAATACAAATGCTGGCAATATTGGATATGATGTTTTAGCGACTGCTGGACTGAATTATTTTGGCATGATGAATCTTGGCGCTGGAAGTATTATCGTAGGTATGATTTTAGGATCTATTGCAGTATATATTATTGATCATAAGTTCATGCATGCAACTATAACATCACTCATTGCAGCGATCCTGACATTCTTTGGTATTATTCATGCATCTTTAGTAGGTATCAATCAAAATCCTGAAATGACTATAGGATATGTACTCATTTCATTGATTTTTGTTGCATATAGTTTTTATTACAAGAAAAAAGGAGAGGGCAATCTTGAGAAAGTATCAAGTTGAGGCAAAGCCATTTACGTTTGACTTTGACCTCGAAAAAACTGCATTAGTCATTATTGACATGCAAAGAGATTTCTGTGAGGTAGGCGGCTTTGGTGAAGCACTAGGTAATGATATTACCCCAACCAAGTCGATTATTCCTACAGTAAGAAAGATATTAGATGAAGCAAGAAAGAAAGGTATGTTCATTATTCATACTAGAGAAGGACATCGACCTGATTTATCTGATGTACCTAAGGCTAAAAAAAGACGTTCATCTGCGATTGGCGAAGTAGGACCTATGGGCAAGATCCTTATTCGTGGTGAATATGGCCATGATATCGTTGAAGAATTAAAACCTCTTCCAAATGAGGTCGTCTTAGATAAACCTGGTAAAGGTGCTTTCTATCAAACTGACTTGCACCTCATCTTGCAAAACAAACAAATCGAATCACTGATTGTTTGTGGTGTGACGACACACGTTTGTGTGCACACAACCATTCGTGAAGCCAATGATCGAGGCTATGAATGCTTAATGATTGAAGATGGTACTGCAGCGTTTGATCCAAGAGATCAAGAAGCAGCTATCAGAATGATTAATCAACAAGGCGGCATTTTTGGATGGACGACAACCAGTGATAAATTATTAAAAGGTTTAAAATAAAAAAAACAAGGAGAAAGAAAAAATGGAAAGATTTAAGGGTGGAACCCCATGGTGGGTTAAGGGCGACCTTAATGGATTCTTTGGTTTATTTTCAAATGTTTTAACAAACTTTTTAGCAGCAATCGGTTTATTACTTGTCATTAACATGCCAAGTGATATCGTCTTTGGAAACATCGTTCCAGGTACAGCGATTGCCGTAGGTTTTGGTGGTATTATTTTAGCACTTCAAGCAAAACAATTATCGATCAAATCAAAACGTAGTGATGTAACTGCAATGCCTTATGGCTTATCTGTACCTCATTACTTTGTGGTTTCCTTCGGTGTCATTGGTGTTGTTTATGCAGCAACTTCTGACTGGCAAACAGCATGGGCAGCTGGTATCGTTTGGAATTTCATCCAAGGGATTATTATGGCAACTGGTGCTTTTGTAGGCATTTACATTAAAAAGTATATTCCTAGAGCAGCGATGTTAGGTGCTTTAGCAGGTCTAGCGATTACTTATATCGCAATGAATCCTGCTGGACAGGTTTTTACAACACCTTATATTGGTTTAACATCATTAGCTATCATCTTTGTTGGATGGTTTGCGTTAAAGAAAATGCCTTTAGGCATACCTGCTGGTGCATTTGCTATCATGGTGGGAACCATCATAGCATGGGTCACTGGTTATATGGATCCTCAGGCTGTAGGAGATTCATTTAATAATGTAGGCTTTAGTCTACCAGGACTTGCTGTTAATTTATTTGGTCGTGGTTTTGCACAAATCGCACCATTCTTACCAGCAGCGATTCCTTTAGCTATTTATGATTTCCTAGAATCACTTGATAATCTTGAAAGTGCAGAAGTTTCTGGTGAAGCGTATAATGTGCCAAAAGCGATGCTTGTGCCTGCAGGATTAACGATTTTAGGTTCATTCTTAGGTTCACCATTCCCAACAATTATTTATATCGGTCACCCTGGTTGGAAATCTACAGGTGCTCGTATTGGATATTCTTGGGTCACTGGTGTTGCAATCTTATTACTCGCATTCTTTGGTTTAATGAGTACAATCCTAAGCATCATTCCACTTGTCGCATTACTACCAATCTTAATGTATATTGGTATGGTCATTACGACTCAAGCATTCGCAACAACAGACAAAAAGCATATGCCAGCAGTTGCCTTATCATTTATTCCTCTCATTGCAGGCTTTGTAACACTTCAAATTAAAAATGCAATTGCGGCAACAGGTGGTACATTAGATTATCAAGCATTAGCTAATACAGGTATTCCCCTCTTAGGTTGGGAAAGACTTGCTGGTGGTGATATTTTAGTTGGTATGATGATTGCAACCATTGCGATATTTATTATTGACAAGAAGTATTTAGTAGCAGCAACATATAGTTTAATCACGGGTGTTTTAGCGTTTTTCGGATTCTTACATGCGACACAAATTGGATTTGCAACAGGTTGGCAAGTTGCCATCGGATATGGTGCAATGGCTATTGTTTTAGTAGCTATGAATTACTACCGCAGTCACGAAAATGTAGAGAGTGTCACATAATATTTTATCGATAGATAAAGAAATTTTTCAAGCATTTGTCCTGCATGGTGCTCGCGTAGCGGGAATCTACAAAAGCACCATGCACATTTCCCTACAGGAAACTATCTTAACCTTAGGAGATCGTGTCGGGTTTGGTAAACACCATATCGTATGTAAAGAAAAAATACCCTTTAGTGAATTAGATTATAAAGTCGGTGATGATGTGAAGATTGAAAATCATATCTTAACCATAGCATCACATCAGTTTATCATTCATGAAGCAGCAATCATTGAATATAAACCATTTGATCGAATCTATACACTTAATCAAAAAAGCTATCAATGCTTAAAAGCATTAAGAGAAATGATTGAGAAAGATCATGATCAAAATTTATTTAGATTTCCAAAAGATAATCCGTGGCTCAAGTATCAATTTGAAAAAATACAAGTTTTTCTTGCAGCACCAGGATTGCCAAGTGCCTTATCTATTCTTGGTTTAGGTATGGGTTTAACACCACTTGGAGATGATATTTTAACAGGCTTTATTTTAGGACTTCAAGCAGTCGGTAAAACATTACCTTGGATTCCCAAGTTAATTGAAACAGCCAAAATCAAAACAAGTCAGTTATCCTATCAAAATCTTAAGGATACATATGACAGGTATTATCCAAACATCTTTATCGATATGATGGAAGGTGTGTTTACCCAAAACGATATAGAAAAAGCAAAAGCCATACTAAACCTTGGCGCAACCAGCGGTGCTGGTATCTTGACAGGGTTTATCTATGGATGCATGTAGAGGTGAGATTATGAAAGATTACAAAATATTAAAAAACAGTTATTTCGATTCAGTCACGTTAATGAGTACCACTGTGACTTTAAAAAAGGAACTAAAACTAAAAGAATTAGTGATGTTCATGGGTACTGATATGAATAAGGATATGATTAAGTCTGTAGGCTTATATCATGAAAGCCTTGATGAAGCGATGCCTAATGATTTAATGCTCGCTGTTGAACTTGATGAAGCATTCCCAAATTGGGCTGAGGAAGTTGTTGCTCGCCTATCTTCATCTAAATCAAAAAGTTCTGATGAAAAAACAGTCTACAAGACTATCAACCAAGCTTATGAAGCTATCGAGCCAAATATCGCAGTGATTAGCGTGCCAGGTCTTTATGCAGCCAATGAAGCCTTCAAGGCGTTAGAGAAAAACATGCATGTCATGTTGTTTAGTGATAACGTATCAGTTGAAGATGAAATTGCGCTTAAAGATTTAGCAATTAAAAAGGATTTACTTGTTATGGGACCAGACTGTGGTACAGCCATCATTAATGGTAAAGGATTATGCTTTGCTAATCAAGTAAGAAGAGGCAGTATTGGATTAGTCGCTGCTTCAGGCACAGGATTGCAAGAAGTGACTGTTATTATTGATAGATTTAAAGGTGGTATTACCCAAGCGATTGGTGTCGGAGGACGTGATTTATCAGAAAAAGTCCAAGGACGCATGATGCTTAAGGGTATTGATGCACTTGATCAAGACGATGATACAAAGGTGATTGTATTAATTAGTAAGCCACCTCATCAAACTGTACTTGATAAGATTTTAAAGCGTTTAGAAACAGTAAAGAAACCTGTTGTTTTATGTTTACTTGATGCACATGTTGAAAAAACACCAAAACATGTACATTTTACATCAACACTTACCGATGGTGCCATTAAGGCATTAGAGCTAGTAGGTTTAGATACACCAGATTTATTATCATTTGATAAAACGTTAGTTGATACGATCAATACGTATCAAAAAGCTTTTACGAATGATCAAAAATATATTAAAGGACTTTATTGTGGTGGTACATTAACTGCTGAGTCTTTATCTGTGTTAAGACCTTACCTTAAAGGCGTTACATCCAATGTAGCTAAGAAAGATGAAGAAAAGATGAAGGATCCAATGAAGAGTTCTGGACATAATCTCGTTGACTTAGGTGATGACATCTTCACACAAGGTAAGCCACACCCAATGATTGAACCAGCCATTCGTTTAGATCGCATTTTACATGAAGCAAAACTTAAAGAAACAGCAGTAATATTGCTTGATTTCGAATTAGGTATAGGCTCACATGATGATGCTGTTGGTATCACATTAGAAGCACTTGTTGACGCTAAAAAATTAGCCGAAAAAGACGGTCGCGCACTAGCGATTGTAGCTTATGTTTGTGGCACAGATAAAGATCATCAAAATCTAGAATCTTCAGAAAAAAGATTAAAAGATGCCGGAATCATTGTTGCTAAAACGAATGCACACGCAGCCATGATTGCACAAGAACTTGTGAAAGGGGTGAAAGCATGAGTGTACAAAAATTATTTAAAGATGAAGTGAAGGTCGTTAACATTGGATCTCCAAGCTTTAAAAAAGATTATCAAACTCAAGATGTACCATTCGTTCATTTAGAATGGACACCACCCGCTTCAGGAAATATCAAATTGCTATCTTTACTTAATCAAATAAGACCTTATACAGATCTGATAGAGAAATCAAATCAAGAAGCTCTATCGAAAATCAAAGGAGCTGAAGGTCGTTTAATTGCAGTTAAAAAAGCATTTGATGTCATCCCTAATATGACAAAGAAAACAATTTTACATGCAGGACCACCTATTGAGTTTAAAAAAATGGCTGGACCTATGAAAGGTGCCATTATTGGCGCACTCATTTATGAAGGTTTAGCTAAAGATGAAAAAGAAGCCATTAAGCTAGCAGAATCTGGTGATATAGAGTTTGATTCTGCACATCATCATGACGCTGTAGGTCCGATGGCTGGCATTATTTCACCTTCCATGCCAGTGCATGTACTTTATAATATTGTTGATCGTAATTATTCATATTGTACGGTTAATGAAGGTTTAGGTAAAGTCCTTCGTTATGGTGCAAATTCAAAAGAAGTGCTTGATCGTTTAAGATGGATTGAAAAAACATTTAGACCTGTATTAAATGATGCACTCACATTATCTGGTGGTATTGATGTGAAATCAATTATTACCCAATCACTTCATATGGGTGATGAATGCCACAATAGAAATAAAGCTTCATCAGCTATTTTCCTAAGAGAGATTGCTGCATGGATTTTACAAACAGAACATTCAGAAAAAGACAAAAAAGAAACGATTGAATTTATTAAGAATAATGAGCATTATTTCTTAAATCTATCTATGCCATTTTGTAAGCTTGCATTAGATACAGCAAGACATATTAAGCATGCAACAGTGTTAACAGTGATGAGTAGAAATGGTGTGAACTTTGGTATTCAACTTGCACATAGTGATACGTGGTATCAAGCACCAGCAAATTATGTCAAAGGTCTTATGTTCCCAGGATTTAAAGAAGAAGATGCAGCACCTGATATTGGTGATAGTGCAATTACTGAAACATTTGGTATTGGTGGTTTTGCTATGGGTGGTGCTCCAGCAATTGTTCAATTTGTTGGTGGTGTAGTTAAGCAAGCCTTTGATTTCTCGCGAGATATGCACGAAATAACCGTTGGAAAGCATCAAGTATTTACATTACCGCCACTCGATTTTATGCCTACAGCAGCTGGCATTGATATGTTGAAAGTTATTGAAACAGGTATCTTACCAATCATTAATACCGGTATGGCTCATAAAGAAGCTGGTGTGGGTCAGGTTGGTGCAGGTCTTGTCAACCCACCAATGGCTTGTTTTGAAAAAGCATTAGAAGATTTTGCTAAATCTTTAAAGGAGGCAAAGTGATGAAAATAGTCATGGCATTAGGCGGAAACGCACTTGGTGATTCGCCTTTAGAACAATTAGAGATTGTAAAACGCGCTGCAGATAGTGTTGCAGATTTAGTGGAGCAAGGACATAATGTTGTTGTTGTCCATGGCAATGGACCACAAGTTGGTATGATTCAAAATGCATTTGACACAGCAAGACAAGTAAAAGATACCATGCCTGAAATGCCTTTGCCTGAATGTGGTGCAATGAGTCAAGGTTATATTGGTTATCATCTACAAAACGCAATTTTTAATGCACTTCGTGCGAGAAAATTAAAAACAGATGTAGCAACCATCGTTACACAAACGGTTGTAGATCCAAAAGATCCTGCCTTTAAAAACCCAAGTAAACCTATTGGAAAATTTTATACAAAAGAAGAATCAGAAAAATTAGTTAAAGAAACCGGCTTACCTATGGTCGATGATTCAGGCAGAGGTTATCGCTTTGTTGTACCAAGCCCAAGACCAATTGATATTGTCGAAAAAGGCCTTATTAAGGAATTAATTGACAATGGACATGTTGTGATTGCATCAGGTGGCGGTGGTATTCCTGTCATCCAAGGTGAAACACTCAAAGGTGTTGCAGCTGTGATAGATAAAGACTTTAGCAGTGCAAAACTTGCAGAACTCATTAAGGCTGATGTCTTTATTATTTTAACTGCAGTTAAACGTGTATCCGTGAATTTTAGAAAACCAAATGAACTTGAATTTTCAAAACTTTCAGTTACTGAAGCAAAGAAATATATCGATGCTGAAGAGTTTGGAAAGGGTAGTATGGAACCTAAGATTGTTGCTGCGGTAAGTTTTGTTGAGTCTAATAAAAATGGACAAGCGATTATTGCAAGTTTAGAGGATGCAGCACTTGCGGTCAAAGGTAAAGCAGGTACAATTATTTATCCTAATTAAAAGAGTTTATATAAAAAGAAATCATCACATATCCGTGATGATTTTTTTTGATGGAATGATCTTAACTTGTGTGTGAAAATAAAGATGCTTCAAAAGCAATATGAGTATTAATATCAATCTTAGAATCCATGATGATACCATGAAACATGACAAAATCAACATAGCATCTACAAAAATCATAAGTGACCATTTTTGCTTTCTAGTCATACTTTTGGTTTCTACGAATGTTTTTAAGTGATTATTATATAATCTGGTTTGTTCAAACCATTTTTTAAATCGGATCGATCCTTTGCCATAAAAATAAACAGTTAAGAGTAAGAAGGGAGTAGTAGGTAGAACTGGTAAGAAAACACCAATAGCACCAAGGACCAAAAACATATGTCCTAAACCAATATAAATATATCTCATCTTACTTTGACACCAATCTTTTTTCGCCTTCAAGCTCGACGATCGGCTTAATGTTTTGTGTGACTTCTAAGGTACCTAAATAGAGACCTTCTTTATCTCTTACTGCAAAGTATCTAATATGAACAAACATGTCCTTTAACCTGATCCAAAAATCCTCATGATCTTTTCTACCAGATCTAAAGCTTTCAATGATTTCTTCAACGATATGTACACTTGCTGGTGGATGACACATCGAGACATGGCGACCAATAATTGTAATAGGACGATCAAAGATGCGTTCCCTACCTTGGGTGAAATATTTCACATAACCATATTGATCAACAAATGTCATATCAAAAGGTAATGTATTTAAAAGTGCATTGAGTACATTTGGATCCAAGGAACCTGCATCAAATGGGACTTCACCTTCCATGATTTTTTTCGTTGATTTTGGTGTTTCTGTTGTTGGTTCTTTCTTATCAGTCCATTTATATTTAGGTGGTTCGATAAAATAACCAATCTCTTCAGTTGCTTGATCAACCATAATCCAATCAAAAAAAGTAAGTGTTTCTAAAAGTAAAGGTATTAAAATATTATTTTCTTTGAAAATCATTTCTCTGACTTCATGAATGGCAGCTAAAACGTCACGCTTTGTTTCACTTTGGTTGTGATCAACTGATGATAATGAATGAAGTACATGCTTTATCATTTTTCTAATATCATCATCTTTTGCCCACATCACTTTAGGTGGTGCATCAATACCATGCTTTTCTAAATGAGGGAAGAAGAGGTATTCTTTTCTAGCATAATGCTTATGAATCTCTGATAGTCTATCAAAACCTACACGAAGCATGAGCTCGGCTGTTTTACCACTCTGTTCGATATAAGGCTCGATTTCTTCTTTAATAAGCTTTTCTATCCTTTCATTTTCTTCTAAGAAGACTTGAACTGGATGTCCTTTAATCTTTGATTGATCTTTTTCTGGATGAATGTCAGAAATTGAACCATCAAAAAGTGATGCATGTACGTTACAAAGACTTTGGACTTCATGAATAGCCATGCCTTCTTTAATAAGGGCTTGTTCCATCATTGAAATCTCTTGGGTTGAAACTTCATTAAAATGCTCTTTAAATGCTTTTTTAGCTTCCTCAATGTCTTTTCCATCATGTAAACTTTTGATGATATCTTTTAGTAATTTTTGTCGATATTCTATATTGTTAATAAATTCACTCATGATAACTCCTTTATGTTAAACCCTTCGGTATGAAATGCTTTTTTAATAATCTCTAGTGAAATCCCTTTTGCTTTAGAACCTTTACTTAATGTCATGATTCTCCCAACTGTTTGTAACATCCCTGGTTTAACAATGTCTGTAAAACCTAAAGAAAATAAAATGTCTTTTATCTCTGGATATGTGGTAACCAGTTGAAAAATGGAATCATTGATATTGATTTCTTTCATAGACTCACTCCTTACCTTTACATCATAACAAAACAAGTGTATTAAATAAAGTAAAGTTATAAGAGATTATAATTAGCGGTATAAAAAAGAAAAAAACCTGCTTATTGGCAGGTATTTAAGTAAATATTGCGCGAAAGATGAGATATAAGATACCGAATAATATTGCACTTGAAATGAGCCAATACAAGATGACTTGTTTGATGTTTTTATGTCTTCTATGCTCATTTTTTTCTTGAGGGCTTTGATTGAATTGCAACACAATCACCTCCATATGTTATATAATAATCATATCATATAACAAAGAGGATGTGTGTATTATGCCTAAATGTTTGATTATGGGTGGTAGTTATTTTATTGGTAAGGCTGTGCTTGAAACACTTAAAGATCATATGACTTGCTATGTTTTAAATCGAGGAACAAGATCTATTGATGATCAAGATGTCATTCATTTAAAAAGCGATCGAAAAGATATAGATAGCATGAAAAAACTATTAAAGACATATACTTTTGATTATGTTGTTGATATATCAGGCTATGATGTGAGTGATATCGATATTTTATTAGATAGCTTGAATCTAGATAGCTTAAAAACATATGTATTTATTAGTACAGCAGCTGTTTATGATATTACTAAAGGAAAAACACCTTATAAAGAGACTTCGGCATTAGGCAGCAATCCACCATATCATGTATATGGTAATAACAAAATAGAAGCCGAAAAAAGATTAGAACAAAGATTAAACAAAGAACAACTAGTTATCTTTAGACCACCTTATGTTTATGGTCCTTATAATTATGTATTAAGAGAACGCATGATGTTTTATGTCATCGATAAGGATTTACCTTTATACATACCTTTATCGAGAAACTATATTCAGTTTGTCTATGTTTATGACTTAGCTTTAGATATCTTAAAAGCATTAGAAGGTATCATTCCTTTTGGCATTTATAATGTAGGTTCAAAAGAAGCAATGACCTTTTATGAATGGGTGTCTTTGATTGAAAAAGCAATGGGCAAAAAAGCAAGATTAACCTTCGTTAATGATGAACTATATCACACCAAACCAACAGATTATTTCCCCTTTTTATCAAGAGATGTTCATGTGGATGTGACTAAAATCAAATCATATTTCTCTCATCAAACAGACATCATTAAGGGGCTAGAACAAGCTTATATAGATTACAAGAAAGTGAAAGAAGAAATCAAAATACCTGATAAAGTGCTAGATACATGGATGAAACTTAATCTTTTATTAGGATAAAAAAAAGACACATTAAACTGTGTCCTCATTACTATATACTTTAATAGATTTAATTTGGAAGAGGTAAGGTAAATCTTCATCATGAATCTTTCCACCATACCATCCACCAACAGCTAAATTGATAATCAAATCATAAGGCTTATCAAATGGCCACTCATTTTCAGTATCACCATTTTCTTTTTCAACTCTAAAGACTTCTTTATCATCAACTTTAAAAATCAAATGGTCTTTTGTCCAATCTAAGATATAGTCATGAAATTGATCGGTCGCCGATAAAAGATCATATCTCACACCTTTATCCGTGTCAATTCTATGGTTATAAGTGGCCGTATGAATTGCACAAGATGCTTTAAGTGGGCGATTACCAGCAAATTCCACGATGTCTATTTCACCACATTTCGGCCATCTTAAATCTTTGCTGCGATCAGCACCAAGCATCCATATTGCTGGCCATGCGCCACGACCTTTTGGCATTTTAGCTGTAAAAATGAAAGTGCCATATTGGAAATGTTTCTTCTTAAAAGTGTTGATACGAGCTGATTTATATCTACAAGTGTCACTATCATTTAGTGTAGCTTTAATGTTTAATATACCGTCTTTGATGAATAAATTATTTGCATCTTCAACATAGCATTGTGACTCGTTATTATGCCATTTGTCGCCAATATCGTAGTTCCAAATATCAGGATTTAGTGTTGTTTGGTTTTGAAAATTCTCTTCAAATATAAGTGTTTTTTTCATGTTTAGTCGCTCCTTAAGTTACGTATGAAATTATATCATAAATTTAGAAAATAATTTAATGAAAGGGTAAAATTTATGAATCAACAAAGAACTTGGTTTATTACAGGTGGTGCAGGTGGTATTGGCAAATGCCTTGTTTATTACTTGATTGGCCTTAAAGAGAAAGTAGTTGCATTAGACATAAAGTCGCAAGAACTTTTAGAGATGAAGAAAATTCTAAGAAATGAGCATTTTTATCCTTACACATGTGATTTGAGTCATAAAGCATCCATAGACAACGTTATAGAGGATTTAAAGACTAAGGATATCCACGTCGATGTATTAGTGCATAACGCTGTTTTTCATCAAAAAGGCATGATGGAAACAAGCTATGATGATATGGTTTTAGGCATGAAGGTTAACGTTGTAGCACCCATGTATCTGACAAAATCAATAGTGCCTTTATTAAATCCATTATCATCAGTCATCCACATTTTATCAACAAGAACTAAGCAATCTGAACCAAACTCTGAAAATTATGCAGCAGCAAAAGGTGCTTTGTCTTCACTTACACATGCTATGATGATGTCTTTAAAGGGAATCGCAAGAGTCAATGCGATTTCACCAGGATGGATAGATACATCATCCTGTGAAATTCAAAGTAAGACATTTCAAATGGCTGATCACTTACAACACCCTTCACAACGTATTGGTGCTCCAATGGATATTATCGATGCCCTATTATTTTTAGCAGATCCAAAGCATAGTTTCATCAACGGAGAAACAATCGTCGTTGATGGAGGCATGTCTAAAATGATGGTCTACCACAATGATCATGGCTGGACCTATCAGCCTAAATAATTTTTTTACGCTTCGATTTTATAGATTTAAGGTCTGTTTCACTTAATATGATGCCTAAAAAGACGGATATAATGCCAAACAATATGTACATATTAAATGGATCATGATAAATCAAAATAGCAAACAAAGGCCCAAATAATGATTCGGTTGAAATTAAAATTGCAGCCTCAGCTTCATTTGTATTTTTTTGACCAACACTTTGAAACACAAATCCAATGAATGACCCAAAAAAGCCTAATAGTGCAGCGTAAATCCATAGTTTTGTGCTCATAGGTGATATGAGTATACCAAGAGGATATCCACTGGTCAAAATCATATTTAGCCATGCAAAACCTGTAAAGATTAAAAGTTGAAAACTCATAAGTACATAAGGGTCTTTTTGTTTTGCTTTTTTACCTAAAAAGTAAATATGGAAAGCATAAAAGAATGCTCCAATAAACGTGAGTAAGTCACCAGAGGCTATAGTGAGTTCTTTAAAATCAACGGAAATTAAGCTTATCCCAGTCATGACCATCAGACCAGCAATCACTGTTTGTTTGCCGACTTTCTTTTTATCGAAGACATAAATAATGATTGGCATCAAAAAGATATAAGCTGCTGTTATAAGTGCATTGTTAGAAGCTGTCGTATGAGCTAACCCCCACGTTTGAAAAAAGTAACCTAAGAATAAAAAAATACCTAAAAATAAACCAGACTTGATCGTCTCTTTATTTGTCTTTATAATACGATTATAATAAATCAAAAATATGGCAATCGTTGCAACAAAAAAACGAACAAATAAGAGTTGTTGATATGTCCAACCTTGATCTAGGATATACTTATTTCCTATAAAACCAAAACCCCAAATAAGGCCTGCAGATGTCAAGATAATACGTGCTAAATTTCTGTTCATGTGAATTAACCTACCTAACCTCATCTATTATACGATAGATTTGAAATCTTTCAAAGTATCAAAGATAACGATCTTTATTTTAGCAGTCATTTCATCAATAGATTTAATAAACGTATGCTATAATATCTGCGTAGAAAGAAGTGGGAAGATGGATTTAAAAACAACCGTTACATTTCATATAGATGATAAAAATCATGGCCTAACCATTAGACAATTCTTAGCATCTTTTTATATATCAAAATCGAATATCTATAAATGTGGTTTGTATGGGAATTTAAACATTTTCAATCAACCAGCAAGTTTAGAATATATCTTGAAAAAAAACGATGAGCTGACGATTGATTTTAAATGGTATGATAAGAAAGCACATGCACATGCTGGTAAAATAGAAATCCTTTATGAAGATGATGATATTTTAGCAGTTTTAAAGCCTGTTCAACTTTTGGTACATACTGATGGTAACGAAAAAGATACATTAACACAAAGAGTTCAAGCTTACTATGAACAAAAAAACTACGGATTAAGTGTTTTACCTGTTCAAAGACTCGACTTAGAGACAAGCGGTATCGTATTATTTGCTAAGCACCCACTCGCATTAAGTTTTTTATCATATCAACTTGAGCATCATAACGTGAATAAAACTTATGAGGCAATCGTAAGATACCATGTAAAAAATGAATCAGGAACCATTAACCAAAGGATTGGTCGTGATCGACATAGTGATAAGCAAATCATCACGAAAAATGGACAAGATGCCATCACACATTATAAGGTTCTAGGTTATGAAGAGAAAAGAACGAGACTAGAAGTCACGATCGAAACTGGTCGAAAACATCAAATTAGAGTGCATTTATTGAGTATTGGGCATCCAATCGTTGGTGATATTTTATATGGAAGCCGAAGTTCAGATCGCTTGATGCTTCATGCAACCAAACTTGTTTTAATCCATCCAAGAACAAAAGACATTATAGAAATCAAATCAAATCCACCATTTTAGAAAGAGGTATAAATATGACAATTACACAAGAAGCAAAAGAAATTATTCTATCCTTATTTAAGGAACACGGTTTAAACGCACTTAGTGCAACCCTAGAACCAGGCTGCTGCCATGGTCCAGAAGTTGTTTTAAGTTTAGGTAAACTAGAAGACAATGAAGTATTTGAAAACATTAATGACATACCTGTTGTTATGGACGATGGAGCTAAAGAAAGATCTGAACATTTAATGATCTTTGTTGATGAAGGTCATTTAGCTTTTAGAGACTTATCAGATGAGCATACATGCAATCACAATCATGATGAAGCACACACATGTGGATGTCATCATCATGAAGAGGTTTAATTATGCCACAGACATTTATTATGCTTAAACCAGATGCAGTTCTTCGTGGTTTAAAAGATGCAATCATTAAAAGATTCGAAGATGAAGGTATTCATGTTTTAAAAGAAAAAGAAGTGATTGTAGATGAAGCACTGATACTTAAACATTATGAAGAAGTGATAGCACGTGTAAATCAACCCTATTTTCAACAAGCGATACTTGATGTATTCGTAGGAAAGAAAGTGTATGCAATCATTTTAGAAAGTAAATCACCAACAATTATCGAAGATGTAAGAACTATTTTAGGTGCTACAGATCCAAGTCAAGCATCAAAAGATTCTATAAGAGGTCAATTTAAGGATGATGACTTAAAAACTGCCATGGCTGAAAAAAGAATTGTTCGAAATTTAGTCCATGCATCAGATAGTGAAGTTTCATTTAAACAAGAGATGAGTATATGGTTTTAACAATTTGAAAAATGAGAATTTATTTTAATTTTCATTTTTTTATTTTTTTCCCAATAAAAATCCATGTTCAATCGTTTATATGATGTAACAAGAAAGTGGAGGAAAGAAAATGAAAAAATTATTTTTAGGATTTGCAGTATTTAGTTTGGTGGTATTACTTACCGCATGTGGTATGACAGGTACGATTGGAACATTTGGTTTAAACACAGATGAAGATGTTTTCTCTGTAGCAGCCATCTCTTCTATTGAGCTATTAGGTAGAGATTCTCTAGCTGAACCTACAACAGTAAGTGCTTCTAAAGTGCAAAAGATGGATCAAAATACAGTCAACCTCACATTAGATGAAGTTCAGCCATATATCGAGATTTTTGAACAATTGCTTGCTGAGCAAAATGGCTTAACTGTTTTAGTTGAAGTTTCAGATTTACCAGAATATGAAACAAAACAAACATTTACAGTAAGGAATATTACTGATGGTCAAATCACATATGTCATGTATTATAATGAATACCTAGAATCAGATGATGAAGAAGATGATGACGAACAAGAATACAGATTAGAAGGTATCATGATAGTTGGCGACACAACTTATAATTTTATTGGTGAAAAAGAAGTTGAAAGTGATGAATCAGAGTTAAAATTTAAAGCTTATGTTGATGAATTAAATTATGTCTTAATTAAATATGAATTAGAAAGTGATGAAACTAAATTTGAATTTGAAAGAGTAGTTAATGGTGTTACAGTAGAAGAAAGCGAGATTAAGATTGAAAATGAAGATGATGAATTTAAAATCGAGCTCTATATCATTACTGATAACCAAGAAAGCTATTATGAGTTTAAACTTGAAGAAGAAGACGGGCAAAAAGTCTTAAAGATTGAGTTTGAAACAACTGTAAATGGATTAACTACTGAAGGTGAAATCGAAGTTTACGTCATTATTGACGAAGTAACTGGTGAAACATCATATCAATTAATTATTTCTGAAGGTGAATCAAGATACGAAAAGGAATTTGATCGTGATCTTGATGATCTAGAAGATGATGACGATGACGAAGATGAAGATGAAGACGACGATGATGACGATGATGACGATGATGAAGATGACGATGATGAGGATGACGATCAAATCGAATCATAAAGAGTTATTGATTAATATATCATAAGAAAGCGGTATAATATGAGGAGGGGAAACCCTCCATCATATGCTTTATTTGAGAGGTTTGACATGGTACTTGACAGAAAACATATTGAAAAATTGATGCATAGAGATGATCATCTTTTTAATGATATATATGATCAAACAAAAAATGGCATTTATTCTATTATTTTTTCAGTTGTCAAGAGTCATGATGCAGCACAAGACTTGATGCAAGATGTTTATATGAAAATGCTCATAAAAATAGAGCAATACAAATTAGGATCCAATTTTTTTAATTGGTTAGCTCAAATTGCAAAAAATCAAGCGATTGACTATTACAGAAAAAATAGCAAGATAATAAACGATGGTACAGATATCATTCATCAAACACCTTCTAGTCTAGAAAATCCTGATCAAGAAGATCAATTCTATCAATGGATTGAAATACTCGAAGAAGAAGAAAGAATGGTTATTATCCCAAGAATCGTTGATGACATGAAATTTAAAGATATTGCCAAATTGATAAAAAAACCACTCGGAACAGTTTTATGGATCTATCAAAAAGCAATCGATAAACTAAAACGTGAAATGGAGGTGTAAATAATGAAAACAAAGCAACTTAAAAAAATAGTGAAGACAAATATAGAATCACATGTCCCAAATCGAATTAAAATTGATTGGCAGTATGTAGAAACAGAAAGAAAAAAAGAGCTAACTAAAACCAAAGAGAAACGATCATTTTTTACACCATTAAAGTTTACACTTAGTGCCGTATTAACGTTTGTTATCGCATTTTTTGTATTTGCATTTTTAAATGATCCAATCACACCTCCGACCCCATCAAATGGCCAACTTTTATTCGAGAAAGAAAAGCAAGTTTTGACAAATTCATTTGTATCAACAGCTTCTTTATTAAGTGTTCAAACCGCACAGATGCAGGCAACAGACACGAAACTTTTAGCAATAAACCAATCACCTTTTGAATCATTACTACCTTATTTACGCATGATTGAGAACTTAATTACACAAGAGTCAGGATATACATCAATGTTTTTAGATGACTTTGCATATCCATATGAGACTGGTCTAGAGATCACATCGTTCGATATGATGGGGAAAGCACAAACTTATCAACTCTTTTATGATGTTATCTCATTTGAAGAAGAAGATGATGAAGTTTTCTATGAATTTGAAGGTATCATGATTTTTAAGAATGTAACCTATGAATTAAAAGGCTTTAAAGAAAATGAGGATAATGAAAGTGTCATTGAAATTCTTGCATATATAGATAGCAATAATTTCATTAAATCAATATATGAAGTTGAATCTGACGAATCAAAATATATCTCTTCAATTTATGAAAATGGCGTTTTGATATCGGAAATTGAGTTTGAGATTGAGTTTGATGATCATGGGGAGATTGAGATTCAATTGATGATTTTCAAACAAAATATTGAAGCATACTATGAGCTTGAGTATTTCCGTGAGAACGGAAGAAATTGGATTGAGGCAACATATGAGATTGAATCCACATTATCAGAAGAGAGCTTCGATGGCGAGATGTTAATCGAGGTGCTCATTAATGAGATCACAGGTGAGACCTTTTATCAAGTCACTATTACTTCCGGTGATGAATCTATAGTCATAGAAGAAAAACGAAGAGGCAATGAAGATGACGAGGATGATGAAGATGACGAAGATGATGAGGATGACGAAGATGATGAAGATGATGAAGATGATGAAGAAGATGAAGAAGATGAACTTCTTCAATAATCAAATAGATTTCGCTTTTTAATCTTTGTGCTAAAATATAAGTACAAAATTACACATAGGGAGAAAACATATGGTTGGGCATATTAATGATTTAAATCGAATTCATCTTAATCCATCTGTCACAAAAGAAGCATCCATGAAAGTACTTGTGTCAGAAAATGAAGGTTGGAAAGATCATGTATTACGTGTTGTAGAAGTAGGTAAGGATGGATACACACCGAAACACAAGCATCCATGGCCACACATTAATTATTTCCTTGAAGGATCCGGACAATTAGAAATCGGTGGAATGATACATGAAGTCAAGGCCGGAAGTTATGCATTTGTACCTGGTGACACACTTCATCAATTTAGAAATAATTCAGATGAAACATTAAAGTTTATCTGTATAGTACCTAAAGAAGGACACATATATTAGTAATTTACATTAAGGTTTTTAATCAAACAACTCTTAGCTGTAAGGGTTGTTTTTTTATAAAAAACAAGACTACTTTGAATGTCAAAGAATGTAAAAAACTTGTGGTAAAATGTGTGATTGTTTCGAATTCGAAGCAAAATAATTTGAAGTCGAAATAGTTTTGATTAGAATGAAGGTACAAATTAAAAAGGAGGCATTGGTGAAAAGCCAATAACAGACACATGAAACGATTTGGATTTAGAAAAATATTCTCTTTATTTCTTATTTTAATGGCTGCATTCACATTAGCAGCATGTACGGAGACTGAAGGATTACAAGGTCCAGCAGGTCCTCAAGGTGAGCAAGGTGAAGTCGGTCCAGAAGGTCCTGCAGGTTCAAATGGTACTCCAGGGCAACAAGGTCCAGCAGGAACTAACGGTACAGATGGATTAAGTGCTTATGAAATTTACTTAACATACTACCCAGGATATACAGGAACTGAATCTGAATGGATTAAAGAGCTTGCAACTGACTCTTTATTAGTAGAAGCTACATTAAATTTCATTGATGGTTCAACAGAAACATTTGAGTTTTTAAAAGGTCAAATGATTGGTGAATCACCATATGTCCTTGATTGGTATTTAGATGATACTTTTGAAACATCAGCAAGCTCAACATACATTACCGCAGATTTAGACTTATTCATTGCTGCAGGTACGATTGTTGATACAGCAGTTGCTAATGATTTCACTGTATTAGTAGATGCAGTCTTAGCTGCAGAGCTTGATGGTGCATTATCATCTGAAGGACCATTTACAGTATTCGCTCCAGTTGATCAAGCATTTGTTGATTTAATTACTGCACTTAATATCGAAGCATCTGAGTTATTAAGCTATAGTTTCTTAGCAGATATTCTTTTATACCATGTTGTAGCAGGTGAAGTTTTTGCAGCAGATGTATTAGCAGCAGCTCCATTTACAGCAACAACACTTGGTGGACAAGAAATAGAAATTACAGTTGTTGATGGTAATGTGTTTGTCAATGATGCACAAGTTGTCCTCGCAGATGTCCCATCAACAAATGGTGTCATTCATGTGATTAATTCAGTTTTAGTACCTGAATTAGATATCGTTGATACTGCGATTTTAAATCAATTTGATGTATTAGTCAGTGCAGTTGTTGAAGCAGAAATAGTAGATGCGCTTCGTGCAGAAGGTCCATTTACAGTGTTTGCTCCAACAGATGAAGCTTTTACAGCATTACTTGCAGAGCTTGAAATCACTGCTGAACAACTATTAGCTAATCCAGAATTAGCAAACATCTTATTATTCCACGTTGTTGAAGGCGCAGTATTTGCTGAAGACGTATTAGCAGCAGCTCCATTATACGCAGAAACACTTAATGGTGATTTCTTATATATCGAAGTTATCGAAGGATCTGTATTTGTTAACGGTGCAGAAGTAGTTTTAGCTGATGTGAGTGCAACAAATGGTGTCATTCATGTAATCAATTCAGTGATTCTTCCATATGATAATATTACTGAAATTGCATCTGCAAATTCTGATTTTGAAACATTAGTTGCTGCATTAGTCGAAGCAGAATTAGCAGCAGCACTTGAAGGCGAAGGTCCATTCACAGTATTTGCTCCAACGGATGATGCATTTCAAGCCTTACTTGCAGAATTAGAGATTACTGCTGAACAATTATTAGCAAATCCAGAACTAGTAAATATCTTATTATTCCATGTTGTACCAGGTGAGTTCTTCGCATCTGACGTCATTGCAGCAGCTCCATTTTATGTTGAAACTTTAAATGGTGACTACTTATACATTGAAGTCGTTGATGGTCAAGTTTTAGTGAATGGCGCAACTGTCATCTTACCAAACGTTTTAGCATCTAATGGTATTATTCATGCCATCAACAGCGTTGTACTACCACAAAATGGTACTGTCTACTCAACTGATTTTGGAACATCATCATCAACTGGTTATAACACAACAGATAACTTAGATGGTACATTTGGACGATTTGTAACACTTAATGAACAAGAAGTTAATTTATACAACAGCCAAATCACAACATCATCATCCACATTATTATCAGGACAAGGTGCATTTGCAGTACTCGGTGTAGGTCGTTCTGGAAATGATGCATACATTGGATTTGACTTTGGTTCAACATCAATTTCACTTATTTCATTTGACATTACTTGGTGGAGTGCATCAGATGCAAATAACGCTTCATCTTTAGAAACCTTTGAAGTACAAGTTTGGGATGAAACATTAGAAGCGTTCGTTACAGTAGCAAGTCTACTTGATTTACTCGATCCTACATCATTAACTCAAGTTGTCGTAGATCTAGAAGGTGCAAGCTATTTTAGAATCTTCGCATCAGCAAGTATTACTTCATCTAATATTCGTATTGTTGTTGATTCCTTAGAAGTGCTTTCTCCATTAGCATAAGGATATCATAGAATCATCTTAAAGAAAGAAGGTCTTTTCCTCTTAGACCTTCTTTTCTTTTTTATAATAATCTCAAAGTAATGAAAACGCATTCATTCTCTAAACACTATATGTTACAATGTTAATGTATGAAAAGAAGAGGGATATCATGGATCGAATTACAGTTGAGAAATTAATCAAAAGAAATATTCAAAAAACGATTGGATGTACTGACATTGGTGTTGTAGGATATATCGCATCTATAGGTGCCTATGTCTTAAGACATAAAAAAATTAATAAGATTGATTTACTAATGTCTGATGAACTCTATAAGAATAGTGTTAATGTAGGTGTGCCAGGCATTAGAAAAAGTGGACTTGATCAAGCACTTGCTTTAGGGATTCTGCTTAAAAACCCTAAAAAACAACTGAGTGTTTTTGAAACAGTGACTGAAGATGACACATCTAAAATTAATGATTTACTCAGAGATATCGAAGTCCATATCTCGCATCAAAAATTTTTAGACACTGTTTTATTTGAAAAACTCACTATGACATCAACCGATGGGGACACTGTAGAAATCGTTATTAGAGATTTTTATGACAATGTTGTGAGCATCAAAAAGAATGGTGAATACTTAAAATCCACAGAAAAGAATCAACTCATCGATAAAGTTCTGCTTTATAAGATTGAAAATTATGAATCAATTTATCAATTTGTTGAAACAGAGGATTTCCTAGGCTTTGATGAACTCTTCCAAATCGCTGATATTCAATATGAAAACTCGAGAGAAGCACTCAAAACACATCATTTAGCTTATCTATCAGAAGATATACCTCAAAATCAAAAAGAAAATATTCACATCTTATCGGCATATTTGAAAGAGCATATTGAAATATCATCAAAAAAACGCATGTTAGGTGATATATTTACGGTCTATGGCGTTGCTGGTAGTGGGAATTTAGGGATTGGTACACTGATTACACCGGTATTCTTATCAGATGTCTTTAACTTAAGTGAATCCATGAAGAAAAAGCTGATCGTTTTATCATTTCTTACAAGTGTTTATGTCAAACAAGAAATGAATGTTGTTACTGTCTTATGTGGTACAGGTCATGCGACTGGTTCTAGTACTGCAGCATGCTATACATATGCAAAAGGAGGTACATTAAATGATATGAAAGATGCCATGAACTTATACTTATCGACCTCTATGGGATATGTATGTGATGGAGCGAAGCTTTCTTGTACATATAAAGTATCCTTTGCTGCTATGAATGGTCTTATATCTTCAGATATGGTGCTTCGTAAACAAGCATCATGCAATGGTCTAGGATTAAATAAAATGGACTTAGATCAAACGATTAAAAACTTAGGAAAACTTAATAACGAAATACTAGATGGTGCAAACAAAGGTATTATTTCACTCATATAACGCATAGTGATATGCGTTTTTTGTTTAAAAGGGCTCTATTCTTTAGGTTTGTTCGGTTACTAAACATATTTGTTTATGTTCTCATCCTTACATGTTATAATGAAGTCACTTTATGGATTGAAAGGAAGATCTCAATGCTATTAGATTTACTCATCATCGGTGCTGGACCAACTGGCATATTTGCATCATTTTATGCAGGTATGAAAGGTTTGAAAGCTGTATTGATTGAATCGCAAAACTATGTTGGTGGTCAAATGACTGCTTTATATAAAGATAAACCTGTTTATGATATTCCTGGTAAAAAAGGTGTAATTGCACAGCAGTTTATTGATGACTTAATGAAACAATATGAGGTTTATCATGAAGAAGTACCTCTAATCACAAAGTGTGAGGCAAATGCCATCAAAAAAACGGATTTTGGTTATATCGTTTCGACGAATCTTCAAGATTTTGAAACGAAATCAGTGCTCATATGCTCAGGATCAGGATCTTTTGAACCTAAATTATTAGATGTGCCAGGGAGCGAACATCCTAAGGTCATTTACCATGTTGAAGATGTGAAATTGATGAAGGATAAAGACGTACTCATCTTAGGTGGTGGAGACTCAGCTTTAGATTTTGGGATGCTTTTAGAAAAATATGGAGCACATACAAAAATCTTACATCGAAGAGAGCATTTTAGAGCACATGAAACCTCAATTCAAACCTATGAAAAATTAGGTCATATCTTAAAACCATATCAAGTATTATCAATCTTAGAAGAACAAAAGAAACTTAATGTTCATATCGAGCATGCAGAAACTAAAGAAACGAGTGTGATCGTCACTGATTATGTGCTCGTTAACTACGGGTTTTCACTAAAATCAAGTTTTTATCAAGCATGGGGTCTAGACATGAAGGGCAAAGAACTTGTCGTATCAAGCACGATGGAAACCTCAGAAAAAGGTATTTATGCTGTAGGGAATGCTGTCACATATAAGGGTAAAACCAAAAACATTTTAAGTGGTCTTGGAGAAGTTTCAACTGCAATATCAGAAATAAGTAAAATGATTTATCCCCACAAAATCCCTGTTTATTCATCTATGATGGGTGAAAAGGAAAACAAAGAAAACAAGCTATAATGTGATAAAATACGCTTAGTGAGGAGGTGCATTTATGACTGCTGATGCTCTTAAAAGTATGTTTGAAGCATCTTTTGATCTTGTTGGTATCATTGAGACGAAAACTTATTTGGATGAAGCAAAACGTCTTCATAAGGATGTGCCTTTTGAAGTTTATCCAACGATGGTTGTTGTTGGGTTAGCTTATCCATTTCGCATCATAAAGCATACAAAAACACATCTCGTACCCTCTTTTTATACATTTGGTAATGATTATCATAAAGTCTTAAAATCGAGAATGGATAAGGTCTTAAAAGATTTTCCTCATCCATATCATTATGGTGTTGATAATCATCCCCATGATGAAAGATTAGCTGCAGTACTCGCTGGATTAGGATTTTTTGGAAAAAACCAATTGATTATTAATAAAGATTTAGGAAGTTATTTCTTTTTAGGTGTTATTTTCATAGATATGAAATTAGAAAAAACAATCGTATTAGATGTATCAGATGATTGTGGCACATGTAGAAAATGTATTGATGCTTGTCCACCTGGTGCACTATTTGAAGGTGGATTTAATGTTGAAAAGTGTATGAGCCATTATAATCAATCAAAAAGAATCTTAACAGATCAGGAAGTTGACTTGAATTATAGTTTGTTTGGATGTGATATTTGTCAAATGGTTTGTCCTAAAAACATCCATAAAGGCACTAAGATTCATCCAGAATTTGAACTATCTGGTAAAGAGTTAGTTTCTATAGAGGACTTATTGACTTTAAGCGAAAAAGCATTTAAAGAAAGATATCAAGATATGTCTTATTTATGGAAAGGTAAAACGATTTTGATGCGCAATGCGTTAATGGTTTTAAAACGTACAAATAATCATGCATATGATGATCTGATTAAGTCATCATTAAACCGCATATCAACATCATGGTATACTGATTTAGCTACACGGTTTTTAAGGGAAAGTACACATGAAGAAGATCTATAAGGATAACCCATTCCTCGCTTTTTCCCTCATTACGCTTATCATATCTTCACTCATGTTAATTTTGTATCTATCCATTTTGGATACAGTGTTCATGTCATATGTTGTACTTAGTTTATATGGTATAACACTCATAATGTACATCATACACTTGTATCATCAAATTAAAGAAAAGCTTAAACAATAAAACCCGTCAACTTGACGGGTTTTCTGCATAAATTTCATCTAGAATCGAAATGAGTAAATCTGGATAGTCTGTAATGATACCATCAGCACCTTGACTGATCAAAAATCTCATGGTTTCTTCATCATTAATAGTCCAATAGTGCATCGCCATGTTGTGTTCATGTAAAGTTCTAATCAAATGCTTTGTGTCTAAAGATAGCTTACCTATGACAGGCAATGTATAAGAAGTAGGTACTTGAACCGCAGCATGAACCGGTCTTTTTGAGAATAATGAAGAAAGCGTGTAAATCGATATAATTCTTTTTTGTGCACTTCCATAACTCGTTGAAACATATAAATCAGGATAGTTTTCTATTAAATGCTCATTAATATCATCGAAAGCTGTAGCAACAAGTACATATTCAGCCAAATCATGTTGATCAATTAAGGCATATAATGCATCTGCTGTATCTAGTCTTGGGGCATCACTATCAGCTTTAATCTCAATATTATATAGGGTATTCTTGCCAAATGTTTGAAAAACCTCTTCAAGGGTTGGCAAATAAACGTTTGCTGCAACCCACTCATCATGTGTCATATCTCTGAAAGGATAATGATCTTCTTGATCTTTATAGTTGTAACCAAAATTACATGTTTGATATAAATCTTCGTAATTTTCTTTCCAAACAACCGTATCACAATTAGAATGACTTCTTGTATTACCGGTATTATTTTCTCCATGAAGTAATACAAGTACGCCATCAGCTGTCATCATAACATCCATTTCTAAAACATCAACACCTAGTTCAAAACTGTTTAAATACGCACGCATGGTATTATCAGGCTCTAAACCTTTCCCTCCTGCATGTGCCATAACTAATGGGCGATTTTGAGCTAAAAATGGATTAACTCTATCAAACTTTGGTTTTGGTAAAAAAAGCAAGCTTGATAGGATGAGTGCAAGAATTATTAAGAAAATCATTAATTTTTTCATTTTTTTCATATAAAGACCTCTATCATTTTGAGCTATTGTATCATAAAACGATATTTTTAGTAAAAAATCTACTTTGAATGCTTTGAAAACGTTTGACTTTGCCTTTTATTTACTTGAATGTTTGATAGTCTTGTGCTATCATTGATGTGTCGTAAAGAACCGTATAGAAAGAAGAATGTTATATGTATGTATTTGCTAGTGAGGCTTCCTCTGGAACAACGTCTTATGAGCTCATTTTATTGTTAAGTATCACCATCATTTTAGGACTATTCGCTGGAAGGTTTGTTGAAAGAAAAAGATTACCGAATCTTACCGCATATATTACGATAGGACTTATTTTCGGTGTTGTCTTATACTTTACAGGTCATTCAGATTTAGTTGATGCATTTGGTGTCATTATTAATATAGGTATTGGATTTATTGCCTTTAGTATTGGTTTAGAACTAGATTTTAAAAAGATTAGAAAAAGAACAAGAGAAGTTGTGATTGTTACAGTATTTCAAGCAATCTTTGCTTTTCTCTTAACATTTATTGCACTTTATATTTTCTTATTACCACTTCATATCGCACTTTTATTTGGTGCGCTAGCGATTGCTACAGAGCCTGGCCCTATTTTACTGATTACTAAAAAAATGCGTGCAAAGGGTCCATTATCTGACTTACTCGTACCATTACATGGTGTAGAAGATGGTATTACAATTATGCTTTTTGGTATTTCACTAGCATACGCTGAATCTGTTGAAGGTGGCGAGCATTTAGGCTTCATTGAAATAATGCGAGGCCCTGTTTTAGAAATTGTATTCTCACTTTTGATTGGTTTAGCGATTGGTTATATATTAGTTCGCATCATTAGGTATTTAAAATATGAGGATTTAGAAAAAGATGTTGTTATTTTGATTTCAGCATTCGTTGCAATTTTAGCATCCATCGCAGTCGCAAACAGTGGTATTGATTTCTTTGGCTTCCATGTACACTTATCACCGATATTACTTCCGATGGCAACAGGTATTTTCTTTTCAAATATGTCAACGCATCTTGCAAGACATGAAACAGAACGAATTATGGATTTATTTTCTGCACCGATTATGATTGTGTTTTTTACAGTGTTAGGTGCTGAAATCGTCTTACTATTAGCACTTAATGTTGAAACGATTAATGTGGTCTTAATATTACTTACAAGTGCGCTTTATATCTTTATGCGCTTTATCGGTAAGCTTTCTGGTTCGTGGCTAGGATCTAAAGTTGCTAAATCATCAAAATCTGTTCAAAGATATCTAGGATTTTGCTTATTACCACAAGCACAAGCAGCGATTGGTCTAGCGTTTTATGCAAGAAGCGGACTTGCTAATACGAGATATGGCACGATGATATTGATTGTTATTATGTTATCTACGATTATCAATGGACTTATTGGACCACTTGGTGTAAGACATGCATTAATGTCTTGTCATGGTGAAGATGGTAATGAGTGTATGATTCTTTCATACTCTAAAAAAGATCCAGAACGTATTCACGTTTAACAGAGGGCATCGAATGATGCCTTTTTATTTATTTTTGGGCAAAAATAAACATTTTTAAATAAATGCATGCTATAATTATTTTAAAAATTATGGAGGGTTTTATGGGATTATTACTAACTTTGTTGGGTATTTTAACAGTGGTTTTCTTTATGCTAGCTTCAGTCAATGGTCTAAAAAAATATATTAAGGCACCGATCATTAAAAAAATTGCAAAACAACATCGTTTATTTGGCATGCTAGCAACTGGAACTGCACTTATTCATATGCTTGTTGCTGTAATTGATGGCAATTTAAGAATTACTGGAACATTAGCACTTATTGCTTTAATCACAACAGGCATGATGGGGATGATGTTTCAAAATCAAAAATCTAAGGCATTCTATATTGCACATCGTATCATGGGACCAGTCACACTCGTTTTAATCATTATTCATATCATATTTAATGCGACAACTTAGATAACTTATAAGCCCTCATAGGGCTTTTTTTTCGCAATGAATATGATATGATGGAAGATAAGAGGTGTCATTATGGAAAAAAATGTGCGTCTACAAATTACAAAGTTTAGTTTATATGGACTCTTAAAGAATTTACGCTTTTTTGAGCCTTTCATGCTTGTCTATTTTTTATCAAGTGGACTCAATCTTTTTCAAGTAGGTCTTTTATTTTCCATTAGAGAAATCATCATATATATCTTTGAAATCCCATCTGGAGTGATTGCAGATCGGTATGGAAAAAAAACAGAACTTATTATCTGTTTCCTATTTTATATTGCAAGCTTTATTCTATTTTTCTTTGCCTATAACTTTTTATTATTTGCAAGTGCTATGGGACTTTTTGCACTAGGTGAAGCCTTTAGGTCAGGCACACATAAAGCGATGATTATGAGCTATATGGATAAGCATGACATTAAGTCATCGAAGACAAAAATATATGGATTAACGAGATCTTATTCTTTAATCGGATCTATGATTGCAAGCTTAGTCTCTATCGTACTTGTTTTATGGCTTCCTGACATAAAATACTTATTTTTAGCTGCGATTATCCCCTATGTCATCGATTTACTCATGGTGCTCACTTACCCTAATGAACTCAATGAAAGAAGAGATGCTACATTTGACATGAAGTCATTTCTTAAAAATAACTATTTAAGTATCATTTACGTTTTCAAACATAAGAAAGTGCGAAATGCAGTCTTTAATTCGAGTTCATATCAAGCATTCTTTAAAGCGATTAAAGATTATATTCAACCGATTTTACTGACCTTTACAGCCACCTATCTCATATTTAACAACTTTAATGAAAGTGAACATCAAAAAATTTATATAGGTATCATGTATGCCTTCATCTATTTAGTCTCAGCCTTTTCTTCAAGACAAGCGCACCAATTACAAAAGCTTGGAAGTGAAAGGAAAATCGTTTCGTGGATGTGGTTACTCACAGGTATTGGATTATTCATTATAAGCTTTACATTATCATCCATTTTTGTTGTGAGTGCGATGTTTTTAATCTTTTATGTCATTATGAACTTAAGAAAACCTATCATGGTGGATATCATTGGTGAAGTAACTGATGATGATAAAAGAGCTACCGTATTAAGTGTTGAAGCTCAAACAGCATCGTTAATGATTGCTATTGCTGCACCAATCATTGGATACATTGCAGAAATATCGATGTCATCACTATTTATAGGTTTAAGCATCCTCATGTTTTTAATATTTATAGGAAGTATCATGAGAAAAGGAGAAAAGAATGAGAGAATCAGTATATGAAACACGTAAAAAAGATTGGAGAAATGGGGCTATTGTTTATCAGATTTTAGTCGACAGATTTCACCCTTCTTTAAACTTAGAAGAAAAAAAAGATTTATATACTTATCCAAGAACACTTAAAAAATGGAATGAGTTACCTAAACCAGGTACCTTTTTAAAGGATGTGCATTATTGGTCACATGAATTAGAATACTTTGGTGGTGATTTAAAAAGTGTGATGCATCAATTTAACTATCTCAAGGATTTAGGTGTTGATGTGCTCTATTTGAATCCAATTTTTGAATCAGTTTCAAATCATAAATATGATGCAACTGATTATATGAAGATATCCAAAGAGTTTGGAACAAAAAAAGATTTAATAGATTTGATTGAACGTACACATAAAGCGGATATGCATATCATGCTTGATGGTGTATTTAATCATATTGGAAGAAAATCACCGATTTTCGAAGAAGCTCTTAAAAAAGATAGTCCATATAAAAAATGGTTTGACTTTAAAGATACATATCCAGAAGGTGTCAGACTTTGGGCTGATGCACCTAGCTTACCTGAACTTAATTTAGAATTTCCACCAGTGGAAGACTATCTTTATAAAAAAGAAGATTCTATTGTTCAAAGCTATCTTAGAATGGGTGTGGATGGTTGGAGATTAGATGTTGCATTTGATATTGGGTATCATTTTTTAAGTGAACTTAGAGACCATGCAAGAAAAGTCAAAGAAGATGTTATGATTGTTGGAGAAATATGGAACTACCCAAAAAAATGGCTTGAATCGATAGATGGCGTGATGAACTTTACGATGCGAGAAATCATTATTGGTCTTATAAAACAGGAAATTCCAACATCGCTTTCACAAAAAATGATGGAAAAAATGATTCAAGATACTGGCATAGAAGGTATCTTAAAATCATGGATAGTCTTAGATAATCATGATGTACCTCGTCTATTTCATATCTTTAAAAATGAAAAAGATGCCAAGTTGGCTCAAGTGCTACAGTTCACATTACCAGGGTCACCGAATGTATATTATGGTACTGAGCTTGGCATGGATGGTGCACATGATCCGATGAATCGTGCACCGATGAGATGGGATTTAAATCATCCAGAGAATGAAACTCTTATATGGACCAAAAAATTAATAAAAATACATCAACAAGAAGCAGCATTAAAAATTGGTGATTATGTGCCGATCTTATCAGATAACCTTTTCGGATTTGTTAGGATGACAGACAAAATTGATGAGATGGTTATCATACTTATCAATCCTATGAATCATGATATTCAAGAAAAAGTGATGATTCCTCATTCAGATTTAATGAATTATTCAAGATTTGATGTGATCTTGGGTGAAGTTAAGGATATAACACTCATTGCTGGTATCTTAGATATTAAGCTAGATAAAAAAGGCTTTGTTGTCATGAAACCAGCAACAAAACCAATTAAAAGCTATACACCATATAAACGGGTTTAAGATAAAGCGTGTCCAAAATAGGACACGCCTTTTTTTATTTTATTCGTCTCTATATGGCATGAGTACTTGATAATGGTTATCATGCTCTTTTATCAGTGCGTAAACAAAAGACATATCCCATTTAATCTTTTCATGTTTAAAAAAAGCATCAAATTCATCATTTATTGTGCCTTCACCAAACGATAAGTATTCCTCTTGTGACAGATTAAATGAAATAAAGTTTTGGTGTTTAAGTTTAACGATTTGTACAGTCTTATTACCTTTTGTATTTTCTGGTACGACACCATACAAAATAAACAAATGGTTTTTTTCTTTTCCTTTTGATACGCTCATGATGAAACTATAAAACTCATTGATACTTAAATTTTCTTGATTACCAAAATCCTGAATATGTTTTTTTGCTTCATCCAAAGTTTGTCCCATGGCATAACAAAGTGTCGTAAATGAAACAGTGGTGCGATGGAAATTTCTGTCCATATGATTTTCCCCTTTTTATTTATAGTATATGACAAATTTTTGGATTCTGTAAGTCATTTTTTTAAAAAAAACATGCCCACGATAGACATGTAATTTGACTTACAACTTTCTAAGTAACCAAATGAGTAAAACTGCCCCACCGACTGCAATAGCAAAACCTTCAAATGTAAAGGTGTTCACAGAACCAATATTAAAGATAGATGCAATCCAGCCACCTAAGGCAGAACCTAAAAGACCTACAATAATATTTCTAAACAGTCCTCTACGACTTGTTTTCATAATGATGCTAGCTACCCATCCAACGAGTGCTCCAAAAATAATCCAGATGATAAAATTCATTTATGATCCTCCTTATGTTGATTTTAGCTTTAGAATATCATAGACGGTAAATACATAAAATTGACTGAGTAAACCAATAAAGACATATAATATTGCAATGATTAATCCAAATCCCATTTCCCAGTTGACAGATTGACTATAGTTACTATTACCTATACTATATAAAATATCAACTTGATCAGGTAACAAGATCATTAAGAATAAAGAGATAACTGATAAAATAATACCAATTAATACGTATTTTTTATCAAGTAAAACAAATAGACCAGAAATAAATGGCAAGATAAAAGCAATCATAGCCAACCAAGAAAATGGAAGCCATGCACGAGCAACGATACCTAAATTAAATGGATTAATTGTTAAAATTTCTGTGCCAGCGATGACTTCATAGCCTAAGTAAGCTGTTTCATCGTATCTTAAAATAGGTAACATGATTGATATCATCACTAAAAAGCCAGTAAATAAACTAATGTACTTATAAATATGTAAATGCTTTGTCATAATCATCCTCCTTTATATATACATATAACTTGTGGTTTTTATTGGTAGAAAATAAGAATTATTTATTGATTTTCATTATCTTAAAAGAAGTTTTTTAGCGCATGCAATCTTGATAGTGTATATAATAACTACAATAAAAAATGACATTCATTGATAAAAATCATGTTTGATATCAAAAGTTTAAATGATATAATCTTGATAAGTCATTAAATGTTCAATTGAATCGAGGAGAAAAATGTGAAGGTTTTTATTAAAGTCTTTTTGGGTTTCATACTTGCCTTTTTATTGCTGACAGCACCCAAAATTGGTGGATGGGTAGCAAACTTATTTGATTATCAAAAAATAGATCCAGATGGTGCGTTTATGTGGATCAGTATACATCATATCGTTCAAACGATTGTGATTATATTAATCATGTTTTTACTTGTTAAATTGACCCATGTTAAATTTCATCTTGGATTTGGCAATAAAGAAAAGGGCATTAGTTATTTAAAAAAGTTCATGATGATTTTTACTGTCTATACAATTATTGGATACGCTATAACAATCTTAACTGGTGCATTTGAGCCTTTTCAATATCCATTAAACGCAAGAAATATTTTTGGATACTTAGGGTTTCAATTGCTCTTATCTGGTCCTTCTGAAGAATTCATATTTAGAGCTTTTTCAATAGGTGTTTTTGCGTTTTTCATTTCTAATAAAAGATTGAATAGGTATATGAGTTATGCTGTTTTATTTTCTGCAATACTCTTTGGGATTGCACATATTTCATTTTCATTGAGTCCATTTACCATGTCATATTCCTTATTTCAGGTAGGTTATGCTATTGTTTTAGGTTATTTTTATGGAGACTGTTATGAAAAATCTGAAAGTGTCATTTATCCAATGATTATGCATAGTTTTACGAATGTCATGATGGTTGGATTAACGATCTTACTATCATCGATCTTATAATCTTTCTCTATAGTCCATTTAATATTCAATGAAATGAAATGGTTCATAAATGTGAACTACTCCCACCACTTAATGCATATCATTTGAAGTGGGGGCTTCTTGGGTAAAACAGACTCCTGTCTATTAAT